>Ga0310813_10000065_pt1 | contig 77547 bp, 55 predicted proteins | sample YN3metagenome_FD_203086 | JGI IMG/M metagenome (GOLD analysis project Ga0310813, IMG submission 203086) | Soil microbial communities from experimental microcosm in Duke University, North Carolina, United States - YN3 | ecosystem: Engineered > Artificial ecosystem > Soil microcosm > Unclassified... | reverse complement strand
AGCAAATGTTATTTATAGGAGCAAACGCCAGCAACCTTTGGTTGCGCGGGTCCCTTTGGGACCCTCAGACACTCGCAACCTGTCTAGAAAACAAGAATGAACTATTTTACAAATAACGACTCTTTATTTCCATTCTCTTCGTTTTCCTTCCTTTGATTTCTACTTTTTTCGGTGGTGGCGGTTCGTCGTCGACAATTTCTTCTTCTATTAACGGTTCCTTCTCGATACGAATGGGAATATCGTTCATTTTCTTTTCGTACGAACGACGACAACAGCAACAACAGCAACGCCCAAAACATTTGCACCAAAACCCGCACGAAAGGACGATCAAAGTGTAAATTACGATCCAAAGCGCCCAATAACCGAAAATACTCCACCAAGAAAGGGTGGTCAAGACGAAAAAGTCGCCTTCTTGTTGTTGTTGTTGTCCGCCGTTGCCCGTTTCGGTCGTCGTAAAACCAAATTCTTTATCCCATTGGTCCCATTGCGGATTGGCGCTCATTTTTTTCGAGCGAACGTACGACAAGAGAGGAATCGGTTTATTTTGCGAATTGCTCAAAAATAAATTAAATTGCGATTCGCCTCGCCTTTCTCTCTCTCTCTCTCTCTCTCGCTTTTGTCGTCAAAAAATAATGCACGCGAACGGAGATTTTTTACGCTGTCGAATCGTTAGAATACTGACCGCTAAAATTGCGCGTCTCGAACTTTGCAAAGGCGACGACGACGGTGGCGATAAAGAGGCGATCGAAAACGAATGCGTTAGATTGAACGAAATTTCGAACTTGCTCGTTTCGACTTTGGACGAGGGAAAATCTTCCACAATCCCCGCAAATTACCCTATCGTATTGGAGATTTTTGACGGTCCTTTGACGGGGACGATACGTTTTTGTGGTGGGGATGCGTGTACTTACAAAGGGGCGGCCAAAATTATAAACGTTTTGGCGAACGGTCAGATAGATCCTACCGATGGCATGGGGATCGTAGGAACGAACGATTACGTCTTTAAACTGATCAAACAATAAAATGCAATTTATTTCAATTCTTCTCCTTCTTCTCCCATCAAATTTAAACACTCCCATTCGCCATCTTTTATCATTTGTGCGACGCAACCGTCATAATCCTCTCGATTCGTGCTTTTCTTGAGATCCACGTCGAAGGTCACCAATAGAGCGATCAACGATTTGTAAGCTCTCGCTTTGCAACAGTAAAGGGCCAGAATCCTGTAGGCTTCGACGTATTCCAAACTCTCTCGCATGTAATCGTAGATGGGAAAGGGTCCCGAGACGTACCTATTATAAAAACAATGTCTCGATTGGTTATCCTTCTCCTTTTCCATGCATTCGTCTTTTAACATGTTTTTGCAAAACGTCAACCAAGGAATCTTGTCCCAGGGTTCCAAAGAATTTAAAAATGGTCCGCATTTTCCTCTCGGATCGGTGGTCTCGAAGAGACCCTCTTCTAATGACGTCATCTCTTCTCCACTTTTAAATTTTAAAATGCAAAAATCGTTCGGCTTTCGTTTCTTAAAGTTGTATTCTCGATCTCTGACCGGAATGGTCCTCTTGGTGGTAATCTCGTACATTTTTTTCTTCCATAAAGAAGGAACCAAGACTACAAAGGGTTCAATACGCATTTATTTTTCGTTCTCTTCTGGCGCGGTAAATTTCTCCAAACCGTGCCAAGTAAATAACCTATTCGAATCTTTGTAACAAATCGTCGCATTTCTCTTGTACATTTTGTACAAGGAGTCCTCTCCGTCGTTATCCACGCCATAATAGTCTTCTTCCTTGTCGTCGTACGTAAACTCTGCACCACAACAGTAAGGCTTCAAATAAAGGTTAAAAATAAAATGACAGGACTCCAATCTCCCGTAATCGATCAACCATCTGGTGTATTCGGCCGCCACCTTGAGATTGTGTCGTTTTTTACTCTCGTACATTCCCCATACGCGTCCGCTCGTGCCCGGATGACAAGTTTCGTACCGATTTTCTAGCGCCTCTCCCGTCAAAAATGCCTCGAAGGCTCCGGGAACGTACGGGTTGTTCATGACCAATTTTCGCATCTTTTTCAACCGATTTTCATGCATGTTTCCTCCACACCGATGATAATATTTCATCAAACGACGATCTGGCGTGTATCCTTTGTATCCTTCGATGTTCTCGATGGCACCTTCGAGAGCAAGTTTGTTTATATTTTCGTAAATCCAAGAGATGCTTTCCGGCGTACCGCAACCCAAATGTCTTTTCAACGTTTTTTTCCACCATTCGCCGGTCATCAAATTGAATCTCGTTTTCGTTATTCGTTCGGTCCTTTTACCCCTCGCATCCGAAATGGAACCCTTCGTTTTCGTTCTTTCGTCGACGATTCTCAAAATTTCCATGATATATTCGCAAAGGTCGTAATCGGCGGTGGGCGGTTCCGGCGCCAAAGAAGAACAAGAAGAAAAGACCCCCGTCGATATACGACGATAATAACGATAGTCTTTTACGAAAGACTCCGTAGGCAAATAAGAAGCCAACAAGGAATAGAGATACGAGACGTCTTCTTCGACGAAGGATCTCACGTAAACGTTCGGACAATGTCTGTTCTTTCTACACTCCATAAGGCACGAAGGCCACTCTTTGCCCAAAGAATAAACGTAAGGAATCACAATTTTGATTTGTTTCCACTTTTCGTCTCCCGACGCCACTCCGCTGTTTATGGCCAAATTTAACAGGCGTTCGACGCTCCCGGTGTCCGCGCACCCTCTTCGCTCGCATTTTCGAGTTTGAGCCTCTCCAAACTCTTCTCGAGTCGGAAACGTTCGAGAAGAAAGCGTAAAAGGCGTCAAATCGACGCTCGTCGGATAGCCGTACCATTCTCTTTCGTGAAACCTATCTAAATGACGTAATAGGTGAAAAGTGCTTCTTTTTTCCGTCTCCTCTTTTTTGTCCGAACGTTCGTAATCCGGCTCTCCCTTGTGATCCGCGGCGTACAAGCAAGCGTACTCGTAGAGGTCGTAATGGGCCAATTTTTCCCATTTCTCTCGTTCTTCTTTATCGGGCTCGACGTTGTCGTGCATGGAGTGCAATTCGTCGTCGTCCTTCAAACACTTTTTTTCCAACAGTATCCATTCCGCGTAATCCAACGAAGGATCGTTCAATCTCCTCAGGTAGGCCGCAGAAGAATGGACCCTGTTGAAAGGGGTGTCGCACGAATGGTCGATTCTGTTGTGTCTGTAATGCTTTCCGTCCTGTTCTTTGGTTATTCTAATCTTTCTCTCGTCGTCCGGATCGTAGGCGCGGATCATGGCCTTATATAAAAATGCCCTGTACCTTTCCAAATCGTTATAATCTGTGCTGGGGTTATCGACGCGACGCAAAAAGGGTTCTACGCTGCACGAAGGGGGTTTCGTGCATCCTTTGGTCAACAATTGTTCTCTTATCCTTTTGGACACGCACAACAAGGAGTAATAATTTAACGGTTCGTCCCTCACGGCCAAATACAAGATGAATCGGATCAAATCGTTCGGCAACGCGCCCGCTGTCATGTCGAAATAATCTCTCTTTTCTTCGTCGTTCAGACGCGCCTTTTTAATCGATATCGTCGTTTCTGTGGCTTTAGAAGCTCTTCTTTTGCTCATTTTTAGGTGATTTAAAACGTTTCAAAAAAAGTTGAAAATACAAACGTGCACGATAAACATTTATTTTACTACACGACGAACGCTATAAAAAAACTGCGGTCATTCGGCGACCGAGGGCCGTAAACGTTTAGAAGGAGGGTCGAAGAACCGAAAACCGAGGTCCGTATCGGTGTAATTCAATCGCATGACGCAAGCGCACCAATACAAAACGGAAGCGACGTGATTGCTGGGACTCCCTCCGGGAATGCAAATCGTTCCGTCCCGAGACGCGTGCGTCTTGTACTTTTCGCCGTCCGTCAACTTGTCCAGATCGACGTTGGACAAATCCGATCCTTCGAAACGAGTGACGAATCCTCGACCCGAAACGTAACAAGTAAACAAGGTAAAATCGTTTCCGTTCGGTATCGCTTTGGTTTTAACTTTCAACACGTAGCGAATTCCAACTTTATCGCCGGCATCGTGAGCGACGGGTTTGCATCCCAATCCTTTCAGCAATCCCACCAGTTCCATGACGGCTTTCTGGGCGGTGATTTTGATGGGTTCCACCTTTTTCGGAATCGCTTTCAAAACGCGAGGCATGCGTTGCTTCCGGTAAGTATCGGTCAAAATACGTATCCATCGATTCCACCGTCCTTTTATGGGGAACGGTCGATCGATGGACGATTTTTACATGCGATCGATGGATGCATAAAAAAAGGAAACATTGAATATCTTTTTTTTAAAAAAATATTGATTAGGAAATGGAAACGATCCCTTGCTTTCAATTGGTTCCAGAAATCGGCCCGAATGACCGATTGTTGCATCAAAACACGGACGCCAAAGAAGGAACGATGCATTTCGTCTACGTTTCTGCCGCCGATGGAAAGAAAAGGGAAGTCACAGAGCGCGTTCTCACGGAAGAAGAAAAGACGTCGGGATATAAAATGTCCGCCGAGAATAGGTTCAATCCTGGACCCAAACCGGGCTTCAGGTCTCTTATAACCGTCAAAGACGCTGCGGGAAAGGTGGTAAGAACGCACAAATTCGACACGAATCGAAACGTCATCGAAAGCGTTTCCGGTACGAGTTATAACGTGTTTTAAAAGTCAAAATAAAGAGTAAGTTTATTGCGAATTAGATGGTAAACTGTTATGGTGTTTAATGTAACACGAAGCGATTCTCAATCCGTCCGTCTTCCAGTCCAATATGGCACGATTTTTACCTTCCAGGGGTTCCACGTATTTATCGGGACCGCATTGTCTCTTTATCCAATAGAAAATGTAATCTCTTTCGATCTTCCACGTCGAAGCGGTCGTTTCGTTCTTTTGTAATCTTTTGGGAGCGTATTCGCATTTTAGATCCAAATCCTCGTCCGTCCACGTAAAAACGATGCCCAGTTGCACCAAGCATTCGGATAATTCGTTTCTAAGTGATTTGCCGATTTGTTGGAGACCGCTATGTATAGAACAATAATCGTGATCGTCGCACCAAGCGCGATGCTTTCTCTTTGCGCGTTCGAACATGGCTCCCAAAGACCCACACAACGTTTTGGGTTTCAGATAAATGATCTCCAACAATATAAATCTCAATTCCCAATGCGCAGAAATCGTATCGTCGATATTGTTCGAAACGTGATGCATGAAGGGTACGCCCTTCGGTTCGCCCGTCGCAATTTCGTCGAGCATCGTTTGATGATCGTCTCGTGTCGAGTCGTATTTTAGCGGCGCGACGAGTTCCCATTTTAAATCGTGTAAAACGGTCAATCCTTCCTCTATGACGCGTTCGGTTTCGGGATCGACGCAAAACATTTGATTTGGGTTTTTTAAAAAGTAAAAATAAATGTGAACTTTCGAGAAGAGTTAATTTTACGCTAGCAGCAAGTATGGGAAAAACGATTTTATTCAAACGGGTCCCAAAGTACAACCCGCTTCTTGCAAAACGTCCATCCAACAAACGGATTCATCGTCGGACAGTTTATAAAAACTCTTCACTTTATCCTCAATTCTATTCAATCTTCTACTTTCGCCTTTGGGTAACCAATCCGACCACGCCGAAGGCGATTCGAAAACCTGAATGGTGCATTGTTCGCGAGCGATTTCTTTATAAGAACGATTCGCCATTTTAAATTGTCTGGCCAGTACGTTCTCGTTCATGGACTTCCAAGCCGAATGCGACGTTTCGTGTCCGCCACTACAAATGACGGATCCGAACGTGTATCCGAGTGCCTCTTCTTCCAATCTTCTATAACACGAAGTGTAGCTCATTTTATTTTTTGTGAAAAAACCGAAAAGTCGGCGGGGACGAACGCATCTTATTATTAACCACGAACGGATCTCAAATAAAATCGACTTTCCGATCGAGTCGATCGATTTGGAGACTCGAAAAATAAATGTTAAAAGCCGTCGATCCTGAACCGATTGCGCATGACGACGAAGAAGCCGTTCTTCGAGCAAATCAATTCGTAAACTATTTGACGATATCGACGAACAATACCGTACTATCGTGCGAATTGATCAAAAAAGCGAAGGACAACGATAATTGGTACATGTTTTCCGTCAAAATGAAGGAAAGAGATCCGGACGATGGAAAGGATTACGATAATCTCTACGACGTTTATTTTCACAACGAATATATCTTCTTTTTTTGTCAAGACGATAAAATTGTCGTCTCGAAGGCCTGCGTACCCGTAGACAACCAACCCGGCAAGTACAAAAATCCGGACGTTTTGTCGTTTTGGTGCGACTTGAAGAAGAGGGAAGAAGAAGAAGACTCGACTTTGTTTCCAAAAACGTTCGACAGATACGAAGCGCTAACGTACTGGAAAATTAAGTCCAAAAATTGAGTGATAGACGTTTTTTTATTGAGAAGGCACCCAAACTTTTAATAAATACCAAAGAAAGTAGAAAGACAAGCCCACTATGAATAACGTTCCGGCGCAAACGCACAGCAGGCAATTTCTCATTCGAGGATGTGACAAGGCGGAATGGGCCGAAGAAAAGGATCTATCTTCCGTTCCGACGTGATGATCCATTGTTCTTGAATGTTCTTGAAGATAAGAAAACGAGAAGGCAAATGTACTCGATTAATTCTTTTTATTTTGGCAAACCGTACATAAAATTAATTTAAAAGACGATGGTTTTTGATGTTATTTTAAACAAAAAAAGGGTGTGTGGGTTGTTGGTGGTTGTTTGGTGGTGATCGCCCGAAACTCCGTGTGTCTTTTTTATTTTACTGTTCTGGACCTTCTAGGAGTCCATCTTTTTAAGGTGTAAGTTTTTGGTATTTTACCAACCTCCTAAAATACGTGAACCGCCTAAGAGGGCCCTCTACATTTTTGCTCCAAATTACGCGCGAGTTCGAATCCTGACGACTTTATATTTTTTTTGACGTTTTACAACTTTTTTTTTTTTTTTATTTCAAAAAGCTAAAATGGCAATCTTCTTGCAACAATCGCCACAATAAAACCTCGTTTCTCCTTTCTCGGGCCCGTCGTACTTTGGCGTATCTTCCGCACGCCGCAACTTGGTGGCGGGCATCGGAGCAGCATTATCGTCTTTCCAAAACAAGCGCGAATTATCGAGCGAAAAGCGACGGCAGTGATGGCACGTTTGTTGAGTCATCAGACAGCCCATCTTGAATCCGAAAGGTAAAATGACGTAATCGTTAACGGACATTTTTTTGGTTGTAATTGTACATAATCGAGTCAACGTATTCTATACAACATTATTTATTGGATTTAAACGGTCGTAAATAAACTAATCTCCTCGCATATTAAGTACCAGATTCAATTTCGAATCCTCCTTCAATCCCAATTCCACCACCGTGACGGATCCCAAGGCGTATACCCTAGATATCGTCTCTTCCGTGCTGGAGCTAGGATTACAGGAAGGTCTAGCGCCCAAATAAATGCATTTCGAATTGTGAGTCAGCATAAACATGTATTTGGGGATGCCGCTAACCTCTTCGATGTTTTGCGCCACCTCCATCATGGTATCCGCCGGTTCTACGGATATGACTATCGTTTTACCGCTCAAAGTAACGACGTTAACGTGCATTTTTTTTACAAAATAAAAGAGGACCGGCGATATGACGCTTTCAAGGATAACAATTATTAAGATGGGAGGATGCAAAAAATTTTATTAACGCAAAATTCTGGTACATTTTGGATCGACGGTCGACCAATTGTAATCGTCGACCAATCGCTTTCCGCAAGATAGGCAATTATGCCAATAGGTTGCACGATGATAGTCTCCGTCGTTATCTTCCTCGGCGAAAGGATGTTTGCATTCTTTTTGCGCTTCATTCAATTTCAAGGCGCACAACTTCGCCAAAGATTCGAACATTGATTTTTGAACCTTCCAATTGTTGCACTCGAAACTACTAACGGCGAATTCTTTTCTGGCTTCGCTCGCTCGTCCGATGGTGACGGCTCCGGCGTCCAGCATTTTAGCGTCCAACTCGATGGCTTTTTGATAGTACCTTTCGTCCATCTTTTTCAGATTGCTTCTAACAGACCGCGTGACGGTGGCAACTTTTTCGAGATCGGACGGAGACATTGTGATTCGGCCGGACGAATCCTCTTTGACGCTCGCGCCTTCTCCAAGATTCCTGTCGTCTTTTATATTTTGCAATGCGTTCGATTGTTCGCCAATAAGTTTCAAAAAGGACGAAAGGACGTCTTCGAAAGCGATCGCTTCTTCTTTTTCTTCTTCTTCTTCAATGTTTAGGTCTTCGGAATTCATGTTGGTGTGACGCTTTAAAATAGAAATAACATCTTTCGCAAAGAGACGCCCTTTTAAGCCTAATTCTATCGTAAAAAATTATATATGGATTTGCGTTTAAAAGAGGCGAAAGAAGTCCTATTAGAATTGATCCGTCATGTAAACGACCTAAAAACGAGCGAAGAAAAGGAAGAATACGTCGCTTCGCTAAACGAAGCGTTGGAATACGAACTCTGCAAGTTGACGCTTCTGGCCGTTCCCGAAGCCACCACAAAGATTGCGGAAATCGTCTACGCCAAGGAGATGGACCACGAAGTGTCGGACAAGCGCAACGGCGCAGACATGTTCACGAAAGACGGCAGCAGGCTGGAACACAAATTATCCAAGGTGACGCAAAAAACGAATTATCGCTGCAACGTAAACATTCCCTTTCCCAAAGCCGACACGCAAGAAGAGAGGAGGACGAAAATGGTGGACTCGATAAACGAAAAAACGAAGGGACCGAGCGGAGGCATGGTCATTCAAATCGCTTGCAAAAATACCGGAGAGACGATGCACGAATATTTTCTGTCCAACCTCTTTCTGACGTCGTATTTTGAAGATTTGGCGACGGCCAAATTTCCCGGACCCAAAGTGAGCAACGTCAATTGGGGTTGCTCCAGATGCAAAAAATGCAAGACCTATCACCGATTGGACGAAATGAAAAAAATGGACGAAAAATTGTCCGTTTTGACCGTCTCGAAGAGGGCAAAATTCAAAAGGAAAAACGACGCGTGGGCGAAACTCGTCTCGGGCGCCGAAGTGAAGGCCCAGTGTTGACCATCGTTTTTTTTTAATAAAACTCGGTCGTTTTTTTCGTTTCATTTTTCGGGTTTTATAAAACCCGATAATCGAAAAATTTGTAATGCGTTACAAACCATCGCTTTGTAAATCGACACTAGAGGGGTCATTGAAATCGTCCCGCTAAACTCAAAGAGAAAACCTCTAGTGTCGTGAAGGGAGAAAACACAAAGGGAATCTCGAATGGATATTTCACGTGACTGACATTGATTTCCAAGAAATCCAATAAACAGAGGGAGTTTCGATTTTCCGGTCTCCGATCATCGATCGAAAGGAAAAAACCCGCCATTTTTGCGAAAAATTTTTAATGCGTTACAAACCATCGCTTTGTAAATCGACACTAGAGGGGTCATTGAAATCGTTCCGCTAAACTCAAAGAGAAAACCTCTAGTGTCGACAAGAGAGGTTTAGAGACGCGGGATTCGAAGAAATAAAAACACGTGAGACAGTACGCTCGTTGTTCTCTCCATCTCTTCTTGGTCTCCGATAATGGAAAAACGAATGCGGAAAATTAAAAAATGCTATCAGAATCGACGGAGGCCAAATCGTCGCCTTGCGACGCGAAAACGACGCGAAAAAAGCAACGAATCGACGAAGAAAAAGACGATCACGACGAAATCCGTCGGGATTTGAAGCGAGCTCTCGAACAGAGGACGGACAAGGAGACGGGAACCATCGCCGTCTCGATAGATAAGGTGGGTTTTTGGCAGCCGGGAGTCAACGCAAAACTCGCCTCGTTCGCTTCCGTTTACGCAAAATTTCGAGAGCTGTGCGAAAACGAATGGGACGTGCTTTTTCGGTACGATCACGCGATGGGTCGAAAGAAGGTCTCGATACCCATCCTTTGCGCGTTCATTTACGAATCGGCGGATTACGACGCGAAAAAGGACTACAAAGGGAACCCCTTTCTCGTCGTGAACGTGCACACGCCCGAGTTATGGGACATCGTGGGCAACAAGAAAATTGGAGAGGATATTTACTTTGGAGAAGGCGGAAACGCGACTCGAAACTCGACCAAAAAGAATATGTGGTCTTTGGGGTCTACGGCTCAATTCCAAGTCGATCGCGTTCGCTTTTTTACGGTATTGGCGGTGGATTGCTCGCCTTCGATTCGAAAAAAAGACGGCGACGACGGCGACAATGAAGAAGAGCGCAAATTAATCCAATTTAAAGGCATAACGAAAAGACATTTCAAGTGTTACGACCTGTTCAAAGAGGCCTTGACTTGCGGCGGTTTTCGTCGCTCCAAAGTCGAATCTGTGGGAGAGGTGGTCAACGCGGTGTTGGCAAAAACGAATCCCATCATGCCGACGTTCGACGAAGAAACGGCGAAAAAAATCTTGGAAACGCTCGCTTCTAGCGAAGATGCGGAATACGGTTCGAAATTAAAAAAGGCCTACGACGAAATGAATGGGGAACAAAAAGAAGAAGTAAAAGAACAACAATCCCCGAAAATCAAAATGAAGAGAAGAATGTCCGTTTCGCTCATCCCGCGAAATTTTACGTTCGTCAAATCCAAAGGCGACAAGGACAAGAAAAAACTATTCTTTTCCTCGACAAAGAGTGCACAAAAAGGTTTGTAATCAATAAAAAATTATTTAAGACGCGATAAATGACAAAAAATCTATCCTACGGAGCGGTTAAAAAAGATGTGGGACGTTTTTTTCGTTAAAAATGGCCTTCGGGACAATCGAAGATGAAAAACAAGAAACTACCATAAAATTTCACGTCTTGAACGATAGATACGAAGTTTTATTCGCCTTTTTAAGGAACGCCGCATTCGAATCGGAAGGTTCGTTATTGATGATGCGCGGAAGGGAACTGACGGAGTATCTGGAAGAATTGACCAAATGGTACGAGAAATCCTGCATACCAAGACGATTGTTCGGCGATGCATTCTGGGACGTTCTTAACGACGTTTTGAATTTATACTCGAGTCACTTGTCGAGAAACGATGCGAATAACGAAGAAGAAGAAGAAAAGAAGGAAGAACGAGAAGATGCGTCACCTTTAGAAGATGCGTCGCCTTTAAAAGATGCGTCGAACGCGAGCGAAGGGAAGAAAGAAGAAGAGACCGCGGAGCGCGCAAAAAGAAAAAGAAAAGGATCGGCAAACGAGAGCGATACGACCGCAAAAAAGAGAAAGTTCTAGAAGAACATGATTATATTTATTTTAAATTTTACGTTGACCATCGATTTTTTATAATAAAAAGAGCGCATTAACATTAGCATGTATCGGTTTATACATTCCGATAATTCCGAAAACATGAGACCACACGCGTCACGCAAGTCAACAGTACCTTCCAACGCAATGAGAAACATCCGACCAAAATATTCGGTACCGGCAAGTGTACCAGTACCACCCGAATATGCACAAGATGCTATCGTACGCTCCACGATCATACGATGTGGTGGAATACGCGAATGGCAACGGCAGAGAACGCTACTAATGCCGCAACCGCGCGAAGGAAAAAATAACAACGGCGTGTGCAGCGACAAATCGTGCCCCAATCGAACGCTTCCTTTGAGGCAACAAAGGTCCGTATGGAGAAAATATGGTATCACGGTACACAAGGAATATTGCGAAAGATGTTCCGCGGGAACGCAAGAAAAAAAGAACGAAACGAACGAAACCAAACGAAAACCTTGCAATGCCAAAGGATGTCCGAATATGGTGTACTTTTTTACGGAAGAGGAAAGGATACACTATCAACTCTCCCGTAACCTCAAGCGACCGACGAATTATCCTCGTTATTGTGACGACTGCCGAGCGAAATACGAGAACGGCAAGACGACCAAACCGAGACCCGGTCGACCTTCTTTGTCTTCTTCTTCCGATTCGAAATCCGAGACGGAAGAATTGGAAAAACCCACGACTCGCACGGAGAAGGAAGAGGAAACGGAAAACGAGGAAGATCAAAATGTCGGGAATGACGGATTTTTCGCGCGATCCATACGAGGAATGATTCGATACGACGATATGGCTTCCGCCGTTTTGGAGGGCCTAAGCGTCGGAAATGGCGAAAATGGACCACTCGCACCCGTTCAAGAAACGCCCGTTCAAGAAATTCTCGTCCCTGTACAAGAACCAATAACGACAACGACGACAACAACAACAACAACAACGACAATAACGACGACAGAGCAGCCAAAATCGAACAAGAGAAGCGTCGCCGAAATGAAGGCGACCGACGTGGGAATCGATAAGCGAAAAAGGCGAGGAGTGGTCGGTTGGGACACGCGTTGTTGGCCGGTCGAAATACAGTCGGACGAGGAAAACGACGACGACGACGACGACGACGACGACAACAACAACAACAAGAGAAGAAAAATGTAAAATAAAAAATTTCGATTTTCGGTGCGAATTTTGTAAAAGCAAAAAGCGAAACGGCGGGCGTTTCGAAAAAAAGTGCGATAAAAGGTCTTTTTTTAAGCAAAAACAATTCTAAAAAAGAATCGACGGAGGGACGCGGGCGTATAAACGGATAATTTACGCGCGCACGTGAAAAACATTTATGGATGCGATAAAAGATTCGGAACTACGCTGGTTGATTACGGAACCGGCGAAAATTGGAAGGAGAAGCACCAAAAATAGTACCAAAGGAAGAGACAGGAGACGAACGTCCGTTACGAAAAACGACTCGACCGCGTCTCTCTTTTGCGAGCGCGGTCCGGAAGAAGAAAAGTGGTTCGAAAAGGAGGCGCAAAGAACAAGAATAAAACCGACGATCGTGAGCGGCGGCGAATTGAGCAAAAAGTACGAAAGCGAGAGAAATTGTCGACAACAACAACAACAACAACAAATAACGGCAACGTTAAATCCGCCACCCCCCGTTCGCGTCGTTCAAAATTCGGCGCGGTTTCCTATGGTGATCGCCGAGCAAGGCGGCCAAAAAAAGAAGAGAGGAAGACCTCTCGGTTCGACCAATAAAAAAAGGGCGAGATCCGGCGGCGCCATGGACGCCGAATTAAAACTCGACGCCAGACCTTCCAAAAAGATTTGCAGGAGAGATTCTTCTCCTCTACTTCCCGCAAAAAAGGAGTCTTCGACGACGGCGACAGCTCCGTCCCCGAACAAGCGATGGAAGGTAAAAAACGATGGGTCGACCTCCGCACCCGCCTCTCGTTCGAGGGCCATCAAAATTACGCCTTTGATGATTTTTGAAAAGGCCACCCTTTATATAAGCATATTGATAGAAAGACTTTCGCGACACGAAAGGATCAAAAAAGGTCAACAAATCGACCATTCGCATTTTAGCGAGGGTTCGGACGCTTTCGATTACGAAACGTTGGTGACCTTGTCTTGGTGGTCGCTCGAACACGCGCGAATCATACTGCAAGGTTTGCAGGCCATGAATTTTAACGTTTTGCCCGAACCGAACAAGAGGATGCACACTTTGACCACGAAAAAGGTTTACGAAACGATCGAAGGAGAAGACGGCGGCATCCCGTCGAAACGCCTTTTGGACGACGAGGATGAAGAAGAAGAAGAAGAAGAAGAAGAAAAAGAAGGAACGTCAAACTCCTCTTTGGAACAACGAAGCGAAGAGGAAGCGGAAGAAGAGGAAAAAGACGCTCTTCTACCGGTGGTCGCGATAAAAAAAGAATCGGTTTATGCGAGAGAAGTCGACTTTGTCTTTTCTCCCGACGAAGACGTTAAGAATCGTTTCGACGCCGGGACACCCTTCATCTGTTTCTCTACGATAGAAGAACAAGGAGATAACTCTACGGACCGCGAAGATTGCATAACGTTCGATTACGGCTCTTTTGACGGATGCGATCTCACGAAAGGCGGAAATTCGACGCTGGCGGTGAGAGACGATTTTTGGGGAAAATGCAACGATGACGACGACGAAAGGTGTAATATAAAGAAAAACGACGTAAAGAAGGAAACGGTGTGGGAGTGGTTAAAAATTGTAGAAAGAAAACCGGAAGACGATGACGAAGAAAAGGAAAACGTTAATCGAATCGCGATCGCGAAGCCCGCTTTGATGTCTACTAACAATAAGAAACGGATTTTTGACGAAAAAGAAGCGTTACGAAACGGGAATCCCTTCGGAACTCCGATAGAAACTATGAAATGGTTGATGGAATACATCAAATTGAGCGAATACGCTAGGAAATTTATAATTGGACTGAGCGCGGAAAATACAATCTATTCGACGGTGGCGATGACCAAAAATAAAGGCATTTTCTATGCCGCGTTGGAAGAGGTGGCGGGATCGAGTGCGGATATAGCCTTCTCGATATGGAGAGGATTGAAGGCGGAAGGAAGAATGCGCGGCGCTCGCATCGGCACTTCTGCGGCTCACGAATTGTACATAAAAACCATGGAAGCCGTAAAATTTTATGCCGGCGCTGCGTAACGTTGGAAGCGTTTATTAAATAAACAATAAAAAAAGTCGAAAGATGATGCTGGTGTACGTTCTGTCGATGGCCACGCTATTTTTTACGGCTCTCGGAACGTGTCCGAGCGACGGCCCTTGCGCTTCTTATGCCGTCTGGAGCGCTTTGAAAGGAGGTTGTACGGGTACACCTTCGATAGAAACGGAACCGGGAACGAGCTGCGTCTCGGACGTCCAATCGGCTTCTTGGGCGGTTTGCGATGATAACAACGAAGTCGTCACTCATTGGACGGACAAGACGTGCGCGAATGCGGGAAGCGGGGATCAAAGCGATTCGGGCGTTTGTTATTACGACAATACCACGAATCCCGGAACTCCGGTTTACGCAATGTGGACGTGCCTGGGAGCGCTCGGGGATTCCACCTCCGACGGATCTTCTCAAAAGACTCCCTTGTCGCCCTTCTTCCAGTATCTGGGAGAGCGAACGAATTTTTTAATCGGAACGTCGGTTTCGGAGATTCCTAGAACCTTTCGCGAGTATTTGACTTGGCTGTCCGAAACTTACAAAGAAGAAGAATCGAATTTGGAATAACGTGCGAGGGTTAAATGTACATGATTTTTTATTATCTAAAGGTTTTTTTCAAAAGAATGTGTTTTTAATGTCTTCCATAAAACTGCCTTCCAGGTTGGAAGGCAGAGCAACGTAAGGAGAATGAAAGACGTCGTCGTCTTTGCGTTTTCCGTAAGAATTGTCTCCAAAATGTTCTATAACGTCTAGGCGCCTCATTTCCTCCTCGTCGTCGTCGTCGTTATTACGATCGTTCGTCCTTTTAGATTTGAGACAGGGGCAAAACAGGGACCAAAAACCGTCATCGTCGTCGTTTCCGACCGCCGATCGAAGGTCGTTGCGACGAGATCGGGAAGGCAAAATCGTGGTGGTGGTTGTTGTCGTCGTGGTCGTGGTGGTATTGGCGGGAGATAGGACGGAATCTACAAAATTGGGGGGCAAAGGGCGAGAAAACTCGTTCGTCAACGTCGAGCCCGCCGAGTCGGAAGACTTGGAGGATACGTCGCAAGAAGAGGTCAAGGATTCGACGTCCGATAAGAATTGATAAAATTTTTGATCGAAAATGTTCTTTTCTCCCATCGTCGCGTTGACGTTCAACGGTACAATGTCCAGTTCTCCCTTGAAAATCACGTCCTGCCAAACGTTCCACATGGACCAAGATGCGAGCTTGGCCCCCGCTCCGGACGCTCCGCAATCGACGCATTTTAAAAACGGTTTGCAAGCGGAACAAACGTCAAAATCCCCTCTCAACGATTCCTTCGACGTTCCCTCGACTTTATTCGGAACGAGGGTCTTGAGTCTTTGCGGATGTTTAAAATGCGATTCAACGGAAAAGCGCGGTTTGACGCTCACGACGGATTCGGGAGTCACGACGTGAACGGCGTTAAAATACATCGAAGGTCCGTCGGAGGAGAGAGATTCCGATTTTCTTTTTTTCGAAGGAGAAGCGGAACTTGGAGTTTGACGGCGGTGACGATGATGATGACGATGGTTCGAAGGCATGACGATTTTGATTTTCAAGCAATCGTTCTTCGTTCGCTTGTTTCTACCGAATTGAGAAAAACGAGAAGGAAAACAGTCCGGAGTTATCTCGGTCGATGGAGATTCCGAATGCTCTTCGGATTTGACCAAGCAGGCTATCAGATCGGACGTGGTAAAAACCTTTTCGTCGGTCCTACTAAACGCGCCGCCATCTTCCGAAACGCACCAAACGCTGGCGATCAAATGGCCCACGTTCGAAGCGAAATGAAGGTCTATCGTCGAGTAATTTTCGACTCGCGACCACGGCATTTGATCTGCGGCTATAACGGGAGGGATTTTATCGTCGTAATAATCTTTCGAATCGCGATCACTTCGAGGATCGTGATCACTTCGAGAATCGTGGCCACTTCGAGAATGGTGCGAGGGCCAATCGGCTTCCAAAGATTCTTTCAATCGAAGCGTCTCGAATTCTATCCAACCGTGCTTGTCTTTCAACACGAACCATACGAAATAATGAGCCCATTCTTTCAAAGACATTCCTCCGTCCGCGTTCAGATCGGTCAAATTCGACGCGAGTATGGCGATTTTAAAGCGCGTTCGACCGGGAGGGATGTTGGCGGGTACGTTCAACAAGGAATGTTTTTTAGGGCGCATCAAGGATCCCGACGATCGAAAAGATGATTCCGCCCCCCTCTCTTCGCGACATTTTCTGTGGCCTTTCTTATCTTTGGAAGAAGAAGCGGAAGAAGACGAAACGGGGACACGTTCGGGAGATGTGAGGTTCGCGGGATCCCCGCCACTCGCTTCGCCGCTCGAAGCGTCGTCGGAACGCGTCCTTTTGTGTTCGTATTGGCGGCGTAACTTTCGCGTACCTAGAGAACCCTCGTCGTCGGACGAGGTTTTGGACCCTCTAAGAGGCGTCGTTTTTATCGTTCTTATGAAATTCGAAGATCTCTTGTTGTTCGGAGAACCGGGTCCCGACGGAACGGTCGAAATCGTTTTAGGTTTTGGGGAAGGCAACGAAGAGGAAGAAGAGGATGAGGTTGGAGAATCGTCCCGACGGGGAGAATCGTCCCGACGGGGAGAATCGTCCCGACGGTTTAAGAAAGACGAATCGGCGGGGAGCGTAGAAGACGAAGAAGAAGACGAAGACATTGAAGGAAGCGTGACGCACACCGAAGGAATGGGAGAATGAGGGGGCGCGACGAAAGGAGGAGGAGGAGGAGGAGGGGAAGAAGAACGGCCTCGTTTGGGGAGGAACGAAAAGCTCTCAAAACTTTGGCCTCTTTTCGATTTGGAGAAGGCTTCTTTGAAAAACGATTCCCCCATGCTTCTTCTTTTGGTGATACGATCGTTATCTACGGGTTTTTTTATTGGAACGCGAGGACGAATGCTCGTAGTATTCGTCAAGCTTTGAGAGTCGTCGGAAGCATTTTTATCGGGGACATCTTCTTCTTTTCGTTCAAAAACGGTATCCAACGTTCTCTTGGGTGCGGTGACGTACGTATCGTCTTTGGATAAATTTCGTTTTAAAACGGGTCTTTTCAAGGGTATACCGGGAACGATCGTATCCGCATTCGCGACGAAACCGATGGATTGCGAGACGACTTCCTCTCCGTCGGAGCCGCGAGAATCGCTAGAGTCCTTTTCTTTTTTGAAGCTCGAAGAAACGCTGTTTCGCCGCCGTCGCTTCTTGTCGACTTCTCCTCCTTCTCCGGATCGCATGCGTAAAGACGGTGACGATACCCGGCCTTTAACGTTTTCAGACCGACCGCTCGACATTGCATTCGCTAAGAACGTTTATTATGGGAAAAATTTAAAAAACGCGATAAAAAATACTGGCATCTCTTTTATTGAATTTGCGTTTCAAAAAAAAACCGATCAGCTCTCTCTACTTCGTTTTGCTCTTTTGATGTCCTTGTCTGGACTTTTTGGAAGGTCCCTGTTGATCGTGATGACGATCGTCTTTGGGAGGAGGCCTCTTTTGACCGGACTTGGGATCGTCGTCGCCTCGGTGCGAAGCGGGATCGTTGTTGCTATTGTTGAATTTCGGATTGGGGCTGAGAGGACTTCCGGGATCGTTCGATTTCGGTTCTCCTTCCTCCTCTTCTTCCTCTTCGTTCCTTGCTTGCACGGGATTGTCGATTTGCCCTTCTACGCCTTCTCCTTCTTCTTCTTCTTCGTCACCATCTCCGTAATCGGCGTCTCGAGCCGCGGCGATTTTGGCGTTTACGGCCTTCTTGTGTTCCTCTTGGCGTTCTCCGCCGCCGCAAGCGACCGTCTTTATGATGGTCATGGCGTTGCAGGAAAACTTTAACGAAGGCATTTTATCTTTCGATATGAACAAAGAAGGAAGCAAAATGCTAGAAGGATCCATTCTCATGTAAAACCAAGATTTGGGACCGATTTCGAAATTGGTCTTTCCCGTATGTTCCTTTCCGGCGTACATTGCGTAAAACAAATCTTCGATTTTGGTGGCGTATCCCATTTCGGCGTATTTTCCGTCGGGCCCAATGTATTCGACCAACGTTTTCATCCAAAAAATGGATTCGTCTCCTCCGTTATCGGAAGGACGCGTGTTGTATTTGAACACGCCTTGCGTTTCCCACTTCTTTTCGGCAGAATAAGCGCTAATCATGGGTTTTATCCCAAAAGAAGGCGGAATATGAGTCATCAAGGCGCCCTTATCGTCGTAATCGTAACTGATAGGATTACTGATAATCTTGTTTCCGGGAAGAGTCATCTTTTCGGCCAATTCCGCGCCGACGAAGCTCGATTTCAACAAAATTTTTCTTTTCACCTCTTCGTGAGAGTCCAAATAGGCGCACGTCGAGTTGTAAATGGCCTCTATGAGGTCGTGCATCGCCGCGCCCGCGAACGTTTTGACGTACGGTTGACCGGGTTTGGAAGGAAGTCCGAGCATGACGTGACATTTCATGCCGTCCTTCGATCCGCTGGGCGTCAAAATGATGGGACCGGAGCGAAAAAAGGGGGCGGTAGAAGGATGGGGTTTGGATCTATTCGCGGAAGGGTTTTGTCTCGTCATGATCGCGTACTCTTCTTTGGTAATCTTCTTTTTGGCCAACAGGTGATCGGCGACGGCCAAAACGGGGACCCATTCGTCGTTATTTATGGCGGTGGGGAGACTGAGAAGACTGGCGACGACGCCTTCCTTCGCCACGGATAGAGGACAATAAGACGTGCCGCTCTTGCCGTCTTTCGTGCTACCCACGAGAACGACCATTCCGCCGTATTTTTCCAAGCATTTAGACGATAGCATGGTAACGTATTCTTTCTGTTCGGTTTTTGGTGGCATGGTTTTTTTCGCGAGAGGAGGGAGGTCGGTTCGACGAGGGGAAAACTTTTTTTTTTGGAATTGAAAACGAAATTTTTGGAATACATGTCGAAGGGGGGAAAAATACGAAGAACGGGCCGCTCAAAATCGGCCCCTATCGATATAATTTCCCGTAAAAATTGAAAAATGGCGAAAAACGAAATTCGAACGGGCGATGGGTACGAAATCGACGCGAACGGAACGTTACAAAGCAATTTGACGCGAACGGTGAGAGAAGTTTACGATAACGTTCGAGGTTACAACGATTCGGTGAAAAAAAAGTGGAGCGAATTGCCGGAAAGCGCGCGAGGCGAAGGAGCATTGTTGGCCACGTCCGGAATCAAAAACATGTTTTCGCCTACGACGACTACGACTACGACAACGACGACGGCTAGAAGCGACTTCGACAATGTCGGCATTCGATACACCGCCAGAAAGGACGAAAGCTTGATGGTTTGTTTAAAATACTATAGCGATTGCGAGACAGGGCCTTCTCAGATTCGTGCAATGGAAAATGCATTTTGCGAAATGGTGGGAGACAAAATCAACGCCGAAAGAGAAAAATGGAAGCTGATACTGGTAAGAGAATACGAAGCGTACGAAGAGGATTGTAACAATACGATAGACGATTTTATGTTTGCAGTATTGGACAATCGCAAGTTTTGTCAAATATGGAAATGTCAAGATCCAAGAGTGAACGGCAGCAGATGCGACGAATCGTGCAACGTTTCCGCTTCTTGCGGAAGACACGCCATTTCGAATAGGATCTACGTGACTTCTGGAACGCCGGTCGCCAAATTTCCAATCTTTTTGCACGTCGATTTAAATTTTTTTGATAACGACGATCGAGCGACCGGTCCGACAAAAAAGAAGAACGAGGCGCAAAAAACAGAAAACAAAACGTGCGCATTTTTGAGGACGACGCTTCAAGAGGTTTGCGCCCACTACAAGTGGATGGTGTTGATAGGACTTCTCGTTGGGTTTTTCATTTTTTAAAATTCGGGAAAAAAATAAATGGAAGGAGCATCGTCTTCTTTAAGTACCGAAGCGATAAGCATCTCTTCTTTGAGCATCGAAGCGACCAAAATACGCGTCGAACGTAAATGGAAGATTTACGTCTGCGGACTGATCGTAATTTTGTTTTGCTGCGCGGACAAACGTCCGGGCAAACACCTCGTGTCGACGGCGCTGTACGATCGATTATTGTTGACGAGCGCCATTTCCGAATGACCAAATAATAAAATTTTTTCCGGTGCGTTTCGAACGAAGAGTCATGGAAAAAAAGACGATACCCCAACGAAACGACGGAAAGGACGTGGAATCGAAAAAAACGAAAAGAGAAGATGGGGGTACGAATTCGGAGAGAAAACGACAGAGAAGAAAAAAACGAATCGAATGGGAAGATACGCTATCGAATTGGGCGCAAGTGAAGGATTTGATTTCGGTTAAAAACGCAGAACGATTGAAGAGGGTGGACGCGTATTTGGTCTCCAATCTCTTTCGAGACGAACCGTTCAAAACGAAAAAAATCATCGTAAACGATTCCACGATGGCGAACGGCTTGGGTTTGGCTTACAAGTGGGAGCACAATCAATGGTTAAAATTCAGTCTGTGCAAAATTATGAGCGTCGTTTCCTTGGAGATGAAAAAAACGAACGACGAGCCGCAATGGATCAAAGATATTTTATTCAACCCTTCGGGAGAGATCGTATTGTTCAGAGAAGACGATCGCAACAATGCGGAAGAAGTGGGCAAAAGAGATTCCCGAATCGAATCCATCAAAGAGGAGGATTTTTTTCGCTGGGTGGTTTGGGTGGAACCGGCCGAACCCCTGGTAGGTTGAGCCTCGAACGGACAAAAAATTTTTGGCGCCTTTTTTTATTTATCGGCTTGATGGGAGTTAATAAAAAAAAGGAGTCCGAATGGCGCGATAATTTTTTTACGAGTAATTTTTTTCTTTAGCTTTAAAAACCTTCCGCCTTTTGTGGTTGCACGTACGTATTTGACTTTGGCGTTTTTTGCGAAGCGCATTCGTCCTTCGTTATTCGATATTCGTTTTTGTATATCGTATAATATCTGACGCAAATTATAGGTTTTTATCGTCGATCAAAGAGAATGAGCAACCAAAACGGACGCGGAAGAGGTGGAGGAAGAGGTGGAGGAAGAGGAGGAGGAGGCGGTAGAGGGAGAGGAAAAGGAGGAGGAGGGGGCGGAATGGAAGGAGGAGGACCATCCAACGATGCCATGAAAACGCTGGAAAACGAATTGGCCAACGAATTGGTGGCCGAAAAGGTGATGATGTCGGAATCCATAAAGAGATCTCAAAGAACGGACCCGAATTGGGTTTCCGTCAATTCGGAAGACGCATTGTACAATTTTACCGGGACCGTTTTGGCGTTCCCCTATCTCAAAGGAACGTCTCTGGTGGGATCGCCGAAAGGTTTTGCGGACGTGTTGTTCAACAGCGGCGTTTCGGACCCTCCGCATTGGCGGGACATGCAATTTTCCACCTCCTCTTCGTCTTCCTCTTCTTCTTCTTCGTTGGAGGAAGAACGAGAAAAAGAAGAAGAAGGCGATTTTTTACGCCGTCTCGAAAAACCGAACGACGGAACTGATAAAAGAGCCAAAAAACAGAAAAAACAAAAGGCTTTCAACGCGCATCATCTAAAAAGAGAAAAGATGACTCGAAAATCGGCACAAATGGCCATAAAAATGCTCAGCGACGTTTTTATGGGATTGGTGCAACAGTCGCATTTGGGGACCCCGGATTTGTTGACTCCTTCCGTGAACAACGAGGATGCGGGAATCTTTTGGACCAAAATGGCTTTGAGAGAGGCGGCGAAAAAAAGGGTGGCCGGGAAAACGCACCAATCCGGAGTCAAACAGACGGAAAGGGCGAAAACCACGTTCCACAAACCCTTCGCCAGGAAAATTTTAGAATACAAAAGCCTATGTAGGGGAGACAAGAAGGCCTTGACAATGTGGGAGATTGCGGAAACCGATATTTTGTATGAAAAATACGACGGCGATACCGCTTTCGAACTCGAAAACCAACGCGCTCAAGAAAGACTCGAAAATGGAAACAATGACGCGGACGGTGACGACGGTGGCGGAGGAGGTGGGTATAACAACAATAATAACAACAGGGGACGAGGCGGAAGAGGAGGAAGAGGACGAGGGCGCGGCGGAAAACGGGGCGGAGGAGGCGGATGGTACGATGACGACGATACGCACGAATTGAACGAAGATTACGTGGCGGTGTCAGAATTGGCAAAAAGAATCTCCGAATGCAACGACGAGGCCGGCTGTTCTACGGGGGTGGACACTAAAAAAGTGAGATTCAAACTGAATTTTACGTTGAATCATTACAAAAAAACCGCCCCTTTCGCGGTGGATCCTACGGAAAAGAGCAAAGTGAGCTCTCTGAAAAAGGAATGCGAAGAAAAGATTAAAATCTTCGTCCGACGCCTGAGACTGAAAAAGAAGAGTTCGGAAAAGGAAGGGAGGAACGGATCCTCGGTCATCAAGGACAAATTTGCGCACCTTTGCAAAAGAAGATGCGCCGCCAAGGACATTAGTGCGGTCTACGCGCAACAGTCGGACGGAGACGAAGCCGACGTCGGATACATGATTTACGCCGTGATCATGGATCCCAACTTTTCTCCGGCCGACGCTTTGGAGTGCGTTTTGAATTATTGCGCTCATCCGGACGACAATAGGAAGGAAGATAGAACGTTTTCCAAAGAAGCGCATCGCGCTTGTCATATTAAAGACGATCTCTTGTATTCCGCTTTGGGTTGCGAAGAGAAGACGGCCTTTTCTCCCATATTTTGCGAATCCTCCGCTTTGGAAGCGGGAAAGGGTAAATTTACGGCCGCCGAATGGAGAAGCGCCAGCGCGGTATATCAAGATCTCGTCCCCAACGGAGACGTGAGAGAGGAAGCGAACGCGAGGGTCGACGGGAAAAAGACTTTGGCCGACATTGTGGAGCAATTGAGAGGCAACGCGGATGTGGAAGACGTGGAAATGCAATACGCGGACGAGGGGAGGAAGGGGAGATTGGAAGGTCTATCGAAAGAAGACGTGTCGAACGACATTTTGTTGGGAGCGTACGAATCGAGGGATCCGACTTGCGTCTTTTCGATCCAAAACGCGCACGCTTGGGCGGACTTTTTCGGGGCCGAAGTGGAAGGGGATATGAGCGAAATTATCTACACGGAGGCGATGGAAGCGTTGAAAAAAGCGCCTTCTTCTTCTTCTTCGACCGCCAACGCAAGAAGCGACAAGGGAAAAGAAAAGGACGACGAGGATGACAATGACGACGAACGACGTTCGCATCATCACCACCATCACGGGGATCCGTACTTGAACGAATGGGCGCAAAACAATACCCTCTTCTTTCCTGCCGCGGATTCCGCAAACGAAGAAGAAGAAGAAAACGACGAAGACCCTGAACGCGAATACGGAGATGGGGGAGAAGCAATATCCAGAAAGTATAGCGAAAATCAAAAATTATGGATAGCTTTGAATCAGTTTTATTCGTCGGGCGCTTACGAAAAGGTCAAGAATCCCATCGAGAGGCAACTTTTAATTCGAAAAATATTGAGAAACCCCGGATTCGCGTTATCCGACGCCTTTTTACCGTCTCCCAAGAAAATCAAGGAAATACTGGGCGAGAAACCGATATTCGTACCGCCCGGAAGAAAGGGGAGTTCGAGATCGGACAGGGATACGTACATTTGTCCTTATTCTTCTTGCTTTTACACCTCCCAAGGAGGAAGGAAAGGGTGGAATTCCTTTTATCTTCCGTGGTTGGGACATCCCATGATTCGCTTCGTGGCGGAAAAGATTTTGGGCATAAACTCGCCGGACGTCTTGTCGCAAGACCGCAGAAAGGAAAATGCGGAGGACTATTTTAGCGAAGAAGAAGAGGGAGGAGGAGAACGATCGGAAAAAAGACCCCAAACGGCAAACGAAGAAAATGACGATTACGGCGATTATACGGGGAATAGCGGAGGAGACGGCGAAGAAGCGGGACGATCGATGATGGCCAAAATCGCCAGAGATTTGATAAGAGAGTTAAATTCGGGAGGTAGAAACAACCAAACGTTGAACGTGAACGGTATAAACACCAACATTATGCCTTTGATGGACGAACATTTATTGGAGAGCGCCTTGAGGCACGTCAACAAGAAGAAAAACGCGGATAGGTTTACGAAGATTACGTCCGAAGAGGTGGAAGAAGTTTTGAAAAAAATTACCACCTACGCCCCCATCGATCAAGATTTGACCAACGCTCTCGTTTACTTGAAAAACAAGACGGAGGCGGTCAAAAAACTCATTCTAAAAGACAAGCCGTCTTTGGCGGAGATTTGCAAGTCCAGTCCTACCACGATGAGCATGGACGAAGCGGACATGGGCACCAGCATGTCCAACCTGTGGTTCGATCCCGAAGGAAAACCGAACCCCTTCACGAAGGCTTTTTACAGGTTTTGCGAATTGAAATCCAATCTAGCCCACAGGATAATGGGAGAATTCGAGAATATCATTTGTTGCGAGAGCATATTGACGAAAGGAACGAAGGCCGTGAACGATTACAGAAAGAAGGAATTGGAAAAGTTTGACATGAGAGCCGCTAGACACGATTTGACGATGAGCACTTTCGATAACGTGTTGGAACGCATGGCTCTGATGGTGAAAGTGGATCAACACGTGGCTCACGCGACTCAATACTGGTTTTTGGTGTTTTTTAGCATTTTGGACGCTTCGAGGTACGCCTTCGCCCTTCATTTGAATTTGTTGAACACCGGTCAGTTCGCTTCATCGAAGTCCTACACTTGCAACGCAGCCATAAGATGTTGCATACCCGGAACCGTGGTTTTGATGGACGATTTCACCCCCAGAGCTTTCGCCGTGGGTCAAGATTGCAGCGATAGAATGTATTACAGCGACGAGATGTCTCCCGATTTGGCCAATTCCGGATCCGACGAATCGAACGCCAAGGCCGTCTTGATCAAAAAGATGCTCACGGAAGGCTTCATGTTGTTGCTATTGTTTACCTGGGTCGAAATGCCCGGAAACATGATGAAAGAGAGGGCTCAGCTTTCCATTCGTTGCAACTGTTCCAGCAGTTGGGTTTGCAACGCGAACAAAACCAATCTTCCGGAATCGTTGCTTTCTAGATTTTGTAGGATAATGTGGGCGAAAGATTTGAACGCGCTAAAAGACATGGTGGATCAGGCGAAAGGGAAGATCGACGAAAAGAAGAAGGACGCGCACGACCCCGCGACTTCCGCCGCCGCAACGATCGTCAAGAGCAGAAGTTTTTACGCGATGGTGGGCATAACGTGCGGAGGAGCCATGGCGGAGACCGCGACGAAAGAATACGAAGCCGTGGACGGCGTTCTCAGTTGCGGAAAGTCTCTAAACAAGTTGCTCGTAAAGGGGGCTTCGCATTCAAAGTCGCCGATCGCGAAGGCGAAGAGCACTTCTACCACCGCCACGACGACGGAGAGCAGCAACGAAAGGAAAAAATCTCCGTCCCCGTCTCCTTCCAAGATTGCGTACGCTCCGGACAGCAGAGGAATGCACAAAACCACGCAAATGGTATGCGGAGCGAAGGGAGAGTATCAAAAAAAACTAGAAAAGCAATTCAGATTGACCAAGGCCGCCGCGTCTTCTTGTTCTTCGTCCTTTTCTTCTTCTTCTTCCTCCTCGTCCTCTTCGGCGTCCTCAATGTCGAGAGAGTCCACTCCGGACGGCAGGGCTTCTTCTTCCGACCGCTATCCCGACCACAGCGATTTGAGATTTCCGGGCAACGCCTCGCAACAGACCGCCACGACGGCGACGGCAACATCAACGACGACGTACAGGAGATCGAGCGTCGGAAAAACCTTGGTGAAAACGAACGCCAAACGTACCAAGGGAGGAGGTGGAGGAGGAGGGCCAAAATCCAAAGAAGCGGACGCGGTGGAAGCGAGGGGGTTGGAATCGGCCAACGTGATGCAAAACATGTTCTTCGAAGACATGGGAGGGGCAGAAAACAATCCCTACGCCACCAACACGGAAGAGGACGATTTGAGCAAAAAAGTGAAAACCATTCAAGCGCTCGAGGCCATGGCCTTCAAAGAGATTTATTTGGGAATATTGCCCGAAGTCAATATGAGCGTGGCTCATTTGGTGGCCCTAAAATTCTTTTACTTGTTGAAAAAGAAGACCGGATATTCGCTAAACAACTACAGAACTTACGAGAGGATCATCATCGTGGCCAGATTGAGAACGTTGTGGTCCGCCATCGAAGAAGTTTTCACGTCCGAATCTTCGGAATTGGGCGCGACCGTCGCCAACGACGGCTTTAAGGTGTCCATGTTGCTTCGTTTGGCGCCCTACCTGGTCTGCCAATGGAACGACATTATATTCGCAATCACCTCGTTGACGGCGGAATTCATCAATCCCTTCCAGCCGGTGATCATCACGATCATGGGAAACAAGGTCTGCGGATACACCGCCAAGAGAAATCAAATAAAGACGATAGAAAACGGCGTGAAAGAGTACGGGGAAACGGCCAGGGACGAATGGGCGAGGAAAAAAAAGATGAGAATTTCCATGGCAGACGACGTGGCCGAAGCCAAAGGAAAACAACAGAGACAACAAAAGGAAGCGCAATTGAAAAAGATGACTTTGGAAATGACGGAAAAGAGAACGTACGCGGAATACGTTTTGGAATGGAAAAAAACCGGTAACGTTAACAACAACCTTATCGAAGCGAAATCCGCCTCTTTGGCTTTAGAGTTGAAAGAACGGAAAGAGCAATTGATACGCTTGTTGGGATTATACGATTGGGTGGTATCCGTACAATGCAAAACCTGTTCTTTGGCCGAATTTTGCTTTTCTCTTCGATGGTTGAGGAGAAAACAAGAAAAGAGTTTGGAAACGGTGAACAAAAATTGCAAGGAAGCGAGGATGGGTGCGGACGGTAGATATAGTTTCAGGACGGATTCCGAGGAGAAAAATTCGAAAGAAAGCAAAAAAGCCAGAAAGAGATTTTACCGCTGGAAGACCACGAAAGCCAGAAAGGTGATGGCCAAGATCGATCATTATCTTCCCAAACTCACGAAACATCAAAACGGAGAGTTGGAAAAGAAGATTGCAGAAAAAAGAACGGGGGCCACAACGATTCTCTCCAAGAAGGAAAACGAATTCATTTTGGATCGCTTCATGAATTGGATTTACGAACCGAACGCATTGATCGCGACCACCATTCGAAGTCAAGCCGGAGAGGTCGTGGCGGCGGCGAACGTCAGGAAGGATCCATTCGCCATTCTAAGACCCCCCGTCGCGCCTACCACGACGGCGATCGCCGCAGATAGAGGGATCGTCTCGGATAGAGGTGCTCTCGCAGATAGAGGAGCTGTCGCAGACAGAGGGAGAGAACGAGATCTGAATCCCGACAGGTTGCCCGCCGGAAGGCATTCGTCTTCTTCCGAGAGCGCTTCGGAAGCGGGGCCCGGAGGAGGAGAAGAAGAATGTCAATACGGATCGGAAGACGAGGCAGAGGTAATTTCTTCTCTAAACAAATTGGCGATCGGAGGCGAAAAAGGAGAAACGGCCGCTCGCACTGCGGACGACGAAGACATGACAGAGTCGACCGCAAAAAAGCAAAAAGCCACCGTTTCGAAAGCGAAACCAAAGGAAAGCGTCTGCAGACTGTTGTGCGGTTACTTTGCCGGGAATCTGATGCCTCACGAAGTATTTTTGGCCTTCAACGGTAAAAAAGACGGCGGCATTTCTTGGTGCAGAACGAAGGCCGGACACGATTTTGGATCCTATAAAGGCATTTCCGAAGCCGAAGACGACCAGAACGGAAAAGGATCGACATCCATGAACAGTTTTCAACAAAAAGAACAACAGCAACAGCAACAACAAGCGATTACGGTTCAATCTTTATTGGCGATGAGTCATCAACAGCAACAGCAGCAATATCAATCGACGGATACGAGGGACGCGTACGATCTAAACTATTTGGAATGTTTGGGAAGGCTTCCCGACCTGGTGACCAAAATTTCGAGAAACATGAAGAGGGCCGGTCCTTCGGTATCGGACATTACTCAAATAATGGAAAAACTGGGAGATCAGTCCTTGGAGGTAGAAAACGCGTATTCCAGGGCCCTCACGATCGAAGAGATTGGAAAGGTCGGTTCCATGAGCGTGGCCGAAGCGATAAAACAAGGATACATGGTGGAAAAGAAGATGATGCCCATCATGATCGTGGACGCTCAATATAAAAGCGGAGACAAGGCGAACGTCGGAACCATAGGTAGAATATTAATATCCACGCATTCCGTAAACGCTTCCGTGGGCACGAAGAAATTGATCACGGAAATTTTGGAAGAAATGGTGTACAAGGGAATGACCCCCGGAAGAACCACCTTGGGGATGATGGAAAACGCGGACAGAGGAAAATTCGATTGGTTCGACATTACGGACGAGATGCTGGAATCTTGTCCGAGAGAAGAGTTTTCGGTGGAAACGGGAGGCTCCTTGACGGACAGGGAACACAACATTTTGTCGTACGTTTACGATTTTTCTTCGCACGAACGCTCTTTGGAAAAATTAGAAAAGGGCAAAAAACGGGACAGATTGCGAAACTCGAAGCGTTATCAAGTAGAAGAAGGCGATTGGCGAAAAAAAGTGAACAAACAATTCGAAAATACCGTTCTGGGCGGGCTTTCTGCGAGTTTATACGATGCGATGGAATTGACCGGAGAAACTTGCGCCAAAGAATTGGTGGAACTGGAAACGAGATTGTTCGAATCGCTTTCTTTAAAAGACGAAGAAGACGATGAAAGCCCGGAAACGGCCAGAGTCGAGCCTCTCGAGGTGGAAGATTCGCAATCGGAAGCTTCGACGCAAGAAGATCACGTTCCGAACAAGAGAAAAGAACGTAAAAAAGTGGACGCCGCCAGAAACAATTCTTTGAAACGTTCCAAATTCGTAATCAAAGAAGACTTGAATTTGTGGGGAGTGAAAAGGCATTTTATCAACGCCGGCATTCTCGTCACCACGGATCCGGTGGACGGCAGTTTGAAATGGCTCTTCGTGGACGAAGAAGAGTCCAAAAAGATTGCAAAAATGTCCGAAGAAGAGAGGAAAAAGTACGTTCCTATGGTGGAATACAGACACTTTCCTACCACGTTCAATCAAAGGATGCGTTCCATAGCCTCTTTTGCCGTGAACCACCCCAAAGAATTGGAAAGACAAAGTCATTTGTTTTACATCGATCCCGTAGAGGTCGGAAGGGCGGCTCGGTTTTATTTCGAACGCGCCTACGACGAGGCGGCCAGAGGAAATATTTGCCAAAATGACGCCGCAGCTGCGACGATGACGACAACGACGACGATATCGAATGCGGTCGACGAAGAGAGCGAATCGACGGAAGATTACGTTCGAGAAGCGAACAAGAGGAAGAGACTTCGAGAAGAAGGGGAAGAACACCGAAAAGAAGTGAGATCCGTTAGTCCTTCTTTGAAAAAACAAAAAACGATACCTACAGAAAAACAAGACGTTTCCCCGAGCAGAAAAGAAGTTAGAGCCTTTGGAACGCGAAAAGGACCCGTAGAGAAGGGAGAGTTGCACAAATTGGTCATGAAAACCGCGTCGATGGCGCGAGGACAACATAAAACCGTAATACAGTAAAAACTACGTTAATAAAAAATCTATTTATGACTTGCGGCATTTAGGTTAAAAGGGCGGGGCTTTTAAGCGAAGAACGGCGCTCGGCGTAAGAGAAAAAAAAATGGAAGAAACGAGCGATCCGTGCTATCAAAGAATCGACTTTGATACGAAAATAGACCCCAACAAGTCGGTCAAACGAATGCTAAAATTGAGGAGGGCAACGAATCAAATAGTTTCTTACGTGGCCGTAGTATTCGGAATGATAATGGTGGTGGCCTTGTCATTTAAACCTGAATTGACGTCCGAGCGAGCATATATTTTTTTGGTTTCCTTTCTTTTTGCTTTTGCGGCTGCAGGGTTTTACGACGTAATCGCAACTCAAATCACTCTACAAGCCGTAAGAGGTAGAATTCCATACAGTCCTTGGAATAAATGGATAAATAAATAGGCTCTTTATTTTCGCGTTGATAGGTTAAAAAACGATGATACAAAAAGGCGCGTTAATAAAAACGTTTATAGGCGAAAAACGCGCTTAGTACAAAAGAAAAAAAATGGAAGAACCCGAAGACCCGTGCCATCAAAGAATCGACCTCGATACGCAAATTGCCCCGACGCGTCGGTCGGAAAAAACGCTTAAAAAGAGAAAAACGCTCAAAACGAGGATCGTGACGATACAAGACATCTTGGCAGCGGCCACGTTGCTCGGAATAATAATAATGAGCGTCCTATCGAGTAAACCCGAATGGGCGTCCGGGCGCGGATATGACGCTTTGAATTCCTTCTTTTTTATTTTCGTAACTTCGGCGCTTTACGATAGAATAACGACGGAAATCACGCTGCAAAGGCTCGAAGGTAGAATTGGGAGTTATTCTTGGTCTTGGAAGAGGTGATCGAAAAAAAGACAAATAAATAGCTTTCATTTCACGTCGAACTTTAGGTTAAAAAACCCAACGCCTTTAACCGAAAAGCGTGCGCCGCACAAAATTAAATGGCGATGCAAACGAGCGATTCTCCGCAATACCAACAACGAAACGATTTGGAAACGCAACTCGCGCCGTTCGATTCTACACGATAAGCGTTGCGTTGGAGATTTAAAGCCTTGAAGGGCACTCTATTTATACTGATAATCGTGGTGGTTTTGGCGGACGTCGTCGATAAACTCTTTTCGATGCATATTTTCGAAGTAATAACGGGGGGGCCTATGGATGGTCGAGGTTGCGATGGGATTCGACATGATCGTGACCCAAAACACGTTAAATCTGATCGAAGGGAAACCCGCGTTTTACTTTTGGAAACCTGAAAATAACGAATAAATGTGCATAGATTTTTTTATTAAGACGTAGTAGTGATAGTTGTGGTGGTGGTCGTCGTTTCGCCGACGCAAGAAGGGACGGGAGGCGAAACGCCCCTCGTCATGCCCATTCCGGCCTTGATGGACGCAATCTTGCTCAAAAATCTCCTCTTCTCCTGCAATCTTTCCGGGGGCGATTTGGCGTCGAACACCAAAAATTTCAAAAAGAGCATAAAATTGACCTCGGGCAATTGCGGTTCGTCGCAATCGCGAATGCCAAAAACGTTCATGAAAAAATCGCTACACCAGCCGGATCGTAGGAAAAATTCTTGCGAATCGCAATTTCCGGGTATCGCCAAGGGATGTTCTTCGACGGGAAGGTGAGAAATCTTTTTCATCGCCTCGACGACGTTCGCTCGGACGGGCTTGGAAAAGTGGTTCGCGACGATGCGCAAAACGGGTTCGGGTTTCAAGTAACGCAAGGTGGGGTCTCGAGAAGAGTCGAACGATCTGCCGGCGCTCGTTTCGACGTCCCTCAGCTTGATGAGCGACATGCAACGTTGTTCCAGAGTTCTAAAATTCGTCAAGAATCGAGCCAAACGTTTATAAACGACGCCGGGATTGCCCCTGAAAGAACCAAAATCGAACAATCTTTCGACCCGTCGATTCAATTGCTTCCTTTCCGCCTTCTTTTTCCTGCCGGTATTGTCGTACAAGTAACAGGAAAACAAGGACGAAAAGGCTTCCTCCAAATTTTGCACCAAATCCAACAGCAAGGCCTCGCTTTCTTTGGCGTCGTTAATGTTTCCGAAACAGGCGGATAGTGCCAAATTCATAAAATAGGCATAATCGGTACTACAATAACGAACGGATATCGGTTTTATGGTGGTAGAAGGGGTTACGGCGGGTTTGTTGGTACCATCTCCGTCTTTTGCGATCCGAATCCGCTCGATTCCTCCGAAAGGCAAATTATTTTGACAATAAGACCTGTACCAAGAGCCGCTCGTCGAATCGTCGATCTGATCCAATTTCTCTCCGTCGAAAGGAATCCAAGGCCACGCGACGGTAACGTCGTCCTCGTCCGCCGCGTTCACGGGAAGGTAGTCTCGTTGGGCTTCAGGAAAGGCCGCGTCCGCTTTGACCAATTCGGGCAACGTTAAACAAAAATTGACCAAATTCATGTACACCGGACAATAAGCTCTGGGATACATGTTTTTGATCGGAAACGTCGATAATGACGCGATTTTCGGGGGATCTTCTTTGATTTCCGAAGGATCTCGAGAAGCGAGTTTTTTAAACTCTTCCAATTCCTTGGCGAAAGGACGATCGTAAAAATACTTCAAATAATTTAAACACGTTTCGTTGGCGATTTTCGGGGATTCGTGTCTGGCGTTTTGCAAAAGCACCTTTACCAAAGAAACCTGTTCTATCACGCAATTGGAATAAATTGACTCGTATTTTGCTCTTAAAAAGCCCAATTTTCCCAAAAATGTTTTTAACTTTGCGTTCGACTTGTCGAAAGGACCGAACAATTGTCGACGTTCGTCCGCTACGGATTGCAACCACCAGGGCATGAATAAACTCTCGTATTCTGCCTCTTTTCCTTCTTCCTCCTCCTCCTCCTCCTCTTCTCGTTCGTCCGTTTCGGGAAATTTGTCCCAGGATTCGGGTGAAACGGTGCAAATCAACAGATCCGTCATCCATCGAAGATAAAATTCGTCCTTGTGCAAATCTTGGTCCAATTTTTTGGGATCCGCATTGTACAAGAAGACTTTGGCGAATTTGGTGGCTTTTTTGACCGTGTCGGGATTTCTGGCGCTCAGAGGGTCCGTGATGCGATCGAAAATTTGAGTTTCCCCTAAATCCGACGGATCGGATTCCACGAAACATTCCAACCAGAAGGTAGACGCCATTTCTTGAACGACGCGTTGGTATTGAACGTAATACTCTTCGATCTTGTTTCGCAAACAACACATCGTCCCGACGATGAAAACGGTCTCCACGGCCTCTCTTCCGGTCTCTTCGCAATCGATGCCGTAACGTTCGATTTGAGAATAGACGGTCTTTTCGAATTCGTCCAAATACTTTTCCAACTGCACCGGAGGGGTTTCGCCTCCAGGATTCAAATTTACGCCTTCCGTGACCTTTTTTATCGAACCGCTCAACAAGTTTGGATGTTCCGCGAGGTAACGAAGCAAAGAGTCGTCCTTTCGTTCTACGGTCGCTCTTTCTTCCGCCTTCACGACCAAAGGAGTTTCGAAATTTCCGTCGTCTATGACCAACGCGGGTTCTTCCGCATCGGAAACGTCTTTTGGAGAGCCGAACACGGTCTTGGAGTCCAACCACTCCCTATCCGCCATCCAAGCGCAGATGCAATCCACGATGACCGAAGAGTGTTGCGTTTTTCCCATCACGTCCAAGGCCATCATGCACAATCCCTTTCCTCTTTCCAAGACTTTCGGATCGACCCCGGTTCCTCCTCCTGCGTCTTCCGCGACCGCGCCTTCGGTCTTCGTCAACGTTTCCCTGGAAGACCAATCGACGTACACCACGTTTTCCGGAGGAACGTCGTTCCCCAAGTCGCCCTTGTCGTCCGATTCGCCTTCCGTCCTACAAGCCGCGTAAACCAAATTCACCACGGGAGCGAAACGCTCTATTCCCAACGCGGTCTTCAATTCTTTTAGAAACATTGAGACGATCGCTCCGGTATCCACCAGACACATTAACGGTTTGGAGGAATAAGAAAACATCCAAGGCGGGGTGGAAGTCGTGGTGAAACTTTTATCTCTCGTGTCTCCGCAAGGCCTATCCATGAATATCTTTCCCAAATTATCGAAAACGTTAATGTGAACGCTTCCGGTGCGATCGTCGGCTTTTCCCAAAGGATTTTTGACTTTGCCGCCGGCGACGTTACTTTTGGCAGAACTGGTCAAATTTTCTTTTCCAGAACGATCGAAAAGATCGTAATTTCTAGAAGAATACAAGAGACGCTTCTTGTCGACCTTCGCCAAAACCTCTTTTGCCGTGTGTTGTAAATCGGTGCATTGCCCTTCCAACACCTTTAAAACGAACAATTTGACAATTTCGAGGGCGCATTTTCTTTTCGCTTCCGTTTTTTGGTCTTTGGACGTGACCGGGACGCCCGGTTTTGCGTTGGAGTCTTGACATCCTTCCACCGTCGCTTTCAAAGCCTCGCATTGGAGACTGGAAAAATAGGACCACATCGTAACGTCGGCGTAGGACATTGCGGGCTGCAAAAGATGAGAACTGACGCCCATGGCCTTCAATTTTTTCGAAACGGATTTTCGCCACGTCCAATACAACCTATCGGCCGTGGGAGAAGGAGCGTTCGCCAAGGGTCGATTCAAAAAATAGCGCAATTCCGTTTCGAAAGCGTTGGGAGGGGTCGTTGCCGTCGTCGTCGTCTCCTTATCTTTCGAAGCGGCGGGTTCGCCATTTTGATCGACCGTAGGCGCGGACGAAGAAGACATTTTTTTTGTCTGCTCTTTTCAGGAATACACACAAACGCAAGAATGAAAATTACATTTATTAAACTTCGAAACGAGCGAAAGGATCGCTTTGGAAACGCGAAGAATTGGAAATTTCCAATCTCGACAAAAAATCTTCCTCTTCTAGGTTAGAAAAATGCTGAAAAGCGCAAGACTTTAACAAATGTTTCAATAATAAATCCATGATTGCAATGTTGTTCGTTATGGTTTTGTGGTTGTATATGCAAACGTGAGAGGCGGAGTAGGCCTTCTTGTATTTCTCCAAAGGACTGCTGGGCGTCTTGGACGTTACCACGTAGTCGGATTCTTTCGCAAAAGGGAGATTTGAAAACTCGGAGGTATCGTCGTCGTCGTACTTTTTACGAGGCGAAAAGAGGGATTTGCACGATTTTTTGATGGCGCAGGACAGGCAATGACCGTTCGGACGTCTGTCGTCTCCCAATTTTTGATGGTCCGAAGGATCGCATTCGATTCCGTCCATCAATCGAACCAAATCCTGACTCGTTTCCAGTTCGGAATACATTTCTCCCGTCTCCTTTTCGCAGCTTCCTTTTTCCAGCCTCAAGGAGGCCACGTCGGGCGGATGTAGCAAACCTAGGGCGTAAGCCAATCGTTTGCAAGAGGTTTGATTTTTTACGGGATCTCTAGCGTATTCTTCGAAAAGAGCGGTTTTCAAACCCAAACAATGAGAATGATCGTCGTATTCGACCGTTTCTCCGTCCCATTCTTCTATCGACTTGCATTTTTTGTACATTAAACGAACGAAGGCTTTGGACCTTTCGAATTTGAGGTCCTCGTCCGTGTCCGCGCTTTCCATGAAACCGGCGTTGGATTTGCAAAACAAATCCAAACGAGAAAGCCTGTAGTATAATTTTTCCATGAAAGAAGACGCGCTGTTGGCGTATTTCGTGACCAAAACTCTCTTGCACGCCGCTTGGTATTTTTGCAAGTATTTCAAGGCCAAGGAATTGACGGCGCAAGCGGTCATTTCGGAGAAACGTATCCTATCCACGAGATGGGCGTTTTTGCAATCCAATATGGGGCCTTTGATACCCGGAACCCAAGAGGAATCTGCAGGTGCCGTCGTCGTCGTTGTCTCTCCGCTCTCTTTGGCGGAGATGGATCCTCCGTATTCGGATTGAAAATGTTTGGTATCTTCGTCCTCTTCGCTGTCGGCGCGGGGCGACGTCGATTTGTAGAGAACGGTGCCGCCGCTGCCAGAAAAAGCCCAAGGATCGGAATTTTCTACCAAGGTGGACCTGTGTTTGGGATCACCCCATACAAAGTAGGAGCGTCTTATTTTTCTTCCGTCCAACCTCAATACGCGTTGAGCGCTTTCTTCTTGATCGCGATCGTACAAAATGGGAAAATAAAAACCGCTATTCTCTCCTTTTTCTTCTTCTCTCTTCTTCTCGAGCCCTTTGTTCAATTTTTCTTTTATCGAGGCGTCGGTGTCGTCGTCTCCGTCACCGCAAAGATCGATGAAAGATGCGGGACGCCGAGATTCTGACTTGGCATTTCGTTCGGGCTCGGGAACGCCGTCTCTAATTTGGACGGCGACCTCCGTCAAAAACCTATAAGAAGGTCCTTCTCGACCGTTTTCGAGGAAGAATGCATTTTCCAGTTGCGAAAAGAAGGATACGACGCGCCTAACGCTCTTCTTGTTCGGAAGAGCGGGCACCGCCTTCCCAGGGATTCTTTCGTCGTCGTCATCGTCAACATTGGCTCGAATCAAAAAATCCAAAAACGTGCCGGATGCCAAATCCTTGGCCACCAAAGACGCCTGACTCGTTTTGATTTCGTCCCCGCGAACGGTGGAATTGGGTTTTTGAAATACCGCGTTTTTCATCCTTTGATCCATTCCCGTACATAAAATGTCGAACAGAGAGAGCAAAGCCACGTCCACGACGTTCGTTTTTTCGATGAGGTCGGATCCCGTCAGGTTCACGTTAAAATCTCCGTTCAAACAAGATATTTCCTTGTTGGGTTTGTAATATTGAGAAACGTCGCGCACTTTTCTTCTGGCGAATCGCATGAAGGGTACGGAAAGATGCACGTCTTTGATGGGGGTGGCATCCTTGTCGTCTCGGTCCTTTCCGTTTGGGGTTTTTAAAATTTCGTCGGACGCGAGGTTTGCTCTTTGATTGGTCTCGTTGGGATGCCAAGATTCTCGGTTCCAAGATTGACGAAAAAACAAGAAGGGTCTATGGGAATCGCATTCTCCTTCTCTCGGATCGAAATCTTTTCGCGCCGGATTTTTTGGCAACAGATTGTCGCAGAAAACGACGGGCGGTAAAGGTCTCTTGCAACGCCTGTATTTGGAAAAAAGGAGAATGCCCTCCTCGCTCGGAGGTTCGCAAACAATCTCTTCCGTGGTCTCCGTCGTCGCTGCTGCCGCCGCGACGCTCTCGCCGCCACCGAGAAACATTAACTTGGAAATATCCAACGTTTCGCCCGTTCTTCCTTCCGTTTCAGCCGAATCGTTTACTCTTTTGACCAAACAAACGAGCCGAGATTCGAATCGAGCTTTGGCGGTCTCGCATAGTGTTTCGAAATTCCCGCATTTTACGGTTTGACGTATCAGCTCTCTGTCGTTGAATTTGACGTATCTGGAAGGCAACGCGGCGTTCACCAATTCCCTTCCGCACTTTTTCTTCCAAATTTCGACGTCTTCCGGAAGCATGTCGGGGGAACCGTCGCCGGAAAACGAGGATACGGTTTCCCAGCCGTAAAATTCACGACAACCGGAAGTTTCGAAAAAAGAGTGAGTTTGAGGAGAATTATCGTAAGGATACGCTCGAACGCCGTCTTTCAATTCGGTCATCGGCGGCATGTACAGTTTTTGATTTTCTTTTACCGTGACGGTTCCGTATTCGACCTTTTCCGCGTGATCCGGAAGAGAACGATACCATCCCACGAATAAACTCGATTGGTTAGAATTAAAATCGTCTTCTCCGGATAGCGATGCGACGTCGTAAAAGATGCTTCCAAAAGTCGACAGGTAAGTGATACCGTGACCGTAGGAATGATTTATCAACGTGTTGTGCATTCTATTTTCGGTCCTCTTTCTGAATCGCATTTTTTTCCTATCGACGCCCGCTGTTTTTCGATCGGCGGCGGCGATCTGATTCGTCGGATCCGTCACCAAATGATTTTTGATCTCGTCCGATAAATGCCTCTTCAAAAAGAGGTGAGGAGGAGTCGAGGGCCCGGCGCGACAGGAAGAACGATCCGCCTCCGTATCGCATTCCGCGTCGGGATAATTGTTGAAAGAGACTTCAAATAAAGGAGTATTGTCGTAAATGGGGATCGTGATCGCGGTAACGTTCGATTTGCATTCAAAGTAAAAATCGCGCTCTTTGAAAGAAGACGTTTTTTTCCTGCGATCGGCGTCTTTGACCGCTTTTCTGGGAACGCAAAAAGACGAAGATTCGGGAGATCTCGAATAAAAGGTGGCGGTACACGCAACCGGGTCGATTCTACATTTTATCCATCGAACGCGAGGTTTTGTGCCTTCGTTATCCTCGAAAAGCGAAAAAAAGAGGACCCAAGCGTCAAACTCTGCGATGCGACGCCTTTTGAATTTTAAGAAAGGAGCCAATTCGTAAGACGCGCTAATTTTTTCCAATGTCTCCATCATCACTCTTGGATCGCACAAAACGTGAGCTCCGGGATAATCTAAAATGCGACTCTTATCCTGTTCTTCTTCTGAAGAAGGAGGTTTTGGCTTGTATTTTTGAAAAATATATGCGTAATACAGCCATATGGCAAAAGACGAATCCAACATTTTTCCGGCGACGTTAAAAAACGTTTTTCTACAAAATTGAGTTTTTCTTTGCGTTAAAGGCGAATTTTTGAAAACGTAATGCGGTAAAGTGATGCATTTTTCGAGAGACAATAAAGAGGTAACGTTTTCCGATCGACCTCCGTAAGCGACGAGATTTTCAAATGCGCCAAAAGGGGGGGACTCGTAAAAATCCCCCAATTGATTCCAAAACGATATTTCCAACTCTCTTCTCCTCAAATTTTCCGTTCTGGAACCGTAACTTTTGTTCTCGTCGAACGAAAATTCGAAGAGCGATTTGATTTGTTCCATGCACGCAAATTCGTCGTTTTTCGGGTCCTCGCAATCGTTCGTCAAAAGGGATACGGGCAACAAAAAACTGGTTTCTATGGTGGTAAAAGACCAATCCCATTTCCAATCTTTGCTCATTTTTTGACTCGGAAAGAAGGATGAAGCGACGTTTTCTTGAAAAAAATCGACGCCCAAAAATTGATCCTGGGTGATCCTCTTCCATAGAGTTTCGGGTTCGGTGATCACGTCGAAAAAAGACCGAACGAATTCTACGGGATTTCCCGCGGGAAAATCGCTCGCCTCTTGTCGACCTCGCGTTTTGGCGTGAAAAGAAGACGTCTCGCCCCTATCTTCTATGCGCATTCTTTCGAATAGTTTTTGAACGTGATCGTCTTCTTCTTCTTCTTCGATTTCCTCGAGAAGAGCGATATGACAAAAATCGTTCAAAAGAGACGTTATCGAGAATACGACGTCGTCTCTGGGCAGATCGATCAATTTTTCCAACATTTTTTCGCATTGTACCGATTCCACGCACAATTTGGACAATATTCGTTCTTTGGTTTTCGTTCTTTTTGAAATGTATTTTAAAGAAAATAAGGCGTCTTCCGATACGATGGACAAACGTGCGTACCAACAATAACGATCGATGGCGGAAGCGTCCGAATTGATCTTATCGACGTCCGTTTCGTAAATCGAAAAGAAGCGCTTCAAGTAACTCCTCAAATAAGCCAAATTTCTCTTTAAAAAACGTTTCGTGTCTCGCAATAGACTCTTTGCCTTTGCCGTTTCTTTTTTCAACTCGAGAAACTTGACGCAAATCCTGCGAAAGGTGAAAGGGGAAATTCGCACGAAGACGGGTTTCGCAATATCGAAGAGATTATTTTTGTTAAATTCGTCGGTTTTCGTGCGACTCAACGATTCTCCCGAAGAAAGGGGATGGGTGGGTACGTCCAACGAATTGAAAGCGTCCACTATCAATACTTTTTTCGTGTCGCCGCTGGTACCGTTTCTGTCGTATTCCAACGTCGGATTGTAAACGCCAAAATTTGAAGCAGAACGACGGGGTTTTTTAGCGTCTTTTTCGTCGCTACACTCATCTTCTTCTTCGGCGCTTTCGCTAAATATCTCTTCTTCCATGTAAACGTGCGAAAAAAACCCACAAAAGTAAACACGAAAGACGAGCTTTAATGGAAAATTTTTTTATTATGGAACGAAGAGGGAAAAAAACTAAACCGCGTAACCGTTCACGGAACGATATAACGCGTCAGCGGTAGTACTGCAAGTCATCAAAACAAAAGAGGAAGTCGTAGAAATGGTGTTTGCCAACGTCACGTAACCCCATATTTGATTTATAACATAAATCGTGACGGAACTGCAAAATTTGAACCACTCGGAAAATCCAAAATTCGAAGCCAAGAAAGATCCAGCGCTTCGATAAAAACGTTTGAGAACGTTCGTCGTATGATCGAACGTTTCTTCGGTTTCGGATTGTTGTTGTGACGGTTTTTCTGCGTCGTCGTCGTCGTCGTCGCCTTCGATCGTCAAACCTTCCAAGCGAGACGCGAATTTCGAATGCAGATGAGAATGGTGGTTGTGATTTCCGCGACCGCGACGTTCGTTCGCATGAAAAGGCAAAACGGGCGTAGGTAAAGCGTAGGCGTCGTCCGACATGTAAGCGGAACACAACGCACCGTAAGATTTGTCGGCGTACGCGTCCGTCATGCCGTTCATCGTGTAGGATAGGCATTTTTCGACGTCGTAAGTGCCGTTTAGTACGTTTCTCATTTCGAGGAAAACGTACGAATGTGCGCACACTTTTCGAGGATCGTTGACCATCGGGTTCCAAAATCCTAATCCGTACATCCAACGCAAAGAGCCATAGACGAGTTGCGAATAATTTAACGTGAACTGCAATCTATCCATCGTCTCTTCGGAACTCGGGTGAGCCAACAACGCTCTGCTGCGATGATGATGATAGCAAAAATTCCAAAAGTTTGCGGCGCACCTTTCGAACTCCTCCCCGTCCGAATACAAAGAGCAAGGTATCGGTTCGATGTCTTTGTGCGATCTCCAATATTCCACGTCTTTTTCTCTTTGCAAGGATTCGTCTCTCGCGAGGTCGGACGCCATGTCGAAGCCTTTGGTGGAACCGGCAATCACCATCGCCAGAAAGAGGGCGAAAAACCCAATTTTAGCGAAAAATTTCACTTTGGAAAGACAATAGGATACAAATAACATTACTCCCCCGGATAATACGGCAGGAACCACCGAAATAATGGCCAAAAGAGCGATCTGAAACAAGATTATGCAAACGTGCGTCCAAGTAAACATTTTTGGCTGACTCGCGCGTTGTTGTTCGTAGGGCAAAGTGCTCGTTTTTTATTCAAAAAAATAAAATATAAAATGTCCGAAACACCGCGAGACGACGATAATCGACAAGAAGACGAAGGAATATGGGAATGTCGTCGCTGTTCGAGCACGATGGGATTAGAACGGTGTTATTGCGGGAATTTTTATTGTGTCGCTTGTTCTTCTTACGTTTTTAACTGGAGCACGTATTGCTCGAACGAATGCAACTTCAACGATAACAAGAAAGTCTTATAACGCAAAATAAAAAGGTGTTTTTTTATTTGGTAACTTTTGCTGTCATCGCGTCGCTCAATAAGCGACGCCGGGAGAGACGAAAAATTGACGGTTGGAACCGAGTTTCGTGTTGATCCCGTTGATGACGTTGCGAGTCAAGCATCTCTTTTTGATTTCCTTGTCATCGCCTTCTCCGCTCGAAGGATGGATCGACAGTTTTCCGTCCGCGATCATCGAAGCGACCGTACCGGAACCGCAATTCCTCATGATCCTTTGCATGATCAAATTGATGATGTACATTGTACCCTTTTCTCTTCTTCTAATTTCGTGCGTTTTCATCAAGGCTTTGGTGCTCGCGCCGCTCTTCACGATGGTCAGGTAAGGCGTGCCCCCTTCTCTTTCATTCAACGCAATATCCTGAGCGAAGACGACGTTCGGATCGCAATCGGTTTCCTGAACGATTGTGTCTCTTTTGGCGGACAAGGCCACCTTGGAAAGACTGTTCAAGTTGGAAGAAGAAGAACGCTTCTTTTTCTTCTTTTCGCCCATATCTTCGTCGTCGTTCTGTCGAACTTGTTTCTTTTTCGTCTCCTTCGACGCGGCGCCCTTTTTGCCGCCGGCTCCTCCTTTCAGAATCTTCCCGTTCGTCTTGGTCGCCTTTTTTTGTTTGGTGGGAACGTTTTTTGCCGTCGCTCCCGACTTTTTCTTCTTGGTTATGCCGCCAGAAGGCGAGCGTCCGGGAGGATTAGCGACGGTTCTCTTATAGGCGAGCTTCGCTTTTTCGCCTTTTTGTCCCTTGGCGGTCGTCGTTTTTGGTTTTTGAAGTTGACGAGGCATCGTTCGTTCGAAACTCGGGTTTTTTTTGATTTTTCCGATTCGAAATCGCCCCTATTCTTCTCGGAATTTTGGAGAAGGAAGATCGCGAAAAATGCGTATGTGTGTGTGTGCGCGTACGGAAAAAAAACCCATGTCAGACAGCGCAAAAGCATCCGGAGGAAGGCCGAGAAAAACGAAAGTCTCTAAAATTGCGACGAGCAAAACGACCGACGCGACGACGAAGAAGACGAAAGGAAGACCAAGAAGCGACAAATCGACCTCTGCGGACAAGCAACCCAGCACCGAAGGCGTCACCAAACCCAAAAGACACTACAAGAACAAGCGCGCCAACGTTCTGGGTCTTTTGAACAGAAATGCGCTGAAGCAAAAGAACAGAAAAGGGGGCAAAGCGTCGGAAAAAGACCGAGACGGCGTCGAATTACCCTTCGACACGGTCGAAGAACTCGCCGTCGAAACGGGAACCCTAGATCCCGTTAAAATTGCGAAAAAAACCGCAGCGCACAAATTGTGCAAGCTGATTTTGATTCACATGGCGAACAAACGCTATGGCGTTCCCATTTCTCCCAAAAACAAAATTTTGTTGGAATCCTTCTCGTCTTTGAAGTTGATGGGCAAATCCAAAAAATTATCCGACGATTCGAAGCCCGACAATCAAGGATTCAATTCTTTGATGCGATCGCTCACCGACGAGCCGACTCCCGTCAGCAAGGACGCGAAACAAGCTTTGGAAAAGGTGGAAGAGCGCATGACCAGCGCGATTTTGGAACAAGCCCACGCTTTCATGCAGAGTTCCGGAAATCAAACCATCCATCAAAAACACATGGACGCCCAAAGATTCAACGCTTACGGGCAAAAGAGATGCGAATCGTTGAACTTTCCGTGGAAAGGATACGATTTATTGAACGATCACGCCGTAACGAGCGTTCATCTTTTAGAAGCTTGATCAAAAATCTTTTTTTTTGCAAAAAGAAAATAAAAGAGACGTTAATGAATCGAGGACTTTCTTCTTCTCCGGCCGTTTGCTCTTTGAAAGAGCGATAAGACCGCGTAAATGTTTTTTTCGAAAGATTTCCAAGATTCAAAAATCAAATTTATCATTTTTTGAATCAAAAAACGGCCGGGCGTGCGTTTGGAATCGGACAAAAAAATGAGCCAACCAAGCAGCAGCTCGAAAAAAACGAACGAACAAGGACCGGAAAAATGGTCGTTTATCGATTGGATAAGGGTCGTGATGAACGAAAAGCGGACCGAAAAAGCCCTTCCGACCTCTCTCGAAGAGGGAAAAGAAGGCGAAAACGCCGATTCGTCGGTTTCTTCCAAAAAACCCCTATTGGAGGTGCACGAACGATTGGCCAAAACGTTCGTCGACGATTTTACGACCGTCGACATGAGAAAATACGGTTTCGACGAATTGACGATCGATGCTTTTTTAGAACGCATCGATAAGATTTTGAGCGAAGCGCAAACCATGCCGGCGCCTTTCGTCGTTTTAGAACTCGTTTGGCGGGTGTTCGAACGTTTCGAGGAATTGGAGCGAGTAAAGAACGACGTTAACGCGGCGACGACCGAAATCAATTCCTCTGCCACCGATTCGGAATCGGCATCCTCGTCTTCTTCTTCTACAAAGAAGAATGTCAAAAAATCGGCGCCCGAAACGAACAAAAAGAATGGAAAGATCGCCGACCCTCCGGTTTCAAAAGAAGTCGACCCTCCGAAAAAAGCGATCACCAAAGGCAAGGGAGACAGAGCGACGCTCCCGGGACCGGCAAAGTCGACCGTCGTAGATTCGGAATCCGCCGATTCTGCCGCCCAGAAGAAACGCAGCCGATCGACGTCCAAAAAGACGGACGCCGTTCCTGCCCCTTCTTCAAAAAAGAAGGAAAAAACGACGGCGACTCGATCCAAAGAGGACGAAGAAGAGGAGAAAGAAGGAGAAGAAGAAGGAGAAGGAGGAGAAGAAAAAATTTCTAGACCGGCGAAGAAGAAGGCAAAAGGAAACGAAGGAAAAGCGGTGGTCCCTCCCAAAAGCGCAGGGGGCATCGTAAGACCGTCCAACAAAAAGAAGAGCGGAGCCGCTTCCGACAAGGAAAAACCGGCGCCTCTGAGAATGCTCAGGACGGGGAAGACGTACGTCGTACAATACCTTTCTGGTACCGAAAAGAAGGCCGACGTTTTTTGCAGGACGAGCATCGACATTGAAGAAACCGTTCCCGGTTGGCGTCCGACCACGGAACGCGAAGGGAAATACGGAATCGTTTTCGAACCGGCTTGGTTGGTGGCCGACGTTAGAAAAGACGAAGAGCATCCCGAGATGGAGATAAAACCGTTGTACGGCAAAGATTTGAAACTGGCGGGCAAGGCGATGAGCAAAACTCAAGAGAAGGAATACCTCGATTTGGCGAAAGAATGCGAAACGCCGAAAGAATGGCAAGAGAACGTTTACAAGAAAAAAAGGGAGTTTTATCCGATGATCACCATATTTCCCGCACCCACCGACGAAGAAAGCGCCCGAAAGAAGAAGAATCCCGAAACCTTGTCCTTCGACGAAAGATTAAAATTGGAGGCGCCGCTTCGCATCGATTCGTCTTCTACGAAAGATGGTACGATTTACGAATACGTGGACGACGAAGGAAACGTGTATTTTACGACGAAAGAAGGAAAAAGACAGTCCGTCACCGCTTTCGCACCCCTTTCTACGACCAACATTAAACCAGGCACGGAGAAGAGCCCTCTTTTTATGCCTTACGCGGTGTATTACGATGCCGACAAGTACGACGGGGTGGTGGCCAAATTGGAAGCCTGTAGCGTGGATTTGGAGTTCGTCTCTGGCATTCAGGAAAAAAAGAATCGCGCGGCGGCGGCCTCCTCTTCGAGAAAATCGAAAAAGGGCGACGCCGATTCGAGCGCGCCGATAGCGAAAAAAAAGAAGGCGACGACGACGGCGACGACGACGAAAAAAACAAAGACCGCCGAAACGACAGAATCGGGAAAAAAGACGAAGAAAGCGACCCCGCCGACCTCGAAGGCAACCGACAAGAAGAAGAAGAAGATGCCTTCCAAAGACGAAAGCGAAGGAGACGAAGAAGAAAAAGAAGAAGAAGACGAAGATTTTGCATCCGAAACGAAAAAAGACAAGGATCAAAGCGAAGAAGAAGGGGAAGAAGAAGGGGAAAAAGAAGAAGAAGAGGAAGACGAAGATTTTTGCTAAAAAAAGCTGCAATCGTTCGAAAAGGTAATAAAAAAACGTTTTATTTACAATCTGGACGGTTTTTTCGTTCCGAAAAACTCTACTTCTCCGACTTTTGCGACGGCGGGCGCGCGGCGTTCGGGTTTCGTCGCGTAGTCTTCCGAAGAATCGGCGGAAACGACGGAAGGGGACGACGAGATCGTGATGTTTCTTTCGTACACGGAAGAGGACATTAATTTTTTCATCCTCTCCTTCTTTTCTTGGGAGACGGAAAAGGCGTTTTGATCGCGATGACCCTCAAAATGCCTCTTCCATTTTTCCAATCTCTCGGCGTTTATGGGAGACGTATCGCCGCGCGTCTTTTCGACATTTTTTCGTCTCTCCTTCTCTTCCGTGTCTTTCATAAAATCCACGTCCGCCTTTTGAAGGCGTTTCGCCCATTCCTCTCTTCCGTAATCTTCGTAATCGACTTTTCTTCCCGATTTCTTCGCTTCTACGATTCTTTTTTCCAAAGATTCTTCCTTTTCGATCTTTTCTTCGATCTTTCTTCTTTTTGGGCATCGTTTGGAGGCCGAACTTCCCGGTTTTCTTTTCGACATTTTTTTGGTTTATTCTCGCGTATCTTACGGTCCCGTACGTTCAAAAAAACTTTTTTTTAAACGCGCGCGAGAGATGCCGGCAAAAACCAAAAGCGAATCGACCAAAAAGAAGCAACGAGAAGAAACGACGAAAAAGTCGCCAAAAGACGCGAAAATATCGAAAAAAACGACCGCACAATCTGGCGATCGAGAGATCAAAAAGAAGAGAAGCGGAGCGGCGAAGCCTTCGGCCAAAGCGGTCAAGTTTGGTCCCTTCAACAGGAGCCGACTGAACAACGTCCACCGTTTTTACGTCAACGAGTACGTCCCGAGCCATTACAAGGGAAGAGTGAAGATTCAGGTGCAAAGGAACGTCGCCGACGTGATCAATTCCGTCGCCTATCCCATCTTGAGAGACATTTTGACGGCCGCCAAGGAATTCACCGTCCACGGGAAAAGATCGACGATGACGCAGACGGACGTCATGTTGGCCTTCAACGTGTACAGAAAAGCCTCCAGGAACCCTCTTTTGGACGCTCCTCTTTCTTCTTGAGCGGTTTATTCATCCCCTGAATGACAATTTTACGAATAAAGACGACAGTTTTTTAATAGGAGTATCATTTATTTGACATTTTGTTCTTCCTTTTCGTACATTTTTGAGAAAAAAAGGAAGAGATGGAGAAGAGAGAGAGAAGAGTTTTTTAGAGCGAATGGAGAATAAATTTACGAAACTACTTGAAGTCCGCCCCTGGAGGCATAATCAAAACACTTAAAGTTGGCATTTCCCTTTCTAATTTCTTGAGATCCTGGCCCCTCGTCTCTTCCCAGAGGACCGGCGTTCAAGGCGATTGCCGTCCAATCGGGATTGTGTCCCAAAGGATTCCAATACCAAGTCGTTCCCCTCCAGCAGATCGAATTTCCTTCGAAGGATTCTTGAGCTCTCAGCGCGGCGTCGTGATGATGATACGAAACGATTCCTCCAGAGACGAATCCCCAAAATTCATTGTAAAATTGGGCGGTGGAAAAGTGATCTTCCGATTCTTCGTATTGGGGTCCCGAGTCGTTATTTTGCATGGGCAGCTTTCCCGTGAGAGAGATCCATTCTTGTTTAGGCGATTCGGTCTTGGCGATGGCGAAAGAGAGACAAGAGCGACTTCCCTTGGATCCGATGGGCGTCCTGGTGTTGCATCGAATCTGTTTGTTGGCCACCTGCTCGGCAGAAGTGTAAAACAACACTCCTCCTCCGCTTCCGTAACCCGTGACGGCAATGTTGGGTATGGGTTTAACGTTTTGGGGCATGGTGACTACGGCTCCCGCCCAGAAGGAGGCGTGGAGACCGCTTTCCTTGGTGATTCCGGTTCTAAATTTCTCCTCGTCCGCGCCGGCGATACCTAGGAAACCGCAATTTTCGATACCGGGATAGACCATGATGATGGTTTCCGTAATGTAATTCATCCAAGGTCTCACGACCATGTAATTGAAGGGATAAGGAATGTTATTGTCGATCAAGGATTGTAAATTGTTCAAGGTCATTTCGGTGCAACAGTACAACAAGGCGATCAACCTGTCGAAAGGTTGGGCCTTGGGCATAAATTCGGTGAGTCTGTTTTCTCTGTGCTCGTTCGCGTCGTCCGTCCTGTAACCGAAGAGACCGTCGTAACGGTGCTTCTTTTGGGAACCGGCGGAGTTGTGATACGCCCCGGCGATGGAAAATCTGACCCTGTCTTGGCTCTTCATGAAGGGCAGATCGCGTTCGCTGAGGTCCGTTTGCGAATTGTAAACGTCGTAATTGGCCCAACTACCGTCGGGGAACGGCTGGAAAAAGTCGCTGGACGGGCCGACGAGAATGACCGTGTTATCGTCTCTGAAAGCCGTGGAATTTGCAATCTGTCTCGCTTGTTCCCAAGAAACGGATAAAGGCGTTCTCGTGGGGTCTCCGATTTCCGACGCACGAATGTCGAATTTGGACCCCTTCGCTCGACGGTCCTTCTTTTGGGTGGCCGTGTCGAAGGTCTTTCTCGACATGAGCCCTTTGAGCGTCAAAGGGCTCGTCGAACTCACGTTTTCGGGAATCGAAGCGAGCTGTCTGATCAAGTCTGTAGAAAGAGGATGTTTATCAGAAGCAAAATCAGCTTCCGGATTCTTAAAATTCAATAACAAATCGGCTATAACGGTGGGCGTCAAGATTTGCGAAACCAACGGCAAAGGATCGTTGTCGGTGAGAAACTCTATGAGACGTTGCCTATCACCAGATTCGGCTATAACGAACGCTTTGGCGGCTTCGTTTCCCAAAATAACGTAAGCATCGTACGTTAATGTGGTTTTTTCCAAAATATCGTTTACTCGTCCCACAATGCTGGTGGTGGTGGTGGTCGGGACGGGAAAAGCGCCTCCAAAAGCGACACTTAACGCGTCGTAAAACTTCTCCAACTCCTCTCGAGCCAAATCACGTAAAGTGTCGGCGCTCGACTCGGGCGTTTTCAATCGGTCCGGAACCTCGTCGGAGTCGCTGGCAAAGCTAATGTCGCCTTGGGGCAAAAGTCTGGCAATTTCAGCCGGCGTCCAGTGCGGAAAAGTTGACAATGGTTTAAAAATTTTGAGCTTCGAGACCAAATCTTTGGCTGCGTCGCCAAATTGACTCAGTTGGGTACCCAATTGACTCAAATCCGTCGAACCGGGGTCCCTAAGAAGAGAATCCATAGAAGCGAACAGTAGCAAAAGAGCGTCAAAATCCTCTTCGACGAAGGTCGCCCAATGAACGGAGGCCGCCGTGGCAAACCTTTTTTGGTAAGAAGCGCCCAGCGTAGCGTCGAATTCGAGCCAAGTATTCGTCGGCGGCTGGGTCACGAACAAATCTCCTCCGGTGGTCGAATACTCTAACGGCAAACCCACGTACACGACGGGGCTTCCGCCCATTATCACGTCAGCGTAACCGTCGATTTTGGATTTTAAACTCGCAACCAAAGTTTTCATAAACGCCGCTTGAGGGGAAGACAACGTGCTCAGATTGGCGGCTTTCGTTCGCGTTTCGAGACTGTCCATTATTTTTTGAGTCTTTTTCTTCAAAAGATAGCCCATCAAAGCGGCCATTTCGCGACCGTACTTTTTGGCCGACGGTTTGTCCATCGACGAATTTTCGAGGGCGGCATACGTTGTAGGGACTCCTATTAACGCGGGACTGGAAGGTGGAGTGTAAGTCGTCCCTGTGGTGGGAGGTCCGAAACTACTGCCGCCACCGAGGTCTCCCACTTCTTTAGCAAAAATGAGATCCTCTTTCGGCACTTCGGTGTTGCTGGTGGCGATCCAGAGGGCAAAGTTGGCGTTGAGATTGAAGGCCTGATCCACCAAGGATTCTTCTGCGCTCTTTCTCAAAGCCATTTCCGAGGCGGGCGATTGGAGCTCAAAGTTTACGGTGGTCTGCACTCCGTGGAAGGTGCTTCGCCAATAACCGACGATCTGTTCCACCACGCACACGAATTCGTGTATGGATTGCCAGTCGTCGGGACAGGCGGTGTGGGAGTAATTCTTTTTGGATTGATAATATTCGTCCAAAAGTTTTAACCCTTCCCAAGTGGCGTAACCCACAAAGCTGGAAACGGGAAATTCGAGATAGTTGATATTGTCCTTGTCAGTGTGTCTTCCCGTGGTGGGAACCGGTTTGACGTCCGATTCTGCGAGATCAAATAACGAAGGCAACCTGAAGGGTGCAGTCCCCGACGAGGCCACTCTCCAATTTTCCTGGGAAACGATAAAAACGCCTTCCAACCACCCCTTCAAAGGATAAGAAGTGTTCATCTTGACGATGGTGGCCAAACCTCTGGCTATGGCACCTTTCAAGTGTTCCATCGTTTTGCCTTCTCCTTCGGCGATGCGGTGCGCGAGAACGTTGATGGTCAATTTGAGGTCGTCGTTGCTAAAGTATCGTAGGGGGATGGCGCCGAAGGTGTCCGCCCCGAACAAGAAGGGGATCCTCTCGTCGTTGGTTATTAACTCTCCGAATTCCGTAGTAATGTGAGCGTTATCTTGCATTTCGCTCAAAGAAATGACGGCCCAACTGTTAACCTCTTGATTAAAGATTCGGATGGCGCGACATTGGGAGCTGTATTTTTTGGCGTACTTGCCGTCTCTTCGAAGTTCGTCCAAATCCTTGGATACGTGCCAACCGCCGATTTGGGTGGCCCTTTGCAAGGGACCCAAAGTCGCCCCGATGACGGCGGGATTGTAATCCAAATAGATAATGTTGGGAAGGGGGGTGTTGTTCGCGAGACCTTGGTCGTAATCGACGGCGTTGGCGGGTCCTTGAGGACCGGCCAAATAGTATTTGGTCAATTCGGGTCTCTGGGGGAACATTGCGGCGATTTGGCGATTGGCGATGAGCGTCGTGGCTTCACCGCCGTATCTTCGCATGGCCATCAAATGCTTGTTGAAGACGTGGTTGTAACCGTATTCGACCTTTTGAAGCGCGGCAAAATCGTCCCTATCGGCGGTGATGGCGGCGACAATGTCCACCACCTCGTAACGGCCTTGGGCCCTCAACATGTCTCGCAGGTCTGCGTGACAGTCCAGCAAGGCGTAGATGACCAGCAATTTCAAGTGTTCTCGAACGGAGACGGCGATTTGCTGTCTGTCCAAGGCCTGGTCCCTGTCTCCTTCGCCCGTGTGAAGACGTTCGTTGGAATACATGCCCTGACCGATGGCGTATCGCGTAAAGTTCATGGTCTTGGACCATCGATTGTTTTGCAAGAATCGAGGAACGCCGGTTTCGGCGACGGGGAAGATTGGCATCTGAGGAAAGTAGCGAACCTGGAATCGCATGGAAGTCAGCTGCCACAAAAAGTTGATGATGGGAAGAACGACGGTGAAAAGGGTCGTATCTCCCAAAGATACGGCGCCGAAAATGATGAGATCGGGAATCGTCAAGACGCGCATGGAATCGGGCAACTCGTACCTGTTTCTCATGGCCGTCTCGTTCGGATCGCGTTGAACGTGACCGGGGTTCACCGGAGGGCTCGGCATCATAAAGTTGTTGACGCTCGGGACGCTCGGTCCGTTGGTAAAGTCGCCGAAGCCCCTGGCCGAGGCGCCCGGAAATTTCAAGTCTCCTCCTGTCGCTAATTGGTTCAATCCCAAACCCAGGCCGCCGAATCCGCCGCCACCTAAAAAAGACATTGCTCGTTCGAAAGGGGGGCGATAAATGGATTTTGAGTTTGTCGAAAAAAATGTTTTAGAATCCTCGTTCGAAGCCCTTTTAATCAACAAAATATTTTATTAAATTCTTCCATCCTTTACGGAAAAATCGCCTTCATTCTCGTTTTTCTTCTTGTCTGGAGCCCGCGAGAGAGAAAAACGCTTCGAAAATGCGCTCTCCGATGGCCCGTATTTTCAAAAAAATATTTTTTGCGACGGCATTAAACTAAAAGAAAACGGTAATCGAGGGCGTCGGATCTATTTTCGACACGAAAATTGTTATTTTCATTTCTAGCGCCCGTTCATAAAAAAATGACGGAAGAAAGAAAGGCGTACGCGTTGGGAACGGCCATTCCGATTCCTTTCGAACCGGACACTCCGGAAAAAAAGGCGTTTTTCGACAATTTTGATCGTTATTTGACTGAAGAGGGCAAAATTTACGTTTTGGACACGTTGAAGGTGTTGGGACCGAAAATCGTGGCTCAAACGGCGTTTGGACACGAATACGTCGATAGATGCCAAGAGGTCAAGGACGTTTTGGCGTCAAAGTTGGATCCTGCGAAGAATGCGCTGGGTTCGGCCATCAAAGCCGGTTACGTGTTCGGCGTCTTTCCGGAAATTTCGGCGTTCAGAGACAATCATCCGTCGGTGGAGGGCGTCACGCTATCCTTCTCCGTATACATGATCGGAGAGGACGCAAAAATGCCTCCCGAAAAGGTTTGGAGAAAATCCGTCGCCTCCCCTCTTCTCGGATGCACCGTGGAGAGCGTAAAATCGGTCGTTTATAGCGTCGACGAACGCTCCAAAGGCAAGGGTATTTGGTTGAAAGATGTCTTATCGTCTTCTTCGTCCGAAAAACTGACGGACGAAAAAAAGACTGTTTTGATGAAGCACTACGGTTTAAAGTCGAACGAAGGAGAAGAATGGGAAAAATTCGATCCGGCGAAATACGATCCCTTTTCCGAACCGCCGATCGCCGGCGCCTCATCTTTCAAAGAGGATTTTCTATGGTGTTTCGATTCGGAATTCAAACATCCTACCATGAATTTTAACGAAATGGAAGGATTGCCTTCGACTTGCAAGGCCGTGCGCATTTGCGGCAATACGGACCTTTTAAAATACAAGGAAATGGGGGAGGCGCGTTACTTGGAAGAGCGCGTTTTCAGACCCTCGGGCTTGGAAAAACGAAAAAACAGAGGAGGGGTGGGAGAGAAAAAATGCGAAAAGCAAGAAGAGGAATCGGCGGGCGAGACGACGACGCTATTGGAATTGTTGGAGAAATCCGTCACCCCGACGGAATTGGAGGCCAATTTTAAGCAAAAGAACGGAGAGTCGGCCATTTACAAAAAGAAGGACGCGACGACCAGATCCATTTCCGATTTTTTCAAAAAGAATCAAGCTTCTTCTTCTTCAAAGACGAAGGAAGAAGAAGAGATTTTGTACGAAATGTATCCGGGGGAATTAGGATTTTTGAAGGAAAAGGCGAGATATTTTTCGTTAGAAACCTCTCCGCCCGACGGAGAGACGTGTACTTGGAGGCCCAGTTTGAGCAAATGTTCGCATTTGAGCGAAAAAAGTTGCGACACGGTTTTGGTAAACTTGGATTTTTTGAGAGAACAGCATCCGAAAACGTTGTTCGCCCTTTTCGGTCCTCGCAAAGGCGGAGTCGTGACGAAAGACATGATAGGAAATATCGAACGTGGTTTAAAAGTTTTTAGGGTGTTTATCAGATGGAGCTTCAAAAAAGATCACTCTAGGGCTCATTGCAAGCGCGTTCCTCAAGTTCCCAAAGAAATTTTGACCAAGGAAGAATTGATACAAAAGAAGAAGGAATACGGACAATTGAGGAAAAACCCCCGTACGTTCATTTGTACGGCGGAACCCGAACCTTCCGAAGACCTTTTGGCTCGAAAATCCAAAATACGTTACGCGAAATTGGGCTTGGTAGCCTTCGAGACCGGTGGAAACGTGAAGTGCGATAAAAATCAAATGATCAAGAGAATAAACGAATTAAGGGCGAAGCATTCGATCGCTCGATCGAAAAATGACATTTTTTCGGAAGACAAGATTCGCATTTCTCCCGAAAAGGATGTCGACGTCGAAAACGATGGAAACATGCAATCGGAAGAACCTCCCAAAGAAGTCGAAAAAGAAGACGACGACGATATGAGCGATTTTCAACAACCGACCGCATCGAAACGACCGCGACAGCAAAAAAAGGCAGCGGCAACGGCAACGACGACGATGACAAAAAAGAGGGCGCCGAGGAAAAAACGACCGACCGTCGTCGGCCCTCCGAGAGGAGAAAACGCGATTAGCAGTTTTTTGGTGACCAGGTTGCCGTCCCAAACGATAAAGGACGTTTCCGATTCTCTTACCACCACCACCACAACTCCCGTTAAAAGAGAAGAAATCGAAGAGGAAGAAGAAGACGAATTTATGAGATGACGTTGCACTTGATAATAAAAAATGCATTTTTATTGACGTTAGCTTAGATGAATGCTGTCTTCGTCGTCCTCTACGAGAGACGTCTTGTCGTGTTCTCGCAAGTCGAACGAGACGTTTTTAGCGAGGGGCGCGTTCGTGCCCGTCTTGCGAACGACGTTTCGACTTCTTTTTGGTCTTTCGTTCAGTTCTCCATCGATGAATTCTCCGAGCCGATTTATGACGTCCATTTTGATTCTTTTCAATACGAATAAACAACAATCGATCCCGTAAGATACCATTCTTCGGAAACCGTCTGATTCTTCGCTTTTGAGGCTCTTCTTCCAAGTTTTTAAATTTTGCTTCACGATGGAAAGGTTCCAAGAGTTGATTTTAAAAGCGTACCAAATCCACACGGCCGCCAAACCCAACAAGGAAACAAAAGTCCAAACGAACCCTCGTCCGGTAAAATAATAGAATAATAACAATCCCAAGGCTATCATTGCCACGCACACGAAAAACACCCTGAAGGACATTTCCAACGATTCGGCCGCCGCCGATTCCGAGCCGTCGTCGGGAGAACGACTCTTCTTTTTTGTCGAATTCGTTTTTGAAGAGCGATGGTCTTGCGATTTCATTTTAAGCTCTTCCGTATTTTAAAAATTCCTGAGGCCGCACGAAGAACGAGAGATCGGAAGAAACGGAAAACAGAATTGACGGCCACGCGCATAAAAAATTTTTAATCGATGGAGAATGCGACGTACGAATGGTTTTTGCCGGATGACAACGAACCGGAAGACCGCGAGTCGCCATTGGCAAAGTATTTGCGGATCGTTCTAAACGATTCGAAATTCGAAAACGCGTCCGTGGATGCAATGTGCGACCTCTTGGACGTTCCCGTTTTGGAAGAAGAACAAAAAGCGAATCACGTCAAAATTTTATTGAATTGCATCCCTACTAGAGTTTTTCGCAAAAAGAAGGACGTCTTGCGATTTTTGAACATTTTACTGGAAAAATATCAAACGTCTTGCGTCGAATCCAACATTTTCGAAAATACCTACGCTTCTTTGGTAGGCGGGTTGCGCGAAGAAAACGTTCCTTATCGCGTTAAAGGTAAATTGTCTCGAGATTGCAACGTTTTGAGTTTTTCCATCCGTTTGACCAAAGAGCAAATCGCAAAACACAACGTTTACATTTTTTACGAGATGGGTTGTTCTTCATTTTGTACGCCTACGGACGAGGGGGTTTTTTGTACGATGCGACCCGAACGCGCAAAATTTTTGATGGAAAAAGACGAAATGAATCCTAGATGGCGTTTATTTTTGACTTTGAATATGCACCTATTTGGAAACGTTGATTTGGATATATCATTAACAAACATTGCCAGAATGGAAGATAATCTTGTTGATACAAACAAATATACGTTGAAAATCAATTTGGATACACATATTCTATTGAAAGAAATTGCAATGCTGAGGTTGTGTCGAGAATTGATAATTCAAAAAGAAGCGTTGATAAAAAGACGATTGATTTCCGCGATGCGCGGGAGCGCCATGGTGCGCTCCCTTCCCGTAGAAAGCGTTAGAAACGGATATTACGAAACTTACCCGGGAAAGGCCCCGGAAACTCGCGTCGTCTTGGACGGCAGCATCATGAGAATCCCGAACGTCTGGCACAAACGAGCCGAGGTAGGTTCGGGGTTCGGAAGGAGATCCATGTTTCAAACCTCCAAAGTTAGCGCGCCTTACGACGATTCTCATACCTCTCCCCCGACGTCGAAAGGACGCATCGAATACAAGAACGACGTTCGCGTAAAAATACTAAAAACTCCCGAAAGCGGGACGACCGTGTTAAACCTGACCTGCGAGTTTTTACCTGTCGTTTCATTGCAAAATAGATTGGACGACGACGTTTTTCCTACCGGCAGAAACGAAACCTGGTGGCGGTCATATATCAAGGACATTATACCGAACGATAAAGAATGCGCCAAAGATTTCGAAAAATTCGTAATGCCTCCCAACGAGGTTAAAGAATATGTAGAATCTAGAGACGGTGAGGTACGATGGCAAAGACATTTCTGTAGGGACGTTTTTGGATCGTACGATCACGACTCTTCGACCGGAGGAAAACACGTCACCAAAAAGCGCTCTCCGGAACCCATTCGGTACGCAGGATCGAATTGGCCCCTTCAAAGTCAAAAGGAAAACGTTTCGGTGTTCGAATCCGCTACGACGCTTTTCTCGAAAAACGAAGTTTGGATTCAAATCGGATCGAAAACGAACGTCAAGTACGAAACGACGACAAGAGAGCAGCAAGAACGTCACGCAAAAATAATGGCGTACGATACCGTTTGTAATTTTGTCGCATTGCTGGAAAATCGTATCGTTGCGGAAAGAGACCACAAGAGTCTGACGGTTTTACAAAAATTTAAAAATCCTTCTACCTGGGATAGATTGGTTGCAACGATTAACGGCGATTCGCTTGGGTCTATCGATCATCTGACGATGGTTAAATGCGACGAAAAAAAAGAGAATGATGGGTCCACGTCTAGGGGAGTTCATTCTCGAGTACTTGCGATAAATAAGAGTCTTTCGCCGTCTTTTCGTCGCTTCTGCGACTGTCGATACTACGATGCAGCCGCGTTTGCGGACGCATCCCCAAAAAAATGGCGCTCCAGGGCGTTATACGAGCTGGCGGCCATGCGATTCGCTCCGGCAGTTTTGAAAATTACGAAACCGTACGAATTTAAAATGTCTTTCGACAATTATAAAATGGTGGCAGAAAATTCTTTTAATTCCCTGCAACGACCAAAGTATTTATTTTTTATCGAAAGGGAAATTTACGAAACGCAAAGTTTTGTCGATTCGCGCTTGGCTAAGAAGAGCCGAGTGTTCGAGCGCCATCCGCGTGCGGATTTCCAAGAGGGCGTATTCGCCGCCGGATTGGGGGACAGCGTTTGCATGCTAATGGTGACGACACGTGCGAACGAGAAGGAGCGCCGCGCGAGACTCGACTATTACAAGGTTTTGGAACGATTTTGCGTCGAAAACGCATTTTCAAGACAAGAAAAAAAACAAACGGCAATCAAATCGTCGGACGGAGAAAAGAGAACTTTTAGATCGAACGCGATATCGTTTTACGCGCTAAAAAATTGGTTGCACGATAAGGATTGTGCGAACGCGGGCTTTAAAACCCTCGACAAAATCGATGAATCGTACGCATTTCGATTGACCGAAAAATGCGGGCAGAGCGGATTGAATTTTTATTCCAAGCTTTCGAGAGGAGGCGTTTTGGACGATGCGGCCTATTTGAACCGCATTCTAAAATGCGATTTAAATGTCGAAAATCGAAAAATATTGATCCCTTGGCATTTTTTGAATTTGAATAGAGTCAAAAGATCCGGGTGTTGCGAAGAAGAGGATAACGGAAACGGAGTGTGTCCCGCTCTGTGGGAACGCATTTCCAAAACGAAACACACGACTAACACCAAAGAATGCGAACGGTTGCATTCTCAAGAACACGTTTGCGGAGTGGCGGACGATTCCAAGGACATGCTGTTGGACGCGACCTGGTTTGCCGATTCGTGGGACGCAGGAAAAATCTCCGGTCTCTTGCCGAATTATGGGTGCTATTCCCTTCTGGCCAGGATAATGTGTTTTCATTTTGGAATTCCCTTCGTAGATCCTTCCTGCGAACTCGTCCACGGTAACCTGCACGACGAAACGTCTAGAGACGGGAAATGGGGCGTTTTTGGCGATTGGGAAGAATGGTGTCGTTCGAGGAAGCGAAAGGATGCGATTTTTTACGAAAAATTGGCATCTTATCATTTGAACGTCGTCCTCGAAGGTACCAAAAAGTTGACGTCCAGATGCGAGTCGGAAGAGGAAATCGAGCGATTGGAAAAAGAAAAACGCATTCTATTGAGCGCGATACTCGAATGCGATTCTTCCGAACCGTTAATCTCTTCGTTTAGACCTTCTTTGCAAACGACCAGAGGCGTTCGATTGACTTTGAAAACGGACGAGGATTACGAAAATGGGCTCAAAATGCATTTGTGGAGGACTATCGAAAAGGTGGGACACACGGAAAACGATAACGACGCCTGTGGTTCCGCGCAAGAAACTTTTTTTCTCGGGGGGACGACATTTTCCATGCTCGATTCCAATCGTTGGCATCCGAAAGACGACGCGTGGACGTTCGATCCAAAACACAAAGAATCAAACGAGTCGTATTATCGTCTCTTATTGGATCCGTCGAAATTCAAAGAAGCGAAAAAAGCAGCCTCCTTTTATTCGTTTCGCGTTTGGGGTTATTTTGACGATCGGAAATCTAGAAACGCCCAGAATCGTCTGTGCTATATAAAGGGCGTTTTGGAGAAACTTTCCAAAACGCACGAAGGAAAAGCCGTTCGATTGGGCGGAGCCATGGATTCGAAGGACGGATGTACTTGGTCCGCCATTTGTTCTTCTTTGAGAATACTTTGCGAGAATGATAACGACAATGACGATTGTATCGGGTTCGAATCTATCGATCCTTTCCTGTTCGTCGAAAATATGAAAAAGAGATTTTCTAGAGACGAAAAACTGGCCGATTTGGCCAGTTTTACGACGTGTTATTTTTCGGAACGTTCTGTAACGCCGGGACAAAAGACGACTATGGATCGGATGGGCGTGCTGGAAGGCGCAGCCGTCGAAATTTATCTCTTGGGGGTGTTTTGGAATTGGTTGATAAAAATCACTTTGGATAGTCTTCTTTTGAATTACAAGGTGGAAAACGACCTTAAAAAAACGTTATTTCGATCCCGTCAAAGTTCTAAAATTTTTATTCGTTCCTTTTTTATGGGATTGGAGCACTTGGAAAGAGGTCGTACGAATTACGACGCTTGCGAATGCAACGTATGCAAAACGGAAACCCTCATTTCTATAACGTTGAACGGAGGTTGGATGCACGAAAAGGACGTGTTTTTGGAGAATATCGAAGCGAGAAGAGATAAAAAAAAGTCTAAAAATCCTTTACGAAACCCATTTCGAAGAGGAAACTCTTTTTGTAACGTCAGGCGATCTCTACTACCTGAAGAGAACGACAAAAATTCAAATCCATTAGAATTTAACATTTTGAGAGAAAGGGCTTCGGAAATCGTAGAAGAAGGCGCCAATCTTAATTTTTGGACTTTTTGTGCGCACAAAAAGTATAGTCATCTGACGCCTTGCCGAATACCGAAAGAGGCGTCCCAAGAGACCATCCATTCGACCCTTGCGACGTTAAGGGAAAGATATTATTCGTGCGCAAATTGGAGTCTAGAAATTTTTTACCAACATTCCATGAGAGCGGAAGCGACCTTTTACGAGAAGGAACCCGCTTTGATCAAAAACGTCAGAAAAGCTTTGGTCGTATACCCGACGTTCATCGAAGAAGGTTCGAAAACGTCGGATCGTGCCGTTTGGTTCGATTACGTAGAAATAATCGACGCGAGGGTGATGGGATTCGACGATACGGTAGAAGCGTTCTTCGCGTTGACCCCCAAGATACCAAAAGTCGAAATCAAGGCGACTCTCCGTTACATTTTTCAACCTCCGTTGCGCGACGTTTCCTTTTCGAACCTGGAAGAGCGAATACGAGAGGAATTTTGTCAATCGTATTCGGCCAGGAGGTTACCGGATCGCTTGAAACGTGCCGTTCGTTCCGGGGCGGTTTCCAAATTTTTCGAACCCGTTCTGGGACAATACGCCGTCGACAGGTGGGCCAGATTGACGTTCGGATCTCTTTTGATGCGCTTGTATTATAATTTGGAAAATTACGACCCGCGTCGAACGTTGGATAACGACGGAGAATCCATAAAGGAAAAGTTGTTTTTGAAACTGAAAAGGATTTCGGAGGAGATTTGTCAAAGAATCAAAACGACGGAAAGTCCGAACGGTCTTTTCGATCCTCCTTATCCGTCGTCGTCGTCCCTCAAGGATGGAGATGTCAAAGATAGGAAAAGAACGTCTTATTTGGCCTTTGCGGGAGTACAAGGGGGCGCAAAATGCTCTTTTGCGTGCGCCTTTACGCCGGATCCCGCGAAGGAATTCGATTCAAAAGACGTCGATCCTTTTGGCGATTTTGCTTCTCCCGTAAAATTCGAATGTGTAAAATGCTCGGAGGTTTTAAGCGAAGAAGAAATGATTCGTTTGAACAAAGATGCCATGGATTTGTACGACGCTTTGAATCTGTACGTGACTTTTTTGCTTTGCGATCCTACAACCGTTACCGAAGAACCGTCGAACGGGCAACAGTATAAAGCGGAAGAGGAATCGTCTACCGCAGAAAAGATGCGGTTACAATGGGAAAACGTCAAAAGAAGGACGGAAAATTGCCAATCTTCGTGTTACGAAGAACGAGATTTATTGATTTGTTTTTACGGTATATTTTTGTACAAATTGTCTCTCGAATTTGATTCTTTGGAATCCAAAAATAAAACGCCCGTTGCCGCCGTCGTCGACCGTCCTTCGGGACGAGACAAGAGAAAAAAAAAGAGACATCGGACGGATTCTGAAGGGAATTGGGGAAAAACGAGCCAAGAAAAATCGGTCGCAGAAGAAAAACGACATTTTTCCGGTTTATTGTCCGTGACGAACGTAGGGTGGTACGACGGCGTGGGAGCTTACGATACGATCAACGTTCACGATAATACCGAACCGGCCGTTTTTAACGAAAAGCGAGAAGAAATTAAAAAATCCGCCAGATGGGTGGATTCTGCATTGTAATAAATAAATATAAATCTTTTCAAAAAAGCTGCCATATAGCATCAGCATCATCATCGTCGTTATCGTCATCGTTTCGTTTTTGTAGTCTTTCGATGTCGACTCACACTTTTATAGACGACCAAAGGAACGGGAGCGAAAGCCATTTTCGCGGACGAAATTGCGTTCATGAACGAACAGGTCTTCAACGAAACCATAAGAGCCCTGCAATTGGTCAGAGGAACGGCTCTCATAGGTTTGACGACGCCAAGAGGGGTGGATAATTTCGTCACCACCCTGGCACAAATGAAAAACGACGATTTGACGCCTTTTCACAACGTCATCCACAAAACCACGATTTGCGAAGTCTGCAAACAGTTACCTTTCGAACAAATGGTGAAATGCGATCACGTCAGACTCCCTTCGTGGAAGAGCATGGAAAAACAAAAACAAAACGCCGAGGTGGCCAAAAATTTGGGAACCATAGGAACCACGGCCCAAGAGGATTGCGGAATCATTTTGGAAAACGTGGACGGAGGATGGTTTTCGAAGACCCTGTTGAACATTCATTTCGACATTAACGACAGAAACAAAACGTTTCCCGCGGGGTACGTTCCTCAACGCATATTCATCATGTGCGATCCCAATTCGAATCCCGCTCCCGGAAACATCAAGGCCAGCAGGACCGCGGTCACCAGCTGTTTTTGGGCGCCTCCCGAAAACGTGGGAGGCAAAAACCGTTTCGTGATGCTCAGTTTGGATTTGATTTTAAACTCTAAAACTACGGAAAAACACGCTCTGGTCATTTCTGTGACCAAAAAGATTCGAGGCATGTTTCCCACCGTGCCCATCATTTACGTTCCCGAAAACAACAGCGGTCACGCGGAAAAATTGGAAGACATTGTGGAAGATTTGAGTTCGGTGATCACCTTGAGACAAGAAGGAAAAGAAAAGGATGGAATTTGCAAGGATAGGGACATTACGGCTTTTTACGTGGCCACTTTCGACGGCATTTTGAATTCGGGTCAATTGTTTTGGCATCGCGATTTTTTCACCCTTTCCGAACAAGAGGCGAATTTGAAAAGAGGCCTGACCAGGTCCACCAAAACGGACAGAGAATTGTTGGTGGAAGAATACAAAATTCAAATGGGAAGAATGAAGCGATTGCCGGGAGGAAAGATTTCTGGAAAAGAAGGAGGAAACAACGACGACGGGGCCATCGCCATGATGATGGCCCCGTATTGGTCCAGGGCCGTCAACAATCCTGCCAACGCCCATTATCAGTATTATAGGGATTTGGTGTGCATCAACAGAGGGGATGCCATCGCCAGCGGCATGTACAACGGCAGCAAACAACAACGGAGAGAAGAGTATTTTTAAAACGCGTAAATATATATTTTTTGAAAAAAAAGGATGCAAAATGGCGTCGGAAAGGTGATTTGCGGCATCGGTTACGTACCCATATCCGACGAATTGGCGTACGACAAGACGACGGGCGATAGAATAACCGAAATGAGCGACGATTGTTATACTCTTTGTCGGTTGGTCGAAAATCCTTTAAAAGATTTTGAAGTAAATCGAATATTTAACGCCGATCCTGCGGTGCGCTGTACGAAAAGAGAGCTCGATTCTTTCGAACTCATCGGAGCTGATTTGGTGTCTTGTTATGACGATCGAAAAGTGGTGGGAAAAATAACGGATTCCTTCTTTAACGAAGAAGGGCTGGTGATCACGGCGGATGTTACTGACGAAGATGTGAGAAAAACGCTCGACGAAGGCAAAACGCCTCAATTAAACATGAGGTTTTCTGTAGAATTAAACGAAAACAAAGTCGTCAGAAAAAATTTTCGGTTTTTTAGATTGGCATACTGATCGTCGATGAAAAAAAAGACGAGTCTAGTCGTTTATTAAATAAATGCAAACAATTTTTCAAAATGCATTCCAGGTTCGCCGCCAATCCTTCTTCGCGTCCGGGAAGCGGGAATGCGAAACCTCACATCGTCTTCGGCGTGGGCTACAAGATACCCCCGAACAACGTGCTTTACGATTCCGATGGCAATCGCATCGTTCATTTGGAACCGGATCTGTACGAAGCCTACGTAAAAGCGGGAAGATCCCTTTCGAATCCGGAATTGAGACGCAGATTTTACAATCAACCGGCCGTCATGTGCACGGAAGAAGAATACGACGCCTTCAACGTCACCGGAAAACAAATGGCCCTGCATCACAACGAAGATAGAATAGTGGGACAAATTTTGCAAAGTTCTGTGCACGGAAACGAGGTTCTATTGACGGCTTCCGTCACCGATCCGGAGATCGCGAGGAAAATCGAAGCCCTGGGAGAAAGAGCCGCAAGAGCATTTTCCATCGGAATGATCGTGAAACTGGACGGCTCCAGGGTCGTCAGCAAGGAATTTAGAGAATTTTCCATCGTGGACGAACCTTTTTATCCCGGATGCTATACCCGAGTGGTCGCCGGAAAAGACGACGAGAAAATCGAAGGAGAAGAGCTCGTCGGGGTTTATTTGGGCGCGGGTCTCGAAGACTGCGCCGCACAAGAAGGTATTTTTTAAAATTCCATTTCGTTTCGAATATTTCCTTCTGTCGTTTTCGTCTCGTTCGCCATTTTAAAGAGCGCCTCACGGCCAAAAAATGGCGAAAATCGAAGGCCGATACGGCCGAGGGCGTTTTTTTAAATTAGTTTTTTTGAAAGGCCTTATTAAACGGGAGGGAAGAAAAACCGAGACCGAGAGAAGCGAGATCATTTTTTAAAAAATCGATTCTTTTTAACGATCATTTTTAGGTACGGAAGGAATGTCTGGAGATCATCAAACGACCGCCCCCATCCCTTCGACCGCCGCCGAGACGACCAACAATGCCGCGCAGGAAGACGTTAACATGCCAGAAGGCGGACAACAACAGACCAACGATGCGAACGAAGAGAGAGACGAGACGATGGAAACGCCGTCTTCTTCGCACCAAGGAGAAGACGACTCGGCCAAATTGAAAAGAGAAAACGAATCCATGAGAAAACAATTGGCCATTTTAAAGAAGGACAGCGAACACTACGTCAAACAACAGGAACAAAAAGCCACCGACTTGATGAGAACCATGGCAGAAGGTGCCGACAAGAATTCGTTGATCAACAATAGGGACGGTTTCAACAAGCTCGGAGAACGAGTGACAGAAATGGCCAGAATGGATCCTTCGGCTTTCGAAGCGTTCGCGGCCATGATCAGAAGCAAGCAAGAGGCGTCTCCTCTTCCGGCTGCTCCCGTTGCCGCCGCGACCCCCTCTCCCGCCCCCCAACAACAACAACAGCCGCAAGGGGGTTTACCAAAGACCGCGACTTCCGCACCTCGACAACAATCCACCGCAGCAGCGCCGCAGCAACAACAACCGAGACCGACCAACACGGCCAGGGACGTTAGGAACGGACCGGCCTTGAACGAAAGCGGAAAAGTGGTCACTCCCGCGAGCAAAAAGAGAGATTTTTTCGGTCAAATTTGGGAAAGCGGCGCGTCCAAAACGACGACGACGACCACTTCTTCATTGGACTCTCCGCACCAAACCCAAGAACACGAAAGTCCGGCGAAAAAAGTGGCTCCATCCTCCATGCAATCGGGAGGCGGGGGAAGCACCTCGGACTTTTTGAAAAGTTACGGGGTCGACGTGCCTTTGACCGCCGGCCTGTTCGCGCCCGATTCCGAAAGCGGGGTGGTGTTTCTTTCTCCCGCGCTCGCCGCGGTCTGCCGAAACGTGAGCGCAAGCATCGCGAGAACCGTGGGGATGGCGGCCATCAACAGGAACAACAAGAGCGCGTTCGTCGACCCCGGCGATAGCAGGCGAAGTTCTTTCCAACAAACCGGTCCCGACAGCGTTCGCGTGACGTGCAGCAAATACGGGGACGCCGACGTTCCTTCTTCCGGGCTTCCGAGGGGAGCCTTTCCTTACATTGAACAAGGGGTTCGCGGTTACACGCGACATTCGGGAGAAACCGAATTTTATCAAAAAACGAGGTCCGACAAGGACGAGCTCCTTTACGGTTTTAGATTGAAAGGAAACGCGACCACGATAGATTATTCCAATCCTGCCGCGAGATTTATGGACAAGGATCATTTGGCCGCGGCGCAAGACGTGAAAGTGGGAGCCCTTTTGGACTTTGACAAGAGCCTCAACGTTTTTAGACTCGCGGACGGTTCTCTGTTGCAGCGCCAACGCGAGCTGGTCGAAGCCGGAGAAGCCGCGCTCGTGGATCAAAACGAAACGGTGGCCGTGACCGCCAGCAAGACGCCGTTCGTGCTTTCGGGAACGAACGTTCCGGGCTTCTTGCACCCGGAAGGACAATCGATGGAAAAACTGATAGAATTTGCAAAAACGTTGCCCTATTTTGAAAGCAAAACGGATGCGGAAATGTTCACCATCGCGATGCTATACAGGGACGCCGATTTGAATTGGAAACGAACAGGCGAAACGGAAGTTTATTAATTGTACGCATTTTCAATAAAGTTTTTTTAGTAAGCGCGCATTCACATTTCGTCCAAAGACAGCACTCTCTTGCTGGAATACAAATTTCCAATTTCGTGTACCAAAATGGCCACTATGGGCCCCAGGGTGATGGATCCGAAAAAAATGCACGAAAAGGTGCTCTCGTAAAGGACCGTGACGGCGTCCAAAATGAGGTGGCCTTCGCCGGCGGTCAAGAAACAGTTGTTTTGTGTAGGGGAACCCTCGCACGCTTCTTTCTTGGCGTCGAAGACATTGTAAACTTTTCGCAACTCCCCGAAAACGACCAAGCTGCAAACCATGATGATGAATACCCACAAGATGAACAGAAATTTGAACGATTTCCAATTGGCGCACGCGGATCTCAATATGGAACCCGAATCTTTGATGCGTCTTTCGAAGACGTCCAAATCCGCCGGACCGCAACCGTACGCGTTGGGAGCCCAGTAACCTCCTCCTCCCGAATTGCCCACCACTCTGGTGTTGTTGGGCACGGTGGGAGAACCGTCTTCGGTATATTGAATTTCGATCGTTTCTCGTCCGTTTGCATCGTCGCCTTCGTCCGAAAAATCGTTGTGTCGGTCGTCTACGTGCGGAAAAGAGGTGTCGTCCAATTCGACGGGTCTGCTCATGGTCTTAAATTCCGTGAATATCGCGCGCGTTCGTTATCGAAAAATAATATTAACCTTCGATGACGAACGCGCTCGACAAGAGAGGGGAAAACACGCTTGTAGATACCATTTATTTAATAAAAAGCCATTTTTAAGCGATCGTCACCGCGTAAAAATGGCGTTTTCAAAGACGGATTCGTATTGTAACATTTGTCTCGGTTTGTTTGTGAAAAAGTGAGAAGCTTCGTGAAGGAAAAAAGAAAAGTGATGGTGTGGTGGTGTGTGTGTTGTGTGTGTGTGTGTGGTATCGTAAAGTTAATCGCTCACGGGCAAACACAGCCGCATGATGGTGACGTTAACGTATTCCAGGGGATTGGTGCCGGCTCCTCCCGCCACCGGGTGTATGCATCCGTTGAATAAAGTGACTCCGTTGTACGTGCTGAAAGGGGCGTAATTGGCGTATTCGGCCAACGTGACGCCGTCCCTGGGGTCGTTGATGTAAATCATGCCTTCGGGAAGGCTGGAAAGATAATTGTCCGCCGTAATGTTGCTGTTGCACAGCGTGTCGTCCTCCGCCATCACCGGCGGTTGACCGCACACGCATGGCCCCCTCTCGTTGGTGCTGGCCACGACGTAAATGTCGTTCGTGTTGGCGGCGGGTCTGGACATTCCGGCGCCTTCTTGAAGGATTCTACAATTCGGATACGTGGGATAGGGGACTTGAGTGGGCTTTCTTTCGTTGTTCAACAGCGTTTCGTGCAACTCTTGAGGAGTCAGGGGGAGCAATCTGTTGGTGGCGTTGGCCAAACAGTCCAAATCCGCGCAATCTCTGCCTATCCAAGAGGTCACGGGCATTCCTTTCAGGTCGAGGGTAACGACTCCTCCGCATTTGGTGGAAATGGACGAGACGTAATCGCGTCCGGAAATGGTTCCTTTAGAAGGAAGATTGTAGGGCGTCCCGTATCTCCAGGTGAGGGCGCCGCCGTTCAAAAAACCGGACATCGGCCCAGGAAACTCCCAATAGGGGAAATTTTCGGCGTTCGGAACGTCCAAATCGCTTCTATACGGTCTTTCCAATCGCCATCCGCCGCAAAGCGGCGCGTAAGCGGCGACGGGTTCGAACAAGGGCAAACAATCGTCCTCTCCCGCATCCTCTTGAAAGCTCACGGTGACCACGACGTCTTCCTTGTTGGTTCTGGACACTCCGGAGACTTCGTTCGAATAGGCAATCTTTTGATCCCACTTGTATCTCGCGTACCAAGAACTCCTGCCGTCTTGTTCTTCTTCCGCGTTGAACGTTCCGGCGTCCACGTCGAACACGCTGCCGCCCGCGGCGAAAACCAACGATCTGTCGGGCATCATCATGGGTCCCGCAGAAATTCTGCTCGGCGTGCCCAAAGGAACTCCGCTCCTTTCCCAATTGGATAAAAAGTAACTAAAATTGCCGGGACAGTTGTGAAGATACATGGTGCTCTTCATGCATTGATAAACGTCCGCCACGCCTTCGCAAGGGACGACGGAAGCGTTCAACGTCCTTCCGAATTGAGTGCAAATGTCGTCGTCCACCGTATTGATGAGTCCTTCCGAATCTCTGGTCACGAAAGGTCCTTCCAAAGCGGACAATGCGGCCAATTGCGCCGCGTTCAAAAAGAGATATCTTTCGCACGACCATTGCCACACGTCCACGTCCCTCGCCGCCAAATTGTAAACCATGGCCCCCAAATCGTTTCGACTTAGACCCAAAATGCAATCGCTCGCGGTGTAAGGAGAAATCCATTCGTAATAACACAAGGATCGACTCTCAAAATCGTCGTTTTGAGATAAACAGTCGCTCAAATTCGTTCCGTAATTTTCGTGAGACGTGGTGGCAAAGTAAATAACGTCATTCTTGTGGACCACAGGGGCGGAAACTTCCACTCCGAGAGTGCACAATCTGTCGTCCAACGGCACCGTGGAACAAAATTGTCTGGGGATGTTGCAGTCCGTGGTCCAAGTCATCAAATCGAACCCGGTGATGGGCACGAAAGGGGTAGAATATTCCAAAAGATCGTTGGTGTTTTCCAGAGACCTGCACCATCCGACCATTTGCGTTTCCACGTTCAATTCGCAAAACATTGGGGTTCTGAGACACGGATATCTGGAATCCGGATCTTCTTCTTCGGTGGCCGTGCCCAGATAAAAATTTTGATGATCCACCGTTCCCGCTTGCAGCAAGGCGGATTCGGGGTTCTCGTCCAACATGTGGGAAAAGAGTAAAGCGCCGGTTTTTGCGTCCAAAAACAAGACGTGGGCGGGGCTCCTAACTTCCACGATCACGATGCTGTTCTCCCACACGGAAGGAGTTGTGACGGAAACGAATCGAAAATCGTTAAAAATCTGAGATTCGCATGTGACGGCGTCCAAACCGTATCCATCCTGACAAATGTTGAATATCCAATCTTCGGTGGGGTCGCAACCGCCTTCGAGACCTCTGGAGCATTTGGAAACCACGGAGCCGTTCCAAGTGTTGTGATAACTTCTATAATTTTCGATGGCGGCTCTCGAAGAGCCTCTGGAGGCGTTGACTTCGGAAAATATCTTTTCCAAATTTTCCAAATTTTCCTTGGCGACCAGGGATTGTTGTTGGTGTCCGGCTCCCGATCCGTCCGCTCCTTCGCCGTTCCAAGACCCGTCGCTCACTTGGTTTACGGTGAACATGCTCACCAAACCCCCGATCAAAAAGCCCATGCCCAGCATGGCCAACAGAACCAGGGCCCACATCCAAAGGCTCCATTCCGTCACCGGAGCCCCGAAAGGCGCGATGAGTTGACCTCCGATATTTCTGCTCGAGGTTTCGCTTCCTCCTGGCTTCCCGCCCATCGAAGCCCCGAAAGGGATGACGGGACATCTCTTGCTGCTATTGTTGGTTTTCCTTAGGCCGTCTCCGACGGCCGGATGGCTCACGACGCTCAACGATTCGTAATCGTCTTCCATTTTCTTTCAAAGGGGATCGGTATACGACGATGGCGATATATCGTCGCCTGCGAATATGTTTTTTGCATTAAAAAAGAGGCACGACCGCACCGCCGCACCTTTTTGTTTTATATTTTTATTCGTCGTTCGTTTGGGGGCCTATTCGTTCGATTTTTCGGCCTTCCTCTCCTTTCTGTCGAACGCATGCATGATTTTGAATATCGTGAAAAATGCGCGATTTTGGATATCGTAAAAAAATGACATATCACGTCCGAAATTAAATGAGACACGTCATGATACGGGAAAACAAAAAATGACATTAAATGCGTGCGCCGTCGTGGTTTTAATGGTCTTGTTGTGTCATTTTGAATTATCTGTGGACTTATTCGCTATATTGGTTATAGGCGGCGCTTATGCGTATTGGTCAGAAACGAAAAAGATGAATGCTTTTCAAAAAGAATGTGGCGATCGCGCCGCAAGATGCGAAGAAAAATTGGACAAGTTGTTGAAACTGCTCGAAACCGAACAAGTCCGGCGATAAAAGAAAGATTTTTTAGAGTCTTTATTTACTTATAAAATGATTTTTACGAGGAGAGAGAGTATGTTGGAGACGACGGGCGAAAATTAAGGGCAACCTGCGTTAAAAAATTTCGTACAAGGGAACGCTCTTTTCCTTGTCCGATTCGATCTCGTATCGAGACAGGGATTGAAGCATGGCGTTCAAGTAATAAACCGGCATGACCATATTTTTAACGTGAGACAGCCAGCGAAGCATAATTTTGACCTCCGCCGGTCCGTAAGAAGACCAGGACGTTTCGATCATGCTCATCTTGACGAGATGATTCGTTCTAAGTTCCGAAATTTCTAACAGGGCCGCGTCCATTTCGCTCTCCGACGCGGAAAACAGCGGGATTTGAGTTTCCGCCGTCATCTTTTCTCTCATCATTCGAATGCCTCGTTTTTCTAAAAATCGGATGGTGGTGGTGGCCAAAATCTTTACAATTTTGGTGCTATAATGTCTCACCATGAAAGAATCGTGGTCGAAGAGTTCCGACACGAGTTCCGATTTTTTCCATTTTCGAAAAAAGGATCGCAAAAAGTCGTAATCGGACATTTTGGCCATCATGGCCAGTTCGATAGAATTCTTGGCGTGCAAATTTCCGAAAAGCATCACGTGTTCGTCGTCTTCGGTGATCTTGTCGTAATGAACGTAGTACCACGGATTGCGAACGCGCTTTTCGTAAACGCTGATAAACTTTTGATCGTAAAGCACCATGGCCTCGTTGGAAGGCAAATTTCCAAAACCCGAGATTCGATCGTCGACGGCCCTGTCCGAAACGTACGTGTGAGGTCCCCAGCTCCAAGCGTCGAAGGCCACCTTGGCTATCGCGGCGTTCACCCGATGGCTTTGGGCCTTGTCCATGCGATGCGTGGAAAAGAAACCGCCCGCGGACGAGCTTCTCGTCTCGCTCAGCTGCTTGTTGACGGCCACCTGCACCAAAAGATCGTGCCTGTGAAACAGGGGTTGAACGTTGTCCAAAGCTCCTCCGTATTCTACGGTAGAAATGTCGATCTCTTTTTCTACAATTTCCTCTTCTTCGGAATAAGAGAAGAGATTACCGAAATTTCCGCCAATGGGAGAAGCCGCGAGATACAGGTCTTCCCGAACTTTTTCGATTTCCAAAGCTTCTCGCTTCGACAGGCGTTCGTGGACGGGAGAGGCGTCGGCGTATCCCACCAAAGCCGATTGAGCCAACACGGTCCAAAAAAAATCCTTGTCCGACCTCAGGGTCATGGAAGGAGGAATCTTTCGAGCCGCTCGGGCGTCCGAAACGTAAATTTCGTGATGCGGGGAGGGAATGTAATCGTAATGCTTGTTCATCATTTCGGAGGTTTCTACGGCCAACATTGCGGTCCAATGATTCAACACGTCGTAACCGCTGTCTCTAGAAATTTGAAGGTAACGCGCGTTCGTTTGAGGGGCCACCAAAACCCAGGTTTCCGAAGTCACCCTGTCGAAAATCTTTTCGAACACGACGTGGGGTTCGTATCCTCCCGCTCCGTGAATCCCCAAAGTCTTGTACACGCTCAACAGAGCCTTGTGATGTTTTTCGGATCTGGCCATTCCGATGGTGGCGGGAGCGGATTCCACGGTCACCGATCGGTTTCTTTGATAAAACAAGTATCTAAAGTGGGGGCCGAATATGCTCAATATCATTATTCTGTCTCTCGATTTTACGCAAACGTGGGATTCTTCCGGAACTCTGAGTCCGGACCTGTAATCGCCACCCAAGGCCAAGGTTCCATTTTCGGCGTAATCCAACAGTCCCATTCTCAAGGGCATCCATTTTTCCTTGTTTGCATATTTTTCGTTTTCGCACGCTTCGATCATGCTCTGACAATGTTCTCCGTTGCATTGCTTTCCGCCTATCCGTCCTCTTCCTTTTCCTCTTCTTTTCATCCAACCGCGTTTGTGCATTCGAGCGCGAGGAATGACGGGATAAACGTGTCGTCCGGGATAATAATAGGGATCATTATAATAGACTTCGTCGTAATAATACGGATCGTAATACGGAGGGGGAGGTCTGACGACTCCCAGACTCAGCCCGAAACCGGATACTCCCGTCGCGACCCCGTAAGCCGGCGGAGGACCGTGGTATCGGTGTCCCGTGAACAGAAATTCGGGTTCTTGTTGTTGTTGTTGCTTTTCTTTTGGTAAATTCAAAGAACAGATTTGACCATCGTGACCGTAATGACAATGGTAACATCCGCAGGGGATGCAGTCTCTAATCAGCTGAGCGTTTTTGGTTTGAAATTCCGAATCGCCTCCTCCTCCGGCGCCGCCTTGTTTTTTCGATTGTTGCTTTACACTGCTCATCATTTTTCGTCGTTGTTGTTGTTGTCGCCGCGCAAAAAGGAAGCCCCCGTCGACGAGAAGTTACAAAAACCACAATTTAAATCATTATTATTTTCTAATCTTTACGTACAAGGTCCTCTCCGAGAAGGATTTCAATTTTTGCTTTGCAGCGCGTCAAAAAATTTTTTATATATACTACAGTACGTGCGAACGCGCGTCTCTTCGTTCGGGGAGAAGGGGTTTATACGATTTCTAACTCTGAATATAAAATCGAACGAAAACGTCCAGAGTATGCCAAATCAAACACAAAATTATCAAAACGGCATTTCCGGTCCTTTGAATGCAAAAAGGACTCCAAACGGCCGCATTTTCTACCGTCGAATAATTAATTTCCACCCCGTTCTTTATTCTAGCGCACATTGTAAACAAATCGTTTCCGAAAACGCGTCTGAAAGACCCCGGAGCCGTCCGAACAAAATGCAAGTCGTCCACGGAAAACGAAGGAGCGGAAAGCCAGAGGTAGAACGTTAAGAGGACGAGGAAAAAACTAACGTGCCCGATCAAACCGACGGGAGTCGCCTCGTTTTTAACGTTCGATCCTTCCGTATTCCTGAAAAAGTATACGGAATACCAATATATCAGACTCAACGCCAAACACGTCAGCAGCAACGATTCCACGACGGCTATTCTTTCCGTCACGGCGTTTTCGTAAAATAAGAGCACGAAAGGGTGCAAGTCGTCGAGTTGGTAGGCGCATATTCCGTATTCTCCGACGCTTTCCGGGATGGGAGGAAAAAGGGTTCGATTTCCGAATCCCGCCCACCGCAACGCGGGTCTGAACGTCGTATAACAGACAGGGTCGGTTCTGCACGCGTAATACAATCTCATCCTCAAAACGTCCTGCAAGTCGCCGTTCGTGGCGTTCGTTAGAATCGTAAGCGAAGGATATAAAGTATCGTTGGAAGCGATATCCGAAATGGAGGACATTTCCAAATTCATTGCATCCAAATCGCAAAAAGAAGAGGGCGACACGGAAGCTTCCGTCAAATCGGCGAAGCATTTCGGATAAACGTCGTCGTCGGAAAGAATGACGCTTTCTTTCATCAACGCGCACGTCAACGTTAAAATGACGAACAACCAAAATTGCAAAAGTCCGTTTCGCAAGCGAGCGTCCCGTCTGTTGGGCGCGATAAAACTAAAACCCAGGAAACACGCAAAATAAAGTATCACCAGAATGAAAGGTATCAAAAGAGAAGCGTAAAAACTTCCGAAAAGGGATTCCATGTTCCAAGGTCTGGTCAGCGTTTCGGCGGTGACGCTCGAATTGGTCAGAGCCTTGGCCAAAGACGAAATGACGGCGTCCAAACAGGAGACGATTTTTCGAGATCCTTCTATCGTCGATCCGTTGACCGTTCCTCCGTAAAAACAATCGCGCGCCGGTTGAAATCCGCCGTCGAAGGTGGAAATGGGGTCCATTTTCAGAAGATCGTCCATCTTTGCAGATTAAAAAGAGACATGGCGCGAAAATAATAATAATTTGCACGCGGGGTTACCAAAATTTAAAGAGATAATTCTCCGGTACATTTTTTTTGCGAAGGAGTTTTGAAAAAAAGTTTTTAAGGTCCGACCGAAGGAGGAAGAGGAAGACTCTTCTTTTGCGGCCGAGTAAAAAAAGAGCGGCGCGGTTTATATAATATATATACATACATGACGACGACGACAACAAGGATCCGCGACGATGACGATAAATTGTCGACGGCGGGGTCGTTGCGCCGTTTCGATTCGCAACGCCCGGTCCTCAAAAAGCCTTTAAAATTTACAATTTGGGAAAACGAAGAAGCGAAAGAACGAGATCGATTTAAAATTTGGATGTGCCATTGCGAGGAATGCCACGAAAACCGACTGGCGATCGTGAGCAAATCCAAGTACTGGGACGAAGCGAAGTTGGGATGCGATTGTCCTTCGTGCAAAACTCCGACGCGCGGATTTAAAAAAATGAATCTTCCCGCGTCTTTCGGACCCAATTTCAAGTTCGAGCTTCTGTCTGCCGTTTCGGTCGGCAGACTGGCTAAAATTGGCATTTTCGTTTCGAACAGAAAAAAACGTTCGGACGAAGGTCGCAACGGGTGGGCGGACCATCACGAAATCGATCGTCGCAACGCCTGGGCGGAACACATTGCAAAAAACACGTACTGTTGCGGAATCGACAAGTGCGGGTTGCCTTGCAACGGAAAAACAGCGAGAGAACATTACATGTTGAACCACTCGAAAGAACATTTGGGTTTATGCGTCGTTTTTAACGAGATAGAAAAGACAAAAATCGCCGGTTCTGTAAACGGCGATAAAAAAAAATGCAGATACGACGCTTTTATCGAAAACGGGCAACCGTTGGACGTCGATTGGGTGGAGTTGAACGATAATTTTGGGTCTTTCGTGTTCGAAAGAGATTCTAAAATTTTTTCTTCTCCCAATTTTTTACTGCTCCAACTTTCCATCTTGATGGAAAGGCTAAAATTTTCGAAAGGAAAGGATAAAGAAGAAGAAGAAGAACCGGCCGGAGACTACGGAGGGTGGACGTGATCGTCTGGCGGTTTATCATTCTTCAAAACCGAATCGCATCGATCGATCGATCGATGAAAAAACTCTTCTTCGAGTCGAAGAAACAATGCAAAATTTTTTATTTGCTTCCAAAGCACCAGCAAAATATGCCGTAAAGTTTACAAGGAACGTAAAAAAAGGGGACGAAAAACAAGGTTAACAACCAAACGGCGTAACAATAAATCGTTATCCCCAAATCGCTTTTTTTTGATTTTTTCAACAAGGCTGACCATTTAGCAGGCGTCGTTTTCAATTTCGAGTCCGCCCAGTGATAAGCGTAAATACGTTTGATGACCCATCTGTAAATCCAAAACGGCGCCGTCGCGATCAACAATAAAGCTAAAAATTCTTTAACGGTGTACGCCGACCCTATGATCGCCCCGATTATCGATTTGAATGAAGTTACGCTCAGCATTGCGTTAATCGCACCGCGCAACGAAAATTTCCAAAACACTGCGTATAGACCGTTCAAATCGGGGCCCGTTTTGGTTTCGAAAAAATCGCCCATGACGTGCCTAAAGTAGCCGCAAACCCCCCAAAATATGAGATAAAACCAAATCAAATAAAACGTTCCCAGTCTGGTCGGTTGCGTATTGACGGCGTCGTAAAAATCGTTAAAATCGATCTTTCTAAACTTGAATCCCATCGTTCGTTCGACCACGTCCGGTTCTACGGAAGTCTTTATTCTAGCTCTGAACGAACCGTCGTCCAGAGATTTGCATTTGGCGTAAATTTGCGATTCGACGACCGACCAAAACTGGTTCGTGGCGGGTCCTTCCGGCAACCCTCTGCTCGATGTGATCGCGTTTTTCGAAAAAAGATAGGATCTCGACCCCGTTCCGAAACATTTGATCCAAAGAGAAGGAATAGGAACAACCCATTCGTTAGAATGAGCGAACATCGAAGCGTGATGGTAAATACCGTACAGGGAGACGTCGAAAGAGTGAATTATGAAATTGACGACGAGAGAAAAACAAATGCGAGCAAAAGTGCTCGCCGCGAACCATAAAAATTGGACGAGGTTGACGAGCTTTCCTACCCAGTCGTCGACGTGGTAATTTCTTCTGGCGTCTTTCCCCCATCGTTTCGAATAAACTTGACGCCAGTCGCCGGATCCGGAAATATCGAAAAATCCCGTTCCTGTGGGTATGGGATCCGCCGTTTTGACGCGCCAATGGGTCGTTTTACCGATGGTCGACGGGTTCGCGTCGTACTTTACCATGGTAACGATATCGTCGGAAGATATAAAGTTGAGATCGCACGTTATATCGTGACTCTCGGCGTTCAAATACCAAGTATCCCTGTCCAAAATGGTGGGATCTCCCGAATACCATTCCGAACCTCGATCGAAGGCATCGGTCGATTTTAAAAATTTGAAAGCTTTTCTTAGCGCTCGCGATCTTTGGAATCCGTCGCAATCGTAACCCTCTTCGCTCATCAAAAATATCGTTTGGACGTCTTTACGCGAAGAAACGGCGATTTCTACGCCTTTTTCTTCTTGGGTCTCGATTTCCACCACTTCTTTCGTTTTTGGTGATCGGAGTTCTTCTAAAACGGTCGATAATTCTGGAATGTCGTCCAGATAATGGTGCGTTTCCGTTTTGCTGCTCGTTTCCAAAGACGTAGATTCTCGCATCACCATCACGATCAAGCGCGCTCCCGAGCATTTTAAATCCACCGAGGCGAGAGCCAATTGTTTCGTGACGTAATTGTATTTTTGTACGAAGGGTATGGAATTTAAGATCTGACTCGCTTTCAATCTTCCGTAAGACTTGGAACTGTGCATCGAACGCCCGTCTTCGATCATCCAAACGTAATTGAGAGATCTCCCGCTTTTCGTGGCAACCGAATTGACGTTGCCGGTTGCGTTGGTTGCTTTTAAGGTGCGGCTTCTATCGCGGGTAGAAGTCATTTCTAAGGGTTCGTACGCGCGTATTTTTTTTATTTTTTGCAAATTATTACACGATGCCACGTATTTCACGATTTGGCGCCCAAGTAACCCATTATCGTTAGTAATGACTTTGTCAAAAGGGTCAATTCTAAGCCCGTCGTGCCTCCTATCGAATCTTTCATGCTGCGCTCGTCCCCGCGCATCATTTGTAAAAAGAGTATAAACGCGCATTGATACGTTTCGTTGTTGCAACCTAAAAATCCGTCCGTAACCCTTTTCCTCAAAGAATTCACGTCGAAATAGAAAAATCGCTTTTCTAAAAATTTTCGTTTGTGGCGCTCGTTTGCCGTCTCCGACCCGCAATAATTCATATCCGCTACGTACAACGTTTGAACCGCGGCAAAATTGACGTTACATTCTCCCGTTTCTGTAGAAGAAAAAGAAGCAGTTACGAAACGAGTCTCGGATATCAAAATTTTGTCGTAAAATGCCTTTTCCATTTCGTCGCTTATGTTTTTTTTACAATCAAAAAAGGCTTCGGTAATTCTTCGAACGTCCTTTATGTTCGTGCCGTTCAAAAGAACGGGAGATCCTTTCAATACGCAATCAGTCGCGGAATCGACCAATTGGGACAGTCCTTTGGACGCGAATTTGGTGCGTTCTATCGTAAAATTGGTACTTTCCATTATCCTGGGTGTCAAATGTTCTTCGAGAATGTTTAAAACATCTACGTTCACAACATCTCCTAACGACGTAGTTTTGTGAAACGTTCTTCGGTATTGCATCCATACGGGAGACGTAGCTTCGAATGAGGTTAATAACCGTTTAAAAGGCATTTCCAAAATGTGAACCGCGTAACCGTCCACCGATTCTAAAAGAATTTTTCGACACGTCGGGCTCGAAACGCTTCCGAATTCGCGTTTCAAATTCTCGATCTCCGAATCGTAAAAAACGATCGTCACGTAAATCGAATCGAGCGAAAATTCTGCCAAAGCAATATCTTCTGCCATCGTGCTATAATAAAAATTTTTTTACCGTGCGCCCCTTTCCAAAGAAACGAGAAGAGCCGTGCCCCGCGCGTCTTTTTTTTAGGAAAAATTAAATGTAGAAATAAAACGGACCCTAGAATGGCCTTTAGGATCGTTTTATCGTTACTGACGATATCGTTGGTAACGGGCGCGTCGATCGTAGAAGATCCGATAGGCGAAAGGTTGAGGCCACCGTCTTCGGTCGATTCGGTGGCCTGTTCCGACGGAGATTGTTTCTTGAAAAGGTACGGGTGCGGTAAAATCGCGTCCATGGACGGAGGAAAAGATTTGGAGCTCCCCATAACCGATTCGAAATGTTATTCGACGGTAAATCCCATAACCTTAAAACCCGCGTGTCGAAAATCCGCGAGACCGCAAACGAACAACGAGGATTGGGACGCGGAAGAGCGAACCGTAAAATATTTCAAACCCGGTTTTCCTTTGGGGTCGTGGGTTCCGATAGAAAGAATAACGGACGCCAACGGCACGAAAATACGCGTCAGAGAAGACGTTTCTTATTATCCGTTCTACCAAGAATGCGACAGAAAATCGAAAGACAAGGCCCCTTTGGAGAAGGAAGGATTCGAATGTTACGTGGCGTTGAAACCGGGGTGCGCTCTGGAGATCAAAGGTTATCCCGTGGAAGGA
>Ga0310813_10000064_pt1 | contig 77673 bp, 119 predicted proteins | sample YN3metagenome_FD_203086 | JGI IMG/M metagenome (GOLD analysis project Ga0310813, IMG submission 203086) | Soil microbial communities from experimental microcosm in Duke University, North Carolina, United States - YN3 | ecosystem: Engineered > Artificial ecosystem > Soil microcosm >... | reverse complement strand
CAATTTTTCTTAACACAAAACACAAAGCAATGAAAAAAGTATTTAACAATTCAGACGTTCCCCATATTTGGTCGCAACAGTCGCAAGATGCTGGGAGAAATTCTAACGGCAGCTTATTTTTTGAAGGCGCAACGATCTTTAGTTATGGTAAACATTTTCCAATTGCCACAATAGAGGGAAATGATGTTTTATTTACCCTTTCCTCTTACTCCAATACAACGGCAAAGCATATAAGCAAAGCCAGAGGAGCAATAAGCCATAAAAATATTATTTGGTGTTATGATGTTCCCGTAAAATATTATGGCAATGATAAGCCACTAAATAAACAGTCTTTTACTTTAATTCATTCAGCTAATCTAAACTACTGGAAAGGAAATATTAAAAAAATGATGCTGGAATTAGGGAACAAAAGAAACAAGCCCGAAAGCCGTTTATCAGTCATTCAAACTAACGTAAATCAATTACAAGCCTATTGCAAATATTTCTCTTTACCTATAAAAGATAAGGAATTAAAAACCCTTTTGAGCCTTGTAAAGTCGCCTGATTTTATAGAGAAGGCAAGAGAAGCAAAGGCCAAACAAGATGCCGCAAATGAAAGAAAAATAAAACAAGGTGCAAAAGCCTATCAAACATATCTTGACTTGTGGCGCAAATATGATGACGAAGCTATAAAAGACTTGCCAAGTAATTTAATGCAACTAATCAGATATTATGAGCAAAGCAGCGATTATATGACAAGACTAAGGTATAATAAGGCTCAAAAGAGACTTGAAACATCTAAAGGCGTGCAAATACCTGTCGAGATTGCTAAACGTGCCTATGTTCAATTAAATGGATGTATAGAAGGAAGCTGCAAAGACTTGTCAATCCCTGTAATGAATTACACAATAACTGAAACTGGCAAGGATTATATTAAAGCAGGATGCCACACAATACCAAAAGAAGACGTAAAATATATTGCTAACTTATTAAAATGGTAAGTTGCTTTGTGTAGTAGTTTAACGGGGGAACTATATCAAAAACCCGTCTTTTTAATAACCTCAAATTTACTATAATGAAAATCACAATAGAACTTACAAACAACGAAGTAAAAGCCATTAAAGAGTATTTAAAACAGTTTGCGGATGATGGTGAAAGGATAGGCAAAGATCAGATAAAACAAGAAATTCAAGGAATGATTAGCGGTTGTATGCAGACTGGCTCAATGGGAGATTATTATAGAATGTATTGTATGAACGCTGAAAATAATAATTAAAATGAACACGAATATATATTTATGGATTGAGCCTTTAATGATGAGCCATGAAAGATGCGATAAACGTTTTTATTTTAATTGCATTATTAATGGAGATTATATTGAAAGCGGAGAAATTGATTTAGATAAATTGGATTCTCTTATTGCAGGCGATACAATGGCTGAAATAATGGACTTCGCAGACATTGATAGTAATTGGAATTATGCCGTAGTTTCGGCTAAATTAACCGCTAAAGAGCCGTCAATATCATTTGCAGATTCGCCAACAGATAAAAAGGTTAAAAAAGAAGTTGCTAAGGCCGTTACAGGCAAAAAAGAGATTATTGTAAAAGAAAAGGATATTGAAATAAAAGACGGTGGCAAATTAGAAATTTCACTCCCTAATCTTGGAATAAAAGATACCATTGACTTTGCTAAAATTTGGACAAATTTGGAAGAGAATTTTATAGGCAAAATAAATACGGGAGATATTGTAAATCTTACAGATGAAGAAGGCAATAAAATATTTGAAATGATGGGAGGAAATTTTTTAAACATTGGCGTATCTGATATGACTGTTAAAGATGCAAAAACCGGTAATTTAAAAGGCGGTTTATTTATAAGAGAAGATGGAACTATTGATATTGGAGACTATAATAGAACCTTTTATTTAAGAATATACACCGACAAACTTTTAAAGGCTTCATTGAAATTGCAAAAATCTTTAATGGAAATAACTCAACAAAAACTATTAAAATAACATATAACAATTAACCATTATGCAAACATTATCCTCATTACCTGACTTAGCCAATAGTTTCAAGCTCGTTAAAATATCAATAGCATTGGAAGACATTACAGAAGCAAAGGGCGGCATGATAGCAGCAGCCATTCAATCAGGTTTAAGAAATAGAAATATAAAAGGAGTGGTTAAAATGCTGCGTTCAATGTATGCTGATAATGATAAAATGATATTGTATATTTTGGGAAATGATCTTACCAATGATGTATTAACAGTATGTATTGATTAACCTTTTTTAAAAACTAAACACATGACAACTCAAATAGATACGCCAACAGTAAAAGAAATTAAAGAAACTATTGAAGTGCCTAATATAGTGGCAAACCTATTTTGTGATTTTATGCGCTGGAAAGGTATTGGATTAACGATAGACTTTAATGGATTAATGCAAGTGATCGCCCAATTAGAAAAAAGAGGTTATGTTGTTGTGATAGATTGCGAAAATACCTATTTGCATTATCCGGCAATATCAAGTAAAAAATTCGATTCGTTCAAAAACAATGTATCTAAAATACAAGGCGTTTATAGAGCTTGCCTTACGGCTATAAAACATTATTATCATTATTAACCCCACAACTAACCACGATGAAAGCCTTACTCTTTCTACTGATTATTAAAATACTTGGATATGATGATATTTGATTAACTATTAAACCGATGGGAAGCGGTTATATCTTCCCTCTTAAACAAATGAATCACGATAATTGGTTAATACCATTTGGTAAATATAAATTTACCTCTTTGAAAAATCTTCCTGCAAGTTACCTGCTCGGAATATATGGGAATAAAAAGCACATGGCTGATTATCCTGAAATGAAAGCATACATAGAAGAAAATTTGGATAATCTAAAAGGCAAGCAAGAAGAAAAAAAAGAAATTCCTACTGTTACCTTACCATGTACTAAATATTTTTACATGAGTGAAGAAGAAGCTAAAAAGCATTTGCGTGAGATCAGAGCAAAGGGAAAGCAAGCAGAAAGACATATCTTACCTATTAGAGCCTATCAATGTAATATTTGCGGATATTGGCATTTAACATCTAAACCACTTCAACCATGACTAACAGTAAATGGAATAAACTATCCGAAATGGAAAAGAAGAAATTCATAGCCGAGCTATGTCATACAATGGGAGATGATTTATACTTTGATAAAGCCTGTAAAATGGTTAATCAAGCTAAACGTGCAGGATTATTTGAAGGGGTAATAATGCTACCTAATGAATTGAAAATTGAAATTAATAACCGATAAAATAAAATTTATGAGTATTACAATTTACAAAATGAAAAACTTAGGAAAGAGAGCAGAAACTATTCTATCCTCTCAATATTCAAATATTGAAGCTCCACGACCAAATGGATTAAAGAGATTTGAAATAGGGGCGCAAATAGTCTGGGCATTGAATGAAAAAAATGCAATCAGAAAGGCAAAAAAATATCCTCACTTATCTGTAATAGGAGGATAAGCCATGAAAACTCCCCTACTAATACTATCCATGATTATTTTTTCTTGTTCTAAAAATCATTGGACTCAAAAAGATATTCCCAAACATTGTGAACTCTGCATAATGCTATCAGATAAATATAATTTAATTGATACCTCATTTATAAGAACCGATACCTTAGATAAAAGCTATTTATGTGATAGCACTTTGAACGTTTATAAACTGGAAGCATCCAGACAAGAAAAAACATTTACACTATGTGGATTGAATATGATTGAGAAAAGAAGATTTATTTATAAACCTTAAAAACTATTATTATGACAAAATCAGCAGCACTAAAAAAATTGGAAGTTGTTATGGGAAAATTAGACCATTTGAATTGGCATATTGAAGGAAATAAATTAGGAGATGCAATGAGAGAAGTAGCCCATGTAAGAGATGGTTTGCAAAACAATCAACTAACTGTTAGAAAAATAACCAAAGTCAAAAAACTAACTGCTTAACCTCTGTTCTTGTGTTTAGTATTACCCATGCCCTGCATTATCTAATGTGGGGCTTTTTATTTATTATTATTTGGTTCAAAGTTCAATGTTCAGTAATTTCGCATACATGAAAAAAAGAAAAATATCCTTAGCTGAATATGCAGCTAAATACAATCCACAACGAACAAGAAGAAATCATAAAATGAGTGAAAGCTATTTATACCGTCTAATAAGACAGGATATAAAAGGAACTGGAACGAGAAGTTTATGGTTTAAATATGTGTTGGAAGGAGAGAAAGATAGGATTTGGATTATATGTTGACATATTGTGTTCCTGTAATAAAATCCTTTGCATTATATTTAGCTAATAAATCTCTCCAATTATAACCCATCGTTTTCTCGAAGTGTGGGTAGTCTTTGAAGTTTTGAAATGAGCCGCCCCATGTGATACCGTATTTATGGGCATAAGGCACTAATTTAGCCATATCGTAATTCCAATCAACATCTTTACCATTATTAATTATCTCTACTGTATCAATCGCTAAACCGTATTGATGATAAGATTGTCCGGGCTTTGCTTTGGTAACGATCTTACCGGGCTTTGTTCTACCCATATCGTATAAAGCCTGCTGCTCTTCAAATGTTCTCAATCCTTGTGTAACTCTTATTACAATTCCTAATCCTTGTTCGGCATCCGTAATGAAGTTTTTGAAGTCATCAATTACTTTTGGATGAAGTTGTTTAACTCTTGGTATTGAGATGGCATCTTTCATTTTATTATCTTCTTTTTTGTTGAATATATTCCATGCAAAACCCCACATAAGCTATTTGGTTAAGTAAAGAAAAGTAAGTATGCCCATTGCTGCCGTTCCTCCAAATAAAGCCCATTTCTTTTTACGTCTTTCTTTTAATAAAAGTTTTTCATCGGATTTGATTTTGTTTTCATAATCTTGTTTTTGGTTTTTCAATAATTCAATAGCTGTTTGATTTGATTTATCAGCATTTAATAAGTTGTTTATTTGGGATTGTTTGAGATTGGCAATTTTATAAAGTGTATCAACATCGTTAGAGCATTGCATTAACCATACTTTGTAAACTTTTAATGAATCAGCTTGTGCTAATTTTCTTAAAGCATCTTGTCTATTAATCCACAATTTACCCGTAGTATCAATTCCTTGAGAACGCAGCCCTGATACTGTCATCATTGTTAGCAATACGAGCAAGATTAATGGGTATGTTTTTGAGGCTTTCATTTATATTTAATCTGAATATTTTTTGTGATTGAATAAGATTTGCCATTGTTAAAGAATCATCCTTCTTTGATTGTAAATATAAATCTCTATAATTATTTGCGTCTTGTTGAGCATGACTAATCATTGAGTCTTTTAATGCCATGTATTTATCAAAGTAAATATCTTTTACTTGCTTATTGGATTTTAATAACGAGAATAAAATAACTCCACCAATGACAATAACTAAAATTATCAATCCTACTATTACATTATGCTTTGTTAGTTTCATTTATAAATCAGAATATAATAAAAACAATTTAGACTAAGTGAAGTTAATAGATACATCATTTTGGGTAAATAAAACTCATTGCCAAATACTCTTAATTCCATTCTATCAATAAAACTTGCAGGGGAAGAACTAACATAATTTATCCTGCCAAATCTAAAATAGTTTAAGAATGAATCGAAAAATACTCTTGTGTTGCATAATATAGCAAGTCCAATTCCCCACCACCAAATAAAAGAAGTAAAGCAAGCAATCGTTAAATGAAGTAAAGCATTTCCGAAGTGCCACACTTTCCTATTATTCTTAATAATATTGCTATTTACTTTTGCAAGTAAAATTACAAAGACAATATAGGCGGCTTGTAAAATAAGCATTATACTCCTTTATAGTCAGGTGCAACAACAAAAACCATAACAATTATATACATTACTGTTACTGCAACAGCAAACCAAAATTGAGGTATTTGAGTAAATGGTATCTTATCTTTCCCTTCTGTTTTTTCGTGTGTGGTTGGATTGATCTGATACCATCCACTATTATGGGCTTTGCTTGCCTGATATAAAAACCATGAAGTAAGTCCTAACCAAAAAATAGTTAGAGCTAATGTTACCCCCCCTGTGTGAAAAATGTTTAGTAGCATAGTTTTATTTTTTAATTATTTTTTCAACTTCAGTTAAAATCTCTTTTACTTCTCCTATATTGATATTTACTTTTTTTATTGTTTCCATTTCCCTCTCAACCTCTTTCATTTTTGTCATGCAATTACTAAAACTCTTTATCATCCAGCTTCTTTGCGTTATTACAAACACAACAACGAATACTAAAACCAGTATTTCAAATATCATCCCAATTACTAATATCCATAGAGCATTATTAAGCTGCATTTTTAATAGCAAGATACAATGATACTAAAGTTAAAATTCCTATTCCAATGGTTAATGCTTTCCACTTTCCTACTTCCTGATTTTTCCATTTTAATAAATCTTCTACTGTTGTTTCCATTTTTGCAAATTCAGTAGTTTTCCATTCTTTAAATGTATCAGCTAAGTGGTCAATAGAAAATATTAATTTTTCTAATTTGCCTTCTAATTTAAAAAACAATTCTCTGTCATTTTGAGGGTCTGCTGCATTTTTTGATGTTGTCATTGGTATATTATTTTTTTACTAATAAAATAGAATGTCAATAATATTGCCAACGTTCCCACAATAACTTGAAACAAAATATTATAAATATCATCTCTTTGAAAAATCAAATAAAATAAAGCAAATGAACATTCAGCGATAGCCGCCGCTTTACTAATCCCACAAAATTTAAAGGTAAAAGTAAATACTAACAAAAAAACTGAAAAAAATACATTCGTTCCCAAAAATGTATCAATATAAAATCCTTTTGAATTATATGTATCTGGACTTATAAAAAAAAGAAGATTGCCAAATACCTGAAGTGCAACCAATATTACAGGGAAATAAATAATAAAATATTTTAGCTTACTTTTCATTAATGAGGTTTAGGCGTTCCCACAGTACCGTGTCCTATACTTGCCGCCATTGCTTGCGCCCCCTCCAATGTTGTCCACGTCAAAGCTGATTCAGCATTTCCCCATTTACAATTATTATAATCGGGGTCATAGACCACCAAGTATAAATCAGTAACATCATTGTACTGTACTACATATTGTTGTTGTCCCATTGGTTTTAGTTTTTAGGTTTTTGTTGCTGGTGTTGTTGAAGTTTTCTTATTATCGAATCTATTTCGTGTGTTACTTTTACGGCTACTTGTTGCTGTTGGTTTTTTAATTGAACCACTTGAACTTTAGCCGCAACTCTTTTCTTTGGTACAGTATCAACAAACGGAAATAATAAAGCTGCTCCTGAATTAAAATGAATATCAAATGCTGAATGAGTAGTATCGCCTATGAGTGGTTTCATTTGTTTTCTTATATCCAACATTACATCTACTAATACTTTCTTTTCTTCTTCGCATTTGGTACAATCTGCAATAGGTGTATTCCTAAAATACTTCCCAACCAAAAACATTCCTACTAATACTGCAAGTATCAGAAAGATATAAAATCCTCTTTTGGTGGCAGAGAATGTTTTGATCGCTTTATTAAATTCCTGTTCAGGAGGCATTATGGTTTAGGTTTTGGGTCAAGAATTGTTGACTTTTGTTTAATCAATAACGCAATACCATCCCATGCAGTACCAATGCAAAAAGCATTGAATGGGCTTAATGGAATACCTATTAATTCAGTCATAAATCTAAGTGTTACCAATACTGCAATGAGTGAAGCTAATATCCTTTTGAAATTATCACTCCATAAATAAGCCCAAGAAAAGGCTTGCACTTTACCTGTGCTATCCGTTTGACGAAGATTTGTTCCCAATAAAAGAACAAATAAAATTCCCAATCCTGCAAAAAACATACAGGCTAAGAATAATTCAGGGTCTAATCCTCCTAAGATATACTTCATAATGGTGGTTTTTATTTTTTATAATTAATATGAAAAGAATTTACTAAAAACAATACACCGCAAATGATAAAAAATATAGCAGACAATAATGACATCCCTATTTGATCTGCGGGTATCTGATAAAGTAATCTATCCTTTGCTATATGCCCCGCTATCACTATTACACCAACCACTATCATTAAAATAGCCGAAACCTGAACTGCTCTTTTATGTTGTTTCGCTAATGAATTTATCAACGAAATCAATCCCCCAATTATTCCAATGATAGTTAATGTTAATTGGATGGGATTCATAATAGATGGTTAAGGTTGTTATAGATTATTTTCTTTTCGTCATTTTTTTTTACCGTGTGCTTTTGAAACAGGAGTATTATTTGCTGTTGGTGCTGCTGCCGTTGGAATTACAAATTGAATCCGATAAGGATTGCTTGCAATTAATGTTCCATCCGATAAATCACCAGTCATGGCATATTCTAAAGTATCTCCCGGTTGTGGAAGTGGTACTGCCTGTTCCCCTGAAGGCCATGTTGAAAAATCATCTGTAAAACTCCATGCTGCTTTCGATACATTAAATCCAAGAGCATTGCAATCAACTGGGTCAACAAAGCCGGGTGCAAGAGTATCTATTAACGTACCATTTAAAAACCTTAAACAGTCTAATTCATGGCATGAAGAATAACCAGCAGGGAAATCTATTGTCCATGATACTTTGGGTTTATTATTATCCCATGTTCCTGATAAATTTACTATTTGCATAAAATAATTGTTTTTATTAGATTAATTAATGTTGTTTCTTTTTATTAGTTTACTGAACGACTTACTTCATACCAACTTGTCCCATCATACACTAATTTCAAAACGTCATTTGCTGTTGCTGAAAAATCTACGCCCCCTGCTAATAACATTACTGCTGTTCCTGCACTTCCACTTGTATTATTTTTTACGGTTGGGTTGGAATCAAATATTAAAGTGATTTCACTTCCTGCTTGCCAATTTGCTACAACTATTGCGTTGATGGTTGTATTACTTGTAATGTGAAAAACATTTCCATCTGCTCCTAATGTCAAATCATTTGCACTCCCAACATCCGCCCCTTTTGCTGTTGAGAACCTAATAGCAGAAGCCTGTATCATACTACTATCAACAATGAATTTATTTACGCTTGTACCTCTATTCGTTCCTGTAATTATAAACTGCGAAGTTCTTGTTGAAAAAGCAGCAGCAGTCCATTTTGATATTAATTGAGTTGATGTTAATGTAACCCCAGCAACTGTTTTATTAAGAAAATCTAAACTCCCCCCAATTCCATTAGCTGCTGTGCCACTTGTTAATCTTTCTATTGTACCTACTGTAACTACTGTATTAGTAGAAGAAGGATTTGATACTAATCTTGCTGCCGTACCAGATACGCTGGCGGCATACACGCCAGTTCCGCTACTCGTTGCTTGTCCAAGTACACCAATACCGCCAGCACCATCAGTAGAACTAAATACTCCATAGGTACTTCCTTCTGCATATAACCCAGTATTATTTGTTGTTCCATTTACTGCGCTAAAATAACCTGCATAATTTGTAGAGGAAGTTCCAGAATGTGCATTAGATACATAAAAACCATAAGTGGTCTGTGCGCCAGTTCCGTTTGCACCACTTAGAGAAATATTTATACCTTTTTGATTAGTTAATGCTGCTGTTCCAGTAATAGCTAAATCAACCAACGAACCACTTGTTAAAGTAGATGATGCGGCATAAAATCCAGTACCAGCTAAAAGACTATTTGCATTTAATACTAATGACGCAGAAGTAGTAGTTCCTGTTGTGTTAGCTGAAGTAATTGTTTGATGCCCTAATATTGTTAATCGTGCAGAATTAAAAATTAAACTATCCGATGCGGGAGTAGCAAATGCACCATTCCTATTTAATTGAACATCGCCATAATTTCCTGCGGGAGTAGCCGTTGTTCCTCCACTCGGCCAATGGTCTAATCTTCCTACATTACCATTAGCATCAAGAGTGGCGGGTTTATTGGCTGTTGTATCTCCACTTTCAAATGAGGATGAGGGGATATAAAATGGATATTGTATTTTACCTGTGGTATAAATATTCAATCCTATTGCACTACTCATGTTGGTGGTAGTGGTATTCCCTGTGAATGGTGCGGGTGTTCCTCCTAAACTTAATGCAATATCATTGGCGGTATCTTTCCCATGAAAAAATACAAATGCTGTTTTCCATGTATTGCTATCTACTAAAAGTCTTCCTTGTTGTTGATTGATATATCCAATACCATTACTTGAAAGAAAATATCCTTTGTATGGTGTGGCATAGCCGGGAATATAAGTTGGAGTAGTTCTAATTGGGTCGCCCGTATAATTAAATCCTATTCTTACATTTTCATTATCGAGTTTCATTCCTAAAATAGCCGTATTATTTGTCCATGATTGATATTCTCTTATTACTAATCCATAATCTTGGATAACCCTATTTAATATATCAAATTTATTATAATTCCCATCTATATAAGTATAATGTAGAAGGGGCTTTGCTCCTAATTGAAAATGTCCCGGCTCAATTTGGTCAACCCCATTATCGGCCATAAACAATGATGCACAAGTAACATCTATTGTATCGCAGGTTGGGGTTATATTAACTGTATCAGGGCATGAACAAGCCCATAATTTACAACCATTCGCTGTTGAACCAAATGAGCAAATTTTAAAACCAAAACAAGTAGTATCAAGATTAATCCCAGTTCCAAGTTGTCTTACAATACATGAATCACCATTAATTAAAAAAATATTAGTGATGGAGTTATTGTAGATGTTATTGATATTGTTATTTACTGTATTGGAGAATGATAGTGTATCACAAACGCCATTTGAGTAACACACGATAATAGTTGAATCAGTTAGAGTATTGATAGAGGTTATATTTCCCCCACTCCCTTTTAACCATTTGGTTGCAGTCAAATCTCTAATCCATAAAACATTTGTAAAAACATCTACTGGAAGTCCTACGCCTGTTGTAAATATCATTGCTCCTGCATAGTATTTTATGTTTGTCAGGTTTGCGGCAATCGTATCTACAAAACTTCTATTAATTAAAGATGCTTTCATTGCTCCATTGGGAGGAACTTGAACTAATGTAGAACCACTTCCAATGTTTTGCTGAATGGGGTACTGGCAAATTCCTCTCAATGAAAAAATGAGAATCGTTATAAGCAGAAATATTTTTTTCATAAATTTTTATCTTGTTGGTACTATTCTAAATCTTTCGCTTTCTTGTGCTGCGCCATTCAATAATGCAAATTCACCTGTTACTTTATTCCATGAAAAATATGTTGAACCATCTGATGGATTAGTTGTGTATTGAGGTTGCCCATTCCTATCAAATTCGACATTAAACCCTATGAATTGAGTAATGGTAACTGTATCTTCTCCTGTTGCAATGAATGTATCATCTGCTACAATAAAGTCTAATGGATTTGGAGATGAACTACCGCTTGGAGTTGGTACTACACTTCCACCACCACTTCCGCTAATAATATTTTGTGCTTGTAATTGAAATTTACCGCAAAGCCAATAAAGATAATTTGCTGTTGAACGAAGGGAAGCTGATGTTTGCGCCCCTCCCGAATTTCCCCAATCTAAAGCATCGGTAACAAAAGCAATTTGAACAGGGGGTGTTGGCTTAATAACACTTCCTCCAAATAATGCTTGCTTACTTGTATAGTTTGCAGAAAGGTAAGTTGAAACCCTTCCGAGTTCAATAATATCAGATATGGAGAGGATGGTTGGCATTAAAAAAAGTTGGCTTGATTATCCATCATATATGTTGCCCTATTTAAACAGTTTTGGGATGCGCTTACGTCTGCTCCAATCTCTATTGCCTGTATTGCCCCTGTTATATTCATCCAATAGTTTGCTATGTTTGAAAAATAATTTGAATCCTGAATTATATTAGGGGTTAATGCTTGTTGCTGGATTAAGTAATAGAAAAATTGTTGGTTAAATTCTGAAAGGCAAAATACTTGTGTTAAACTATAAAGTACATTATTGGAAACATCTAACCATTGAACCGTAATAGAGAGGGCTTGATCGGTTGTTAGAACATTGAAAGTTTCTGAAGAATCCGAATAGCTCCAAACTTCATAATCTGTGGAAGTTCCACTTTCTACTAAATAAGTTCCTTGTGAAGTTTGAAAGTAAATACGTCTGGATGTTATCGCTCCATCACTTCCCGTACTGGTATCAGTAGCAGTAATATTTGATGGACTTAACGCAGACTGCGAAATTGTGAACGCAGGTGAAAGTGCCATTGGTTTTAGAATATTGGATTGTTAAGTAAAAATAAATATAATTTATGACATATCGTTGTCGTTTTTTGGCTTCTTTTTTACCCTTAATTTTACTGATTTCTTTTTGGCAACATGATCTGGAAGAGCTTTTTGACTTGGTGTTTCATCTGCCCATTGTTGGGCTTTAGCTTTCATTTCAGCACCTAAATATCCTCCAAATGCTGCCCGTTCCTGCGCCCTACTTTTAAATGGCATAGTTGTATGTTTTTATTGGTGTTTAAGAATCTTTACTTTATTGATTTCTTGAAATACTTCCATCCTTGCTTTGTTTATCTCATCGGCTATATCCAATCCTTCTTTTTTAAATTCAGGGTAATCATTGATGAAGTTTTTAACTCCTTCTTCTTTTCCTAAATCGTATAGATAGGATAATACTTTTTTTCTTAAATCTTTATCTTTTAGTTCGCTGTACTTTAATCCAAAGCCTTCTATTTCTGCCATGTCATTGATATAGGGAGCAACTAAGTTCTTTCTTGCTTGTCCTACCAATTCAATTAATCTTCTTGATTGTTCTGTATTTAATTTTTTCTTTCCTAATGTTGGTGGAACAGGTGGAGGAAAAAATCCAATATCTCCCGTTTCTTTTACATCTTCATAAATGGGTTTTGCAAAATTGTCTTTATTCACATGGTTTATTCCAAAAAGTCTTTCAATGGTATTGCCCGGCTTCAACATCGGTTCTCCCCAAATGCTTAGTTTTGGTTCAGGATATTTATTCAGTAAACTTCTTATAGCCGATGAACGAACAAGTATTGAATTTTCTAATTGCTTTTTAAAATTATCTGCTTTGCTTGTAGTATAATACGGAAGTTGCGCCCTTGATATTTGTGCTAATGCGGCAGGGTGTCCTATATTCATTACCATATTCATCACATTCAATCCATATTGCTGCGCTCCATAACTACCACTTCCCAATGCGTTTATTATTGCAGATGTATTGCTAAATACTCCATTCTGTAATTCGCTTAATCCATCTACTTCCATTCCACCTAATGCTATATTCCAAAACTCTTGTTGTTTTTCTCTTTGTTCGGGCGTCATATCTTCGTACTTCTTAGCGATAGAATTTCCTGTCATTCCTAAAACCCCAAACCATCTACTTGAAATCGTTACTCCTCCTTTTGTATCTTTTGGATTTTCACCTCTTAACCATGCTCCTAATTTGGTTAGATTAACTGTTCCTTGTGGCTCAAAAAATGCTCTACCTTCTCTTTCTTTTTTTGTTTCATCTTCTTGACTTGGAGTAAATATTCCATTGTTCACCAGTTGAGAAACTACCGCCCTTAATGCTATACCCGTAATCGCATGACCCATCCAATATCTTGCTTCTCTAAATGCTAATTTTGAAGCATTGCCTTCCTGCCCTTTTAATTTCCACGCTCTTGCTCCATGTATCATTGATTGAAGTAATGCTACTTCAGGATTTACTAAATTATAAAATGACCAAAAAGCATTGGATGGAATTTTTATGTATGGAGAAACAGTTAATGATTTTAATAAATTCGCTGTCCCACTTTCTTTTCCCCCAAATACTCCAAAGGCTCTTGTGAGTACCTGATTTAATAAATTATCTTGTTGGAAAGTTGAACGCTGGCCTTCTTTAATGATAACATCTTTTATATAATCGGCTTTCTTTCCTGCTTCAACATCACTTAATCCTTTTGCTTTATAGGCTCTGTATGCCTCTTCTCTTGGAAATTCCATGAAGATTGCTTTATCCATTACATCTTTTAATCCTAATTCTTTTGCAAACGTAGATGCCTGCGCTCTTTCTGCTGCAAATCTTTGGGGTTTATCTCCCAAATTCAAAACTCTTGCAATAGCTTCTGCCGGAATACCAACAGTTGCCTGCAATGCTTTATCCCATTTTTGAGCAGAGCTTAATGGTTTTTTACCCTGTATATTTTTAATCAAATCTCTCATTGCTCGGAAAGGTCTGATTTGCTGGCCATAAACCTCTTTTTGGATATAGTCTTGTCTATTTAATCCAGTCAATAATTGTTCTGCTGATTCTTTTGCACCTAATCCTAATCCTCTCCAAAATTCTTTTTGTGTTTCTAATACATTCCATTCTCTTTCATAAGGCTTGCCTCTAAGTTTAGCTATTGCAGCCAATGTTCTATCAATTATATCATTTGTCAATCCAACAGGAAGTCTTACGAACATTTGATTGAATACATTATAAATTGGGTTGTTGATTAAAGACGGAATACCCAATGTATTTAACTGCATGATAGAAGTTAATCGCTTTACTATATCGGGTTTATTATTGAACAGTTCGTTCAATTCCCGATGTGCTTTTCCTGCTTTTAATTGCGCTGCGTGAAAATTAATCAATGATTCTTTTGTTCTTTCCTCCTGAACTTTCTTACCCGCTTCTTCTGCGCCATTCAACATCTTGACCAAATCCTTCATTTTGGCTACTTGCTCCGGTGTTAATTCTCCCCTTCCCGTTACTTGTCCAATTATCTTTTTAAAATCATCAAATTCCAATGCTCCGTTTTCAATTAGTTCTTTGAAAGAACGCCTGATAACCTCATCTTTATCTTTTTCCGAAAGTCCTCTTAGTTTCTTTCTGTATCGTTCAATGAACTTCTTTCTATATTCCTCTGTTTCTTTTATAGGTACAATTTCATCAAGTTGTTTTTTAAGTTCATCTCTTTGCTTGGTTAAATCTTCGGCTTCTTTATCTAATTCAGTTTTTGTTTCTGGTTTTATGTTTCGTTTCTTCTTATTGATTTGTTCGTTAAGTGCATCAATTTGTCCCCTTAATCTTTCTTTATATTTTTCAAGTGGAGATTGCGTGAATTTATCTTTTAATTTTTCTTCCCATTCCTTTCTGAACTTTTCTTTATCCCAATCACTATGTCCTAATTTTTCAGAAACATAATCAATAGCATCTTGTACTATTTTAACTACCGCTTCCCCTGCATGATAGGCCCGTTTCATCCCCTCCAATGTTGCGGTAATAACTTTTGGAGGAATGATGGTGGAATACATTGCTCCTTTATCCTTAAACTGATCTTTGGCTTTATCAAAAAACTCATCTACTTTTTTCGTTCTTGTTTTCCTTGCTTCGGCTCTTTCTTTTTTTAATTCTGCTTTTACTTCTTCTTTGAATATCTGTTCAAATTCAGGTTCTTTTTTTAATTCCTCATAAAACTCTTTCCATGATTTATCTTTTGGCTTTGACCATTGTTTGAAGTCTTCTCCCCTTTTTGCATTTTCCATCATTACAATACCTAAAGGAGATTTTTTATAGAAGTAATTCAAAGCGGATATTCCCCGTCCGGCTTGTGTTCTTAACCATTCATCAAGGTTTGTGGCTATTTCGGCAAACTTTTTATCATACTCAAATTTGGTTGCCCCTTCGGGTTCTTTGTCCGACAATTCAGCTAATCGGTTTAGGGCTTCCGTTTGGACAAGTGTATTTACATCTCCCCCAAATTTACCTGCCTGTGCCTGCAATATGGCTTCATCTAAGCCTGCTTCATCAAGTATTGTCTTGGCTATGGTTGCTGCTTCTTCGCGGCTCTGTGGCTCGTATTTTAGCCCCTTTTCTTCAATCCCTTTACGGGCTTCTTCTGGAATGTTTTTGGATTCTACAAGCCTTGTAGCCAATGCTTTTTTCTTTCCACCTTCAGGCTTTTCCTCTATTGGGGCTTCTGTTGGAGGCTCTTTTGGAGGTTCTGTTTTTTCTGGCTCTCCGCTATCTTGATTAAGTTCTGTAACTGAAGGCTCTTTAATTTCTGTGGACTGCTGAATTTCATTTTCTGATTTTTCATTTTTTATTTCTTTTGGGTCTAATGCAACTATTTCAGATGTATATTTTGTTCCGTTTTTATCTTCTGATATTGTTACTATTCCATCATACCCATCTTTTTTTATTGCTTCACTTAATTCTTTTCCCGTTTTATCATCATATCTTTTACTTAAAACTTTTTTCCAATTACTTTCTTCTCCATAACCACCACCAAAATCAATAACAAGTGGTTTGTCAAATCTCATATTTCCTGTTTCAAAATTTTCTTTCCCTTTAGCAAAATCTCCATCACTAACCACTACATATTTTCCTGATGGTTCTATGTGTTGTCCAAACCTTTCTCCCATATTAGGAGCTTTTTCTTTATTTCTTAAATAAGAAAATTGGAACGGCTTACCTTCTTCTGGAATATCTGTTTCTTTAGTAGCTATCTTATTATCCCCCACTTCATTACCCTTCACCTCATTACTTACAGTAGGGGGGCTTTGAGTTTCGGTTTCTGGCTGCTTTGGACTTAGCTTTTCCACTTCCCTTTGATAATCTTCATCGCTTCTTTTTTTATCTTCTTCAAGTCTTTCTATTTTGGGTTTATCTTCGGGGGTTCTTCCGTCCAATTCACTTCTTTTGGCTTTGAAATCTTTGTCATCTAATTCCTTGTCCTTTTGAAGTCTTTCAAGTTCAACTCTTTTTTCTTCTGCTTCATCAATTTTTTCTTGGTCGGCTTTTGTAATTATTGCATCAGCATCCTCTCCATTCAATATCCTTTCTTTTATTTCTTGAGATGCTTTTTTATCTTCTTGTGCTTGTTTCTGAAAAGTCGGTTCTGCATTTTTGTTTTCTTCTTTTGGATTGGCTCTTTCTTTTAATGCCTCCAATAAAAATCTTCCCTGATTCTTTGGGTCAATCTTTCTTTTATCTAACTCTGCTTTTGTATCAGTAAGGAATTGTAAATTATTTTTTAATTCTTCTGCATTAATGGTTGGGTCTTTTACCGCTAATTCATCAATAACTCTATTAAAATATTTTGGATTGGCGGCTGCTTGATAATAAGATTCTTCGGCTACTTTATTTCTTTGTCTCATTTCTCCTGCTCTTGCTGCTCCTGCAACTGGAAGAAATGTTAAAAATGTATTGCTTAATGTTTTTGCCAATTCATCATCAGGATGGTATTCACTAAAGGCTTTATCATCCATTCCCATTATCTTATCTAATCCTCTATTGATTCCTGTAAGTGTAGTAAGTTCGGCTGAAATTTTTGCACCGCCCTTTAATGTCTCTCCAATAAAATCAAATGCTTTCTTACCTAACGTATTTAATTGCTGTCTTGCTATTTCTTTTGAAATATTTCCTGTGGTTAAATTATCTACTACTTTGGAAACTTCTGGTTCTATACTTTTAAATGCCTGATTTATTTTTCCAGTTGGAAATATATCTTTTGATAATGCAGCGTACAATGTTGTATTAACTGCTGCCGAAGTCCATGCTTTAATTGGGCTGTCTGGATATTTTTGTTTTCCCTGTTCAAGTTGGTCTCCGAAAAATGCTACTGCCGTATTGGATGCGTTACCTAATCCAGTTACATTTCCACCCGCCATTATTGTACCCACCAATCCTACAACATTCCCCAAATCCCTTGTGTATTTCATTAATCCTTTCGGGTCTGCACTTACATTGCTTGCTTCTTTCTCCCATTTATCTTGTACTGCTTGGGATGCTGTGGTAAATGGCTCTGTAAATGTTTTTGCATACCCCGATGCAGTATTTTTTATTCCGCTTGCGATGCCTTCAAACAATGAAGGCTCATCCATGTATTGAGATTGATTATCTTTTATATGGTCATTCCAAATTTGGTATTCTTGTGGATTAAGAACTTGTTTGGCTACCAAATCATTCATTTCCTCATGCCCTTTATTATGGAAATTAAATATTGGCTCTATGTTGTTATATCCTGTTTCTTGAACGGCTTTACTTACTTTATTAGCTACTTGGTTAATTCCGTAATCAATATTTTTTGTAAGAAGATTTTGTGCAGTATGCTCAAATATCGGTGCAAGTTTTGGATTTTCTTTTTCAATATAAGTCCTCCAATCTTTATCTTGTAATTCCTGATTTAATATTGCACCTCTTTTACCACTTGGAAGTCTATTAAATAAATCAGGGTCATTAAGACTTATGCCTGTTGCATCTAATTCTTTTTGAAATTGCGGATTGTCCTGTGCATATTTTTTTATAGCTGCATTACCCAATAAATCAGAATAAACATCTTTTGAATAATCGTTTAAATTATTTAAATCTTTATTGTCAAAACTTTCTTTTAACGGTGCAGTTGCAATATCGTATTGTTGTGCTTTTTCTCTTAATGCTTTTGAAGTAAGATTATTGTTATCTAATTTTCCCCAAATAGAATTATTCAAAGTTTGTTTTGCATCAAAGCCTGTTGGCATGATAGCATTTTCAATGAGTGTGTTTACTCCTAAATGAGTGGCTGCGTCTTTGGGTGTAGTTGATTTTTTTAATCCGTTAATGGATGCTCTTAAGGGGTCTTTCCAATCTTCCCCTTCGCTATACATTATATCATTTAGCTTATTGGTAGCTGAAGTAACTGCTTCTTCTTTTGTTTGGTCAAATGGACGTTCATTCTTCTTGAATGTCTTTTGAGTGATTACATTTTCTAATGGGGCTTTGCCATTCCCAACTTGACCACCAATTTCTGAACCAATCCCTTGCATGAATGAAGAAAGTCCACCAACTTCTTTTTTTTTTGAAGGTGGCTCGTATGCTGTGATATAATCAGCTATTTCTTTATCTGAATATCCTGATGTTCTTGCATTGGTAATATCAAAATCAAAATTATAATTCTGTTTCAAAAATCCTTGAATCTCTGAATCGGAATATCCTGCTTTCTTAGCTCCTAAATAATCAAATGGTATTTTATCTCCGTCAGGCATTATTTATTTTTTTAAGAAACTTGATAAAGGCGGTCTGTTCTTTGGTGTACTGCTTGTTTTTGGTTTGGTATATGCTTTATCAATTCCTTGAATTAAATTATCATATATTTTTAAATCTTGTACTGTATTGATGGTTGAAATTATTTGTCTGAATTTTTGTGCAGGAATGGTGTATTCTTTATTATCCACTACATCATTATAGGTAATTTGTTTTGTAGTTGGGTCATATTTGATATTGTCAGACTTAAAGGCTTTCCCCGTTACAATATTATTTACATTTATTCCTTGCAATGGCTTAGTTAAATCCGTACTTCCATCGGGTAATTGCAATTCAGAAACATTATAATTGCCGCCGCTTTTGCCCTGCAATGAGGCATTATACCAGATATGTTTCATTGCTATTTTATCTGCTTTGTCCATTTTCTCAAATGCTATATCTTTCCCATAATCCATTTTTGCTTTTTCGTCTGTTTTTAAAACTTCTTCTCTTGATGGTGGTGTTAGTGCAAGCATTACAGCCATTTTAGCCGCATGACCTAACTCTGTATCGTCTGCTGGAAATATTTCATCTCCTGTTAATCCGTATAGATGTTGATACGTTGGATTAGATACTATTGAATTAAATCTGTTTTCTATTTGCTGTTCTACTTCTGGTGAAAATTGATGCGTCTTTATGAATGAATTTGCTTTTCTTGGGTCAGCAAGAGAACTTACTAATTGGGAATAAGCAGCAAATGGGCTATTATATCCCTTATATTTACCAATGGTTTTTTGAATAGATTTTGGGTCTTTTGTTTCATCTATTGTCCCTAAATCTTTTTGTGCGACTCCATAAGCATTTTTAATGTCTTTTGAAAAATCAAAACCCCCTTTATATAAAATAGGTTCTTCGCTATCATAAGTAATTGGATTGCCTTTTTCATCTTTGGTCGTGAATGTTGATAGTTGTGATGTTGGCACTCCCATTCTTGTCTTTAGCCAATCGCTTGCATTATCGGTATAGTTTTTCCAATTTCCATGTATTTTAGTGGCTAAGTCTTTTTCTCTTGCTTTTTCAGTTACACTATCATTAAGTAATGAATAAGCATTGGCTAACTTTTGATTTACGTCCTGTTGTTGCTGAAAATATTCATTTCTATCGGTAGCTGGTTTTCTTAGTTGGCTTATTCTTGCCATCCGATAATCATTATAGGCTTTGGTAAACTCTGGAATATCGGCACTTCTTATATTGGTAATTGACTTTTTAAAATCATCATCTAATGATTGCAGTTCTTTCATCCGTTGTTGCTCCAATAATTGTTGATGAGCATACAAACGATTAGAAAGTCTGTCAAGGTACGGTGTCCCGACAGCAAAAATATCACCTTGTGGAAGTTGATTTGGCATTTTATTTTTTATCTATGTGGACTACTATATGTATCTGCACTTCTGCTTACTGAATTTCCATATCCGTTACTCCCATTTCCTAATGAACCACCGAATTGTAACCCTCCTGCTGCAAATTGGTCAACTCCTCCAAACAAATTTTGATTACCCATTCCCTTAACCCCTAATGCGTATTCTCTATCTCTCAAAAATTTATTTACATTATAAGACAACAATTTATTTTGATTAGCCATTCTTGCTTGTGCATTAGTTACATCTAAATTACCAATAGCTGTATTGGTAGCATCTTGTATAGTTGGTAATAATGCCAATCCCGAACGTCTATCGCCTGCGCTTCTCATAGCAAATAATTGTTGCCGTTGAATGTTTTTCATGGCTTGGTTATATTGCTCAGACGGTAAACCGATAGAAGCGTTTTTCTTAAATTCCGCTTGATTAGCTAAATCTTCTGTATTAGCTTCTTTCAGGAGTTTATTTCCTTTGGCTCGTTGCCCTATCCCTACTCCTATTTTAATTAAGCCGCCCAATGCTTCTGCTCCTGCTGCAAAAGGATTGAGTGCTGATAATATATCTGCCATAGAATATTGAATTATAGATTACGAGGGGATGGCTCCCACAAAACGTATGGAGCAAACACCCACCCAAATTTACTTCCTTTATAAATAAGTTTTACTTCTACCCAATTTCCATTAAGAAATGCCCCATCCCACAAGGCCAATCTTGCATTTGGCAGACTATTAGCATCTCTAAGCAATCCTGCATATCTTACATTCTCTTGTATCTCATAATCTTTTGCTACCAGTTTTGAAATTTGTTGTAAGTTAGTTTGAGGACTGACCATTGAAGTATTTATATCCCCCAATGTATCGCTTTCCCAAATTTGGTTTCCCTGATAAGCAATCGCATTAAATACTTTTTTAATTGCAATTTGAGAATTAAAGACAAGAGTAATGCTTGGATAGAATGGTACACCGTAAAATGTTCTGTTATCTCCATCGTCATTATGAACATAAAAATCTCCATTCTTCCATGAGTAAATAGTTTCTTCTGCACAGGTTATCCAATCTGGATTCAATGCTTCTTCTGTGTTTTCGTAGAAACTACAATAACCCAATCTTGTTTCATTAAAAGAAAATGACTTTGGATTAATAGTCGTGGGGTAAATGATAGTAGGATAAGTAATAGTTGTAGCCGTGTTCTGCGAATCCATCCCCAATCCCGGCTCTACAATAGATGTAATTAGAATACCCAAATTACCACCTACCGTTTGCGTAGTTGCGGTAAATGTTCCATCTGTGTTAATAAGAGAAATGATAGCTGCTATCATGGAAGATTTAGTGTCTGATGCAATAACAGTATAACTAAAATCTTTTGAAGTAGCATTATTATTGGTTAAGTGAAGTGAAATTATATCTCCATCTACTACATCTCCAGAAAAGGATAAATTATACCGAATAGGAGCATTTGAAAAAGATTCGATGGCAGTTAAATTATTTACTGAAACATCTTTTAGCGGAATGCCCCCTTGCAAAAAAACCATAGGTTGTTCCTCTAAGTAATCATAACACCCTAATATCTTCGACAAACTTCCATTGCTTCTTAATATGGTTTGATTGTATGGTATAAGCAATCCTCTGATATAAAATTGACCTTTGTATTTTTCATTCAATGGGGTTATGCCATCATCACTCACCCTAATATGATAACCTCTTACGGGGTCAATAAAATAATCTCTTGATGCTATGGATGCGCTTGTTAAATTACAATATTGGTCGCCCATTCCATATTCTCCAACATAATAATTAATATTGTTTTTTGTAATGATGTCATCGGTAGTTACAAGTTGTGATTGTCCTGAATTGTTCTGAATGAACTTTGCATAAATACCATAAGAACCAACACCCCTATTTTGAAATACCCTTAACACCCTATCTCTTACTTTTAATCTTTGAATTGCCCCCTTTGCTCTGTCTATTTCATCAAAATTTAATGGATAAAAACGGTTGGTTTGATTAATAGATGAATTTTGCTCGTATTGTAAACTCCATCTTACCATTGTGGTAAAATATGTTCGTACAGCAAATTGGTCTATCTGAAATGGCCTTCCTATACTTTGAACTCTTGATGGATATAGATCGGAAACAGAAGAAGCAATTACACTTACTGTATTAGATACGTTCGATGCCGTAATATATCTTCGACTACGTTGATAAAAATCTCCTCTTATAAAATTATAAATAGCGGGTTGAGTCCCTGCAATTTGGTCTTGCTGTTGTCCCCCATGCGCCCTTGTGCTTGTACCAGCATTTAAAACAGGGTAAGTTTCTCCAAACTCATAATAAACCTGTTGGTCGGTAACAGTATTGGGAGCAGGAGTATAAATTTCTATTAACCAATTATTATGGCCTGCTCCAAAATTATTCAATGCAGTATTAAATGGCACTTTAACGAATATTCCTGTTTTTGTAGAACCATTTATTATAGGGTTTGTTACTAAATCAACGATAGGAAAATCAAGAGCATTAACCGTACCTGCACTATTAGCCACAAATTCTCCCAATATTCTTACTCTGTCTCCCACAACAAAATCATAAACTGGATAATTATTGCTATTGGTTTGATAAGGAGTTATCTCCATGTAAGCATAATCGCTATTATTATCTTTTTGAGTGGTATATGTTACAATAGGGTAAGTCCGTACTGCTGTCAAATTAATCGTTCTTGCCCATGAAAATCTTGTAGCCCATATCGGAGGTTGATGAAAAATATTAAAAGTTATTTGCGGAATCTGCGATGCTAACCCTCCTGTTGTCGTTTCCTCTGGCATTAACAAACTCATTGTTGATGCCTGTAAATGCGCTCCATCGCTTACGCCAAAATCATCCATATAAACTAATACAAAAGTATATCTGAAACGAGGATGGTAGGTTGCTATACTAATATCTGTGGGAGAACTACCTGATGTATCAATAGTAAACGAACCCGTTAGTGGGTCGAGTTGTGATGTAAAATGATCTCTGGCAAAAACCGTAATTGAATTTGGCGCATTTAATTGAGCAACAAAGTTAGCATGAGTCCCGGCAATTGGAAATTGAGCAAACAAACCGTTGATAACGTTGGTAAGATTATCTCCCGGACTTAATACATAAGTAACCGTTCCATTAGTAATTCCTTGTACTGCATCAGCCGTAAATTTTAATGTAACAGAAACTACGTTTGTAACTCCTCCACTAAAATAATAGTCAAGCCTATAAGTTTGAGAGACTAAAAATATAGTCAATCCTATATTAGATGTATTGTCAATGGTAGTTATAGAAGATGTTACATTTAATGTTTCTCCAAAATCATATCCTTCGGTTATACCACCATAGATAATAACATTCCCATTTAGTAATTCTTGGGTATTAGCACGATAAGGAACTCTATCCCATTCTAAGTCGCTTTCTTCAATATCAATAGGAAGGTATGCTCCATCATTAAAAAATTGATAAGTATAAAGCGCATTGTCTGGAATAGAAAAATCTGTTTTCTTTAATGTAACTATACTATAAGGGTCTGAAAAATCTGCTGTCGTTGGCTCTGTGTTTTGAGCATTTGAGGCTTGACTTTCTCTTGCACATATCTCTAAAGAAGTACAATCCGCATTTCCTGTTTGTATGATAATATCAATACGGTTATTTTTTGTTGGGTCAATGTCGGTTGCAATACTATCTGGATTTGCGGGAGATGGTATTTTACTCCATGACGACCATGTGCCTTTTGTAAAATCTTTATAAATTGGACGTACTCTAAATTCAAAAAGTTTTTTTCTTAAATTATTTATATTAACTGTTGCATCATTGGTATAGCTACATACAGGAGGTATGGTTATTTGCGGTCTTGCTACTGTTAAATATTCTTCCAGCCAATTACTACCATAAGTATTAGCCAAAGCGTCTTTGATGTTTAATTTCATGGGACGATTATTCCTCGCTACCCAATGAATAATATCTCCATCCGCATCGGTTGTATAAAGAACGTTTACTGATGCAATAGGGAAGTCTAAATCAAATCCTAAAATATCTGTTTGACTATTAGTAAAGCAAATAAAAAGAGGGGTAATGGTTTGTGTGGCTAATGAATATTGGTAAATACCATGCCTGTCATTACTATTCCAATTAAACCAAATAATTCTTTGTTTCAATCCATCGTAAAAGCTACCAATACATTCGTTATCCCCTACTGGTAAGTCATTGTTGGTTATTTTTATTGTTCCGGGAACAGATTCACCACGCAGATTTCCGGGCATACCTCTAAACCGCATATTAAATGCCATCTTGTGATGATTCTGTCCGATGGTTTCGTTGTTATCATCGGAATTTAAGAACCCCATTAACTGTTTTAAATCTGGTTGCGGCATCTACGATCTTAATTTTTGTGCGTCTGCGCGTCTTATAACTTCATTGAATGATTGTAATATGAATTTTTTATTCGGCATTCTTCTTCTTGCTTTGGTTAATTCAGCATAATAATCTTGCGGTGTTGCTAATTTCAATTTCCATTTTACAAAAGCCACAATAGCTTCCTGCATACAAGTTGGTACTTGAAAATCGGTGTCTTTTTCAGGAGCAGTAATGTATTCTAACATTACATCATGGTATTGAAAATCTTCATTGAAAATAATAACACGATTTCTTTCGTCTATTCTACAATCACCATAAGTTATTAATCCACCTCCAACCCCATATAACTGATAAACTCCTCCTGCATAATAATAGTTATAGAAAGGGATAATTGGGAAATTGCCAATACCGTCATTGATATTTGGTACTAAGTCTTGAAGTCTATTTGGGTTATTGTCTCTCCATGTAGTAAGAGCATTATTTATTTTAAGGGCATTTATTTCTCCTTTCTCATTTAATATACCAATCTTACTTACGGATAAACAATCGGCAGGTAAAGGAATTGTTTGATTGCCTAATACCGGAAGTCTTACCGTTTTTGGTTGGGCTGCAATATCGTAATTGGCATCTACTAATCCTCTAAAAGCTAATATCCAACACTTATCAAAATCTCCAACGCTTTTATCGCTTTCATCAAGGCAATAAGCGACAATAGTTTTCAAAGGAGTAAGCGTACCTATATTGGGTGTATTACTCATGGATTGGAATATTGGATTTTCGTATTAAAATTACATTTTTTATCATTATGTTATGGTATAAAAGTTTGCAGGGTCATTTTGATTGCTGTATTTAATTCTATTTCTCATACTTGGCGGCTTAAACTTGTTTGAAATACTTGAATATCCGAATACATGGTTGTTTCTAACGTTGTACCTAAACTTAATCCTGCTGTTGCAAAAGCACATTCCTTCGTTGAAAAAAAAGCTGCTGTCCCGTTATTGTTTAATGCACAGATATAAATATTTTGAGAATTTAATGCTGCGCTTGTTTGCCCTCCGGTTTGTTTTGATGTACCATTTCTATATACTTCAGAGTGAGTAGAGGTAGTTCTTTCTCCTAAATAAAATCCTCTTGAATCGGTATCAAGAAAATTAATAGTGTTGACTACTGTTGAGTTTTCTGCAAAATAAGTGGTGTCAGATGTTCTTATTTCTAAGAAACAATCATTATCAATATTGCTTCCCCTTGAACCAATTTCTACTTCGGTATTATTTATATTGCTTCGGCTATAAAATGAAATATGGTAATCATTCTGACTAAGAACATTTGCGGCTAATCCTGTATCTAAATATCCAGTAGAACCATTTCCGGTAACTCCTGTGCTTGCATACGATATTGTTCCGTGTTCTGTTAATGTATAAGCGGTGGTATCTTTTAAATTATACTTGCAAGTTGTAGATGTTCCTCCTACCATTGGATAGATAGTTGTGCATTTTGTCCACCATCCATTTGATTTTGCAGATAACACTAAAGTATTAACAGCATCTTTAATTGTTAAATCTGTTATGCCTGTTGCTGTAAAAAAGGCTTGTGCGCTTGGGTCGTAACCAGATGCGGGTAAATAACTTGACGATATGACTCCTTTTGCTGCAAACATTTTTTTAAAGTGCTACTCCATAATATTGTTCACGATAATTTTGATACTCTTTATTCCACATATAATCTGTTGGATGTGGAATCCATTTTTCGCCCCATCCGGGCTGACCGTTTGTGTAATGCAATATTTTCTGTTCTTCCAAATTTCCCTCATTCACTTCTACTAAAAAGTTCCATTCCTGATTTAATTCCCCAATTTCACTTTCTTGCAACCACTTGAATTGATGAAGGTCTAACCCTCTCCATGTATTTAATTTTTCAAGCGTAAGATTTTTGTTTGCAGGATGAGAACAGTTGAATAAAATGCAACTTGACCAATTCTTTTTTTCATAGGTAGTTTGTATCATTCCGGCATCGTGGAATTTTTCATCTGATTTTGGAATATGGCTATGTTTCACACACATCACAGCGTATTTATCATCTACTAATGAAAATAGTTTTCGTATATCTTCAAGGCAGATAATATCTGAATCAATGAATAATGCCCATCCTTCATTTTGTAAAAATGGCACACAAAATCTTGCAATTGCAAAATCTGTACTCATTGGAGCACTTGAAATCTCATCATATAATTGATAACCTTCTATTCTTACAGGACGTTTTAAAATGCTCTTAGTGGTGAAGCGATCAATGGGAATGATATTCACTTCTTTATCATTTGTTCTTTGAAGGATAGAGAATTTAGCTACTTCATAAGCTAACTTTTCACGGCTGTCATATCCCATGTATATATTGTACTTTTTCATTTTATTACTTTACAATGTTTTATAGGGATTTCATGGAATAATATGCCACGTCCATTTGGCACTTCATAATCATAATATTCCTTGCTATAATACAACTTTCCATTATGTTGCCTCATTAACGATTTGGTAACGTTAAGAATTTCTCCTTTTTTATACGGCAATCCTTTTATCTTTTTTGTTATTTCTATCCTTATGGATTTTTCAACACAAGTACTCATTTTTTCATTTCTTATTAATATTATACAATAAAACATTTCTTTCTACTTGACTGTTTGTTGGCTCTACTCCATGAAAACTGTTATTTGTTCTTGCGAATATTAATGCTGAATTTGGTTTAAATGGAGCAGTCCACACCTTTTCAAAATCATCAAAATTGTAATGAATCCCTTTATCACAAGTAAATCCTTTTTCTTTTGGTACATAGATACTTGTTCCTTCGTGTTCGATGCTGTTATCTTCTGGTAAATAAAGTAAAACAGTAATTACCTTCCTTAATGAATCGGTATGTGGTGGTATTTGATAGCCTTCGTAATCCCTAACCAATAATAAATCTTCCGTAAATCCATCGCCCTTAATATTAAATTTATCTAAAAGAACTTTTTTAAATTTGCCATCTAATAAAACATCACTAACGTCTTTCCAATACCCATTATCCAAAGTAGCCGTAAACCTCTTTGGATAGCCCTTTGTTCCTCTTGTTTTTTCTATTGGTTCGTATTTTTCTGGAAAATTATTTACCAGCTTGCTATATGTGGTAGGCGAAAAAAATCCATTAATGTATAAATAATTAAATGGATAATCAATCATTTCAGCCTTTTTTATAAACAGAAAGTCCTCTACGACTTCGCCTGTAATTCTGTCTTTTGTTGGCATCTTTATTTTTTTAAAAATATATTCGGCAACTCCTTTAAATGTTCCTTCTTTTCTCATTGCTTTATCTACTTGCTTTTCATCATACTCATACCCTAATGAGCAAATATGTTCTACCATTTTTTTATGTTCTTCATTATTGGTATCTACTTCTACAAGTAAAGAAGTTAATCCGTTCTGTAATATTTTTTCTGCGCCCTTAATTACTTTTGGCTCAAATCCATCTACATCAATTTTTAAATAATCAGGGTGCGGCAATCCCATCTCTAAAAAATCATCAAGGGGAACTCCCATACACATTTTCTTAATCTTACTTTCCCCTTCTCCGAATTGATGAAAACTTTGTCCTGCACCTCCTTTAGTTACATATAGATTGCTTACTTTTTTTTCATCGCTTGCTGCTATACAAAATGCCGATGGATTAAACCCGTTTAGTTCAAAATTCTTTTCAAGTAATGCAAAATTTTCTGGCTCTGGTTCAAAAGAATATACTTGCATACCATTCTTAGCGGCTATCATCGAATAACTTCCTACGCAAGCTCCTACATCAAAAAACACAGCATCTTTTTTCATCCCATTTAACCACTCAATCGTACATGGTTCTTTTGTGAGAAGGGTATTGGCTCTCCATTTGGTAAGTTCATTTGGTGTATGGAATTTAATACCATTCACTTCAGTTATATCTTCTTTTATTTTTTCTTCAGTTAGTTTTGGTGCAACCACAATATGCAATTCACTTACGTCTTTTTTTTCTGTTATACCATTTGGAGGGATTGAAAAATATTTTGACAACATCTTTTCCCACCAATTTCTATCTTTAACAATCAAGTGAGTATTCTTGCCGTTAGCATACGTTTTTACTGCCTGTCTTGTACTGATAACAAAATATCCAATTTGCTTAACGCATCTTTTCAAATCCTGTAAAACAAAGTTTAATTTGTCAGGTTCTATATGTTCCAATACATCTGTGCAAATTGTAAGGTCTGCTGGTTTGGGTATCTCTGAAATTTCAGGAATAGCGGGGTCATAAGACCATATTGGGAATGGTAATGCCTTTGCTAAAAACTGTTTCCCTGCGCCATAGTCCAATACAGAAGGAATTGGATTATCTTCTGTGATTAATGTTTTGACAAGTTTTTTTACTGTCTCTGCGTGTTTTGCTCCACCAGTTCCATAACTTGTATTTCTTTCGTGTAATTCGGCATTTAGGTTTATATATTCATCACTTATTAATCTTTCTTTATTCATCCATAAATAACCCGATTTATAATTAGCCTTTCTTTTATAATCTCTCATTATTTCTTGGGCAATTCCTTCTCCATAAAACTTAGTTGTTACATCAGAAAGCTCGTCTATCTCTCTTGGTAATTGCTTTGCACATTCAAGAAGTGCTGGCGTGGTTAAAAATGTTTTATCGTTTATTTCTACTTCAAAACAATGTGGCGGTTTGTTCGGGTGTTCGGCTGCATGGAAGCCCGATACTTTGTGTACGCTACCATCAAATCCAAATACATGAAATTCTCTATACCCTAAGAATCTTGCAAGCACTAATGTTCTCATCCCTACATCACTCCCTCCTGTAAACAAAAATTCTCCATGTGGCAATATTCTGAATCCATCATCTTCGTTGGCGAATATGTGCCATAGTTTTAAATCAAAGCTATTTAACTTATCAATATAGTTTGGATGGATAGTTGAAGCTGCATAGTATTCAATTCCATCTTGCGGATCTCCTAAAAGTTTTACTTTATGCGGTCTTGGGTCAAGATCATTGTGCATCCATCTTTTGAAATCGGTTGATTTAAATCCTTTGTCCAATAAAAATTTATGTGCGCCCGAACAAGTAAAAATATTTTTAAACTTTCCTATTTCTTCCCATGTATCATTTAAAGAACCACCAAAACCAACAATAGCAATAGGCTCGTCTTTTAATTCTTCTTGTTGTATTCTTTCTTTTACTTTTTTAATATTGGTAAGTATCTGTACGTCTCTAATGTCAGACGGAATACAATAGCTTGTTTTATGTTTTTCTGAAAAATCTAATTTGCCTTTTACTTCCATAAAAAATATTATTAAGCCAACTTAAATGCTTTTACAAATGAACCCGCCAATATTCTAAGCACACCACTACCTCCCGACTTAAATTTAAACTGAATACTTCCCCCTGCTGTACTGGTAGCTATTAATGCTTTTATTTCTGTTCCGAGTGTAGCATTAACAGAACACAATGCCGAATACGTTACTGACCCAAAACTTGCTTCATTAAAGAATCCCACTTGTGCAAAAGTTGCAGACATAGAACTTGTTCCAAAATTATTAGCGATAGAGAAATTACCGAACCATCTTCCTGTTACATTTAAAAAAGTAGTAGCAGATGTAGAAATACCAAAACCAAATACACTTAATGCACTTCCGTTGTGCATAAAATATCCATCAAGTTGATAAACGGCATTAGCAGCAAGAGATAAACTAAGCCCACTTATTTTTGCTAATGCGGCAGCAGAAGTAGATTGCAACGTACCTACAATAGCCAACTGAACTCCTCCTAATCCTGCTGATATGGTTTGCACTCTTGCGGATGTGGCATTTTGGGCTGCACTTGTAGCTGCTTGTGCCGCAGAGATAGCATTATCGGCTGATGTCATTTGAGCAGAATTGGCATCAACTCTGCCAGATAAAGAAGTTACATTAGCTGAATTAGTATCTACTCTGCCTGAAATACTTGTTACGTTTGATGAAATTGCGCTTACTCTATCAACTAAAGAAACATATTCTGCGCTTGTTACACTACCACCACCTCCTGCTGTTGCTTGTTCAAATGCTCCAACTGCAATAAAATTATTTGAACCCCTATGTATAATCGTAGCTGCTGTTTTTGCTGCTGCTAATGTTAATGCTTGCGCCTCTACCGAAACTGTTGCTGCTGCTGATAGTACTATTGATTTTGCATTTGTTTCCCTAAATATAGTGGCCTCCCATCCTGAAGCAAGTCCGGTGGGAACGGTTATATTGATTGCGCTTGTTGAATAAGTAAAATATTTCACTTTCCCATTATCCCCCGCACTAAATGTATAAGAACTTGTAGTTACTGATTCTATTGCGGGAAATTGAAGTGTGCTAACAATAGACTGAACGGATGCTACTGCTGCGCTTACTGTATCAACTTTTGTTGACATTGCAGATACGTTAGTTGAAATTCTTCCCACATCGGAAGCAAGACTTGTAACGTTTGCTGATACCGTATCTACTCTGCCAGAAATCGAAGTTACGTTGGATGATATAGTACTTACCCTATTTTGTGTAGATGTTAAATCAGAAGAAATTGCAGACACCCTATCTTTTAAACTTGTCACATCAGCCGAATTAGTATCAACACGACCTGCGATTGAAGTTACATTACTTGATATTGCACTAACACGATTTTTCAATGAAGTTACATCTGCGCTATTAGCTTGTACGGCTGAATTTACATTAGCCACCAATGTACTCATGGCAGAAACATTCAAAGAAATTCTTCCTACATCCGATGCCAAAGAAGTAACATTTGCCGAAACTGTTGCAACTGCCGCACTAACCGTATCTACTTTTGTACTCATTGCAGATACATTCAAACTTATTCTTCCTACATCACTTGCCAATGAAGTTACGTTAGCACTTACAGTATCTAAGCGTCCTGCGATTGAAGTAACATTTGCTGAAATATTTGTTACGACTGTTGAGTTTGCGGACACCCTATCTTTTAATGATGTAACGTCTGCGCTGTTTGTATCAACCCTTCCTGAAAGAGAAGTAACATTAGATGAAATTGCAGATACTCTATTTTTTAAAGAAGTTACGTCAGCCGAATTGGTGGCAATCGTTGTGGACATTGCCGATACATTTAATGATATTCGACCAACATCGGAGGCTAAAGAAGTTACATTTGCTGATACCACAGCTACCGCTGCCGAAATAGCATTATCAGCACTTGTCATTTGGGTACTATTTGCGGATACTCTATCTACCAAAGAAGTATAAGCGGCAGAAGTTACACTACCACCACCTGCGGTTATAGTTTGATTTACCCATTGACCACTTGCGCTTACATACCTTAATACTTGTGCGGATGTTGGAGAAGAAATTGAAACATCTCCAAAATTATTTATTGATTGTTTGAATGAAGTAAGGTCGGCGGAATTTGTATCTACCCTTCCCGATAATGAGGTAACATTAGAAGATATTCCACTTACACGATTTTTCAACGAAGTAACATCAGCAGAATTAGCTTGCACAACACTTCTTAATGAAACAAAATCAGCAGAGGTTACACTTCCTGTTCCTGCCGCAGCAGAAACATTTATCTTAGTTACTCCCGAACTAACAAAAGTGCTAACGGCATTACCAAAGAAATTAATTGTAGCAGGGTCTGTTATAGTTGCACTTCCCTGATTATCTATTGTTATTTTTTGATTCTTAGTTGATACGGTTGCAGCAACAGAAGTTACCGCAGCCGATACGGTATCTAATCTTCCTGAAATAGATGTTACATTGGACGATATTGCGGAAACTCTATTTTTCAAACTTGTTACATCCGCACTATTGGCTTGAATTGCCGAAGTATTATCTGCAATCTTTGTGGACATAGCAGATACGTTTAGACTAATTCTTCCAACATCACTTGCTAAGGATGCTTCATTTGCTGAAACAACATCAACTCTTGTACTGATAGCAGAAACATTGGTTGATATTCTCCCAACATCAGACGCAAGCGAAGTAACATTTGCAGATACCACAGCCACCGCAGCACTAACCGTATCAATCTTAGTGGACATTGCAGAAACATTTAAAGAAATACGTCCAACATCTGAAGCCAAAGAAGTTACATTAGCTGAAACAACTGCTACGGCTGCGCTAATGGCATTATCCGCAGAAGTCATTTGAGTGGAATTAGAACTAACTCTATTAACCAATGAAGTATATTCAGCAGAAGTAACAGATGCTCCGCCAACACTTACGCCATCAATTCTTACAGACAAAGCAGCATCAGCAGCAGAACGAGCAGAAATCTCATCGGCAAGTTGAGCAGAAGTAACAGCAGATACTCCAACCGAAGTTGTTACCATTATAATCTTTCGATTACCATATCTATCTATTACAACTATGCTCATGTTATTGAAAAATAATAATCACAAGAACTACTTGTTGTTATCTTAATTTTTTTATCAGATTGCACCCTTATTGGGTCATCATTATAAACTTTATCCAATGTATTTAAAGTTGTTGCTGCCCATATTTTTACATACCCATCATCATTACCAATAGCAATCTCTAAACTTCCTGCGCTATTCATCACAATAGAGAATGACATTACTCCAAATGGAATACCATTTGCCACCTCAGTAACTTCACCCGTTGTAGTTCCAGAAAATACTATCATATATTATGGCGGTAATGGTGGTGGATGATTAACAATTATAATGTCATTATATTCTATTAAAATAAGTCTCGAATTAGTTTCTGGTTGTGAAATTTGTTGCTGCCCTTTATCCATAAACAAAACAATATCATAAACATTTACTCCATCAACCAAAGGACTATATGCTACCACTTGCCCCAAATTTGTTCCTACCGCACTCAATGATACTTCAGGCGTAAAATCCAAATCAGGTGTTACAACAAGATAAGATTGCGTTAATACAACATCTGATGAAAATGCCATGTTTAACTTGTTTTATTTCCTGCTGGTAAATTATCCTGCACTATATCTTGTGGTATATTATACCTCTGTAATATTGTCGCTACTGTTTTATTAAACAACATTTCAATCGCATCATCTGGTAATGTCATTGCTGCATTAATATCATCTGTCCTGCTTACTGGTTGTTCAACAAATAAACTATACCCATACAAAGAACTTCCATCACTTGTTTTCAGATAAAGCTTTTGCCCATTACTTACTCTGTAAAAAAAACCATTTGGCTTTGGCATATAATCTCTATAGGGAACTCTTTTTACTTTTATAGGGTACGCATTTTGGCTTTTTCCATCAGCAGGATTAGCTAAATAAACCTGTGTAATATCATATCCTGTTGGCAAAGCAAGTGGTGGTTGGGCTAATGTGATATACCACTCTTTTGTATTATTATCTTGAGAAGAAATAGTATAATTATAAGTTACAAGAAAGGCTTCAGGAACATCAATTACCCCCGTAACTTTAGCATTATCGAACATTTGCCCCTTGAGAATAAAGGGAATGTTAGTATCAATATACAATAGCATTTCATTTGTTGAGATTTTCCAGTCACTTCCCGGAAATCCATTGTTCAAATGTTTTTGAATCCTCTCAACTAACTGCGCCTTTGTATATACTATTTGAGCCATCTTATTCTGTAATTAAAAAGTTGTCATTTTCTGTTATCAAGAAATTACCATTTTCCGTTATTAAAAAATCAGATTCTACTGATGGAGTATTTGGTGTGGTGTGAACTGGTTGGGGAGAATTATTTTGATTTCTTCTCCCAATAGTTTTTTGTTTCCAAATTTCAATACCCGTTATCTGTAAAATCCAATCTTTTAAAGAAATATCTATTGTCATGTTTCTAAGTTGATGCTATGAAATAATCAATATCTACTGCTCCTCCACACCCCTGACCGCTTATTGTATCTGCATCCTGAAATGTTACAAATGAAGAAGCCGTTTCCGATACATTCAATTTTGCGTTTCCCATCATCATTGATTGAGAAGGGTCTAACCGAATATCAAAAGCGTCTGCTCCATTTTTCTTTACTCTTATCCTTGCATAGTTTACGGTATCTTTATTAGTGATACGAACATATTTTGTTTTATCTCTTACAAACGTTCCTGCTGCATCTTGCGTAGCAAATAAACAAATAGTAGTTTCTGAATCCGTTGGCAACGACATTCCTCTTTCATCAATCTTATAAACATCAGTAATCAACGCTTGATTTTCACTATTAAATAATTGGTCATTCAGAGTAATGACCTCTGAAATCGTTACCGCTAATGTTGACCTTGTTAAACTACTTGCCATTGTTTAAAATTTTAATCTCCGCTTACTTGTGCGGTTCTTCCAAAATTTGTAAAATCAGCATCTTTATAGCTTACGCCCATATTATCAAATGCTCTTTTTGTAATGGTGATTATGGTTGCATTTGCCCACTTGGGTTGCACACTTCTTAGTGGGCTATAAATTTGTCTTCCATCTGCATCAAAAACATATCCCCACACTACATCTTCTGGAGTAGCGATATAATCTAAATCAATGCTTGGTGTTGCCGAAGGAAGCACTAAATAATAGTCTTCATATTCTGTTGCGTAATATTTACCATTAACTATACTTGGAGTATCAATTACGCTTTCGTTTACATAACTTATTTGTCCGGGATTAATGAATTGAACTTTTTTCCCATCCGCCCTCAATGCCATCCTAAAAAAGAAATCATCTGGCTTTGATGCTTTTCCTGCGCTTACAGTTAATGTAATTGGAATTGTGAAAGGAGCTAAATCTTGTAAGACGGTTTCATCTACCACTAACCCTGTATTTATTCCGGTTTTGGTATTGTTTCTTATTTGCCATCTTCCAGTTAAATCATCAAAGTAAGATTGTTGTTCTGCGTTCCATATATAAAAAAAGTCAGAAGCAGAAATTCCCCCCGCTTGGTTTTTGCGAGAAAGTTTTTGTAACAATAAATACACCATATTCACGTCCCAATTCATTATTTATATTTAAATGTATAATTTTTGTGATGAGTAGCTTCCCCAATTAATACTTTATATACTGCGCTTTGTGTACCATTAATTGATTTTATGGCATCTTTCACATATAAATATTCCGAGACAAATTCTCCACTTTTTTTAAATATTAATATTGGTCTTTTATTATTTGACCTCTTGCCCTTTTTTGCTAAACTTAATGCTTTCTTATGCGCTAACGATAGCGGTCTTCCCTTAGTGGTTTTAGACATTTTTTCTCCAACCCACGATGGTCTTTTCCTGCCTTTATAAGCACCAATATGCCCAACTGCTAATGTTTTTAACCTTGTCATTTGAGTTGGATTGTTTTTCATTTTTTCAGATAACCTCCTTTTCATTTCATCACTTTGTTTATACCCCGACATTCCTTCTCCGCCATCAGTTAAATTCAAGCCTTTTTGTTGAGGATATTTACATCTATTTGACATATAAGAACGAATCCAAAACATTTCTTTGTCAGATGCAAAATCATTATTACCATTAATTTCATCTATTATTTCTATGGAGTGATTTTGTAATCCATATTTTTTTATAGACCTGCATATTAATGGTTGTTTTTCTAATTTGAAACCAGACCTATACCAATCCATTCTCTTTTTAAAACTATTTGTTTTCCCTATATATACATTTCCTTTTGGAGATACTATCTTATATATTACAAAGTCTGCCATAATAAAGTAAAAAAGTCCCACCGAAGCAGGACTTTGGATTATTAAATTTTAAAATTCATATTACTTATTAAAGACTTTCACTCAATGCCTTTAATTGTACTAAAAATTCTGCACCTTCTTCTGTTTGGGAAAACTCAAACAATTTTTGCGAAATAGCTTCTTGTGAACGAAGCCCCGAAATATCACATATCTCTGCGTTATTTGTTCCCCATGTTGCTTTATTTGGATTTAGCTTATTGCTAATAATACCCCTCTCTAAAGCCTTGTCAATAAAATACTGAATCTCTATTGACCTATTACCATAACTCTCAATGAATTTATTAGGATTTTCTTGTGCTGCCTTGCGGTATTTAATCCTAAATTCCTTTTCAGTCAATTCATTTCCCGAATTTTGGTCTTCTCTGGATATTCCCAAATATTCTCCATGAATGAACATCTTCTGCGCTGTGGCATTTTTGGCAAGAGCAAGAGCTTCTTCAATTGCATCTAATCTTTCTGCTTCGTTTGCAATTTTAATATCTGAATCTACGGGAACAAAAACGGTACTTGCTGTTCTTGTTCTGAATAGACTGTTGCCATTCCAACTGCAAATGTATAGATAGAGTAAAAGCATCCTTTCATCTCCTGTAAAGCCAATATAACCATCGGTAAAATTTCTGCGCCTTGTTTGAGAAATTAATTGTTTGATTAGCTCACTATCCTTTGGTTGTTTGTCCACGAAGATTGTATCGCATCCATCATAATAACGAATCATTCTTCTCCTGCCGTTCCAGATTATTTGAGAAGTATAAACCAAATTCTGAAACGGTTTATATTCTGGAAGGATTGCAGGACGTTTGGTTCGCATATTGATAACGGGATAAATCCTTTCTGGATTTTTAGAGGCTAATTCAAACATATACCTTTTCCCTAAATCAAATTCTTGTGAAAGAGCTAAATGTTCGGGAGAATCTTTTATCACTTCTTCGCCCTCAACCGTAACCGTTATCCTTCCTCCCTTCTTGGATAATGGGGCTTCCATTGTTAATGTAGCGTCTGCCATTGTTTAAAATTTTAAAAGAAGGGGATTGCTCCCCTTCCTGATTAATAAAATAAGAACTAAGAAATCAATCCTTTTAAAATAACGAATTGTTCTGCCGCAGTTACTCTTGAACCAACGTAAGAAATCTGCTCATACCTGTTTTCAGCTATGGTAGTTTTGGTTGGTTTAGTGTAACCGAGTTCCCATGAATAAATTCTCATTCCTGCTGGAATATCAGGATTTTGCTGATATACCCATTGCATATATGGTCTTGTTTCGCTATCCTTTGCATCTTGTGTCATTCCTTGAGGAACGGCAAAACCAAAGTTTGCACGATAATCTCCTTGTGTTGGAGTATAACCATATAATGCTTGTGCAGTAAATCCTTTGTAACGGTGGAAGTGGAAATCAAATGTATCGGTAGAGAACCCTTTGAATCCGTAAGTAGTAGCAGCTTCTTGGCTGAAACCTACTGAATCATAACGGATAGCTCCATTCTTATAAATACCGAACAAAAGATTATTGATGTCCTGACGTTGTAAAAGGTCTTGGAGGAAATGATATTCAGGAGGCCCCCCATTGGCATCCAAAACTTGTGTTACATTTTGGAAGTCACCAACCGCAAATGCTCCTGCTACATAGTCCACTTCTGAACCTCTTGATTCTACATCAGGAAGAACACCCGCTGTACCCGTATCATCGGTATTAGCAGAAGGAACACCCTCCATGACAGCATCTTCAATAGACATCATCATTCTGGTATTCATCTCTTTTACTGCTAAATAAGGCTCGTAGAAGTTTCCACCGCCAAAATCAATCTGTGTTTTGTTCATGCTTGCTAAGTCGGTTGATTTAACAGAAGCACGAATAACGGTAGCCGTATTGTCGTAACGATACAGTTTCGATTGAAGAGTTGTTTGACTATCTGAAGCCTGCCCTGCCAACTGATTACCCACTAACTCCAATCCTTCATTAGCATTAAGCTGTGAACCAGTTGTACCAGTAATCAAAGCATAATCTCCTAATGGATGAAGGGTGACTTGGAAAGCGGTTGCAGTTCTTGTAATAGCAGTTACTCTTGCTTTACGACCATTAGAACGAACTTTGATGGTTTGTAAAAGAGCAAAGGGGGCTTGTGTGCCAGCCGTATCATCATAAGATTCTGGGTATTTCAGGACAGCTACAACATCTGCTCCCGAAACGATTCCTGTAACATTTTGAGCTACTAAGGCAGAACCAAAGATTCTTCCTTTTTCAAAATGAGAAAATGTGTTTGTTTGTGTGTTCACTTGCTCAACAACAGTATTTCCTAAGATTTCCATTGCAAGCATATATGAACTATTCCCATACTTTGCGATAAGTCCGGGAATGTAATCGGGAATAACAAAATTCAAATCATTGAATATCGCTGTTGTTATCCCACTTGGGTATGCTATCGGGCCGGGTTGACCAGTTGCACCCCTTACTATCGCTGAAGGCATAACTTTAAAATTTAGTTTTTAATAGAATATTTTATCTCCGTCCACCTATTGCCAAGCTCGCTTGCATTTGTTTATCAAAATCTGATAATTGCTGCGACTGTGGCATTTGTTTTACCAATCCACCATTTGAATTGTCTGGTAATCCAGCTTTAATCGTTGCATTTTTTGTTTGCTTCATTGCTTCCGTTAAAATCCTGTTCCTGTTTAACCCAAAATAAATCACTTTAGCAAATTCTTCTCTATCAGTTGTTCCGTCTGATTTTAAAAAGAGTTCGCTCAATTTGTTTGGGGTAGAAAGGGCTTCAATGGTTTTTTTAAAACTTTCCGCATCCGGTTCATACTGAAAATCAAAATCAATCTTCGAGGCTTCATCCTTAAAATTTAATTTTGCTTCAAATGATTTTGGTGTGAAAGTTTTGTAAGCATTTACAACTTCTTCATTCAATTTTGATTGCTCCTCAACCATCTTCTTATAGTTAAGGTAGCCTTCATCTTCTGGTATATCTGGTAAAACTAAAGTGGCTTTTTCTTTTTCAAGTTCGGGAACATAGAGTTTAGCTTCAATCATCTTTTCCATTTCAATATCCTGAACTTGAGATTTCCATTCATTTAACCTGTTCTCGTAATCTTCATCACTTTCATTAACGGTATCTTGAACGGGTTTTTTGGGGACAGCGAATTGTTTGCTGTATTTGTAATCTATTTGTTCGGGTGTAAGATTCTTATATTTCAACTGCATACCGTATTTGATAATATCGGCGGCATTGTCTTTTGAAACTTCAATAGAAGTTAATTCGTTTATTTTTTCTTGTGTAGCAAGCATTTGGTAAACCTCTTTTGTTTTACCTGCTTTTACCGCTTTGAAAAGTTTTTCTGAAAATTCATTCTCAAACTCAATATCCTCGTCTGCGACAGGAGAATTATATTTCTCTCTTGCCGCTCTTAGCTGCTCGATTTCGGTTAAAGCGTCTTCTGGTTTTTCATAACCAAATTTTGTCTTTAACGTATCGAAAGAAAATTCAGGAGCAGGGGTTGTCGTAGTTGTTGCGGCTACCTGAGTTCCCGTAGTATCGGTTTGGGTAGTTGGTATTACTACTGTTTGAGTTGTTTCGGTTGCTGCAAGTGTTTCTGGTTTGGGCATTTCACCTCCATTCCACAAAGCTAAACTTGCTTGCATTTGATTTTTAACTTCTTCTGGGACAACAGGGGCTTGCGGTGTTTGAATACCAGCATTCGTTGGCTGTGTTGGTTGAACATTATTATCGTCTGCCATAAATTATGGGGATATTAGATTTGAGGTAAAATTAAATTGTTAATGAAGGAACTTTGAAATCTTTATACTTTGTTATACCTTCGATTTCCAAAAGTACATGGCAAAGCCAAAATCCAAATCCAATCAAATACCGACAAACAAGCCATTCCCTGTAAGACTGGGAGATGCAAAACCCAAACTTCAACAAATGGCTTTTACAAGAGAAAGGTCATTACATTGGTTAATAAAAAAAACAATGACTTTTGTAGCAGAAGAAAAAATTATCCTACCATTTTGATTTTAAATTGAGGTAGAATCTTCGGACGCTTGTATTCTGGCTCATAGATAACATCCGTTGAACCAAAACACGGCAATAATGCCATCATTAGAGAAATGACTACGTCACTTTTTGTTCTATCGCTATGGTTATATTCTAACGCTTGGTTTAATAATATGGGGAATACCACCCTATGAACATTTCCGTTATATCCATCGGTCTGTGTACCATCAAAATATTTTTTAGCTACCTCTAATTGCATAGCAAATTGAAATGGATTAGCACTTTCTGTTCCCGGTTTTATTTTCATTTGCTTTTTAGTAACATCAACGGCTATTCTTGGTGTCCACTCTAAGAATTTTTGAGAATCTTTTGAAAGAAAATAATCATAGAAAGCCGTTCCTGCATCTATTTCAAAATTCACACGGCAACCATACCATAAGCAAGCCATCAGTACTTGTTCATATAAGTGTTGCATCAATCTCGGCTTGCCCATATAAATAGCTACCGGGTATAGTCCTGTTTCTTTTCCTTCTATGATATGTGATTTTTTAAATACGCAAATAGTGGCCGTTGAGCCATTGATTGTAAATCCACTCTTAATGGTATCAACCCCTATTGAATATCTTATTTCATTTAATGGCTTAAATAATCCGTGATGGTCATATAGATTTTCTTTCATCGGTTTTTCAAACAACAGCCATTCTCCCGCATTATCATCCATGTATCTTACTTCATCAAACGTTTCATCTCTTTCTGTAAAAATGTTTTTCTTGGTTACTTTCTCTCTATACAATCTTACCCTTCTTAAATAAACTGGATTTTCTTCTAACCAGCGTAATTGAGCAATCAATCTTTCTTCATTGAACTCACAGCTTCCTGTTTCAAAAGCAAATAAATCAAAAACATCTATTGGGTAATCTCTACGATGCTCCATTAATCTAATTCCTTCCAGCCCCTCTCTTTCTCTGCGTATTTTAGTTAAAGACCCTTCGGTTATCCATTCTCCATCATTTCCCATTATTGGTTCTACAGGGTCTTCTATTACACTTTCTCCAAATTCATCAATACATCCTTCATATCCTTCTGTGGCAGGGTCAAATATTCTTACTACTCTACTTGGTGTGTTGATACCATACGGTTTATTGGTCTTTGGATTAATGGCCTCTTGATTTGCTTCTTCCCAAAAAATTCTATAATTTTCTCCTCCTTTATTTTTGGGGTTAACCGTAGTAGGAATATATGAAAATCCTACTTTTTTAGAACCTTCTGTTAATGTGGGTTTTACTTTTGACCAATATGTATTTATATCTACCTTTTCCCATTTTCCAAATTCATCTAAAAGCAAATAACTAACACGACCAGAATCATAACTATTCACTGTTGTTGGCTGATAATCTATGTAACTATTAAGACCCTCTCTTTTAATCGGGACTCCTTTTTTTTTCTTTTCTACTGGTTTAACAAAACGAATAAAATTTTCGCTGTTACTATCAAACTCTCTAACAAAGCAAGGAATAATTGATTTGAATCCTCGCATAAACAACATCTGAAAAATTTTACTTGCAGATTCGGTATTATACGAAACCATTCCTCCTATTTTTTCTTCCTTTCTTCCACATATCCACCACTCCCAAAATGTTCCCTCAGACGTTGCTCCTTTACGTCTTGATTTACCTCTTGTCAAAGCTAATACTGGCGTTTTAAAACATAGATACTCTTTTAAGATAAATATTTTTCTGGTACAATTTCGATAGTCTGGTTTTTTGCCGTTTTCAAGTGTCCAATAACAAACATACCCATATACTGAACCGGGAATAAAAGTAAGAACTCCGTTTATCATTGCATAGACACCGTTATCTATTCTCCATTCTTCTTTAGCAACCCATTTTTTTTGCAACTCAGTATAAGAATGCTCATTATTTGCAATAGCGACTAAATCATCATCTGTAAAAGGAATGTCTGGCCTTTTAAATTTTTGTTCTTTTTGTGGTAAATTTTTATACAGTATTTCTTCATCGGGAAATAAATCACGATATTCTGCATCAATGCCTTGTATATGAAGTGTTGGCATTAATTTTTTATTGATTTTCCAAATACCGTTTCTTCAAAACTCCATCCCCTATTTAATCTTGTAAGAAATGTTTGATATTTTATATTATAAAACGCAGCCCATTCAGAAGCCGTTTTAGATTGTCCGTTATGTAACAGTATTTTATTATTTCTTCTTTTATTTGAGTTGTTTTTAGGAGTTACAAAACAACACGTTTCTGGTGAATATAATAATCCGTCTCCCTTGATGTCTTTATCTAATTGAAGTCCCTTTTTCCACCCATTATTTATTGCCCAATTATAAAATGCCTTAAAATCTTTTTTCCATTCTTCGCAAACAATTACTCCTTTTCCGCCGTAATCTTTGTACTGCGTTCTTTTTTTATTGTAACATCTTGCTTTCATGGCGCACCAAACACTATACAAAGGAAGTTTTCGGCCTCCGTGAGTTGTGTGATTTCTACTATTTGGATTTTTACCCACTTTACAACCACAACTGATTGTTTCAAATCGTCTAACTTTATCTATTCTCGCAGAAAATATTTTACCGCACGTACATCTAAATGCCGCCTTCCTATATATGGAATCCCATACATCATATAAATAAAAAACTGCCCCAATTTGTTCGTTTGGGCTATATTCTACCGTTCTCATAATTAATGCCCTCCAGTTAAAACGTTTTGAGCAAACAGAGCTTCCTTTTTAGCTTTTGAGCCGTATGCTCCTGATTTAGCTGCTGCTATTTTTGAAGCAGGAATTTTTTCTCCTTGCGGTGTGTGTGTTGAACTATGCAAACCTCCCTTATTGAAGGTTATAGTTTTTTGAGATGGATTTTTCTTTTTCAATGTTACTTTCATAGTAGTAAATTTTTATTGTTGCATCATTGGTTGACCTTGTGGTTGCCCTTGCATTGGTGTTTGTTGTTGTTGCATTTGTTGTTGCTCTGCCGCTTCTTCCATCATTTCGTTTTGCTGAATATCTTCTGCCATTTCTTTATTTTCTTGTTGCAGTGGAATTGAAATATTGGGAATAAGATTATTTACTATTGTAGAAAAATAAGTTGGTAATGGAAGTCCTTTAGCTGCTATATTCCCAATGGCGGTAAGTGCAAGTTTTTCTTTTTCTATTCTTCCCTGAAATTCTGCTAAATCTTTTTCTGCTTTTATCTTTTCATCTTGTAAAATCTTTGCTTGGTCGGCAGCTTGTTTAGCAGATGCTTGCTGCACCTGTTGATTTTGGAGTTGTAGTCTTTCGCTATCCTGAATTGCTTTCTTCCTATTCTCATCCACTACGCTTTGCAAATACATAATCGCTAATTTATAATTATCTATTTGTCGTATCATCATTGCATCTTTAGGGGTAATTAATGGTTGCCCATTACTATCTTGCATTTGAGAGAATCGCTGTATGTCTGCTTCCAATAACTCTTTTTCATATTCGCTTATCTTCATTTTCACCCTTACATCAAATCTTGTGTTTAGTAAATCGTTTTTTGATTCTGGCTCTTGTTTTACAACATCATTCCAATGAAGCAAACAAATTTTATAAAATGTTTCTTCCCATAGTTGCATATTACCATTCTGAATAAAATCGGTTGTATTATAAGAGCCTTTCACTTGACTCTCTGCTAATTTAGCCGAAGTTCTGTCGCCCACATCGCTTCCATCTCTATACATTGGCACTCCAATTACATCTCTTATTTCCATTGCAATACCCTGTAAGATATTGGTAAGTCCAATTATTTTCTGAATAGTATCATCTGCTGATGCGGGGCTTATTGGTGGGGCTTGCGGTTCAAGTGGATTGATACCTTTGCTGCTCCAAACCTCTACCCCTGTTTGGTCTTTTATTCTTACAATTTCTTCCCATGAAACAGTATCTCCATTTCCCAAATCAATATTTCTTGCACTTTCAATATCTATCCTATAACCAGTTGGTGTTAGTTTAGCGATAAGTTGCTTTCTTTTCAACTTCGTTAGCGTATATTCTCTTAGTGGCTCAAGGCATCTTTCAAACAAAGAAGGTACATATTCTCCATCGTTATTTGGAATATTAACGGTGTAAGAAGATAGCGACTTGTATGTATTGGTGTAAGGAGAAATAATGATGTCTGGTTGTCCCCAATAAAGCATTACATCTCCATAAGGAGCATATACGCCACGCATCCATGTATTTTTTGAACGCTTAATTATTTCTACATCTTCTGGTTTATCTTGTTGAACTATTTTACCGTTCTTGTCTTTGGTTTGATAAGGAACTCCATTTTTAGGAGTAATATTTTCTTTACCATAATTATCTTTCTTCGCAACAAAATAAACATCTTCTCCACAGTCAATTTCACAATCAAACAACAGAACATTACAATCGTCATAAGGTCTATTGAGATAATAATTACTCATTGCCCATGTATCGTTCCACATATAATTGAACGTACCGATAGCCTTATGACTGGATAGTTTTGCTAAATCATATATCTGCTTTTCAGTTAAACCACCCGGAATATTTTGTTCCCCAAAACGACTTCTTAAATCTCTTACTTTTAGATTATAGAACTCTCCTATTTGGGTAATTTCACAAGCCCCCACATCATTCATAAAAAAATTATACACCATATTGTTTGGAATACATTTTCTTACCGTGTATTGTTGCGGGGCTACTCTGTCAATCTTGGTACATCCAAAATTTAAAACAATTAAATCGTAAAGCGTTTTTCTGTTAATGACTTTATCGAAATGAATATCGTTTTGAAGTTTGGCAAGCATTTCTTCAAATCTTATTTCTTTTGAAAGTCTGTCTTGTAATTCAAAGTAAACTCTTGCGGAAAGTTCGTCATCGGGAACAAATACTCCATGTGGTTCAAGTTGCATCCCTGCTTGCTCTTGCATATCCCGAATGGTTTCTACTTCATACATTCTGTAAAGAGCTTCAAATAATCTTTCTTCTTTTTCATTTAAACTTCCATCATCAATAGCGTCCACGCAAGGATAGATATAGTTTTTTGCCATTGATTCAACTAAAACCCCTACAAACTTTGCCGCTAATCTTTGTTGTGTAGTATCAATATTAACCCACGCTTTATTTGCGTCTGATACATTCATGTAGTCCATGAACTCCTGCATCCGTTGGCTTCCTTTTGCCCATAAAAGAATTTCTATCCATCTGGCATTACGGGTACGAAAGAAATTAAGATTATCTGATTGGGTTTGAGTTTTGTAAAAGGCCTGTACTATTTGTTTGCCTCGTTCTTTAGATTGTTTTTCTTCTGGGGTTAAAAAGAATCGGTTGAGGCTTGGGTCTGAAAATTGGTTATTAGACGGCAGCCCTGTATTAGCAGGAAGGTTCGCCATAGTAAATTGGATATTTGAAACAAATATAACAAATTGTTGAAAACTAAGCCATATCTTCAATCAACACTCCACAAACAGAACTTTCGTGGCATTTATGCGTTCTATATTCTTCCCCATTAACAATGTAAACCATTTCGTAATAGGCGTAAGGAGTAGTGAAAAGAAGTTGTCCTTCCATGTATTTTGTATTGCCTTTATGAGTAACCACAACTCGATCTAAATGCTGCTTGGGTGTTGGTACGGTAAGTAGTGTTTCGATATTAACACGATTGCATAAGAAATTACCGTACACAGGAAACAAGGAAGCGTCTTCAATATTCAGTTTTGCAAAAATTACTTTATTAGCAGGAATTGAAAATAAATTAGCGTATAAATAATAGGGGGATTTATGATAAAATAAATTGTGGTGACAAATGATAATATCATCTTTATCTAAAACATCGTTGTCGTTTACGACTTGGGCAATTACTGGTTGTCTTTCTCTATAATTAGTATCAAATTGAGTAGCTGTTTTTAATTCAATTCCATTTACAACAAAAGATTCTTTTTGCCGCATATTCACCCTCACCAAAATCTTATTATTTGTCGTTATCATCTACTCCAATTATTCTATCTCCATCCAATACTAAATAAGTTTCCCCCTTATATTTTATTTCTTGTCCGTTGCCCTTCATAAAGACTGCTTTCTTATCTTTCTGAATTGATTTGTCTTGTACTAATTCACCTACACTATAAATAGTTCCTTGAGATGGTTTTTCTACACCTTGCTCTGGAATGAATAATCCATTTGTTTCTTTTTCTGCTTCATCCCTGATAATAAAAACAAAATTATTTGTTGCTTGAATCATATTTAGTGAGTGGTTATGATTGAACATTCAGTAGTTAGAAATACTCCTGCAATAGAAGCGGCATTAATCAAAGCACAGCGTAATGCTTTTGTTGAATCTATAATACCAACATCTATCATATCTACCGATTTTCCGTTTAAAACATCATACCCAATAGTTTGTTTTTGATATATTACTTCCTTTAATTTTTCTTCCGCATTTATACCGGCGTTTATACATATTTGTTTAAATGGCTGTTTTAGTATGTTATTTACTAACACCCACCCCCTACCCAAATCACTTACGGCTTTTTTTTCAATCATTATATCGGTTTTTGCAAAAGCTATCCCACCTCCAGCAACAAATCCTTCTGCTATTGCAGCCTTAGTTGCTTTTACCGCATCATCTACTCTATCCATTTTTTCTTTCAATTCACTTTCCGTTGCTGCCCCAACTCTGATTACTGCGGCTGCACCCGTTAATCTTGCTATTCTTTTTTCAATTAATAATTTCTCTTGGTCGCTTTCTGCTTTCGTAAGTAATTCTTTTAGGTCATCAATAAATAATTCTATCTGTTCTTTACCTCCGTTACCTTCAACAATAACTGTTTCCCCTTTTGATACAATTATTTTTTTCGCCCTACCAAAATGTTCTTTTTTTGCTGTTTCAATTTTCACCCCTCGTATATCGCTAATGTAAGTTGCACCTGTCAATAATGCCAAATCTTCCATCCAATCTCTTTTTGCATCTCCAAAGTCAGGACATTTAACTGCACACACTTGTATTTTTTTATTGTAATTATTCCCCGCTAAAAAAGCCAACCCTTCTTGTTCTGCATCTTCACATATAATTAGCAAAGGTGGTTTTTGTAGTTTTAAAATTTCTTCTAAAGCAGATTGTATTTGTGAGTGATGGGTAATCTTTTTTTCATAAAGCAAAATATATGGATTTTCAAATTCGCAAGTTTCTTTTGCCATATTATTTATAAACAAGGGACTTATCCAACCATTGTCAAATTTTACACCTTCGCTTACGCTGATAGTAGTATCTACTCCATTACTTGTTGCAATATCAATAATGCCATCATACCCTATTTTTGAGATTGCTTCTGCAATTAGATTACCAATTTCTTTATCATTATTTGCACTAACGGTTGCTATTTGTCTTACCCTTTCAATATTTCCACGAACAGGAATAGACATCTTCTGTAATTCTTTAACCACATATTCAACCGCTTCATCAATTCCTTTTTTTAATTCCATTGGATTTGCACCTTCATCTATCAGCTTCATTCCTTCTGAAATTAATGCTTCTGCTAAAACGCAAGTTGCGGTAGTTGCATCTCCGGCTTGGTCAACCGTCTTTTGTGCAGCCTCTTTAATTAGCATTGCGCCCCTTTGCTCAACTGGATTTTCAATATCAAAATGCCTTGTTACTGTCCATCCGTCTTTGGTGATAATGGTGGGAAAATGTAGGAGTCCATCATTCCCATATACTGCATTGCCAATTAAAACGCAACGTCCTGCCGCCCCCATCGTAACCCTTACCGCATCAGTAATCTTTTTTATACCGACAAACATTTTATCTCTTGCTTCTTTTCCGTATAGTGCTTGCTTATTCATTTCCAACGTTTTTTTGTTTTATTCCTATTTCTTTTTAAGCCATGTATAGCCGCATTAAATACCATTGATAAAAAATACATTCGTGCATAGTTTCTTTTTTCTTCATCAATGGTGTAAGGTATTTCACATTCAATGGTAGCTTCTTTGAATTTAGTGCATGAGAATCGAATATAAAATTTATCGTCCTCAACTACCTCTTCATACTTTAGTCCATTCAATTTATTTACCGATGCTATATCTTTTTCTGCTGCTTGTTGTAATACTTCTCCCAATCCCATAAAATAATTTTTAGTATAAGCAAGTATAAAGTTTTAATAGCCAACAATCCTTAATTATAATTTTATACCGGATTCAAACAATCATTCATTCACCCAAAATCCAATTTTCTATGGCAACCAATGTTGTAGCCGTCAACGTCTATCAGATTAATCAAAAAGCACCTATTCCGTTAAATCAAGTAACTAAAATAGGTTTCCCAACACAAGGGATTTTAATCCGTGACACATCCAACTCTCCAACTAAACATTTGAGTACCGGAGTGTATGTTTACTCTGCCATACAGACCGTGAATAACGATTTGTATTATTCAGAAAAAACACAATCTGCCCTCATCGCATTATTTAATGCGTAGTAGATTTATCTGATTTAAAAGAACTAAGGCGGCTTTCTGCTGCCTTTTTTATTGCCCTATCATAATACTCTCTTATCGTACCATTAATTCTATGAAAGAAAAACTCTACCGATTGTTGAGAATATCCTTCAAATCCATTTTTACCAAATGTAGTTACGTTTGGAGCATCCTTGCACAATTCTACTCCTCTTGGTATTTTCAATCCTTCTGCGATTTGGAATATCATAGTTTGATTAGAAACCAACCCCCTTGACTGCTTTAAGGCTTGAGCCAATTCTAAAAAATTTTTTATTTTAAGTCTTGGAATATTTATTTTATTTTTTCTGCAAAACAACAAATATTCTTTTTCTGTTCCAGAAAATATTACATCCCTTTGATAATCCTTTATAAAATTATATTCTACTTGTGGATTATTATACCGTTCGGTTCTGCATACAATGGTTTTATTTTTAGCAAAATCTTTTTTAGTATCTGGGACAAAAAACCATTGCTCGCTTAAATCGCAAGTTAAATCAGGGTACACATAGAAATACCATTTTTGAAGTGGGTGGTTGGGCATATTCACGAAAGTATCTCGTATAACATTTAGGTTCACATCAATTTTTTCTCCATTGTATGTTTTTGCATCTTTTATATAAGGTTGTGCTTTTAAAAGCGGAATCATCATTTTAATCATTTGCTTATTTAGCATTACCATTTTTCCCTGTTCGTTTCGGGTAGGATGAGTTGCCCCTTTATAATATTTTGCACGTTGCCCGTTTCTAAGATACACAATAGCCTTATTGCCTGTCTGTCTCCAATATTCCATTATGGCTGGCATTGAAGCCCACACATCCCCAATAGTGCCATCGTGTAAAAATGAATATGGTTTTTTCTTTTTCATAATTTTTTAAGTATAAAGTCCAACGTCATTCTATCGTGGGTGAATGTATCTTCTTGAACGATTTCCGTTTTGTATTGTGATTCGTTTTTTAGTTTATGCAGTAGTGTTAGACCCATACAAATTCTGTGAGATGGATTCCCCTTCAACTCGTTTACTTTTCTTTCTCCTCTTTTTACTTCTTCATCATCCTCTGTAAATTTTTCATCCCAATCTGGATAGCGATGATTTTCCATATCAGGAACAAGTATTACTAAATATCCGCCGACTTTTATTAATCGTAACCATTCATCAAAAACCCATTGTATAACACTTGGTAAAAAATCTTCCAATATATGACTTGCGAAAACAAAGTCAAATCTGTTTTCTCTAAATGGATAAGGATAAACATATTGCTGTTCTCCTTCTTTTGGTTCGGGGGCGCAATTCCAAATCATATCCGTATCAACATGGTCATACCAATCTATAGTAAGAACAGTTGGAGAAAATCTATTTGTGCCGCAACCTATATCCAGTCCCAAATTTTTACAATATTTTTCTACCAATAGAAATTGATCTCTTGTATCATTTGGTTGTAAATGGCTTTGCATATTCTTTTATTATATTAATGTATTGGTTTAAAATTCTTGTTTTGAAAACGGTAATATCTGTTCTGTCTGCTTCTATTACTTCTGAAAATAATTCCATAGCCTGCTTTATTCTAAAATCATCTCCCCACGAAGTAGCCTTAGCCCCAGAACTAATTGCGGCAATAGTTCCATGTAGTCTTTGGCTTTTTACTATTCTATACTCTCCAATATAATTTAATACATCATGTGGGTCAGAACTTATAAAATTTTTATACCCATTTATTTCTTCCACCGAATGACAGATAGAATCATCCCCGACAACATTCATAGTTGTAACAATATATAGTTTCTCTCTTTTCTTTTCTGGAAAATCTTCAAAACAAAATAATGCAGGACATGGTAACGCAGGAATCTTTCTTTCCAATATTGGCTCTAATCTATCCGATAATTCCTGTTGCCTCGTAATGATTAAGGTATTTTCTCTTTTTAGAACTTTTACTTCTGCATCGGTTAATGGTAAAACAAATTGTGGTTCTGTATAGCCAATCCCTATTGCCCAAAGCGGTATTTCTGGATGGTCAACTAAGCCTTCATATATTGGTTCAAGTGGATGGTGCAGCCATTCAGGTGTTCCGGCTAAAATTACGATGTCAATTAAATTCCAATCAATCGGATTGTTCATAAATGTTCCCCTTAATCCTTTTTTCATTCTTTGATTATGGGGATAGTCTATCATGTTATTTGGGTTTCTATCATAGTGGATATAGTTGGGTTGTTCTGGGAATATATGTTTCAAGATATTCTTTACTCCAAAGGCGATAAAATTATCCCCTACATTCCAGTTAGTCGTTGTTGATATTAAAATGTTCATTTTATACATTCAACATATAATGATTCAGATATAAATCTATCGTGGTTAAATCCTTCAATCAAACTTTCATTTGCATTTCTTCTTCCTATCCTTATAAATCCCGCTTCTTCTAATAATAATTTTAAAGTGGTATAGTCATAACACATTTGATGATTCCACGCTTTCACAAAAAAGTTTAATCTTTCTCCCGGTGTGTCGTTGTAATAATATCCCTTGAAATCACCTCCATATAAAAACCCCAAATCACTTCCTTGATAATATGCTTTAACCGCAAGTTCTAAATCAGGAACGGCTAATCTCAATATACCATCAGGCTTTAGCCATTTATAAAACAACTTTAATGCTTTTAGCGCATCATGCGGAAATCCAAAATGTTCAAATGAATGAGATAAATAAATCACTTCAACATCTTTAAAATCCATTGTCAAAACATCTCCTACAATATCAGGCTCATGCGATGGCTCTATGTCTATTTTTGTATAGCCATTCATGCGAATCTTGCCCGACCCAACATTAAGCCTTGTCATAATTAAATTTTTTAACAGGAATTGTAAGAGTGTCTTCTATGCTCCATCCTCTTCTACGTCTGCCAAAAAATGCCCCAGCCGTTAATCCCATAACCTCTATCCACTCGGAAATACATCTGCTCGTACCGTTGTAAGTAATGATAGTGTTGTTACCTTTCCCCTTATTTCTATTCTGCTCTTTTATTGTCGCCCACCTACAATTTGATGGCTTGTAGTCTCCGTCGGGATTTGGGTATCTATCAACGCTATGCTTAGGGGATGGTCTTTTGCCCATGTCTGCTAAAAAATTTTCAAACGAATTATCCCAACGCTGACAAACTTTTATACCTCTTCCGCCATAGTCTTTATAGTTTCTATGATTACTATTCTTACACCTATCTTTCATATTTGCCCACGCTTTGTATTCTGGCGGTTCTGCTCCCCCTATTCTATACCCGTGTTTAGTGCGTTTTTCTCTCAAAAAGCATCCGCAGCTTACTATTTTACCATTAACAAGACTCCATTCTTCCACTTCTTTTATAGTTCCACAAGTACAAAGACACGTCCAATATGATTTTGTTTTTATTTTATCATATCGTACAGACAAAGGCGCAAGTCTTCCAAAAATCTTATTTTTTAATTTTTTTTTCATTTTACCAACTTGTTGCAGTTATACCAGATTTTAAAATAAATTCTTTTACTTCTGGGTATAACATCTCATTTAGTTTTTTTAATAATCCGCTTTCGTACTTCCACCAGCAAAATATCATATAACTATCGTTATCTCTTGGAGGGTATAGAACATTATCTTCTCCTGCTAAAATTGCCAATGTAAACTCAAGGCAGGGATTGTGCTTTCCTTTCAATGGCGTGTATAATGATTGCTCAATTAATGGCAAATCCAATGTTTCTCTTTTGCAAACAAAGAACTGCGTACTTGCAAATCCCCATTTCTCTTTTTGCTCAGGATGTTTTGGCTGACAAATATATTTATACCCCTCGTCTAATAAATCCATATACGCATCTACAATATCACATTCATTGCTTCTGTATGCGTTGCAATCGGCATCAAATTTTACTACATAATCCCCTTCGGCTAATTTCAATGCTTCAATGTAAATTTTATCATTCCATCTGTATTGAGTTCTGTCGTGTGGTTTGCAAATTACTTTTGAATTATTTCCACAAGCATGAACTATATTACAAATCTGCATGAACAATCTATCTGGTATTTGTTCATGCTGGTCAATAAAAAGCACTACTTGAATATCGTAACCCCTGAAGAAATTTATTTTTTGAAGCACCCCTTCCAAAAGAAAGTCCACAGACCTTGTTCCATTTGGTTGTCCATTTTCAAACTCACCAACAGAAATAGATTCGTTATTAAACCCTTTTCGAGTATCTGCTGTAATAATAAGCGATAATAGTTTACTCATTGTACTCCAAGTATTGATTCTGCGTATTCTTTTATTTCTTGTTCTGATTGTTTTTTATTGATAAGATAGATTGCAACTTGATTGTGCCAAATTGAATCATTCTCTGGATAATACCCTCGCAACACCCAACATTTTTCTATTTCAATTTTATCTTTTAATTCGCTTAATCCTTTATTAGTGCCGTCAAAAACTTCTTTCCACCCGAAATCATCAACCACATATAAAAACCTATTAGCCATCTTATCTAAAAATGCTGGTAATGCTTTTGATTGCTCAAATTCATGGTGGATGCCATCATAAAACAGAATATCAATATTATCTGGTAATAAAGATTTATCAATCTTAAAACAATCTTCATAGTGAACAATAACCTCTTTTGCCCTGTCTTTATTTTCTTCAAGATTCTTTTCAAGAATTTCTTTTACTCCAACCACACTAAAATCTTGTTGAAAATTTTCTATGCCTATCGAAACACAATCTTTATTAAATGATGCAGTAAATGTTCCTCCCGTCCACAAACCAACTTCTAAATAAGCTCCCTTTATGTTGCATAGGTTGTTCCACAAATGGCGCATTGTAACTGTGGAAAAGCCTCCAACCGCTAATTGTTTTTCAGTAAGATTAGATTCTCCCCTTACTGCTTTGTCTATTGAGTTTTGGATATGTTCGGCTGTCATTTGTTTTTTATTTTATCCATAATAGGTTTCAACCACCTCGTCTTTATCAAATACATCAATCGTATAATCTTCTGGTAAATTATCAATAGCTCTATCTTTCCATTCATCATACTGTCTTTTTTTTGAAGTATATTTAGGCTCTTCCTTAGATGCTTCTTCTGATAAATATTTTATAACCGCCATTAAGGCGTTTTCTTTTGAATCAGACAGAACAAGATATTCTGCTCCATAGTCGTTTGGGTTGAAAAAAAACAATTTCATATACTATTGATTAATGGTTGTAAATAATTATTCACATAATTGTCAATTCTGTATTTATCGCAAGTAGCTATCCCGTTCTTATAAATTTCATAAAGGTCATCTCTTTTTAATGCTTGTTCGATTGTTTCAATCGCCCTGTATTGGTTTTCTAATCCTCTTATTTCTTCAAATGTTTTTGCTTTTGGAATTTTGATACAATTAAACCCATCTATCCAATCATATCCCCATGAAATATCATCGTCTTGCATAACCATTATTGAATTAAGCGGAGCTTCAAGATTTCTGAAACATTTTGTACCTGCACCATAGAGAGACAAAGACAATTTGCTTTTGCTTTGAAAATAATAAACCGTTTGAATATCTACTCTTGAAAAATGTGGAGTGAATATAGTTGCCCATGTTCTTGAATGACCATTTCTTTCTTTTAATGTTTGTTCTATGTTTTGAAAAGAATCCACTACTTCAATATTTGATGTTGTGGCATGAAGAAATATTAAGCCGTGCGTGGCTCTGCGAAGTTCGTGAGAGTACCCCCAATTAAAAAACAACTCCAATTCTCTACTATCAAATTCTTCTTTGCTTTGAACGGGGGGTGTTTGAAATAACGCAGGAAATTCTATTGGGTAAATATTATCTGCTTTGTCTTTGTTTAAAAGTTCTCTCTTGAAGTAGATAACAGGATTTTTATCTTTTACAAACTGATTGAACTTTAACCAATCTTCAGTTTGTGATTTTGTAAATTTTTCTCCATTAACGCCAAACAACAATGTTTCTTCCTGATTCCATCCATTAGCACCCAGTTCCAAAAAATCAGCAAGGATATATTTATCTAATTCATACCATTTTTCATCGAAAATAAAATCTGTGAATTGGGTTAATTGGATGATGGGAGTATCCGTTTTTATTTGGCTTGTAATATTAAAAACTGGCTGGTCGCAAAACCCATTCTTATATGGAGAGATAATCATTTCTTTCTTTCTTTAATTTCATTACACCGATAACAACGAAAATATTTTCTTCCATATTCTTCTACTATTATCCATATATGAAAACATTTCATTTTTTTGCTTTTTCTTTTTTAATCTTTTCAAGAGATGCTTCATCTACAAATGCTCCAATTTTGATTTTATCCCCAACATGCTTAACTACTTCCTGATGGGTGTTTTCACTAATCCGTACGCATTTTGTGTTTTTATTTTTTTTATCTGACATTTTAGAAGATGTTGTTATTAACCATTTTGGGGCGTGTAAATGTAGAATTAAATCTACAATAAGAAAAAAATAATTTATATACCTTTATAATCCAATAGAAGTCCCGTTTTTAAAATCAATATCCAACTACCATGTCTAACGTAAAGATTAGTGAACTTTCGGCTGCGGCTACATTAGATGGAACAGAAGAAGTCCCAATAGTACAAAGTTCGTCAACTGTCCGAACAACCGCCCAAGCAATAGCTGATCTGGGTGGAGGAGGATTGGGGTATTTGGTATATACTGCTTTACTTAGCCAAACATCAACAGACCCAATAGCAGCAGACGAATTAAAAAATACTATTGGGGTAGTTGATTATTCTGGATGTACTACTTCTGTATTTAGCATTGTTACAACTGTTCCCATTACAAAAAAGGTATGGATAGGTGGATTTGCGGAAGCATTTGATGTATCACAGATTTTTTATAGTAGTGGCGATATTCAAGGTTCTTATAGTATTGGATGGTATGATTCGGGAGATGGTCACTGGCAAATTGATGTTGATTTTGTCAATAAGCTATCTTCTCCTGTCGCATTATCAACCCTAACAACTGGAAATTTAGCATTGCCCGAAATAAGATTTTATTAAAAAAATAAGACAAATCAGGTTTTCTCCTTGTTAATGGTAGGTAGTTGGTTGGCTTTTTCGATTAATTCTTTTCGATGGGTTTCTATTTTTTCGTGCAAGGCAGTACCTAATTGATGATAAGCCTCAATCATTTCTTCAATAGATTTTCCTTTATCTAAAACAGCAATAAGTTTCTCTGATAGTGTTTGTGCCATGTTTTTTATTTTTGTTTTCTTAAAGTAAAATAAATATATCCAATACTTGCCGCACCACCACCGCCAGCCGAAGATATTATTTGAGCAACAGAATCTACAAACTCCCACCCTTCGTCATAAAGATTATTTAAGTTGTCTAAATCTTTACTGGATTCTATTCGTATTGTTTTATAAATAAATTTCATAAATTTTATTTTTGAAGTTTTATTGGTGTTGTTCCAAATGGAATTTGAGTACCATCTAAATTTTGTTTAGGTGGTGGTTGGTAAGTTGGCTTACTTTCATACTGATTTATCTTCTCCCATTTACCATCAATCATTTCAAATAGACCTTCATTGGTTGCTCTTAGTGGTGTGCTTTCCCATTTGTTTTTGGCAAGTAAGAAGTCTTCTATGCTGTTATAAATACTCACTTGATTAATTTATTTTTATAGAACATTACCAACATTCCTTCATTGGTTTTATAGTTGAATTTAATTCTTAAAACCATCAAGATATTATAAATTGTCTTTGGTTTCATCTCTAATTTTTCCCCAATTTCTCCAATGGAAATATCATCTGCCATCATCTGTAAAATCTTATTTTCTAAGATAGTTAATGTTTGAGTAATTGGTAGTGTTTTTCCTTCTTTCATCCGGTAAATATACAAAGTAATTTAACTTTACAAAATATTTGTTTGGAAAATTCCCGAACAAGTCTATATATTTGTTTTATGAAGGCTTGTTTACATAGTGGTTGTATATATCCAGTTTTCAGTCATGGATATTGTAAATTTCATCAAGGAAAAAGACAAGATGAAAAGTATAAAGAATCAAGAAAATCATTAGTACAAAAACACATGGAGAAGATGAAAAAAGAAAAAAAAGATGATGTGGTTGGAGAAAAATCAGAACTTGATAAGTGGTATGATAACATTATTGAGAAACATTTAAAACCATTTCCTTATTGCAGTAATTGTGGTGAACCTATCCCAGAAAAATATTTCAGACACGCAGTTGCTCACATCTTCCCAAAGAACATTTTCCCATCAGTAGCAACAAATGAATGGAATTTTGTAATAGCTGGTGCAGGATGCGGTTGCCATAATGATACACATAGATTAGATACATTTTCAAAAATGGAAATATTTGAAGTGGCAATAAGAAAATTCAAACACTTTGAAAACCAAATAAAAGAACACCATAAGTACCTTGATGAATTTAAAAAATTAACCCCTGTGGAAAAATAGATTTTGAAGTGTGGAATTTAATTCCCTAATTTTATATCGCTAATTACTTATTAATGACTTTTAATTTATTTTACTATCTTTGTCTTGTTGACCGTAAGGGTCAATCGTCATATAAGTCAATTAGCAGCGTTGGGGTTTGCCCTGACGCTTTTTTATTGCCTAAAACTTATTCAAAATGATTTGCTATATGAAATTTATTGATGAAGATATTTATTTGGAAGTATCTGAATTAAATACAGAAAATAAAGTTGCCTTTTGCATGGGAGAAGTTTTGGATGAAATTCACAGTAGTTGTATGACGTTGGGGGGAGAACAAATAATCCGGCTTCGTGATTTTTTGAATGAAGCGATTAATGTATTACAGAATCAGTAGAAGCATACTCTATGGAAGTATGCCGTAAGCTACCACTCCCAGAACCGAAGCAAAGGTAAAAACCCTGTTAAATGGATAGGCGAGGACGAAACACTTTCCCCTATTCAGCCCAAATCCGATGATACTTAACTCCGTTAAGCTGAATCAAGGTCAGGTGTTTGGTGTAGCTCTCTTTTGGGGGTTGGGGGTTACACCAACACTTATCCTGACCTATCCTCTGAAAACTTTCACCATTAGCTGAATTTAAAACTTAAATTACAAAAACATGAAAAAAAAGACTCTTCCTGAAAATATAATAAATCCCTTCTCTGATTCTTTCTTAGATACATGGGACTTATGGAGACAATATAGATGGGAAGAGCATAAGTTTAAGTATAAGGGTGTTTTAAGCGAACAAGCTGCATTAATGCAGCTAAATGATGTATCTAATAAGAATGAAGAAAAGGCCATAGCTATAATAAAACAATCAATGGCTAATGGTTGGAAAGGATTTTTTGAACTTAAAATAAATGGAAATGGACAATCAAATTCAAAAAACAACGAGTTTACAAGAGAAGGCGTTAGTCAAGAACTTGGCAGTCGCAATTATGAAAGATACAACGGGAAATGAGACTATCAATGTAAGTAAAATTGATAAAGTTGGTGTGAATATAGAGTTAAGAAAATTTAAGAATGAAAACGGCTCTATTAATTACCCGTCTCTTTTTAATATCCCTATATCTGAAAGGATTCCAGCAATGGCAAAAATGGATTTAAGGGGCACGATTAGTATTATATCTGTTGCTCTTACATTGGCTATGGAAACAATCAATGTATCAAGAAAAATGAATAGCTCCCAAATAGTAGATTTGGCTGAAACAATAGTAGATACAGCAGCAGGCGGGGATATTATTTCTTTGGAAGATTTGATGTTGTTTTTACAGAAACTTACACGGGGAGAATACAAAGATTTTTATGAAGGTATTGACCAAGTAAAATTCATGGTTAGGTTTAATGAATATAGGGATGAAAGGTTTAGCGAAGCGGTTAGATTAAAAGAGGAAAAACATGAAGAGTTTAAAAGACTTGGGGATGATAATTCCTTTGAAAGAAATAATAGAACTTCGCCTTTCGGAGAAGAAGCATTAAAATATAGGCAAAAAATCCAAGAACGAAAGGATGAGGTTGCTTTATTAAAAAGAGAAAACAATATTCTCAAGCAACAGAACAATTTTTAGTTATGGTAGGATTCCCGTTTAATAGCCTGATTAATGACATTTACCTGCCTTATTTTAATAAGAATGGAGAAGATGGATTAAAAGTATTAGTATCAACCAGAGTTTCTAAAATGGCTTTTATGGCAGCGTATAGAGATTTAACACCAATAGAGAAAATGCCCGAAGGAGAGAAAAAAGAATTAAAGAAATACGTTCACGAATTATTTCCCAATAAAACAGTTCAAGAAAAATTAGAGGCGGCTAAGATTATTTACACAATCGGAAATTTATTATGAAAAATCTATTCAAGAAAATATTTGGTTCAAAAGAAAAACCAACACCCCCAGAGCCGTTGCTTGCTAACACCGAAGATGAAAAATCTGTACCCGATGAAAATATTGTGCCTCGTATTACAATAGAACGAGAACCAACTTATACTTTGGTTGATAAAAAAGAAACCGATAAAGCGTGGGAAGAATTAGAAAAGTTAATGAAAGAAGAACCTATTGCTCCTACTTTGGAAAGACAAGAAGAAATTTCAGGAAGTAGTATTGATGATGCAGTAAAAGAAGTTCATAAATTTTATTGGAAAGAAAAAATGGATGCTATTCCAAAAGAAAAAATAGAAATGATTAAAAAGAATTTGGATGAATTGGATAAGAAAAATAAAAAACCAAAAAAGCAAGCAAAGAAGAAAGACAACTTCAATGATGATGCTTCAAAACCAAAAGGACGTAACTTTTTAATTTAGTTTTATGGTCGAATTACACGCAAGAGAAAATAATCAGGAAAGCGAAGATTTTTTAAATGAAAACCATGAACGTCTTTCCAAACAAGCTACCTATGTTTTAAAATTATTGAAACGGGGAGAAAGACTTACTGTACCAAAGGCTTTAGGATTGGGGATAATGTCTTTACCTCGTAGGATAATGGATTTGAAAGAATCGGGAATTGAAATAAAAGATACATGGTTAAAAGATTCCAATGGAAAAAGAATTATGAAAGAATGGTTTATTGAAATTCCAAAGCAACCAACCAAATCAGAACTTATCGCTAACACCATTAAAATTTCAAAAAGCGATTTACAAGATTTCTGGAACGACCTACAAGCTGGCAAACACGATACACCCATTATTGATATTAATAGAAGAAATTATGTAGAACAATCTCTATTTCCTAATTATGAATAAAAATGGGATTAAAAGAAAAATATTTCATTGAAAGAATTACCCGATATGTAGCTAAAAAGTTATTAGACCAATATCACTATTTGCATGAAGATGGAAATTATAGAAGTGGATATAACTATGGATTGTTTGATAAAGAAAAAAGAATATTGGTTGGAGTTTGTGTGTTTCATACCGTATCAGCGAAAGAAATAGCAAAGGGGTGTTTTGGAATTGATGGGTTTAAATTAGAAGGATTTTATGAGTTGGGAAGATTGTGTATTAATCCGCATAACCACGAAAAAAATATAACAAGTTTCTTTTTGTCAAATTCAATTAACATATTCAGAAAACAAACTAAGGTTTCGGCACTATTAACTTATGCTGACACCGGTCATCATATAGGGTACATTTATCAGGCTTGTAATTTTAAATACTATGGTTTAACTGACCAAAAGAATGATTTCTTTGTTAAGCAATTCAATGGAACGTTTAAAAAACTTCAAAGAGGTAAGTGCCGACATTTGGACGGGGAATGGAGACCAAAGAATCAAAAGCATAGATATTTGATTACCTACGACAAAAATCTAATTCCGCTATGGCAAGAACAGTCATATCCAAAAGGCGAACAGAAAGCACCATTTAACTTTGAACCATCCGATAAGGCCGTTCTAAATTTTATTCCCCAAGAAGCCCAACCAAAGCTATTCTAATGCCCCAAGACAAAGAGATATTACAAGCTATGGATAAAACATTTGAATTGGTAAATAAAAACGGACAAGAGGGAATTAAGTGTCTTGTTTGCGGATTGACAAGTTTTCATCCTATGGATATTCAAGAAAAGTTTTGTGGACATTGCGATGACTACCATGAATTTCCTTTTCTTAATGAACAAAAAAATATTGATTACTTAAAACAAAATGAATTATGGAAACAAAAACATTTATAGAAGTTCACGCTGAACTCGAAGCCGAATCTACGTTCATTAAAAAGAAGCATGATATTGGAGACTTTAAAGGAAAGGCCGACTTTCTAACTCAATGCGGATTTACAAATAGTATTGCCACCAAACTTTATTCTGATATTGCGTATAGACCATTTGACCCAGAAAACTACGAAAGAAAATACGGCGGTATATATAAGTTCATTTTTGAATCACAATTAGAAAGAGTTTGCGAAAAATATGATTTATATGTTAGGAGAGTAAATCAATTTATTGGAGACATACCAGAAAAGAATATTAAAGAAATGATGAAATTTAAGGTTTACCTTCAAGACCTGCCAATTAAAATACCCAATGAGGCGTGGCTTAATACTTATGAAATTAATGTTATCCCAAATTCGTTTAATCCGGCGGCTGGCTCTCAAATAAACTTATCAAATGTTGGTAAAATTGAAGCTATATCTGCATCCAGAAACAGAGTGATAATTCAGATTGCTGCGGTAAAGAAAATGTTTTCTGAAGAAGCCTTTAAAGAATCTCAAGCAAGGATTATAGAAAATGAGGGTTATGAGCCGCCGCCAAAAAACAAAGTTGAACTTGACCCAATCGTTTTATGTAAAGTAAAAGGAGGCTATCTTGTCATTACGGCATGGGGCGATGAAGCCAATGATGAACTTGTCGTAAATCAAAATAACAATTAGAAGCCATTTAATGCCTCAAAATTCAACGATACAGCAAGCCTACGAATTACTCAAGTTTAGGAATTATCGCCCAATTAAGCACATTACAGTAGGTAGGGAAGGGGAAAATATAGATGGATTGGAAATAGGAGGTAGTCCATTCTTTTTGCATAGAAATAGGGATATAATTGAAGATATTTTGGGAGATGGGTTTAGTGTTCGGGCATTACCTAATCAAAACTATATTTATGTCCAGCTTAAGAAAGAACACAACTTGCGTTAAGTGTAATGTAAAATTAGAACCAAATAGAGTTGGTAAACAATCGTATTGCTTGTCGTGCCACAATAAGTACATGAGAGATAATAGACCAAAACATTCAGAACTGCCAAACCATCAACGAATAAAGGCTAATTGCAGGTCTTATTTAAATGCCTATATCAAAAAGGGTATTGTGGTTAAAATGCCATGTTCTGTATGTGGAGACAAAAAATCGCAAGCACACCATGAAGATTATTCTAAACCATTAGAAGTGGTTTGGCTGTGCAGAAATCATCACATGGAATTGCACCAAAGTAAAAAAGTTGGCACGTGAAACATTTTATTCACCTAAAACCAAACCATGCCACATTCAGGAAGAATGACCTTATTCAATAAGGATGGGAAGGAGATAGAAGCCGCCCAATATTACACCGCAGAAAAAAGAAGAAACATAATTGCTAAATGGTTGAATATTTATAACCCCAATGGATATTACCAAATTGATTTAAGACCACCCTACATAAGAAATAAATTAATCACCAAACCAGTTATTCCAGATAAACAAAAAGAACCGATTAAAAGATTTCCAGCCATTTATGATAATAGAAAAAGTCTTTATCCTGAATTAAATCAATAACTTTAAAAAACAATTTTATGCAACAAAAACTTTTCCAATTCGCAGTTCTTTATCATGAAAAAATTGACAAAGGAAATCAAAGAGAGGAAATTAAGTCTTCTGTATTAATTGCTCCCGAAACTTGTTTGGCAACGGACGAAAAAGTAGCATTACTTCAAATCGCTAAAAAAATTCCAGATAGCCATCAGGACAAATTGCAAGACATTGAAATTTTATTACGCCCTTTCTAATGTTGGACAGTAGTCAAAAAGTCCGTGCTGCCCAAAGCAGTAATACTGTCCACTTAAATCAACGGACATGGGGTAATAATGATTTGTTTAACAATTTTGGAATGATAATTCCATCAACAACAACCGCAGCCACTTCTTATGTTGCGGCAAATATTAATCAATAAAATCAATTTTATGCCAACCAAACGTAAACCAAAGTCAAGGAAAATGGACAAGAAATTAGTAGCTTCCAAACAAAAATGGGAAGTATCTTATATCATTAAAAAATTCAAATCCATTTCTAAAGAAAAATTATTGAGCTTTGTAAAGCAAGCGGGAAGAAGTCGTGTAAAACTTTACCAGCTAATCGCAAATGAATTGGAAAGAAGAAATAATTCTCGTATAGAGGGATAAACTTGGCTTTTTTCATAGGAATCATCATTTAATGATTACGGGGACTTGTTCATCTACTTGTCCCCTTTTTATTGGCTAACTTTTTGTAACTTACTCCACATTAAAACCAACTACTATGGATATACTCATTACTATTTTGGTGGTTTGCTTAGTTGCCGGATTGGTTTATTGGCTGATAACCTTAATACCAATTCCTCCCCCGTTTAAGAATATTGTGCTGGCTGTTTTCCTGATTATTCTTATTATTTATTTGCTATCTCTATTGGGGCTTTTTGGTGGGCATAGAATCTTATTGCACTAATCCACTACCCCCAATAATCCCAAACAAAACCATTAAGAGGAAGATAATCAAAAACCATTTGAAGTCTTTATCTCTCATTTCTTATTTATTCCCGTTATCACCCATGTTTTATTTGGGCATCCATGAACATACTCCACCAATGTATCACCAACAATAACTTTATTTAGAATGTATCTTAGTTGTCCTCTTTCAAATGTCCATTTACAAGGGGTTCTGCAAATAGAATGATGGATTGAACAAGAAGTTAGGAGTATGAGTAGAAGTAAGGGAAGTTTCATGTTATTGTTTATTAAATGGAATTAATTCGGAATTGTCTTTGCAATATAGAGGGTGTTTTGGTGAGCCGTTTTTGTTAATGACTAATGCTTTTGCATTTGGGAACATTTCAGATAATTCTTTGTCTCTGTTATTTTCAACTACGATTTTAAAATTTCCCCATGCAAAAACAACGTCTTGACATTTAGCGGCAATTACAGTAATCATATTGTTATTCCACTCGTCTGACATTGAATTGAATTTTAAATCTTCTGGTTTGGTTGCTACATAAGCCCAACAGTTCATCATGTAAACTCCTCCATAACCGTTATTTTTGGCAATCTTACAAACCTTAGTGATTGTATTATCGGATTGAGTTTCGTTAGCAGTAGAAGGATTAAGCCCAATGAACATTACTTTAGGTTTTGAATCGTCCCATATTCTCCATAGGGCATAACGATATTTTCTGTCTTCACTAAAAATCGCATCGCTTCCATCATCAAATAATTTTTTATCTACTTCCATTATTTATTTTTTACTTATCAGGTATTTTGATTTGAGTTCTTGGGTGGTGAGGGTTTGGAGAAACTATTTTTAAAAATAGCCTTATTAGCTTTATTACCAGCATCAAGACTTAATGCCGTTGCAACAGCTACCATTCCATCTGCGTTTGGTTTTTCATTATTAAAATATCTGCTCATAGCATTAGCTTGTTCTCCATACCATCGAAGAGCTTCTATTAGTTCCTCTTGCTGCTGGTCTGCTGTTTCGTCTAACCATTCGATTGAATTTGGGTTGTACCAATCATAATAAATGTTTTTAATTGGAGCTTTCTCTTTAACCGTTCTAAATAGTGTTGAATAAGAAATTTTATCTGGCAATCTTTCAGAAGCTAAAATCCATTTCATGTTACTTATTTGTTTTCTTGTTTATACAATTCATCAATTTTTTTCAGGATTAAACCGTAGGCCATATTTTCAGCAGCATAGCCAGCAGATAATTCAGGGAACTTGTCATTGTTTGCATATTCTTTCATTGCTAATTCCTTTTGTTCAATAATAAATTTTTTTAGCAAAGCAATAGCATCTTCATCTTTCCCTGCTTTTGGGGTGTAAGTAAGTTTGTTTTCAATAATATAATCTGCTAACAAGTCTTTCGCTTCTTGAAGTTTTATTTGAGCATTTGTTAATCTTACATCAGATCCCATTTTTTCTATTTGGGAAATAGCGTTTTGACAAGATAATTCAGCAGGGGAATACTCGTCTATTCTGTTTCTGAGGTTTACCATATTTTTAGGTTTTTGATTAGCATCATTGATTATTCTGTCATAGTTTGATGATTGTTCAAAATCTGATTTCATATACTTTAAGTTTAAAATGAAAAATTCTTTCAGGTTCATAGATTAAATATTCCTGATTTTGCTTACATATATTTCTCCAAATTCTACTTTCGGTCTGTTTTTGTGGGGTACAAGAAATTCTTGCGTTACTCCATAAAACTTTGCAAACTTTCCCAGCTTCTCGCTATCAATTCCAATATCTCCATGTTCATATTTTCTCAATGCTTCATGACTCATGTCCAATCCATTTGCCGCTTCACGAAGACTCATTCCTTTTAATTTCCTTGCTTCTCTGAGTCGGAAAATTATTTTATTTTTGCCCATTCTTCCCATTTTCATATTTATCAATTAACTCCTGTTTTTCATCACACACTTGTTTATATAATCGCTTCCATGCACTTATTTGTTCCTCCAAATCTTCATCTTCATCTGTAATTTCAACATCGTGTAATTTTTGTGATCCCTTGAACCCATCAATAGACAATCTCGAACTTGAATAACGATATAATTGAGCAAATCTTAAAACCATTTCATCTGTCCAAAAATCATCTTTGGGTTTTAGTTTTTCATCTTTTTCCTCACCCCTGTATGCAGAGGAGTAAATTTTTCTTTGGGCATCAGCAACGTCTTTAATTAATCGCTGTGTCATATCTAATGCCTCTGAAAGACCAGTCTTTCTATCCCTTATTTTATGGACAAATTCACCTACAGTCATTTCAGTCAATGACAAATTCATTTCTTCCTTACTATTTTCTTTGCTCATGGGGTTATTCGTTTATGGGTAAATTAATTTTTTGGTTGCTCTTAATCTGGTTATAATTTCTTGTTGCTTATCTAATTTATCCTGTTCTTCTTTTATCGCATGATTGACTAACATTATTTTGGCAATATCCAATTTCTTCTTATGTGTAATTATAGAATAAAAGTTTCCGCATTCATTATGACCATACCCGCCAACATCGCATGGGGAATATTCGGATTCTGTAACAACAAATTCCCCTGTTTCCAAAATAATCATTACAGATAAATTTTCTTTTCTCATGAATTATGTTTTATTATTTGAGGATATTTAACGGGAGCAACTACAGCACCACAATGAGAACAAATTATTGCTCTATCAACGCATCCGACTCTCCAAGAATAATTCCCTTCAAAAGTTTCTTCGTGTTTACAAATTGAACGTAACTCTCTTAGTCTTTCTTCCGCTTGGGCAATTATTCCGTATTGTAATTCGCAATCAGATTTTATTTCTTCTCCACCCATATACTATAACATTTTGTTTTTTGGGTTTCCATCGTCTGTACTACTATCATCGTCTGTTGCTACGCTCAGTTCAGGGTTCGGTTCGCTTATCGGCTTTCTAATAAGGGTATAATCTTCCATCAATTTTTTTATGAGATTGTAAGTAGGCAACATTTCTTTATCCCATTTTTCTGCATTGAAAAGTTTAATAGTAAGAGTGTAGGCGTTGATTACTTCTGGCTCATAGGGGCTATTTTCATTTTCCGGAAAGTCTTGACTAAATCTTTCATAATAGGCATCAATGGCTTTTTCTATCTCAATAGTCTTTGAATTTATAAACTGCAAATGAACAAACGATTTCGTATCAACTGCATTTATTTCTTTTAATCGGTCTTGAAGTTTGCTTATATGAAAACGTATTGTATCGCCACAATTTCTTGAATCGTGTATAAGGCTTTGCATTGCCTTTGATTGTGGATTATTGTCATATAATTTCATACTTCATTTTTTAAGTTCTTGTACTGCATCTACTTTATTCAGCAATGTTATTGAAGTGGTTTTCGCAAATGGGAATAATATTCGTTTTGATTTCGTCTGTCCATTCTGCAAATCTTTCTTCATAGTTTTCCCATTCCCTATCATCATCTCCTAAAGGTTCATGGATTTTACCTAATTCAACTTGCCCGATAATATTTCCATTATACAAAGCACTTGAAAAGCCGAGGTTTGGTCTGTGTTCAAGATTAACTTCGTAATGAAATCCTTTATCATCGTGAACGGTTATTTTTTCCTCTTTTTTCATAAAATCAATTTAGTAGGTATTGTACCTGTTACTTTTGTTGGTTGTACCATTGGATGAACTCTATCACAATATCCCAAACATCGCTTAAATTAATAGCCATTAACGATAGATTTATTTTACTATCCATCATTGCTGCTTCTATTGGAGTTGGTGATGGTAGAGACGTTTTTATTTTTTTAACTACGGGCATTATTGCGTCCCAACTATAAAAATATTTTGGATTTTTAAACCACTTTCCTTGCCCGATGCCATTTACATAATGCCCTGCTATAAGTTTATATCCCATAAACTCAGCAATCAATTTATTTCCATCCATAATTTCTCTATTCATAACTTTTTTATTTTTTGTGGGTGCTGTGATCGATGGTAAACCTCATTGTTGTTTGTTTGGGGTTAATACTTTATTATCACATCTTCTGTTTCCTCTATGCGAGTAACAACGCAAGTGTGTGAATTAAAAGAATATTTATGTTTGTCGAAATCAACTTTTGGGAAAATTTGTTTTATAAGCTCCCACGCTTTTAGGTTTGCTCTATAAGACCGAATGGACATTTCTGCCGCCGCCTCTTTAAGTGCTGCTCCTGTCTCTAAAAGTTCTTTTACAACTTTTGCTTTTTCGCCTTCAATTTTTAATTCATTTTTCATATTTTAATTGTTATTTGTTTAGGTATTGTTTGACTTGTTGCCCGCTAAGTTGGATTTGAACCACCCGTATATAAGCTTTAGTTTAGTTTGATAGATAATCGTACGCATTTACCTATGTCGGTATTTCAACCGCAATACTTATATTCTACGTTCCTATATTTCAATAGCGGAAAGAACTTTTGTTTAATGAATGAAAGGGAGAATAGCAGGATTGGGTTGGATTACTAACATTGGCCAAATGCCCCTACCAACTTTCAACGTATCACAATCCTGAGTTAATACTGTTGCCAGCCACGCTTAACTACTTGCGCCATATTCCCCCATTTCATCCAAGATGTTTAAAAGAACTTAAAAAATGTGGTGATGTTGCCGACTCTGTATCTCGGCTAAATTTTATTTCCACCACCACAAAGAACTTTGAGCTTCCCAAGCAAGGGGTTGTTAGCCATTATCAGCAAAAATATCTTCCCATGTTTCTGAATCTGGTCTTTCATTTTGTAACCACTCCACGAATAGAACTAATCTTGCCATGACTAATTCTTGTTTAACGGTTGGCTCTTTTTTGATTTTATTTTCTTTATAAAATTCCTTTACTTTTTCAATTAATGTTTTTCTTGGCAATTTATAACCCCATGTAAAATTATCTCCCATAACTATTGTTTTATTGATGATTAATGTTTGTACTAATAAATGGTCTGTCTTTATATTTTTCCAATAGGGCATAAGCACTCATTCCAGTTGCTTCATACATCTGCCCTTCTTCACCCTTTAACCAACAAACAAATGAAATCGCAAAATTGTCTTTCTCGTCTTGAAGGTTTTTAATGATGGCTTCTTTTTCTTCTAATTGCGTTTCAAGTTTTAGTATATACCCCCAATCACCTTCACTTTTTAATTTTTCCACTTCTTCATCTCTAAGGGTAAGAGTAGAATTAAGTTTAGAGATTTCTTCAAGCAGCTTTTCTTTTTCTTCTTGGTACATAGTTTTTATCTTTTAATCTTGATAAGAATTTTTTCTTTAGTCTTGGCGATCTCCCATAGTTAAGAAAATTAGCAGCGGCGTGGGCATTGTTTTCGGCAACCGTTACCCATTCCAAATTTTCAACCCGATTATCTAATTTGTTCCCGTTCTTATGATTTACACAAGGCTTGTTATCTGGATTAGGTATGAAGGTTAGAGCAACCAATCTATGCAAGGTTTTTTTCTTTTTAATCCCGTCTGGGAACGTAATAGAAACGGTTCTATATCCCTGAGCCGCAATGCAGCATTTCATTGGCCTTTCTTTTCGTATAAACGTCTTTCCCTGCCAGCAAACCTTCTTTTGCAATGCCATCAAGATACCAGTAGAACTAATCTTATACAGATTCTCACATTCAAATAAAGGTCTCCATTCCATCTCTTGTGGTATCATGGTTGTTAGATTTGGTTTTCGGTTTTGAATTGTTGAAGGTTTGGTTTTTCTTTTTTGTAATTCTCAAAATTTTCATTCCCCATTGGAAAATCCGATGTGTCTTGCGTCCAATCTATTGCCGCCACCCAAGCATCATCAATCAGTTTTTTTAGCCTCTCAATTTCATTATTTTTTTCAGTTAATATTTGTGCAGATTTTGCCAACCCCTCTACCCATGTCTTGTGTAAATCTTCATGCTCTTTAGTAAGGATATTCCATTGCTCCCAAACAAAATCTTTTTCTTTTTTTAACTGCTCAATTTCCTGCTCCAATGGCTTGCAACAAATGGCTGCGTATTTTTCGCCAGATTTTACGATAAGGTTAAACAGTTCACCTTCCATTAATCCCCATTTAGCAAGAACTTCTTTATCAAAAAAATCTCTAACATCTTCTTTTGTTGGTTGATTATCCATTGTTATTTGAGTTTTGTTTGTCTTTTATAAATTGTTCCAGTTGCTTAATCATCTGTTGGGCATAAAAAACAGAAACATCCTCAATCAAAATTTGTTTCTTTGAATTATCGTAATCAATTCCCAAACACCCCCCACTTCTATTATAAAGAGGCACGTCTATTTTATATAACCCCCGTTCAACATTCTCTTTAATATTTAACATCATAGTTGTATTATTTAATTCTCCTTTTGGTAAATCTTCATGTCCTGATAAAATATTCATGGGTTTGATTTTTGTTAAGCGACAAGAGTTAAATCTTCCATAGTTTCTAATGATTCTGAACCGTCATATTCATTAACCCTAAATGCTGTTCCTCGGGGCAACCATTCTATTCGCAAGTCTTCTGCACCACCACAATAAACATCATCAATACCAAGATTTTCTTTTATCCAACCTTCTGTTATTTCCGATTGTCTGTTTTCTTCAACCATTGCAACAATCTTTGGATGAAATAATAGTTGTGGATATTCCGTATTCCAAGAATACCAACCAGCACCAAAACCTCCCGATACCAATACGGCCACCTTGCCATCTCTGATTACTTTATCCAAATTAATTTCACTCATAACTACTTACTTTAATTGTTTTATTTGCTTTTTTCTGGTATAATAGAAACATCGCCTCCTACTTCTGTAAACAATGATAATTCATTTGCTTTTAAAAGTTCCTTCATTGGCCATTGACTTCCGTAACTATAAACACAATTAACGTTTCCCCCAATACACCAACTCCATGCGCCAATAGACCTTTGTATGTGTCCGTGATAAAGTCTTCTTGGTTTTTCAGAAATAGGAATATCTTTATTAAAATCATCAAACTCTTTTCTCAATCGTTCAATTAATTTTTCAGATATTTTCATTTATAATTTTTTTAAATCCACTACTGTTTGGGTTCTGTGATTAGCCAATTTAAAACGTCTTTCAGGGTACATATTCTTGTTGTTAAATAATTTTTGAATAGGGGTTGATTTTCTCTTGCTAATTTCTTATCCCTTTGACAGCTTCTTATTTCTCTTTTTATTTTCAGTATTAATTTCTTCTTAGTCATTGTAAAAGTCTCTGCTATGATTTATTGCGATTCCATCAAGATTTCTTTTTTCTCCAACGGTTAAAAATTCATCATTTTTTACTACCATCATTATCCCCTCAATCTCCTTAACTGTTCTTGTTGCCAAAATAAGCTCTTTATAGTCCTGAAATTTGCTCAAAATTGGGTTTGTTGGTTTGGGTGCGGTATTTACTTGATAATTGGATTTGGGCTGCTCTATGGGCTTTATTTCGCTTACTGGTGGCAATCCCTTGTGATTGGGTTCTAATTTTACTTTAAACTCCCACCAATATTTGTTCAAAAGAAAATCCACAACCTTTTGCTTTGTATTTAATTTACTTTCTCTTTTTTGAATGAACTCTAATTGCTCTTTATCGAATCTTATTCCACTTGGATTGGTTTTCGTGGATTCCTTTGCGTAACTTCTATCTTTTGGCACATTCATAGCACAAACGTAGCACATTCGTAGCCACTAACCAAATCTATTTATCCACATTCAAATATTTTTCAGGCACAGAATATCTATTTACAAGGGTTAGGTTTAGTTCGGGGATGAATTTTGTTTCCACTTTACCCCTTTCAATCCAATGATTTAAGTGTTGTGCCTTAATATCCAATTCTTTACATAAGGTGGCTTGGGTACACCATTTTTCTGTATCAATTGTTAATTTGCTCATATCTTATTGGTTTTTAATTATTTTTATTGTCTGCTGTGTCTTATTCATTGTGTATTTAGTATATTAAAGGTTAAATAAAATAGATTACATATTTTTTAAAGCGGCTTCCATTTCGGAAAAATCCTGTTCAATAAGCCAGCATGAAGGATACATACTTCCTTTAGCTCTTTCTTCGAGCATCAAATCACCGTTATTTGCTCTATGAATCCGGCTATAAGTTTGCCCGTCAAATAATTCTGCAACTTGCTTACAACGTTCACTTCTAAGGGCATAAGATGCGTTAAGCATTTCTTTTGCGGTTGCGTTCCACTCTTTAAGAAGGTTAATAGATTGTGTTGTCATTGTGTTTAATTTAGGCAACGAAGCTATGATAGTAATTATCCCTTTCCAAATATTTAGGATATAAGTTATCCACATAAGTATTGAACATTAGTAAATAATAAGAGTTTCCACTTAGTTTCCGTTTAAAATAGCTCAATCCATTCTAAACCCTATTTCCTGCCCAAATTTCAAGGCAAACAGCTTTCCCCCATCTAACATTAATTCAATCAAGATAACCAAGCCACAAAGCCCAAACAAAGCCAGCAAACAAAATAGAATTGCTTTGCCCGTTTCCCATTATCCAAAGCCAACAGATCATTTATTTCATCCGGCAAACTGGAAAACAAAACAACAGGCCACCCAGTCAGCAGATTTGCGTTACCCACAACCGCAGCCTTCGCCCACAAGACGGGGGTATCTTGAGCCTTTATGCTTATGGCTTTGAAATGCTTTTCTTATGGTAGGTTAAATGAATGTGCTTTAATTGTTTAACTCAAATCTGAAAGTGAAAAATCTTTTTGAACCCGTCCGGCCTTTTTATTTTGCGTTCTCCCTTTTGCTGATGGCCACCCACTTGATAGGCGTTACCCCAAGTTCATGTAGATGTGCATTATTTTTTGTTTCTTTGATTTGGAAAAAGGAATTAAGTCAACGACTGGGATTGTACACCCTGCGAAGTCACTTAGTTCTTTTTTTGTTTTATATTTGGTGCAATAGTTTTTTTTAAGGTTAAGTTTCATCGAGCAATTAGTTTTAAGCTCTCCCATTTCTATGTTGGAGGGCTTTTTTCATTGGGGGGAATTGATGATTTAAAAAAATATTTGGTTGGTATCTTTTTATCCTTTTATCTTTGACCTCATGAAAAATTTAAAAATAGCCGAAGGTGTTCACTATGAATTGGGAATTTTCTCTCGTAAAATCAAAGAAAATATGAGTGATATTGGTGGATTAGCCATCATGCAATACCTGAAAGCGCACAAACATAAGTTTGATAAAAACTTCTCGGATAAAATCAAATCTAACAATCACAATAAAAAATAAAATGTATGGGTAAAATAGGGGCATTGGTTATATCTGCGTTATTATACATAATCGTTGTGTTGGCTCACGCACTATGGGGAAGTGGCTCAAGTGCTTTTTTGTGGTTTGCTTGGATGGCTGGATATATCCCATTAGGCATTTATATAAATTTCAATAAATCAAATAATGAGCAATAAGAGATATAAATTGAAAAAAGATTTACCTGATTGTAAAGCAGGAACTATTCTCGAACAGGATAAACCAGATGGATTGTATATGTATGTTGGAGAAACCGATGGTGGAGATGCTGATTCGTGGTATGTAAAAGAGGTTGTAGAAACCAATCAGGATTGGTTTGAACTCATTGAAGATAAAGAATGGGAGATTATTTCTTTTTGTACTTCGGTTAATAAGGAGAAATATGAGTTAAAAGATATTTACACTAAAGATGAAAAAGGATTTTATCGTGAATGGGAAACGGGGTTTGGATGGACGTTGGATTCGCTTTTAAATAAAAGTAATGCAAAAATATATCGAGTAAAACGTCTTAGCGATTCAGAGACATTTGTTGTTGGAGATGAAATTTCTGCAAAGCATATATCAAGGACAACTATAAAATCTTTCAATGTTGTAAAAGGACAAATGAAGGTTGAGTGTGAAAATGATTATTGCGATATTTATTGGATTTCAAAACTTCCCAAACCACAACCAACACAAGAAGTATTTACTGATAGAGAACCGTTTGATAAGTTTGAGGTTGGGGTTGAATCATTGATAAATAAATTATCATTAGAAAACGCAAGTGATACACCTGATTATATTTCAGCAGAATTTCTAAGAAAAGTTTTTGAATTGTTTAATTCTGCAATCAAGCAAAGAACAAAATGGTATGGTGTCCCAAATGATAGCCCACAAGCATCAAAGACTAATACTGTGAAAGAAGAAAGATATTTTGATTGCGAAAGGGATAAGGGGGTTAAGTTCTTTGAAGATGAAGCACCAAAATTTCAATCACCGCAACCCAATAAAGAAAGAATAGAAGTAATGAATTTGGTTGAGATAGAAACAGAGATGCCGTTTCCTGCTGTTGATTGGGAAGTTGGCAAATCAATGAAAACATTTTCAAATCAATATTTATTATTTTCTTCTAAACCAATATCACAAGAAAAATATCCATTAATAAAACAAGCCATTGAGTATATTCTTAATGATGATGCTAAAAGCTATTGGGAGATGGTAGATAAATTTTCAAAACCACCAAATGAAAACAAGAAAGATTGATTGGGAATGGGTAATGTTAATTGCTATTGGGGTATGGGTTATTATTAAAATTGTATTGGGGAAAAATTAAAATGAATGTTAACGATGAATAATCCAGATGTTGAAATGTGTGGTTATTATCTTGAGAAAATGGAAGCGAGTTTAAAAGAAATGCTTTCGAATATAGAAGCAGCAATGAATCACATAGGTTATAGAAAATATATCCCACCGACAAGACCAGATAATCCATTTCCTACTATGGGGATAGGGCAAATATTAGAATTTGATAGAGGCTGGGTTAGTTGGTTGGAAAAACGAAGATGTTATGAAAAGAAAAAGCATCCCGACAAAAAGTTTAAATTCAAATATAGAGACAGTAAAAAAGTTGTAATAACCAGAATAAAATAATTTCTCCAATCACAAAAATAAAAAACCAATGAACGATTCAAGCAATAAATACCTACCAGAAGATGCGATAAAAGATATTTTGGACAAGACGTATGACCAAGCGTTAGGTCATTGTTTGACAATACTATCGTCCAATGTAAATCTTCATCCACCAGTAATTGAATATTTTAATAAATGTTATGAGCAAATAGAAAAACTTAAAACCAATACAACTAATTCAAAATCAAAACCATGAAAGTAGATAGGATAAGAAGTATTTGGCAGATTCAAAATAGTTATTAACTTTACAATACATAACGCAGTTCTCTATTGGAAATAGGACGCTAATAGAGGACTTGCTATCCTGAAACCAGCTTTCAGATAGCCCCAACAAGTCCTAAGTTGGGGTTTTCTTTTTTATGGAACAATTCAAAATGCTTGTTAGAGATGTTGACTTACGAGAAATAAAAGAGCTAATCAAAGACGAACCCCGATTAGAAGTAACAATCATCAACGAAAAACATATTGATAAAGAATTTTGGGAAATAGAAGTCTTGTGTCCCGGCATATTTCATATTTATCAAATAGGCTCTTTCAATGGTTATAAACAATGTAGAAACGAACTCCATCCCCTTATAATGGAACAAGACGAAATGCTTGGTGAAATGTTAGAAAAGGGAACATTGTTAATGAACGCATACAAAGAATTAGAAGAAAAACTAAAAACTATTAAAAATGGCAATTAAAGATTTAAAAAAATGGTTGGACACAGAATGTCCAAAATCAGAGATTAAGTATCTCGATGAAGCAAACCAAAAAGGAGCATACATTCCTATTGGCATCATTGAACAAAATCTTGATGAGTTTGATAACTGGGGAACAGAAGATTTCAGATTTCAAATGATGCGAGTAGATAAAAACTGGGTGGCATCCGGCACAGTATGGCTTGTAATTAATCATGGAATGACAGTTATTAAACGGCATGGCTCTACTTCCTTCCCCATCGGCAGCAAATTAAACAATGATGATTTTGAGGGAACGGCCTTATCGCTTGCCATTGCCAATGCAGCAAAGAAGTTGGGGAAAAGATTTGGTAGGCATTTGAACGGAAGATTAGAATTAGGAGAGAAAGCACCCGTAATTGATTTGGATGCACAGCGAAAACTTGATGCAGCTATTGATGAAGTGAATGATGCAAAGACATTAGATTCCCTGATGGCTATTTATGAAAAGTATAGTCAATATCAAAAGTCAAGAGAGTTTATTGTTGCGTTTACAAACATGAAAGGTGTAATTAAAATCAGAGAAGCAAATGGAAAGTAATTATCTAACACTTGAAAGAGAAGAATGGCTTGCCTGTCGCAAAGGAAGATTTACTTCATCGGATATTTACCGATTGTTTAATTCCGGCACAAGACCAATGACGCAGGAAGAATTGGATGCACGACCTAAGAAGAAATTAAAAGACGGTTCTGATGGGAAATCTTTTGAAGGAGGCACAACCGTTCCTGTTTTATTTGGACAACCATCATTGAATTATATCAGAGAGAAGATTGATGAATTAATTTCAGGCAATCCGAGTGGCGAAGAAGAAAGATACCCTTCTGTAAGTGAGATGAAACAAACAGAGTGGGGAAATAGTAAAGAGTATGAAGGACTTCGACATTTTGAATTGATAACAGGGAAAACTATTATTTATTACGGTGGTGGTTCTCCAAGATTTTTCTTTTATGGAGATTTTTCCGGTTGTTCTCCTGATGGGGAAGTTGTATTAGAAGATGCCGGAGTTGAAATGAAATGTCCTTACGATACGGACATTCACACAAGGAGATTGCTTTATAAAACCGTTGATGAATTTAAAGAAACAGAAAGAAAAGAGTGGTGTCAATGCCAATGTATAATGAAGATTACTGGCAAATCGCTGATGTATTTTTGTTCTTATGACCCACGAAAATCAAATAGGCATCAATGGATGAAAATCATAAAAGTAAAAGCAGATGTAGAATGGCAACAAGAATTTGATTTAAGACTTACCGAAGCTGCAAAAGTTATGAAAACAATGCTGCAAGATTCAGAGAAATATTTAATAATTGAAGATTAGTGTGGTATCAAATCCAACAAATACCTGATGTAAAAGACCATGTTGTTTACAAACTTTGGTACAACGAAAAGTATGTAGTGATTGCAGCAAAAACTATTCAGCGTTCAGTAGAAAATATCAATATCGGATTGAAATATTTCTTTCAAAACACTCCAAAAGGCAGAAACCCCAACGATCTGTACTACAAATTTTACTGTTATGTTGCCGATAACCCATTTCATACCTTCAGAATTGAATTTTTATTGCATACAGATAACCCGTATGAGTTCTTAAAGGCTGAACAAATTGCTTTGGATGCAGCAAAGACTGATGATAATTGCCTGAACAAAGTTTTTGACGTTTATATTCCGCAATTCACTCAAGTTAATGGCAAAAAATCATGGATAAACAGAGGATTTTACTTGAATTTTATGAACTGGAAGCGAAATAAAGAAGCTAATCTCGATAAGCCTGTGTAATATCAATTCTTGTGATGGTTTGATTGACTTCTCCGCTATAATTTTCGCTTTCGGAGTGAATTTTTTTCAGAAATTGCCAACTATCATTTACAATTATTCCTGCCGAAACCATTAAATCAGTTATAGAGTCGAGCTTGTTTGTCAAATCCCTTTCCATGTTGTCTCCCCAGTAGTGATAGACAGAAATTGTTGCATCATTTAGTGGAAATTGCAAGCCAAACCGCTTATATTTCTCATGCCAAGTCTTTGCTTGTTCCTGCACGATTGGTTTCTGTTCTTCAACCCATTCAAGATACTTTCCAGAGTTACGGATGAACACTTTTACATGAGAAAATAGCCATTCGATGCAAGTTTTTACCACTCCAAACGATAAAAGAGTGTTTTTCAACTGATTAAGGTTGCTACTTGCCCAAATCATGTTCTTTTTTGATGGAACTGTTCCAAGAACAATAAAACTAACTGTAAGGTACTTTGTAGCCCTTGTTTTCTTTTTAGGGGGTAAGTACGTCCCGAACAGAGAAGTTATCCTCCCACGCCGGATATGAGGCTCTAATGCCATTGTAGCTGCGAATATAGGGAGAGAT
>Ga0310813_10000061_pt1 | contig 78717 bp, 76 predicted proteins | sample YN3metagenome_FD_203086 | JGI IMG/M metagenome (GOLD analysis project Ga0310813, IMG submission 203086) | Soil microbial communities from experimental microcosm in Duke University, North Carolina, United States - YN3 | ecosystem: Engineered > Artificial ecosystem > Soil microcosm > Unclassified... | reverse complement strand
GCGATCGGGTCTACCGCCGGGTGGTCCGCCCCGCGACCGCGAGCGAGCAGCGGGACTGGCGTGAGCGCCGCGCCCTCGAGGTCAAGGGCGTGGAGACCTGCGCGCGCGCGGTGCGCGGGCGCGCCCTGCCCATGAAGATCGTGGACGTGGAGATGGATCCCTCGCGCCGGCGGGTCACCGTGTTCTTCAACTCCGAGGAGCGGGTGGACTTTCGCGACCTGGTGCGGGACCTGGCCCGCGAGTTCCGGGCCCGCATCGAGATGCGCCAGATCGGCGCCCGCGACACCACCAAGCTGCTCGACGGCATCGGCCCCTGTGGGCGGCAGCTCTGCTGCTCGTCGCACCTCCGCAAGTTCGATCCGATCTCGGTGAAGATGGCGAAGGCCCAGGACATGCCGCTCACCGACAGCCGGCTCCTCGGCAACTGCGGCCGTCTCAAGTGCTGCCTCCTCTACGAGTTCTCGACCTACGAGGAGCTGCGGTCGCGGCTGCCGCGCGTGAACACTCCGTGCTCGGCCTCGTGCGGGGGCGGCGGCTGCATGACCGGCAAGGTGCGGTCGATCCGGGTGCTGAAGCAGTCGGTGGTGGTCGGCTTCCCCGACGGCACCGAGGCCGAGGTGCCCCTCGACCAGGTGACGTGGGAGGGCCGCGACCACATCAAGCCCGCGTGAGCGGCGGCCCGCGATGAGCACCTTCTACCTCACCACCCCGATCTACTACGTCAACGCGCGCCCGCACCTGGGCCACGCGTGCACCACCATCATGGCCGACGCGATGTGCCGCTACCGGCGGCTGCGCGGGGACCGCGTGTACTTCCTCACCGGCACCGACGAGCACGGCGACAAGATCGCGCAGGCCGCGGCCAAGGCCGGCGTCTCGCCCAAGGCCTACGCGGACGAGATCGCGGACGCCTACCGGGAGACGTGGCGGCGCCTCGGCATCACCAACGACGACTTCATCCGCACCACCGAGCCGCGCCACCAGAAGGTGGTGCGCGAGGTCCTTCAGCGGCTCTACGACGCGGGCGAGATCTACTTCGGGGAGTACGGCGGGTGGTACTGCTACGGGTGCGAGCGCTTCTACACCGAGAAGGAGATCGTGGACGGCAAGTGCCCCGATCACCAGACCGCGCTCACCTTCATCAAGGAGAAGAACTACTTCTTCAAGATGTCGAAGTACCAGGACTGGCTGATCAAGTACCTGGAGGATCATCCGGGGTTCATCCAACCCGAGAGGTACAGAAACGAGGTGCTGGGATTCCTGCGCGAGCCGCTGCTCGACCTCTCGATCAGCCGGCCGAAGGCGCGCCTGCAGTGGGGCATCCCGCTGCCCTTCGACGACCAGTACGTTACCTACGTGTGGTTCGACGCGCTGATCAACTACTACTCCGCGGTCTCGGACGGGGGGGAGAAGACGCGCGGACTCTGGGAGCACGTCGAGCACCTGATCGGCAAGGACATCCTGAAGCCGCACGGGGTGTACTGGCCCACCATGCTGAAGGCGGCCGGCATCCCGCTCTACCGCCGGCTCAACGTGCACGGCTACTGGTCGATGGGCGGCGGCAAGATGTCCAAGTCGGTCGGCAACGTGGTGGAGGCCTTCCAGCTCACCGACAAGTACGGTCACGACGCGTTCCGCTACTTCCTGCTCCGGGAGATGAGCTTCGGCCTCGACGCGAGCTTCAGCGAGGAAGCGCTGGTCGAGCGCCTGAACGCGGACCTCGCCAACGACCTGGGCAACCTCGCGAGCCGGGCCACCACCCTGATCGCGGCCGCGGGCCCGGTGACCCAGGTGGGCGCGCCCGCGGAGGCCCCCGATCTCGAGATCGCCGCCGCCGCGGCGACCGCGCGCGCCGTCGTCGAGCAGGCGATGCAGGAGTTCGCGTTCCAGAAGGCGCTGGCCGGGCTCTGGGCCTTCATCGGCACCGTGAACCGCTACGTCGACGCGAGCGCGCCGTGGGCCCTCGGCAAGGATCCCGCGAAGCGGCCGCGTCTCGAGCGGGTGCTGGTGACCCTCGCCGACGCGCTCGGCTTCCTGGGGGTGATGCTGGAGCCCTTCCTGCCCGACGCGGCGCGAAAGATCCGCGACGCCCTCCGGATGAGCGGACCGCCGCGACTCGACGCGGCGGTGGTGGGCGGTCTCGCGTCGCTGCCGCGGGTGAGCAAGATCTCCGGCCTGTTCCCGCGCGTCGACACCAAGGGCGAGGGCAGGGCCCCTCACCCCGGCACCGCTTCCACCCTCTCGCCGGCGGGGAGAGGGCAGGGTGAGGGGGCCCCCTCCACGTCCCCCGGCAAGATCCCGATCACCGACTTCCAGAAGGTCGACCTCCGCGTGGCCGAGGTGCTCGCCGCGGAGCGCGTGCCGAAATCGAAGAAGCTGCTGAAGCTCTCGATCCAGGTCGGGGAGGAGACCCGCATCCTGGTGGCTGGCATCGCCGAGGCCTACGAGCCGGCGAGCCTGGTGGGACGCAAGGTCGTGATCGTGGCCAACCTGGAGCCCGCCACCCTCATGGGCATCGAATCCAACGGCATGGTGCTGGCCGCCTCGCACGAGAGCACGGTCGCACTGCTCACGCTCGACAAGGACGTGCCCTCGGGCTCCAAGGTCAAGTAGTGCGCGCCGTGCTCGGGGAGACGTTCCGCCTCCTCGCGACCCATCTGCATCTGTTCACGCTGATCTCGCTGACGGTGTGGCTCCCGACGCACGTCCTGCTCAACTACCTCGAGTTCTTCGAGCCGGGCGAGGACACCGGCGGGCGCGCGCTCCGCATCGTGCTCACCGCCCAGGTGGTGCTCGACCCGTTCGTGGTGAGCGCCATGCTCGCCGCGCTGGCCCGCATCAAGCAGGGCGCCCCGGTGGGCTACTGGCAGGCGCTCGCCGAGGGCTTCGGCGCCTGGCCGCGCCTCATGCTGGTGCGCTTCATGGCGGTGTGGGTGCTCCTGCTCCCCTCGGTGGGCTGGCTGGCGGTCTCCACCGCGGGCCCCGCGGTCCAGCTGGTGGGAGGCCTCGCGCTCGTCGGGCTCTCGATCGTGATCCTGGTGCTGCTGGTCCGGTTCGCGCTCGTCGACTCGGTGGTGGTGCTGGGCGGGGCCTCTCCGCTCGGGGCGTGGCGTCGGGCCGCCACGGTCACCGCGGGCCAGCGCTGGCCCATCCTCGGCGTGGCGGGGCTGCTCTTCGTGCTGATCTTCGGCCTCGCGGTGATCGGCGGCCAGACCTTCCGCTCGGTGCCGGGCGCCAACCACTTCGTGGCGCGGGTCCTGTTCGACTGCGTGCTCGCGGTGAGCCAGTCCCTGTTCACGATCGCCCTCTTCCTCTTCTACTGGCGCCGCCAGGGCCACCCGGCTCCGGTCACGCCCGCGGCCACGTGACCGACCGCCCCTCGCCGCCGTCCGCCTCCAGCCTGCCGATCGTCGGCTGGCTCGGGGGCTGGCCGATCTCGATCCTGTCGCTGATGCTGGGGCTGGCCGCCCTGTTCGTGTTCCGGCGCGGCCTGCCGCACGTGGCCTGGATCGTGGGCTATCTGCTGCTGCTCTGGCTGCTCTTCGTGCTGATCACCGAGCTGCGGGCGCCGCTGCACGAGCGCGGCCAGGGCCTGGTGGCCACCGTGGCCGACTACTCGATCCAGACCCTGTACCACAACCTGCTGCTGTTCGTGCTCCCCGCCTACTACGCGGCGGCCACGCTGGATTCGCCGAACGTGATCTTCCCGGCGATGGTGGCCGCGGGCGCGGTGCTGACCGCGATCGACCCGCTCTATCGCCGGCTCGTGCAGCCGCGGCCGTGGCTGAACCACGCGCTCCTCGGCTTCTCGATGTTCGCGGCCCTGAACGTCGCGCTACCCCTGGTGCGGGTGCGCCCGTTCATCGCGCTGGAGTCGAGCGCGGTGCTCTCCGCGCTCGCGCTGGCTCCCGCGTTCCGACGCGGGGCGGGCGGGTGGCTGCGCGCGCACGCCCACGCCCTGGGCGCGGCCCTGATCGGCGTGGCCCTGGTGTGGGTGGTGGGGCGGTTCGTGGTGCCGCCCGCGCCTCTCTTCCTGGCCCGCGCGGTGCTCGCCCGCGACGTGGTCCAGATGCGGCCGGTGGACGCGGTGGAGAGCGCGGTGATCCCCGCCGCGACGGTGACGGAGTGGAACGCGATGACCGCCTACACCGCGGTCTACGCCCCGGCCGGGATCCGGCAGCCCATCCGCCACGTGTGGTGGCGCGACCACGAGCAGGTGGCGTACGTGGATCTGCCCACCCCGGTCCGGGGCGGCCGGCTCCAGGGCTTCCGCACCTATTCGACCTACACGGACCTCAAGCCGCCGGTGGCCGGCCGCTACCGCGTCGACGTGGTCACCGCCTCCGGCCAGCTCATCGGTCGCCTGCGGTTCACCGTCACTCCCTGAGGGATCTCCCATGGACAGCATCTGGGTGGAGATACTTCTGATCGGCGTGTCGATCCTGACCAACGCCTTCTTCGCCGGCTCCGAGATCGCGCTGGTGTCCGCGCGGCCGTCGCGGCTCGGCCAGCTGCGCGCCCAGGGCGTGCGCGGCGCGGAGACCGCGGAGCGGCTCAAGCGCGATCCGGACGCGCTGCTGGCCACCATCCAGATCGCGATCACCGTGGTCGGCACCCTGGCCTCGGCGGTGGGCGGCGCCGCCGGCGCGGAGGCGCTCACCCCCTGGCTGCACGAGATCGGGTTTCCGGGCGGGTGGGCGCGCACCATCTCGCTCGGTCTCGTGGTGCTGGTGATCGCCTTCGTGTCGCTGGTGGTGGGCGAGCTCACCCCGAAGGCGGTGGCGCTCCGCGACCCGGAGCGAGGGGCGGCCCTGGTGGCGCGCCCCGTCGCCCGAGTGATGCGCGTCCTGGCCGGGCCCGGCCGGGTCCTCACGTGGACGACGCGGCTGATCCTGGTCGCGATCGGCCAGTCGCGCGCGCCGGCCATCCCGATGGTGTCCGAGGAGGAGGTGAAGTACCTGGTGCGCGAGGGCACCACCCAGGGCGTGTTCGAGGCCGGCGAGCGTGACCTCGTGAACCGGGTGTTCCAGTTCACGGACACGCCGGTGCGCCTGGTGATGGTGCCGCGGCCGAACATCCTCGGCCTCGAGCAGGACACCCCGCCCGCGGAGGTGCTGGAGCGCGCGGCGCGCCTCGGGCACGCGCGGCTGCCAGTGTACCGCGGCTCGATCGAGGACACGGTCGGGGTGGTGGTGATCAAGGACCTCTTCCGATGCGCGGCGCTCCGGCAGCCGGTCAACCTCGATCGGCTGATGCATCCGCCGCTGTTCGTGCCCGAGACCGCGCCGGTCAGCGCGGTGCTCCGCCAGTTCCAGTCGAGCCGGCTCCACCTGGCCCTGGTGGTGGACGAGTACGGGCAGGTGGCGGGGCTCGTCACCACCGAGGACCTGCTCGAGGAGATCGTGGGCGAGATCCGCGACGAGGGCGAGAGCTCGCGCCTTTCGTCGGTGGCCCGCCTGCCCGGGGGCTCATACATGATCGACGGCACCGCGACCATCCGCGACCTGCGCGAGCAGGTCGGGCTGCCGCTGCCGGACTCGCCGGACTACCAGACGATCGCCGGCTTCCTCCTGCACCGGCTCGGTACCGTCCCGCGGCCGGGCACGGTGACCACCGCGGGCGGCTACCGCTTCACGATCGTCGAGATGGACGGTCCCCGGATCATGAAGGTGAGGGCCGAGCCCGAGCCACCCGGGCAGCCGGGATCGTGATGAGCGCGCCGCCTCTCTTCGACACCCACGCGCACCTGCACTTCCCGGATCTGGCCGCCGACCTGGACGAGGTGCTGGCGCGGGCGCGCGCGGCCGGCGTGGTCGGGATGGTCACGATCGGGACCGACCGCGAGACCAATCCCGCCGCGGTCGCCCTCGCGGAGCGGCTGCCCGTCGTGCACGCCACCGTGGGCATCCACCCCCACGACGCCGCCGACGCCACCGACGCCGACTTCGAGGCGATGGAGGCCCTCGCGCGCGGCTCGGCCAAGGTGGTGGCCCTCGGCGAGATGGGGCTCGATTTCTTCCGCAACCTCTCGCCGCCCGACGTGCAGGCCGCGGTGTTCCGCCGTCAGCTCGACATGGCCCGGCGCCTCGGCAAGCCGGTGGTGATCCACTGCCGCGACGCGCACCCGGAGGCGCTGGCCCTGCTGGAGGAAGAGCGGGTCGGGCAGGTGGGCGGGGTCATGCACTGCTTCTCGGCGGACGTGGCGGTGGCCCGCCGGTGCCTCGACCTGGGGCTCTACATCTCGCTGGCCGGCCCGGTGACCTACAAGAACGCGCGGGCCCTGCCGGACGTCGCGCGGTTCGTGCCCGCGGACCGCCTGGTGGTGGAGACCGACTGCCCGTTCCTGCCGCCGCATCCCCACCGGGGCCAGCGCAACGAGCCCGCCTGGGTCGCCATCACCGCCGCCCACGTGGCGACGCTACGGGGCGAGAGCCTCGAGACGCTGGGGCCGACCGTCACCGCCAACGCCCGCCGCCTCTTCCACCTCGCCTGACCGATTGATCTCCCTCTCCCCTCAGGGGAGAGGGCAGGGTGAGGGGTGGTCCGGGAAGGCCTACCCCACCCGCGCCAGCACCACCCGCGCCCGCGGCAGATCCACCGCCGCCACCAGCAGGCGCACCTCGGCCTGGTCACCCACGCTGAAGGGGTAGACCGACTGGGCCAGACGGCTCTGCAGCACGACGCGGATGCCCTCGCTCTCCAGGAGCCCGCGGACCACCAGGGCCTCCGCCTGGTCGCGGCAGCACCGGGCTTCCACCAGGCCCTGGTCCACGTCGGCCTTCGGGGGGCGGGCCGAGCCACGTGCGGCCTCGGGGGGCCGGCCGCCCGCAGGGGGGCGCACCGGGAAGGGGATGATCTTGGCGCGGCGCGCGGTCATCGCGCTCATGCTAGCACGTCCGGTCCCGGCCTCGACGGAGGCTCCGGAAGGCGATCGCCGCCATGCAGCCCGCCAGCGCGATCGCGGTGGCCATCGGCCGCGCGGTGCCGTCGAAGAAGTGGCCGACCGCCATGCTGTACAGCGCCGAGCCGGTCATCTGGAGAAAGCCGGCCACCGCGGCGGCGAGACCGGCCATGTGCGGGAACGGGCCGATCGCGCCCGCCATCCCGTTGGGGAGCGTGAGCCCGAGCCCCACCGCGAACACGTACATCGGCGCGATCACCGCGGCCACCGTGAGCACCCCGCTCCAGGCGAGCGCGGCCAGCACGAGCCCGGCGCCCGCGCCGAGCGTGGTGCCGGCCCGGATGGTGCGGTCGAGCCCGAGCCGGCCGCCGAAGCGTCCCGACAGGAAGGTGCCGGTCATGATGCCGAGGGCCACCGCGCCGAAGCAGAGCCCGAAGACGCTGGGGGACACGCCGAGCACCCCGATCAGCACGAACGACGAGCCCGAGATGAACGCGAACTGCCCGCCGAACATCAGGGCGTTGACCATCACGTAGCCCACGTAGCTCCGGTCCGCGAGCAGCTCGGCGACGTTGCGTCCCATCTGCCCCGGGTGCAGCGCGGTCGGATCGCGCCGCACGTTGGTCTCGCGCACGCCCAGGACCATCAAGATGGTGAAGAGAGCGCCCGCGGCGGCCAGCACCCAGAACACCGCCCGCCAGCCGAACGCCTCGTGCACGTAGCCGCCCACCACCGGCGCCAGCATCGGATTCAGCGACTGGGCCATGCTCATGTAGGCGAAGACCCGCGCCGCGCACTCGCGGTCGTAGAGGTCGCGTACCACCGCGCGGGCCACCACCGGCCCGCTGCCGCCGCCCAGCGCCTGGAGCACCCGCGCCCCCACCAGCATCCCCACTCCGGGGGCCAGCGCGCAGGCGACCCCCGCCGCGGTGTAGAGCGCGAGCCCGCCGATCAGCACCCCGCGACGGCCGTAGCGGTCGGAGAGGGGACCGTAGACGAGCTGGGCCACCGCGAAGGCGATGAGGAACAGGGTCACCGTGAGCTGCACGGTGGCGGGCGGCGCCGCGAAGGCGGCCCCGATGGCGGGCAGCGACGGCAGGAACATGTCGATGGAGAGGGCGCCCACACCCACCACCGCGGTCAGCAGGAGCTCGACCCGCACCCCGCTGATATATCCCACCCGGGCGCCGAAGGGGTAGACTGTCCCGGGCCGCGGCCCGGAAAGGAGCTCATTCCATGCGCATCGTCGCCCTCCTGCTCGGCGCCGTCTCCCTGCTCGCGGGTCTCGCCTCGCCCGTCCGGGCGCAGGCTCCGATCAAGATCGGGTTCCTCTCGCCGCTCTCGGGCGCCATCGCCCAGGCCGGCAAGGACATGTACAGCGGCTGCGAGCTCTACTGGAAGGAGCACGGAATGCAGGTCGCGGGCCGCAAGCTCGAGGTGATCCTGGAGGACACCGAGGGCCAGCCCGCCACCGCGGTCAGCAAGCTGCGCAAGCTGATCGACAGCGACCGGGTGAACATCGTCGCGGGCGTGATCCTGTCCAACGTGGCCTACGCCCTCGTGCCGCCCATCGAGGCCGCGGGCATCCCCGCCATCTACCCGATCAACTCCGCGGAGGACCTCACCCAGCGCAAGCGGCCCAGGTGGCTCATCCGCACCGGCTTCTCGGCGGGCGGCAACATGCATCCGTTCGGGGAGTACGCGGCGAAGACCCTCAAGTACAAGAAGGTCGTCACCATCGGCCTCGACTACGCCTTCGGCTGGGAGACGGTGGGCGGCTTCCACAAGTCGTTCGAGGACAACGGCGGGCAGGTGATCCAGAAGATCTGGGTCCCGCTCAACATCCAGGACTACGCGCCCTACCTGGCCCAGGTGAAGCGCGACGCGGACGCGGTGTTCGTGGTGGCCCTCGGGCGATGGAGCGTGCTGTTCTCCAAGCAGTACGCGGACAGCGGCCTCAAGGCGCGCATCCCGCTGATCGCGGGCGGCACCTACAGCGACGAGCACGTGCTGTCGCAGCTCGGGGACGAGGCGATCGGGGTGATCAGCGCGCACCACTACTCGGCCTCCCTCGACACCCCGGCCAACCGGGCGTTCCGCGCCGCCTTCGAGAAGGCCTACTCGCGGCCCCCGTCCTTCTACTCGGAGAACTGCTACACCGGGGCCCGGGTCATCGAGGAGGCGGTGAAGGCGGTGGGAGGCAAGGTGGAGGACCGGGCGGCCCTGATGGCCGCGCTGCGCCGGGTCGAGATCAAGGATGCCCCGCGCGGCCCCGTGAAGATGGACGAGTACGGCAACCCGACCCAGAACATCTACATCCGCAAGGTCGAGAAGGTGAACGGCGCGCTCCAGAACACGGTGATCCACACCTACCCGGCGGTCAGCCAGTTCTGGACCTACGATCCGCAGGCGTTCCTCCAGCAGCCGGTGTACTCGCGGGACTTCCCGCCCTGCCGCCACTGCTAGCGGGAGGCGCCGCGACCGGCTGGCCGTCGCGGGCGCCGGGCGTTAAACTACGGCCGGGCGGCGCGACCATGACCGCGTTCGAGGGGACCACGTTCGAGGGGACCACGTTCGAGGGCCGGAGCGGGATCCCGAGGGCGCGGCGGTGAGTCCGGACGGCCTCGCCACCCGCGACGCGGCGCTGCCCGCCGCCTACTCCGAGCGCCTCGACGGCCTGTCGGTGGCGCCGCTCTGGACGGTGCTGCACTCGCTGCTGCCGCCCGAGCGCACCAGCCGCGTGCGGCCGCATCACTGGAAGTGGCGCGAGCTGCGCGAGCCCTTGCTGGAGGCGGCGCGCCTCGTGCCCATCGAGCAGGCCGAGCGGCGGGTGCTCATGCTCTGCAACCCGGGCCTGCCCGGCAACGCCTCCGCGACCGCCACCCTCTACGCGGGATTCCAGATCATCCTGCCCGGCGAGGTCGCGCCGAGCCACCATCACACCGCCGCGGCCCTGCGCCTGATCGTCGAGGGAGCCGGCGCCTACACCACCGTCGACGGCGTGAAGTGCGTGATGGAGCGGGGCGATCTCATCATCACCCCGCCGATGCGCTGGCACGACCACGGCCACGAGGGCAGCGAGCCGGTCATCTGGCTCGACGGCCTCGATATCCCACTGGTCCGCAGCGTGGAGGCCAACTGGGCCTCCGCCATGAAGCCGGCCTCGACCCCGATCAGCGACGTGGACTCCTCGCAGGACGAGCTGACCGCGGCCGGCCTCGTGCCGCGTCGGTCACGGTACGAGGACACCGGCTACCCGCAGGTGCGGTGGCCGTGGCGCACGGTGCGCGCGGCCCTCGCCGCGCTGGCCGCGACCGCCCCGCGCCGCCGCCCGGTGGTGCTGCGTCACGTGAACCCGCGCACCGGAGAGCCCGCGCTGCGCACGATGGGCTCGGAGGCGCGCTGGCTCCGCCCCGGCGAGGATGCGCACCCGGAGCGCCGCACCGGCAGCGAGGTGATCTACGTGATCGAGGGCCGCGGCGAGAGCCGCATCGGCGAGCAGACCATCGCCTGGGAGGAAGGGGACGTGCTCGCGGTGCCGCCGTGGCACTGGGTCGAGCACCGGAACCGCTCGACGGCCGGGCCCGCCTGTCTCTTCCATCTCGGCGACGAGCCCGCGCTGCGTGCGCTCGGGCTCTGGCACGAGGAAGTCGGCGCCTAGCCCGGCCCCGGAGGATCGCATGCACGCCCGCAACGAGGCGCTCATGGACGTGGTCCGCGGTCGCATGACCAACCGGGCCTTCGCGCCCGCCGAGATCCCGCGCGAGCACGTGGAGATGATCCTGGAGTCGGCCCGGCACGCTCCCTCGGGCGCGAACGCGCAGCCGTGGCACTACGTCGTCGTCACCGATCCGGCGGTCAAGCGGGCCATCGGCCAGAGATTCGTCGACGAGCAGCAGCGCCGGGCGCGCCTGCGCATGGGCTTTCCCACCCCGAACTACCACGGGGTGAAGACCGCGCCGGGGCTCGTGATCGTGGTGGCCGACTTCCGCTTCGTGCGCGCGTTCCCGGTGCTCAACGACGGCTCCGAGCTCGACCGGCGCTACCGGCAGAACGCGGAGCGGATCCTCCTGCAGTCGGTGGCCGCCTCCACCATGTCCGCGCACCTGGCGGCGGCCGCGCTCGGCTACGCGGTGTGGTGGATCACCGCCATCGGCCAGGAGGAGCTGCAGGCCACGATCCGGCCCCTGGTGGGCGTGCCCGACTTCCTGTCGATCATCGACGTGATGTGCTTCGGCCCGCCGCTGAAGCCCTCCTACAAGCGCTGGAAGAAACGGCTGGATCAGATCGTGAGCTGGGATCGCATGGACCCCGAGGACGTCATGACCGACGAGCAGATCGACGAGTGGGTGAAGACCACGCGCCACAAGGTGATGTACCGGGACGAGGCGCGGGTCGACTGATGCTCTCGTTCACCGAGGTCGATCGGGTCACCGTCACCACCGTGGTCGACAACTACGTCGACCTGCTGCGCCAGGACGAGAAGGTGGCGCGGCGCTTCAGCTCCTTCGTGGCCCGCCAGATGCCGGACCTGCGCGCCGAGCACGGACTCGCCCACCACGTGGAGGTCGTGCGCGGCTCCACCACCTCGCGGATCGCCTTCGACTTCGGCTCCTCCGACACCGCGATGGCCCACAACTTCCGCGCCCTCGGGCTCGACCCGTCGACCGTCGACGTGCTGGCCCTGAGCCACGGGCACTGGGACCACTGGGGCGGGCTCGGCGGCTTCCTCCGCAGCTATCGGCGGCAGATGAAGCGCGGGCTCACGCTCTACGCGGGGGAGGACCACTTCCTGCGCCGTTTCACCCAGCGGGGCGCCGACCGGGTCAACATGGGCCGGCTCCACCGGGAGGAGATCGAGCGCTACGACATCCAGGTGGAGTCGGTGCGCGCCCCCCTGATGATCGCGGACGGGGTGCTCCTGAGCGGGGAGATGCACGAGCACGAGGCGTTCGAGACGATCCCCGAGAACCTGCGCGTGGAGCGCGAGGGCCAGATCGTGCCGGACGCCTTCCTCGGCGAGCAGACCATGATCACCAACGTGCGCGGCCGCGGTCTCGTGGTGGTCACCTCCTGCTCGCATCGCGGCATCGTGGGGATCTGCCGCCACGCCGCGCGCATCACCGGGGTGCCGAAGGTGCACGCGGTGATCGGCGGCTTCCACCTGAGCGGGCTCCGGGAGGAGCGCGTCACCCGGGTGGTCGACGCCTTCCGCGACCTCGAGGTGGACTGGATCGTGCCCCAGCACTGCACCGGGCTCGAGGCGATGGCGTCGATGATGCACCGGCTGCCGCGCGAGATGGTGCCGAGCTCGGTCGGCTCCGTCTTCACCTTCGGCCGGTAGCGGCGCTAGAGATCGCGGGCCGCGGGCAGGCCCGCCACCCCGGTCGCGGCTCGCACGCCTCGCACGATCGCGCGCGCCACCAGGTCCGCGAGCGCGGGGCCCAGCACCTCCACCCGCGCGGGCTCGCGGCCCACCGAGAGGCAGAAGAGGGTGTCGCCGTCGGTGGCGAGGTGCGGCGGCGACAGCGCGCGCGCGAACCCGTCCATCGCCAGGCGCGCCAGGTGCGCGGCCTGCGCCTTGTCGAGGGCGGCGGTGGTGGCCACCACCCCGATGGTGGTGTTGGTGGGCCGGAAGGCGGGCGCGGGCACGCCGGCCGCGAGGGCCGCCGCGGTGTCGATCAATCGCCGCCCGTCCGCCGCGTCGCGGGCGCCCGCCACGAGCCGGCCGGTCGCGGGGTCACGCACGTCGCCGACCGCGTTCACCGCCATCAGCGCGCCCACGTGCACGCCGTCGATCTCGGCCACCGCGCAGCCGAGGCCGCCCTTGGTGGCGCGCGCGATGCCGCCCAGCTTGCCCACGGTGGCGCCGGTGCCGGCCCCCACGTTGCCCTCCTCCACCGGGCCCGGCCGCGCGGCGGCCGCGGCACGATGGCCCATCGCCCGGTCGGGGCGCGCGCGCGGGTCGCCCACCCCGAGATCGTAGAGGATGGCGCCCGCCACGTGCGGCACCACCGTCTGGCGGGTGCGGAAGCCCACCCCGCGCTCCTCGAGGTACTGCATCACGCCCCAGATCGCCTCGAGCCCGAAGGCGCTGCCGCCGGCCAGGACCACGCCGTCGAGCGTGGGGACCAGGTGGCGTGGATCGAGGAACTCGAGGCCGTGCACGCCCGCGGCCCAGCCGCGGATCTCGCAGCCGCCCACCGCGGGCGCGTCGCTCAGGATCGCGGTGCAGCCGGTGAGGCCGGTAGTGTCGGTGGCGTGGCCGACCCGGAGCCCGGGGATCATTCGCGAGCGCGCCGCACCGGCGCGCGCGTGACCTCGTCGAGTCGCGCGCGCCCGAGGGCGACCTCCGCCGCCATCTCGAGTCCGCGGGCGGCCAGCGCGCGCACGAACGGGATGGCGGTCGCGGGGCGCGAGGCGTCCGCGAGAGCGGCCGCCACGCAGCGGGCCAGCGTCGCGGTCTCCTCGCGCCGGGTCATGGCGAAGATCTCCGCCATCGCCCGCAGCCGGCCCGCCCAGCGCAGCCGGGCCGGGGCGGGGAAGTGGGCCTCGATCACGCCGTCGAGGATGGCGGCCTCGCGCTCGGCCTTGATCTGCTCCGAGACCACCAGGCGGCTCTCCCGCGCCTGCAGGAGCGCGAGCGCCTCGGGCGCCACCCGCGCCGGGTCGAGGAACCATCCGCCCAGCTCGGGCAGGTCGAGCAGGTCCGCCGAGCGATCCAGGAGCGCGGGATCGAGAATCTCGGGACTCGCGGGTTGTCCGCCGCTGGGGGAGTGCGGGGGCCATTTCTGGGCCCCCGCAGATGAAGAGCCTTGAAGGCTTGAAACCGTTGCCGCGAAGCTCTTCCGCCAGCGCGCGAACTCCGGCGGGGGCACCGTGCCGAGGCGCTCGTGCAGCGCGAGCGCCTGCTCCACCAGCGCGCACGCGTGGCGGCCGTCGACCTCGACCCACGGGAGCTTCTGGCTCTCGCGCAGCGTGCGCAGCTCGGCCCCGAGGCGCTTGCGCGCGATGGGCCCACCCGCGGTGTCCATGATTCCGGCCTCGTCGTTCAGGATCAGCGAGCAGAGTCGGAGGCCGCCGCCCAGCCCGCCCTCGAAGAGGATCCAGGCCGCGCGCGAGCCGCTGCCGTCGACGCCGGAGAGCCAGGCGCGCACCGCGTGCTCCGCCTCGCGGGTGACCACCGGGCGCGCCGTCGGCGCCGCGGCGGGCCGGGCCGGGCGCACGCCGGCCTGCTCGAGGCGATAGAGGGCCCGGCGCGCCGCGCGCCGCTGCTCGCGGTCGGGCGCGGCGGCCAGCCGCTCGAGCAGGGGCAGGGCCGCGGCGCCGTGGCGCCGGGTGAGGGCGCGCAGCGCCTCGTCGAGGGCCCGGGGGTCGAGCGACGGCAGCGCGGGGAGCGCGTCTCCGGTCAGCGCGGACTCGAGCGCGGCGAGCCCCGCCGCGGCGGCGCCGGAGGGGGCGGGCGCGGTCATTCCGCGAGGAGCGTGCGGAAGAACGGATCGGCGGGCCAGGCGCCGGCGGGCACCGCGCGCGCGCAGAAGTAGACCTTCCGCGTGTAGGTCAGCGCCCCGGCGTACATCTCGAAGCGCTCCGCGAGGCGGCGATAGAGCGCCGCCTCGGGCTCGGCCCCCGCGCGCGCCAGCTCGGCCACGAAGCGGTAGGCGCGGCTGCCCTCGCGCTCGTAGTAGCCGCTGACCGCGAGGCGATCGACGTGGTCGCGGAAGATGCCGGTCATGAACAGCGCGTAGTCGCCGATCTGCCGGCGCAGGGCGCGCTCGGTTCCGGGAGTGAACCCGCCCCCGTCGGCGGCCCACACGTGCTGGATCGCCAGCAGGGCGTCGGTGACCGTGTCGAGCCGCGCCCCGGGCAGCTCGCGGATGGTCCGGAGGGCCTCGGTGCGCACGAAGCGGGTCAGCAGGTCGGTCAGGTAGCGGAGGGCGGGCACGTCGTCGATCGCCAGATCACCGAAGGCCTGCCGGGTCACGCTCTCGAAGAAGCGCGGGAGCAGTCCGCTCTGCACGTTCTTACTCTAGCAGATCGATCGGATCACGGCCGCTCGCGCCGGAACACCACCGCACGGGGCAGGTTGTTCGCGTTGCGGGCGCTGCCACGCAGGACCGTTGGCGCATCATGGCGCAAAGCCTTGGCCGGGCGGCAGGGCGGGTGTAGGCTTCCCGCCATGAAGCTGGAGGGTGCCGCGTTGACCGCGCCCGGATCGATCGCCGCCCGCCTCTCCCGCCGGATCCGCCCGCGGCGGCCCTGGATGCTGATCGCCTCGTGCCTGCTGCTGGTCGTGCTGACCGTGACCCTCTGGGGCAAGTGGGTGGAGAGCCGCGATCGCGCCGACCGTCTCGCCGCGGAGCTGAAGAAGGTCTACGTCGAGGCCGAGAAGCTACGCACCGAGGGCGCGGCGGCCAAGCAGCGCATCACACAGCTCGAGCGTCAGCTCCGCGGCCGCGGCCGCGCACCGGCGCCGACGCTGCAGGGGCCACCGGCGCGGAGCCAGTAACGAGCAGCAGACGAAAGCCCGCCGCCTGGGGGAGTGCGGGGGCCATTTCTGGGCCCCCGCAGCTGAAGAGCCTGAAGAACTAAACGGTCGACCGCCCCGCCCCCGAAGCTGAACCGATAAACGGTCACTTCGTCTCCCGGCTAACGCGTCTCGTCCCAGGCGTCCAGCAGCCTCTGGTTCTGCTCCGCGGTGCCGACGGCGATCCGCAGGTGGCCGGGGAAGCCGACCGCGGAGCCGTCGCGGACGAGGATGCCGGCCTGGAAGAGGGTGGCGCGGAGCGCGGCGGAGCGATCGCCGACCATGGCGAGGATGAAGTTGGCCTGCGACGGCGGCGACGGGGCGCCCCGCCTGGCCAGCGCCGCCTGCAGCCGGGGGCGCTGCTCCAGCACCACCGCACGGGTGCGCTCCAGGTGCTCCGGGTCGCCCAGCGCGGCCACCGCCGCGGTCTGAGCCAGGCGGTTGACGTTGAACGGTGCGCGCACCCGGTTGAGGCGCTCGATGTGCTCGGGCCGCGCGACCAGGTAGCCCACGCGCAGACCGGCCAGTCCTGCGATCTTGGAGAAGGTCCGCAGCGAGAGCAGCGTCGGGTAGCGGCGCTGCAGGACCACCCCGTCGGGAGTGTCGTCGTCATCGCAGAAGTCTCGGTAGGCCTCGTCCAGGACGACGAGCGGCGCGTCCTCGCCGAGCGACTCCAGGAAGCGCTCCAGCGGCCGCCGGCGAACGATGGTGGCCGCCGGGTTGTGCGGGGTGCAGAGGATCACGGCCTTGGTGCGCGGCGTGATCTTCTGCCGCATGTCGTCCAGGTCCTGGTCGTACTCCCGGAGCGGGCTCGGCACCACCACCGCGCCCGACAGCGTGGCCTCGGTCCCGTAGGGCTCGAAGGACGGATGGGGGATGACGACCTCGTCGCCGGGATCGAGCGCGGCGCGCGCCACCATGGCCAGGAGCTCGTCGGCCCCGTTGCCCACCACGATCGACTCCGCACCCACGCCCAGGCGGGCGGCCAGGGCCTGTCGCACCTCGGTGGCGCCGCCGTCGGGGTAGAGGTGCACGCGCGGAGCCTCGCGCCGGATGGCCTCGATCACTCGCGGCGAGGGGCCGATCGGGTTTTCGTTGGAGGAGAGGCGCAGCACCTCCACGCCGAGCTCTCGCGCGACCATCTCGAGCGATTTGCCCGCGTCGTAGGGCGCCACCTGGTCCAGCACGCTCCGCCAGTGCCGTCGCATAGGGCGCCATTGTACCTGCGACAATAACTGCGACACAAGTTCGCGCCAGGTTTGACTTTCTTCTTGGTCCAGGCTACCGTTTCGCCATGTCCGCGGAACTGCTGCGACAGGTCCGCCGGGTCGAGACGCAGGCCGAGAAGGGGTTCGACGGCGACGCGGCCGAGCTGGCGGAGCGTCGACGCCGCCTGAGGCTCGAGGTCCTGCGCCAGCATCTCGCCTCGAATGTCGACTTTCTGCGTGCCGCCCACCTGGGCGGGGCCTCCGGCCAGCAGTCGGTGCAGGCCTACGCCGCCTTCATGGACGGCTTCCTGGCCACGCTCTACCGCTTGGTGGTGGACGACGCGCGGCGCGAGACGCTGCCCGCCACTCCGCTGGTGCTGGTGGCCCTCGGCGGCTACGGGCGCGGCGAGCTCCACCCGCTCTCCGACCTCGACCTGATGCTGATCTACGACGGGGAGATGGGCCCCTACGTCCAGCGCGTCACCCAGGGCTTGCTCTACGCGCTCTGGGATCTGGGCCTGCAGGTCGGGCACGCGGTGCGTAGCCTGCCGGACTGCCTGGCCATGGCCCGCACCGACTTTCCGAGCCGCACCTCGATGCAGCAGGCCCGCTATCTGGTGGGCGACCGCCGGCTCTTCAATCGCTTCCGGAAGGTCCTGGCCGAGAACGTCTACCAGAAGGACTTCGCCCAGTTCCTCGAGACGACGCTCGCGGAGCGCGACCAGCGCTACCGCAAGTTCGGCGGCTCGCCGTACATGGGCGAGCCCAACGTCAAGGAGTCGGCGGGCGGCCTGCGCGACATCCACACCGCGATGTGGCTGGCCTCCACCAAGTTCGGGACGCGAACTCTTAGAGAGTTGGCGGACAAGAGATTGATTACGAGTCGGGAGCAGAAGGCGAGCGACGAGGCCCTGACCTTCCTGTGGCGCGTGCGCAACGAGCTGCACTTCCTCTCCGGCCACAAGAACGACGTGCTGTCGCGCGACGTCCAGCCCCAGATCGCGAAGAACTTCGGCTACATCGCCGACGAGCTGTCGCTCGGGGTCGAGAAGTTCATGCGCGACTACTATCTCCACGCGCGGGTGATCCATCGCGTGTCGCGCCGCCTGATCGCGCGCTGCCGCGAGACCCTCTCCCGCCGCGGGAGCGTGCAGCGCCGCCTCCGGCAGGAGGCCTTCGCGGACGGGCTCATCGTCATCGACGAGCAGCTGCGTCTCGCCCAGCCCGACGGGCGCGCCTTCCAGGAAGAGCCCCTGCGCCTGATCAAGGTCTTCTGGCACCGCCACCAGCTCGGCTTCGAGCTGGGCGTCGACGTGGAGCGGGCGGTGGAGGACTCGCTCGACCTGATCGACGAGTCCTTCCGCGCCTCGCCCGAGGTCCGCGACCTCTTTCTCGGCATCTGCCGCAACTGGGGGCGGGTGGCCCAGACCCTGCGCGAGATGCACGAGCTGGGGGTGCTCGGCCGGTACCTGCCGGAGTGGGGCGCGCTGACCTGCCTGGTGCAGTACGATGTCTACCACAAGTTCACCGCGGACCAGCACTCGCTGATCGCGGTGCAGAACCTGGAGGCGCTCGCGCCCGGGCAGTCGGCCGACTCGGAGGGCAACGCGCAGGTGGTGAGCGAGCTGGAGCGGCCCGGTCTCCTGATGCTGGGCATGCTGCTGCACGACATCGGCAAGGGCAAGGGACACGGCCACGTCGCCAAGGGCATCCCGCTCATCGAGGCTCTCACCGCGCGCCTCGGCCTCCCCGCGGACGAGGCGGACAAGGTCATCTTCCTGGTCGCGCACCACCTGACCATGTCCCACATCGCGCAGCGCCGCGACATCGACGACCCCAAGACCATCGAGTCGCTCGCCGAGGTGTGCCGCACTCCCGAGCGCCTGCGCATGCTCTACCTGCTCACCTGCGCCGACATGCGCGCGGTCGGTCCCGGCGTCATGACAGGCTGGCAGGCCCAGATCCTGTGGGACCTCTACGCCCGTACCCTCGCGCACCTCACCGGCGGCCAGCGCGAGCGTCCCACCCGCGAGGCGGTGGGTCAGCGGGTGACCGCGGCGACGCGAGGCGAGGTGCCGCGCACCACGCTGGCCGCGCATCTGGCCATGCTCTCGGAGCGCTACCTCGCCACCACCTCGCCCCAGCGCATCGCGGCCCACCTGCGGCTGGTCGACCGTCTGACCGAGCAGGGCGCGCTCGCCACCGAGCTCTTCCATCATCCCGACCTGGGGTCGTCGGAGCTGGTCGTCGCGACCCGCGACGTGCCGGGCCTGTTCTCGCTGATCGCGGGCACGCTCGCCGCGCAGGGAATCAACATCCTCTCGGCCCAGATCCACACTCGCGCCGACGGCATCGTCATCGACACCTTCCAGGTCAACGACCCCTTCGGGGAGGCGGTGACCGAGGAGGCGCGCTGGCGGCGGACGCTGGAAGCGCTGCGCCGCGTGCTGCGCGGCGAGGTGAGCGTGGAGGAGCTGCTCGCGCGCCGCCGCGCGGTACACCCCGGGCCGGACGGGGTGGCGGGGCCGCCCAAGATCTCCCTCGACAACCAGCTCTCCGACACCCACACCGTGCTGGAAGTGAAGTGCCCGGACCGCGTCGGGCTGCTCTACGTGATCACCCGCACGCTCTCCGCCCACGACCTCGACATCGGCAGCGCGCGCATCGCCACCGAGATCGATCAGGCCTACGACACGTTCTACCTCACCGACCGGCAGGGCCGGCGCCTCGAGGACGACGCGGCGATGGTCCGGGTGCGCGAGAGCCTGGAAGACGCGCTCCTGAAGCCGCTCTAGATGCTGAGCCACTACAAGCGATCGCTCTCCCGGTTCGGCGACCCGGTGGCCCGGGGCCTCCTGCAGGCGCACGTGCGGCCGAATCACCTGACGGTGGTGGGACTCGGGGTCAGCATCGTGGCCGCCTCCGTCCTCGCGCACGGCCGCTTCCGGACCGGCGCGGTGCTGCTGACCCTCGCCGGCCTGTTCGACTTCTTCGACGGCTCGCTGGCCCGCCTCGCCAACCGGGTCAGCGCCTTCGGCGCCTTCCTCGACTCGGTGGTGGACCGCTACTCGGACCTAGTGGTGCTGCTCGGCATCGTGCTCTTCTACCACTGGGCCGCCGACACCGTCGGGCTCCTGCTCACGCTGGTCACGGTGGTCGGCACGGTCATGGTCAGCTACACCAAGGCCCGGACCCAGTCGATCGGCCTCACCTGCGAGATCGGCCTCATGGAGCGCCCCGAGCGCCTGATCGTCCTGATCGCGGGCGCGACCTTCAACGTCCTCACGCCCGCCATGGTCGTGCTGGCGGTGCTCACCAACCTGACCGCGCTCCAGCGGATCCTGTACACGCGCCGCGTCACGGTCGGCGCGGCCGCGCGGGAGACCATGCCCACGGTGCCCGCGGCGCCGCCGAAGCCCGCGCCGGCGCGGAGCGCGGCCGAGCGCGAGCCGAGCCCGCTCCACCCCGCGCCCTAGCCGGCATCGCGGCCCGGCCGCAGGGTGCGAGGGCCGACGGGCCCGCTTGGTACACTGACCCCCATGAAGGGCCTCACCGCGAAGGGCTTCGCCGCGGCGGTCTGCCTCGTGTCGGTGGTCTTGCTGGGGGCCGCCCCGGCCGGGCTGCCTCCCGACATGCGGGAGCGCTTCACGATCGCGGTGGCGACGCACCGGGCCGGGGACTGGAGTGCGGCGGCACGCGAGTTCGGCGACGCGGCCTGGATCGGGACGCCGCTCGAGGACTACGCGCTGCTCTACCGCGCCGACAGCCTGCTGCGCCAGGGCGAGACCGCGGAGGCCCGCCGCCTCGCGGCCCAGGCGACCGATCGCACCCCGGAGAGCGGGCTCAGCCCCTCCGCCCTGATCTGGGCCGCCGCGGTGCAGAGCGCGGCGGGCGATCCGGGCGCGGCGGTGCGCCTCTTCCAGCGAGTGCTCGGCAGCCATCCCGATCGCCTGGACGTCACCCGCACGCGCTATCTCCTGGGCGAGGCGCAGCTGGCCGCCGGAGATCAGCCCGCGGCGGCCAGGACCTTCGCCGCGCTCTGGCTGCAGGCGCCCGCCTCCTACGGCGACGCGGCGGAGGCGCAGCTGAAGGCGCTGGCCGATGGGGGCATCACGGTGCCCGCGCCGGGTCCGGCCGAGCGCGCGGTCCGCGCCGAGCGCCTGCTCTCCGGAGGCCTGATCGAGCGGGCGCTCGCCGAGGCGCAGGCCCTGGTGGCGGAGAAGCCCGCGCCCGACGTGCGCGAGCGCGCGCTCAGGGTCGTGATGAACGCGGCGCGCCGGCTCGGACGCGACGAGACCGCGCTCGCGGCGGCCAGCGACGCGCTCGCCCTAGCGCCTCCCGAGCGCCGGCCCACGTGGCTCCTGGAGCTGGGCCGCCTGCGCCAGCGTCGCGATCGCGACGCCGCGCTGGTCACCCTCGATCGGCTGGTGCGGGAGCACCCGAAGAGTCCCGTCGCCGCGGACGCGCTGCTCCTGAAGGCGGAGCTGCTGGAGGCGGCCAACCGCAGCGCGGACGCGGAGAAGACCTACGTGCGCCTCGCCGCCGACTACCCGGACGAGGACGAGGCCGCCACCGCGCTCTGGCGGCTCGGCTGGGTGGCGTGGTTCCGCGGCAATCTCGCCGAGAGCACCGCGCGCTGGACGCGTCTTCAGACCGCGCGCGGCGTGGGGAGCCTGCGCGAGTCGGCGACCTACTGGCTCGGGCGCGCCTGGGAGCGGCGCGGCGACCGCGACCAGGCCGCGCGGCAGTTCAACACCCTGGTACGCGACGCGCCCCGCAGCTACTACGGGATCCTCGCGGCCCGGCGCGTGGCCACCGCGGTGCCCGCGGCGGCGGCGCCCGCGTTCACCTTCCCCACCGATCCGCTGGAGGCCCTGCAGGGCGACGCGCGCTACGCGCGGGCCGAGGCCCTCCGAGGCGTCGGGCTGCGCGATTTCGCCGACGAGGAGCTCGACGAGCTGACCCGCGCCGCGGTGGGCGAGCCGCGCCGGCTCTACGCGCTCTCCGCCGCCTACGTGGCCGACGAGCGCTACCACATGGCGCTCCGGATCCTCCGGCGCAGCTTCCTCGGGGTGGCCCGGAGCGGTGCCGGCTCGCCCCGAGAGTTCTGGGAGATGTTCTACCCGCTCGGCTGGCGCGACGCGCTCACCGCGGCGGCGGGGCGCGCCTCGGTCGACCCGTTCCTGGTGGCGGCGGTGGTGCGCGAGGAGTCGTCCTTCTATCCCGCGGCCCGCTCCCGCGTGGGCGCCCGCGGGCTCATGCAGCTCATGCCCGACACCGGGCGGGCGGTGGCCCAGGCGCGCCAGATCCCGTTCCCCGATGCCACGGTGCTCGACCAGCCGGTCACCAACCTCGAGCTGGGCAGCACGTTCTTCGCGGGTCTGCTGCGCGAGTTCGGCGACCCGCGCCTGGCCGCGGCGGCCTACAACGCGGGGCCGACTCGCGTGCGCGAGTGGTGGGCGGGGCGCCGCTCCGACGACCTCGAGGTGTGGGTGGACCAGATCCCGTACAACGAGACGCGGGCCTTCGTGAAGCGGGTGATGCTCTCCTACGAGGAGTACCGGCGCATCTACGGAGGGAGCCAGTCCTGATCCTCCGCCCGGCCCCGCTCTGGCGGCTCGCCGCCGCCGCGGCCCTCGACGCGCTCATCGGCGTGGTGACATGGAGCCTCGCCGCGATGTGGCTGACGATCGCGGTGCTCGGCTTCCGCCGCGACCCCGACCTGCTGGACGTGACCCTGGTCTCGCTGGGGGTGCTGCTCCTGGCGGTGGCCTTTCACGTCGCGTATCACACCGTGCTCGTGGGCGGCTGCGGGCAGACGGTCGGCAAGATGCTGCTCGGGGTGGCGGTGGTGCGGCGCGACGGCGCGCCCGCGGGCTACGGACGCGCGCTGCTGCGGTGCGTGGGCGGCGGCGGGCTCTGCATCCTGACCCTCGGGCTCGGGCGGCTGACCGTGCTCTTCACCCGCGAGCGCCGCGGGCTCTCCGACCTCGTCGCCGGCACCCGCCCCATCTGGATCTGACCGTCCCCTCTCCCCTCAGCGGATCTCCATCTTCCCTCTCCCCTCAGGGGAGAGGGCAGGGTGAGGGGCCCGGCCTACCAGCGCCTGGCCTTCGCCACCGGCACCACCACCTTCGCCGCGCCCTCGAGCGGCTCGAGGGCGGCCAGCCGCTCGTCGAGCGACGGATGGGTCGCCAGCAGCCCTTCGAGCCCCTCGCGCTCCCGCGGGGTGTAGGCGGCCAGCGACTCGAGCGCGATGGCGAGGGTCCGGCGCGGCTCGCGGTAGCCCATCGCGCGCAGGATCTCCACCGCCTTCTGGTCGGCCTGCATCTCCTGGTAGCGACTGAAGGCCCGCACCACGAGCGGATTGACCACGAAGTCGAGCAGCCCCGCCCCGGGCGCGAAGAGGCCGAGGGCGCCGAAGCTCGCGGTGAGCGACAGGGAGAGCTTGCGCCGCGTGCCCACGTGGCCCAGCACCTCGTGGGCGACCTCGTGCGCCACCACCGCCTCGATGGTGGGGGTGGGCTGGCGCATGAGCCCGTCGGTGAAGTAGAAGACCGCGTCCTCGTCGCTGTAGGCGGCGGCGGTCGGGCTCTTGATGAACGCGAAGCCGTACCGGGCGGGGTCGTCGCCGCCCGCGACCGCGGCCCGGCTCAGGATCTGGGCCAGGCGCGGCGTGCTGGGGTCCGCGGGTCGCGCGAAGTAGGTCCCGTCGGGGGCGGTGGCGCACGCGGCCAGCGTCACGGCCGCCAGCGCCGCGGTCACGAGGCCGCGGGTATTCATGGCTTCGAGCCTCATCTTAGGAGCCCCGACGCCCGGGACCCGAGGAAATAAGCCCGTCTAGGGATGGGGGAGCGCGCGCCGCGGCCCGCTCCCCCTTGGGGGGCAGGATTGACACCGTCGTGACAAGCGGACCCGGGTGGCTGGTACACTCGGCCACATAGGGAGGACGGATCGCAATGCTGATCAGGCGGGGCGGGGCAATCAAGAGCGGGGAGATCACCGGGCGAGAGGTGTACCTGAGCCGACGCGAGCTCATGGTGGGAGCGGTCGCGCTGGCCCTTGCACCGGCGGTGGCGGCCGCCGCGCCGCCCGCCGCGGGCCAGCCGCTCGCCGCGGCCCGGAACAAGGCCTACGACATCCCCGATCCCCCCACCAAGTTCCAGGACGCGACCACCTACAACAACTTCTACGAGTTCGGCGTCAACAAGGAGGATCCGTCCAACCTGGCCGGCAGCTTCAAGCCGCGCCCGTGGAAGCTGCAGGTCGACGGGCTCGTGCAGAAGCCGAAGACGTTCGACCTCGACGACGTGCTCAAGATGGCGCCGCTCGAGGAGCGGGTCTATCGGATGCGCTGCGTCGAGGGCTGGTCGATGGTGATCCCGTGGATCGGCTTCCCGCTCTCGGTGCTGCTGAAGCGCGTCGATCCCACGGGCGCCGCCAAGTACGTGGAGTTCTCCACCCTGGTCGATCCGGAGCAGTTTCCCGGCCAGCGCAAGGGGCTCTTCAACTTCGGCGGGCTCGACTGGCCCTACACCGAGGGGCTGCGGCTCGACGAGGCGCTCCACCCGCTCACGCTCCTCACGGTGGGCATGTACGGCCAGGTGCTTCCGAACTCCAACGGGGCGCCCATCCGGGTGGTGGTGCCGTGGAAGTACGGCTTCAAGAGCGCCAAGTCCATCGTGCGAGTGCGGCTCACCGCCGACGAGCCGAAGACGGCCTGGAACAAGGCGGCGCCGCAGGAGTACGGGTTCTACTCGAACGTGAACCCCAAGGTCGACCACCCACGCTGGAGCCAGGCCACCGAGCGCCGCATCGGTGAGTTCCGCCGCCGCGAGACGCTGATGTTCAACGGCTACGACCAGGTGGCCTCCCTCTACACCGGGATGGATCTGAAGAAGCTCTACTGAGGCGATCGTCGTGACCCGGCGCGGGCGCGTCGCGCTGAAGGTGGTGGCGTGGGCCGCGTGTCTCGCTCCGCTCGGGTGGGTCGGCTATCGGGCGTGGGGCGGCGACCTCACCGCCAATCCCATCAGCTTCCTCACCAACACGCTCGGCGACTGGACCCTCCGCATCCTGCTCGCGAGCCTCGCGGTCACGCCGCTGCGCATCCTCTTCCGGTGGAGCTGGCCGATCGCGCTGCGGCGGCTGCTGGGGCTGTTCGCGTTCTTCTACGCCACGCTGCACTTCTCGGTGTGGCTCGTGCTCGACCACTTCTTCGCGTGGCGCCAGATGGGCGCCGACATCGTGAAGCGCCCGTACATCACGGTGGGCATGGCCGCCCTGGTGCTGATGATCCCGCTCGCGGCCACCTCCACCGCGGCCGCCATTCGGCGGATGGGCGGCGCGCGCTGGCAGTGGCTGCACCGTGTGGTCTACGTGATCGGGGTGTGCGCGGTGCTGCACTACCTCTGGCTCGCCAAGAAGGCGAACCCGTCGCCGTACTACTACGCGGTGGTGCTCGGCCTGCTGCTCACGATCCGGGTGGGCGACTGGGTGCGGCGGGCCGTGACGCGCACGCGGGTGCGGGCGGCCGGCCCCTCACCCCGGCCGTCTCCCCAGCGGGGAGAGGGAGCGTAGCGACCCGGAGACACGAACCCTCTCGGGCGGGACAGGAGGGTAGAGACACGAAACCCTCTCCCCGGAGGGGAGAGGGCAGGGTGAGGGGCGAGCCGGCCCTACTTCGAGGGCGTGTAGTAGGGGTTCTCGCCCGAGGCGTGATCGGTGGTGTCGAGGACTTCCTCCACCTCCGGGATCTCTTCCTTGATCAGCCGCTCGATGCCCTGCTTGAGCGTGACGTCCGCGGCCCCGCAGCCCTGGCAGCCGCCGCCCATCTGCAAGTAGACCTTGTTGTCCTTGACGTCCACCAGCTGGACGAATCCGCCGTGGCCGGCCACCGCGGGATTGATCATGTTCTCGATCAGGTCCTGGACCTTCGTCATCAGCTCGTCGCTCATGGGGCCCCTCCGGGAACGGTCGCGCTACGGCCATACTGTACCACGCCCGGTTCCCCGCCGGCCGGCTAGCCGAGGCGGTCGAGCAGGGCCCGGGCCGCCTGGAGCTCCGGGGTGGCGAAGCCCTCGGTGAACCGTCCGTAGACCGGCGCCAGCAGCGCGCGCGCGGCGGCCGTCTGCCCCCGCGCGTGCCAGAGCTGGGCGAGGCCGACCGCGCAGCGCAGCTCCATGGAGAGGACGCCCTGCCGGCGCGTCCAGTCGAGGGCGCGCTTGAAGTGCTCCTCGGCGGCGACCGGGGCCTGCGAGCCCCCGGCCAGCAGGAGCAGCTCGGCCTTGATGCGCAGCAGCTCCGCGAGGCACCAGAACTCCTCGTCCCGCTCGTCGCGGCTGAGCGCCTCGTCGATGGTGGCGAGTCCCTGGGGTATCTGACCGACCCCGACCAGGGCCTGGGCCATGGTGCCGAGCAGGCCGGTGTAGTAGGGCACGAAGTCGGTGGCGCGCAGCTCGTCGAGCCCGTCCCGCAGGACCTCGGACCCCGCCGCCACGTCGCCACGCCGCACCAGGACCACCCCGCGGAGACACCGCGCGCGCGCATGCCACACCGAGAGGGCCGACCGCCCGGAGCGGTCCAGCAGCATGGCCACCGAGCGCTCCGCCGCTTCCAGCTCGCCGCTCCAGATCTCGAGCAGGCTCGAGACCTCGAGGGCGCCGCACAGCGACACCGCATGGCCGATGGCCTGCGCGTCCACCACGTTGCTGCGGGCCAGCCGTAGCCCCTGGTCCGGGAAGCCCTGCAGCCAGAGGATCCGGGCCAGGATCATCCGGGCCACGAGCGGCTGGTCGTACTGGAACCGGATCATGTGCGAGCGCCGGGCCGAGTCGACGTAGTGCGCGAGCATGCTCTCGAGATGCCGGCGCGCGCTGGTCTGGTCGCCCAGGTAGTGCAGGGACGTCCCCACCATCCGCTCGCCCACCGGCCGATCCGGCGCGCGGTCGGGAGCGGCGACGCGGTCGCCGAAGCGCAGGGCCAGGTCGAGCGCGGCCCGGCACTCGCCCCGGCTGACCCGGAAGTGCCACAGGCCCCAGAGGGCCCGGAGCTGGTACTCGAGATCACCGAGGCGCTCCGCGATCTCGAGCGCGGTCGTCCACGCCGCGATCGTGTCGGGCGCCGGGCCCTTGGTCTGCATGAGCGACACCCCGAGCGCGGCGCAGAGCTGCATCTCGCGGCGCGGATCGGCCGGGTGCGGACCGAGGCTCGCCCGCGCCCGCTCGGCCCGGTCCCGGCACTCGACCAGGAGCGATTGCTGGAACCACAGCGGCACCGCGGCCACCGTGAGCGCCACTCCGAGCGCCGGGTCTCCACTCGGAGAGAACGCCCAGTCGAGCGCGGTGCGGAGGTTGTCGATCTGCCGGCCGTGGACCGAGAGCCACTCGCCGGCGGGGCGGCTCTCCAGCTCGGCGTCGGCCCGCTCGAAGAGGCCCCGGTAGTACTCGGCGTGGCGCCGGGCGGTGGCGTCGAGCTCGCCGGCCGCGGTGAGCTTCTCGAGCGCATAGGCGCGCGTGGTCTCGAGGAGACGGTAGCGCGTGACCGAGCCCACCGTCTCGACCACCACCAGGGACTTGGCGACCAGGTTGGTCACGCCGTCCATCACGTCCACCGCGCCCAGGCCGGCCGTCGTCGCGACCGCGGTGGCGGCCTCCATGGTGAAGCCGCCCGCGAAGACGCTCAGCCGGTGCAGCACCTGCCGCTCGAGCGGCGGCAGCAGGTCATAGCTCCAGTCGAGAGTGGCGCGCAGCGTCTGGTGCCGCGGCAGCGCGGTGCGGTGGCCGCCGGTGAGGAGCCGGAAGCGGTCGTCCAGCCGCGCTGCCAGGCCATCCACGCCGAGAGTGGCGGTGCGGGCCGCGGCCAGCTCGATCGCGAGCGGGATGCCGTCGAGCCGCCGGCAGATCGCGCCGGTGAGGGCGAGCGTGCGCGCGTCGAGGCTCCAGTGCTGGTCCATCGCCTGCGCGCGGGTGACGAAGAGCTTGACCGCCGGCGTCTCCAGCAGCGCCTCGCGGCCCTCCACGCCCTCGCCCGGCACCTGCAGGGAGAGCACGCGATAGACGTACTCGCCGGGCGCCCGGAGGGGCTCGCGGCTCGTGGCCATCACGCGGACGTGGGGGTTCGCCCGCAGCAGCGCCTCCGCCATGCGCGCGGCCGCCTCGATCACGTGCTCGCAGTTGTCGAGCACCACGAGGACCCGGCGGCTCCCCAGCGCGGACGCCACCCGATCGGGTGACTCCGCGCCGGTCGGCAGGGTGAGGCCCAGCGCGCTCGCCACCGTGACCGGGACGAGACCGGGGTCCGACAGCGGCGCGAGCTCGGCGACCCAGACTCCGTCCCGGTGCCCGCCGAGCTGCTGGCGCGCCGCCTCGAGGCCGAGCGTGGTCTTGCCGATACCGCCCGCGCCGATCAGGGTGACGCAGCGATGCGCGGCGATCAGGGCGGTCACCTCCGCCAGCGCCATGGCGCGGCCGATCAGCTCGGTGGACGGCGCGGGCAGGTTGGTTGCGGGCGGGACGTCCGGCAGGGCCGCGGTCGCGGCGGCGAGGAGGTCGGCGACCGGGCCCGCGGCGGCAGGCGGGGCCGCGGGCGATCCCTCCGGCTCCGCGGACACGCCCGCGTGAGCGGGCCGCGAGCGCCGGATGTCCTGGTAGAGCTGCGTCGTCTCCGCCTCCGGCTCCGCGTGCAGCTCGCGCTTCAGGGCGTCGACGCAGAGCTGGTACTGGCGCAGCGCGGCCTCGCGCCGGCCGAGGCGGGCGTGCAGCCGCATGATCGCGCGGTGGACCGGCTCCTGGAGCGGGTCGAGCGTGAGCAGCCGCAGGCCGGTCTGCACCGCCGCCTCCGCCGCGCCCGTCCGCTTATGGTGAGTGAGCAGTCGCCCGAGACCCTGGATGGCCATCTCGTGCAGGCGCTCTCGCTCCGAGGTCAGCCACTCCTCGAACGGACGCTCCGCCACCGAGATCCCCGCGAGCAGATCGCCGCGGTAGAGGCTCGCGAGCTTCTCGAGCGCGGTGGGGCTGCCGTCGGCGACGAGGCGCTCGAACTCGGCCACGTCCACGTCGACCACGGCGGGGGCCAGGGCCACGCTCGGTCCGTCGAGGACCAGGCCGGCCTGCGCCCCCGACGGCAGGGCCTTGCGGATGCGCGAGAGCGCGTGGCGCAGGTTGCCGCGGGCCTGCGCCTCCTGCATGTCGCCCCAGAGGAGGGCCGCGAGCTGCTCGCGCGGGTGCGCCTGACCGAGCGGGAGCGCCAGATACGCCAGCAGCGCCAGGGTCTTGCGGGTAGGAAGCACCAGCGGGGCGCCCGTGTCGAGCTCCGCCCGGAAGCCTCCAAGTAACAGAACCGTAACACGCGTCGCGAGCGTCACTGTGCCTCCGGATGGCCGGGAGCGCCCAGTATGCCACAGCCGGACCGGCGGACCACGCGGCGTGCCCGGCGAGATCACGCCACTTTTCACGGTGCCGGGCACGATCCGGGTATGGCTCTCCGGGTACAAGGGAGTCCATGAGGACGGCACACGACATGAGCGAAGGCGACAGCGAGTTCGAGCACACGGAAGACCTCGGCGAGTACACGACCATCATCGTGCGAGTGCGACGGGACGACGCGGGCCGGCTGAGCGGAGTGGTGGAGCGGGTGCGGACCGGCGAGAAGGTCCGCTTCCACGGCCTCGAGACCCTCGGCCGCGCGGTGGCGACGCTCCTGGAGAGCGCACAAGGAGATCACCCATGAGCACCACCCCGACCCTGCCGGGCCCACGGCTCCGGCGCGTGACCGACCACATCCAGGGGAACCTGGATCAGGACCTCACCCTGGCCCGGCTGGGCGCGGTGGCCTGCATGAGCCCGTTCCACTTTGCGCGGCTCTTCAAGAGCACCACCGGGCTGCCGCCGCATCGCTTCGTGCTGCGGGCCCGCGTCGATCACGCCCGCGCGCTGTTGACCGACCTGACGCTCTCCATCCATCACATCGCGCAGGTGGTGGGCTTCCGGACCCCGAGTCACTTCACCGCTGTCTTCCGCCGGGTGACCGGCGTCACGCCGCGCGCGTACCGGGCGGAGCTCCGAGGAGGATCACATGCCATGTCATGAGGGAGGGACCGCGGTGATGGACCGAGACGCGACGCTGGTGGAGCGGCTGCGGGAGCGAGGGGCGGGGGCGGCCGAGGAGCTCGTCGACACCTACGGGGACCGCGTGTACCGGCTGGCGGTCCGGATCACCGGCAGCCCGTCGGACGCGGAGGAGGTGGCCCAGGACGCGCTGTGGAGCGTGAGCCGGAAGATCGACAGCTTCCGCGGGGATTCCGCGTTCGGCTCGTGGCTCTACCGCATCACCGCGAATGCGGCGTACCAGAAGCTGCGCGGGCGGCGGAGCGCCCGGCACGAGATCTCGTGGCACGACCTGGCGCCCGGACTCGACGAGAAGGGGCACTCCGTCGAGCCCCCGGTGGACTGGTCGCCGCGGCTGCGCGATCCGGCGATGGAGGCGGAGCTGCGCACGGCCCTGCGGGAGGCCATCGACCAGCTGCCGGGGGAGTACCGCGCGCCGCTGCTGCTGCGGGACGTGGAGGGGCTCTCGACGCTGGAGGTGGCGGAGGCGCTCGGCCTCAAGCCGGCCACCATCAAGTCGCGCGTGCACCGGGCCCGACTGTTTCTCCGCAAGCGCCTGGAAGCGCTGCGCTAGGGCAAAGGGCAAGAAGGCGACACGCCCGGGCGCAACCGATGGGCCCGGGCGCGCGTCTACCTGAGTGATGGGCAGAACGATGGGCAAGATCGTCCGCCTCTCGAGGAGCGGCCTGGCGGTGACGCTGGCCGCGGTGTTCGTCGCGCTGCAGCTCGTCCGGCCCGGCCTGGCCAGGGCCCCGGCGCGGACCGAGCTGGCCGCGCCGCCCGCGGTCCGTGACGTGCTGCGCGACTCGTGCTACGACTGCCACTCGAGCGAGACGCGCCTCAGCTGGTTCGATCAGGTGGTGCCCGCGTACTGGCTGGTGGCGCGGGACGTCGAGCGGGCGCGCGCGCATCTGTCGCTGTCCGCGCTCGCGGAGCGGCCGGTGCTCGAGCAGCGCGACCGGCTCTTCGAGGCGGTGAACCACGTGCGGCTCGGCGCGATGCCGCCGCGCCGGTACACGCTGCTGCACCCCGAGGCGCGGGTGACCCCGGCGGAGCTGGCCACGCTGGAGCGCTACCTCGCCACGGTGGCCGCCGGGTCCTCGACGAGCCCCGCCCGCCGCGAGGCCGCGCGCGAGGAGTACGAGGCGTGGGTCGCCGCGCCCGCGCATCGCCCCGACGTCCGGCCGGCCCCGAACGGGGTGCGGCTGCCCCGGGGCTACCGCGAATGGAAGGTCGTGAGCATGACCGACCGCTTCGACAGCGGCAGCCTCCGCGTGGTGCTGGGCAACGAGATGGCGATCCGCGCCATCGCGGCCGGCCACACCAACCCGTGGCCCGACGGCTCGATCCTGGCGAAGGTCGAGTGGGACCAGCTGGGCGGGACGGGCGGCGACGTCGACGGCGGGGCCTTCCAGCGGGCCGAGTTCATGATCAAGGACCGCCACAGGTACGCGACGACCGGCGGATGGGGCTGGGGGCGGTGGCAGGGCGGGGGCCTCGAGCCCCAGGGCGCCGGCCCCGGCTTCGCGACCGGCTGCGTGAGCTGCCACGCGCCGGTGAAGGACCGGGACCTGGTGTTCACGATCCCGCTCGCCCGCCAGGCCGGGGGGGCGCCGGTGCCGGGCCTGCCGATCGATCCGTTCCAGTGGAAGGCGATCGCGGCGGGGCTCGACGAGCGCGACTCGACGATGTCCACGCTCTACGGCAACGACGCGGCGGTCCGCGCCGCGCGGACGGACTCGGGCTACGGACCCGGCGCGGCGCTGGCGATGGCGACCTGGCGACGGCGGGAGGACCCCTACTGGTTCGGCGCCCGGATCCCCGGCGCGCTGGTGTCGGTGGAGCTGGTGACGGTCGGCGAGACCGAGGACCACCGGCCGACCTACGGCTACGAGGAGTACCGTGGGGCGCCGCTGCGGAAGGTGGCCGAGCGCGAGCCGGGCGCGGAGCGGCCGGCGCGACTCGACGCCATCCTCGGCCGGCGTGCTCTCGTGATGCCCTGATCCCGGAGCGGCCCGCGGACCGGCGCCACTCCGCGCGGCGGCCTACTCTGCGATGTCGCCGACCACTCGCACCCGGGTCCGGAGCGAGTTGCCGGGCAGGTAGGCGAGCGGCAGGTCCTCCACCTCGACCACGTTGATGGTGGCGCGGTCCGCGCCGGCGGCCACCGCCTTGTCCTCCGCGGCGCGCCGCGCGCGCGCGATGGCCTCCTCCCGCGTCAGGTCCTGGAAGATCTGGTCCACCTCGCCGCTCACCTGCGCGATCGCGGCGCCCACCGCGTTGGCCACCGCCTGGTGCGGCACGTTCAGCACCTCGGAGACTCCGGCCAGGCGCGCCGGCACCAGGAAGGAGCCGCCGCCCACCGCGATCAGCGGGACCAGGCCGGCGTCGGTCTTCATCCGGTCCACGCCCTCCTCGATCATGCCCCGGATGCGGACGAGCGCCGCGTCCACCAGCGCCGCGGGCAGCGAGGCGACGCGCGCCCGGTCGCCCAGGTCGATGAGGCCGGCGGCCACCGCCACGTCGGTCACGGTGAGCACGTCGCCGCCGAACACCAGCGCCTGCTCGGTGAGGCGGTAGCCCACGCTGGTCGGCCCGATGGCCAGCGGCTCGCGCGCCACGCGGGTGCCGCCGCCGAGCCCGAGCGACAGGAGATCCGGCATGCGGAAGAGCGTGCGCACGCCGCCGATCTCCACCACGCTGTTGGCCTCGCGCGGGAAGCCGTGGCGCAGGCTGCCGATGTCGGTGGTGGTGCCGCCCACGTCGACCACCAGGGCCTCGTCGCGCTTGGACAGGAACGCGGCGCCCCGCATGGAGTTGGTCGGCCCGGAGGCGAACGAGTAGACCGGGTAGGCCTCCGCGACCTCGGCGAGCATCACGGTGCCGTCGTTCTGGGTGAGGTAGAGCGGCGCCGCGATGCCGCTGGCGCGAAGAGCCTCCGTGAACGCGCGCGTGGTCTTCCGGGCCAGCTCGATCAGGCACGCGTTGAGCAGCGCCGCGTTCTCCCGCTCCAGCAGGCCGATGCGCCCGAGCCGGTGCGACTGGGTGACCGCCACCCCGGGGTACTCCTCGGCGAGGATCGCGGCCGCCTCCTCCTCCCCGGCCGCGTTGAGCGGGGAGAACACCGCGGCCACCGCCACCGAGGTGATGCCGGCCTCGCGGATGCGCCGCGCCGCGGCCCGCATGCCACGAGCGTCGAAGGGCACCAGCGGCCGGCCGTCGAACTCGTGGCCGCCCTCCAGCGTGACCACCTCCGCGCGCACCAGCTCGGCCAGGTCCTCCGGCCAGTCCACGAACGGTGGCAGCGAGGCGCCGGAGGGCAGGCCGATCCGCACCGCGGCCACGCGGCCGAGGTCGCGCCGCTGCACGACCGCGTTCGTGAAGTGGGTCGTGCCGATCATCACCGCCTGGGCGGTCCGGGCCCCGGGGGCCTGGGCCACGAGTGCGGCGAGGGCCTTCGTGATCCCGGTGGTCACGTCGGAGGTGGTGGGCGTCTTGACCGCGGCCGCGACGCCGTCGTCCTCCAGCAACACCGCGTCGGTGTTGGTGCCGCCCACGTCGATGCCGATGCGCCGTCTCATGCGAACACCGAGCGGAACTCGAGGTCGTAGCCGAAGGCCCGCGGGCCCACGTGCTCGATGCCCTTGGGGGTCAAGAGAATCGGCGGGGCGGGCAGGGCCAGCACCGTGACCCGCTGGCCGTAGCGCAGGGTCTCGGTGCCGATGGCGTCGCCCGCCACCGTGTCGACCACGCAGATCAGGTCCGGGGTCATCACCCGCGGCACGTCGTCGAGCCAGCCGACCGCGAACTCGTTCTGGAACGCGAGGCGGAAGGTGTGGCCGCGGAAGTCGTCGAGACCCTCGATGGCCGCGGTGCCTCGCAGGAAGCCCTCGGTGGTGCGCCGGGCGATGTCGTGGATCTTCCCCGCGAAGAGCTTGATGCCCCCCGTGACCTCCAGCACCGCGTCGATCGGGTCGCGGTGGGCCCGGCGCGCGGCCTGCACCGCCCGGCCGATGCCGATGGCCTTGGTGGTGGAGCCGAGGATCGCGCACTCCTTGATCTCCTTGCCGGTGCGCGGGGCCTTGCACGTGGAGGCGATCGAGCCCACCTCCACGCACGCCTTGCGGCTGATGCGCTCCATCCACTTCCAGGAGGCGGCGCGCGCCACCACCACCGCGTTGTCCCGCACGTCCGCGAGCGTGAGCGGGTACATGCGGAGGTCGTGGATGGCGAAGCTCGTCATCTGGGCCTCGGGGAAGGCGCGGCCCATGCAGTCGCCGTCGATCACCGGCAGGTCGAGGACCGCGGCGCCCATGAAGGGCTGGATCGAGTTGCCCCCGCCGATCTCGAGCGACATCAGGGCGCGGAACTTTCGGCCCAGGTACTCCTCCATCATGGTGACGGCCAGGGCCATCGTCTTGGGATCGGTGAGGCGCTCCTGACCGACCAGGGGGGCGCCCATGTTGGAGACCACCGCGACCAGATCGTCGTCGGCCAGCTCCGAGGCGTCCATCAGCTGGCACACCACGCCCTTGCGGTAGGCCTGGCGCATGTTGAGCAGCGCCAGGTAGGGGCTGCCGCCGCCCCCGGTGCCCAGGATCCAGGCTCCGATGGCCAGGCTCTCGATCTCGTCCGCGGTGACCGGTCTCATCAGGTCTCTCGTCTCAGAAGCCGGTGAACTCCTCGAGCCCCATGAAGCGCGCGATGCCCAGGACGAGCACCAGGGCCACCCCGATGGCGAAGGCGGACACCGCGGCCGCGGTGGGGTCGAAGGAGTATTTGAGATAGGCGAAGAGCTCGATCGGGAGCGGGGTCAGCTTCGAGCTGGTCAGGAAGAGCGACAGGGTGAAGTTGTCGAACGAGATCGCGAAGGCGAAGATCGCGCCCGCCACTACGCCGGGCTTGATCACCCCCAGCGTCACCTCGAAGAACGCGCGCACCGGATGCGCGCCGAGGCTCTGCGCGGCCTCCTCCAGGGCGAGGTCGAAGTGGGTGAGGGTGGCGGTGACGGTGCGGATCACGTAGGGCGTGGTGACCACGATGTGGCCGATCAGGAGCGCGGCGTAGGAGGCCTGCATCTTGAAGAGGGTGTAGAACTGCAGCAGCGCCACGCCGGTGAGGATCTGGGGCAGCAGGAGCGGCGAGGTGACGAGGGCGTTCAGCAGGTCGCGCCCGCGGAAGCGGCCCCGTACCAGCGGGATGGCCGCCGCGGTGCCGATCACGGTGGAGGCCAGCGCGGTCCAGGCGGCCAGCTCGGTGGAGAGGCGGAGGGCCTGCATGAACTCGCGCCGGGCGAAGAAGTTGGCGAACCATTTGAGCGAGAAGCCCTGGGGCGGGAACGTGAAGTAGTTGCCCGCGTTGAAGGCGGCCAGGACCACGATGACCATCGGCAGCAGCAGGAAGGCGTAGATCAGGCCGACCACGGTCCTGAGGATCATACGATGCCCCGCAGCGCCCGCTCGGTGACCTTGATGTAGACCCCGATGAGGGCCACCGAGATCACCAGCAGCACGAAGGCGTTGGCGGCCCCGAAGGGCCAGTCGAACACCGAGAGCACCTGGTCGTACACCACCATCGGCAGCACGTGCACCTTGAAGCCGCCCACCAGGATCGGCACCACGAAGGAGCTGATCGCGAGCGAGAACACCAGGAGCGACCCGGCCAGGATGCCGGGCAGCGACAGCGGCAGGGTCACCTCGAAGAACGCCCGCCGCGGCGAGGCCCCGAGGGTCTGGGAGGCCTCGAGCAGCTGGGGCTCGATGCGCTTGAGCACCCCGGTGAGCGACAGCACCATGAACGGCAGGAACACGTGCACCAGCGCCAGCGTGACCCCGAACTTGTTGTACATGAGGGGCAGGGGCTTGGCGAGCCATCCCGCCCGCACCAGGCTCTCGTTGATCAGCCCGCGATCGGCGAGGAGGATCATCCAGCCGTAGCAGCGGATCACGATGCCCACCAGCAGGGGAGACAGGATGAACACGATCAGGAGCGGCTTCCAGCGCGAGCGGGTCAGCGCCAGGTGATAGGCCAGCGGGTAGCCGAGCAGCAGCGAGGCCACGGTGGTGAGCAGGCCGAGCCAGAGCGTGTCGCCCAGCACGCCCAGGTAGTAGGCGTCGGTGAAGAAGTGCACGTAGTGCTGGGGCGTGAACGACCACTCGAGCTGGCCGTAGGACTGGCGCGAGAAGCTGATGGCCAGCATCAGCGCCAGGGGGGCGAGGAAGAAGACGCCCAGCAGCAGGACGTACGGTCCCAGCAGCAGGGCGCGGGCGCCGCGGGTCACGGGTCTAGCGGCCGAGGAGCTCCGCGGCCACGCGGGCCACGAGCAGGTTCGCCACCAGGGTCGGCGCGCCGGTGAGCGCGGCGACCTCGTCGCGGGTCTTGCGGCGGAAGCCGATGCAGTCCATGACCACCAGGCCCGCGCCGCCCGCCTTCAACGCCTCCGCGGCGCCGCGCACCGCGGCGGGGTCGTTCTCCTGGTAGGGCGAGAGCGGCGCCACGTGGGCGTCGAAGCCCGACGCGCGCCAGCGGGCGGTGGTCTGGGCCACGTGGCGCTCCGACGGCGTCAGCACCCCCAGGCGGCCGGGGAACACCATCGCCCGCAGGAGGCCCAGCAGGAGCTGCTGCGGCTCGAGGAACGGCCGCCGCGCCCGGAGCCGGGGGAACTCGCCGGTGCAGAGCAGCACGTTCAGCGCCACCCCGCGGTCCTCCAGCGCCGCGATCTTCGCCTCGATGCGCGGGATCATCTTGGTCTTGCCCACGAAGACGGAGGAGCCGTCGGCGAGGCGGGTGACCAGGATCTCGTCGTCGCCCTCGGGGGCGAGCGGGGCGATCTGCTCGCGGGCGAGCCCGTCGAGCGCGCCCGCCTCCACGATCTCCACGTCGCCGCCCCAGATCGCCGCCATGTCCGGCACCACGTCGCTGCGCGGCGCCTGTCCCACCGTGATCAAGCCGACCTTGGTCATGCCGTGCTCTCCTGGGGTGTGGAGGAAGTGGCGGACGCGGCCGGGATCATCCGGGCGTCGGCCGCGGTCCAGCCCGCGCGCACGCGGGCCCCCGTGGCGAAGCGCACCTCGCCCAGCTCGACCGCCTGCAGCTCGAGCCCGCCGTCGGACTTCAGGATGTAGCGCACCGTCTCGCCCTGGTAGACCACGTGGGCCACCGTCATGGGCAGCACGGTGTCGAGCGCGCCGCTCGGGTCGAGGCGCACCCGCTCCGGGCGCAGCGCCACCGCGACGGCCGCGCCCGCCGGGGCCGCCCCGCTGGCGGCCAGCCGCGCCTCGCCGCACTCCACCGCGTTGCCGCCCGCGGCGCGGCCGGCCAGGAGATTGATGTTGCCGATGAACGAGGCCACGAACGCGGTCGCGGGCGCCTCGTAGAGCCCGCGCGGCGGCGCGACCTGCTCGACCCGGCCGCGGTGCATCACCGCGATGCGGTCGGACATGGTCAGCGCCTCCTCCTGGTCGTGGGTGACGTAGATGGTGGTGATGCCCACCTCGCGCTGCAGTCGCTTCAGCTCGATCTTCATGTGGTCGCGCAGCTTCTTGTCGAGCGCGCCCAGCGGCTCGTCGAGGAGCAGCACCGCCGGCCGCGTGACGAGGGCGCGGGCCAGGGCCACCCGCTGCTGCTCGCCTCCCGAGAGCTGCGACGGGTAGCGCGCGCCGTGGCCCGGGAGCTGGACCAGGGCGAGGGCGTCGGCGACGCGCCGGGCGATCTCGGCCTTCGGCACGCGCTGCATGCGGAGGCCGAAGCCCACGTTCTGGGCCACCGTGCGGTGGGGGAAGAGGGCGTAGTGCTGGAAGACCATCCCGACCTGGCGCCGGTGCGGCGGCACGCGGGTCACGGTGACGCCGTCGATGGCCACCTCGCCCGCGTCGGGGGCGACGAAGCCCGCCACCGAGCGCAGGGTCGTGGTCTTGCCGCACCCGGACGGGCCGAGCAGGGTGAAGAACTCGCCCGGGGCGATGGTGAGCGACACCCCGTCGAGGGCCAGGGTGGCGCCGTAGCGCTTGACGAGGCCGGTCAGGGCGACGGTGCCGCGGGCGCGCGCGGCGGCGGGCGCCGGCGCGGCGACTCGCGTCAACGCATCTCCTTGTTCCACTTCTCGGTCCACTGCGGCCGCTGCTTGGCCACCTGCGCCCAGTCGAAGAGCACCAGCTTCTCCACATCCGCGGGCCCGCTGATGATCTTCTTGGCCACGTCGGCGGGGATCTTCACCGTCTTGTTGGTGGGGCTCCAGAAGAGCTCGGTGGCGAAGGCGAGCTGCACCTCCGGCGAGATGTAGGCGTCGATGAACTTCCACGCCAGCTCCTTGTTCTTCGAGCCCTTCGTGACCTGGACGATCTGGTCCAGGATCGGCAGCCCCTCGCTCGGCGCGGCCCAGTCCACCGGGATGCCGCGCTTCTGCAGATCGTAGGTGGAGGCGTCGTGCAGCACCGCCATCACCACCTCCTTCTGCTCGAGCTGCTTCTCCACCGTGCCGGTGAAGTCCACCAGCTTGGGCTGGGCCCGCTTGATCGCGGCCAGGCCGGCGTCGATGTCGAAGTAGTCCTTGCCGAAGATCTTGGAGACGATGAACAGGAAGTTGATGCCGAGGGTGTTGCCGATCACGTAAGTGGCCCGCTTGCCCGCGTAGGCCTCGTCCCAGAAGTCCTTCCACGAGGTGGGCTTCTTGAGCCCCATGTCGGTGCGGTAGGCCAGGCCGATGCGGCCCCAGAACATGGCGAGGCTGGTGTCGCCGATGAGGGCCTTCGGATAGAGGTTCTTGATGTTGGGGGCGAGCGTCTCGTTGCGCTTGTCGAAGAAGCCGCGCTCGCGCGGGATCGGGAACGCCGGCTCGTTGCCGAACACCACGTCGTAGGGCGGGTTGTCGGGGCCCGCGGCGAGCATCTTGGCCACCCACTCGGTGGTGATGCCGGTGACGATGTCGACCTTCACGTTGTGCTTCTTCTCGAAGGGCTCGACCAGCACCTTCTTCATGACCTCGGACCAGCGGCCGCCGTAGCCGGTCACCACCAGGGTGGTCTGCTGGGCGTGCGCGGCCGGCGCGGGCGCCAGCGCGAGCACGAAGGCGCCCAGCACGATCCAGACGAGGAGCAGCGCGGAGCGAGACGTCGAGCGAGCGATCATGAGCAGGCCTCCGGAGCGTGGCGTTGACGTGGGCGGCATTATGTCGCAGCCGGAGGGCGAATGGTAGAGGCAGGGCGCGGCGGCGGCCGCGCGCTAGCGGGAGCGGGCGAGGGTGCGCCGGCCGCGCGTGACGGGCAGGCGCCGGCTACCGTGCGAGGCCGCCGCCGCGACCAGGTTGTCGACCAGGTTCGGATAGCGGCGTCCCGCGAGACGGGCCCGGGCCGCGGCCTGCTTCTTCTCCTTCGGCGAGAGCTTGGCGGGGCGCGTCGAGCGCGGCGGCGCCTGCTCCCAGGGCGGCTTCGATCGCGTGCGAGTCATGTGGTCCATGGGCAGCATCGGCCGTGCCACCCGACGGGCGCGCCGCGCGAAGCCGGGACTTCCGCGCCACATATCTCGTCGGGGCCCCCACGATGAGGGAGCGGGACGCTTCTACCGGGCAAGGCTTACACGGCCCCGCCGCACGCACGCGCCGCCTCGCATCGGCCGGGCGCCATTGACGCCCCGGCGAGCCCGGCGTACGGTGTCCGCCATGACCGCGGCGGGGCGGAGCTCCGTGCAGACCGTGCTCGGCCCCATCGCGCCCGCCGACCTCGGGCCCACGCTCATGCACGAGCACCTGCTGTGCGACATCCGCCACCCGTCGCAGCGCAAGCCCGACGACCTGGGCCCCGAGCTGGCGCTCGACAACGTGTGGGCCATCAACTACGGCACCGCGAAGGGCGCCGCGCGCAACTACCTCCTGGACGCGTGCGAGGTGGCCATCGACGAGGTGCGTCGCATGCTGTCCGCGGGCGGGCGCAGCGTGGTCGATCTCTCCTCCGGCGGGCTCAGCCCCGACCCGATGGGCCTGGTGGAGATCGCGCGGCAGAGCGGGGCCCACGTGATCATGGGCTGCGGCCAGTACGTGAACGACTACCAGGACCCGGCCAACGCCACCCGCACCGTGGAGGACTTCGCGGAGGAGATGGTGGAGGCGGTGCGGGACGGCGTGTGGGGCACCGACGTGAAGGCGGGCATCATCGGCGAGATCGGCTGCAGCGCGCCGTGGACGCCGCTGGAGCAGCGCGTGATGCTCGCCGCCGTCCTCGCCCAGCGGGAGAGCGGCGCGTCCATCAACGTGCACCCGGGCCGGCATCCCGACCAGCCGCAGGAGGCGGCCGACTTCATCCGCGTGAAGGGCGGGCGGATGGACCGGGTGATCATCAGCCACATCGACCGCACCGTCTTCGACGACGAGCGCCTGCGCCGCCTGGCCGCCACCGGCTGCGTGCTGGAGTGGGATCTCTTCGGCCAGGAGTCCTCCTACTACCGGCTGGCCGACATCGACATGCCGAACGACGCGGTCCGGCTGCGCGCCATCCGCGGGTTGATCGATCGCGGGCACCTCGCCCAGGTGCTGATCTCGCACGACATCTGCTACCGCTCCCGCCTGGTGCGCTGGGGCGGGCACGGCTACGGTCACATCTTCGCCAACGTGGTGCCGATGATGCGGCGGCGCGGGTTCGCGGAGGCCGAGATCCAGTCCATCCTCGTCGACAACCCGCGCCGGCTGCTCACGCTGGTCTGAACGGAGGCTTCGCCATGAACCCGAACGCCATGCTCGCGCTGGACCTCGAGAAGATCACCGCCGCCATCGCCTCCGGCACCCGGCCCAACCAGGTGCTGTGGCAGACGGAGGACTCCATCGCCTTCGTGGCCCGCGGCCGCGAGGGCCGGAGCGAGTTCCACGTCGACCCGAGCGACGAGGTCATGTACATGATCAAGGGCGACATGAACCTCCACTACCGCACGCCCGAGGGCGAGGAGAAGGTGGCGGTGATCCGCGAGGGCGGGATCATCCACTGCCCGGCCGGCACCCCGCACTCGCCGCGCTTCGCCCCCGACGCGTTCGTGCTGGTGATCGAGCGGAAGCGACGCACGGGCGAGCAGGATCGCTTCTTCTGGTTCTGCCCGTCGTGCAAGGCCCAGCTGTACGAGGCCTCGCGCCACGTCCGTGACTATCTGGCCGACCCGGTCTCCGAAGTCTACGCGGAATTCTACGGGGACGACGCGCACCGCACCTGTCGCAAGTGCGGGCACGTGGCGCCGCCGCGCCCGGGCGCCGCGGCCCGCTCCTAGACCGGCGCCCGATCGGCCACGCCGGCGACGGTGCGGAGCCTCGCGCCGGAGTCCGGCTCGAAGACGTGATAGCGCCGGAAGGTGAGCCAGATCGCGTCGCCGGTCCGGACGGTCGGCGATCCGGGCAGCTGCGCGTAGACCTCGCGCTCCCGCACCCGCGCGCTCACGATCGTGGCGTTGAGCATCGGCATGGTCAGGGTGCCCGCGACCGTCGCGGCCACGCCGTCCATGCGGGGCTCCCGCGAGATGTCCACGTCCTCCGGCCGTACCCCCACCTGGCTCGACCGGAGCGACGGATCCGGCAGGTGGTCGCCGTCCAGGAAGCTGATGGGTGGAGCGCCGACGTGCCGGTTGAGGAAGCCGGCGACGAACGCGTTCCGCGGCTCGTCGTAGATCTCCTGATAGGCGCCGATCTGCTCGATGCGCCCCCGGCCCATGATGGCGAGCCGGTCGGCCAGGATCAGGGCCTCCACGTGATCGTGCGTCACGTAGACCGTCGTGATGCCGAATTGCCGCAGCAGGACCTTGAGGTTGACGCGGTAGCGCTCGCGCAGCGCCTGATCGAGGCTCGAGAACGGCTCGTCGAGGAGGAACACCGCCGGGTCCCGGGTGATGCAGCGGCCGAGCGCCACGCGCTGTTTCTCGCCGCCGGAGAGCGTGCCCGGCCGTCGATCGAGCAGGGCGCTCAGCTCCACGCCCATCAGCTCGCTCGTACGCCGGTACTTCTCCCGCGCCAGCTCGTTCATCTCCGGCGTTTTCTTCCGGAAGAGGAAGTAGGAGAGCACGTTCGTCCGGGAGGTCATGTGCGGGTAGAGCGCATAGCTCTGGAAGACCATGCCGATGCGCCGGCCGCCGGGCGGCACCTGCGCCATGTCCACGCCGTCGTAGTGCACGGCACCAGACTCCGGCTGGATCAGGCCCGCGATCAGCCGGAGCAGCGTGGTCTTGCCGCACCCGCTCGGGCCCAGGACGACCAGGGTCTCGCCGTCGAAGACGGTCAGATTCAGGTCGCGGATCTCGAACCCGGGACCACTCCGGAGTGACGGGACGAGCCCGAGGCCGGTGGGCTCTCGGTTGCGGAGCGTCGCGGACAGCCGGATCAGATCGATCCGCGCCATGGCGGGATCGTCCGGGCAGACATCAGAGCCGCGTCGACGATGTCAGGGCCAACTGGCCCTGGGTGGGCTCCGCTCAGCAGAACCACGCCTCGCTGAGGCGCGGCGGCCGCCGGCGATCCCTGGACATGGCGGCGCGCACCGACGCCGGCGGGGCGGCTCCCGCCGTCTCCGCGGCCATGGCGCGCACCCGGTCGAAGATGGCGGGCGTGTCGGCCTGCATGCCGATCGCCTTCGCGACGATCGCCGCGGTCTCCGCCTGCAGCCGGTCCATCCGCGCGTCGGGATGCGTCCACCGATGGGACAGCGTGGCCGGCTCGAGCGGGCCCAGGTGCGGCCGCATCGCCGGGCTCTCCAGCAGCAGCGAGCCCGGCGGCACCAGCAGGCGCAGGCCATACTGCACGGCGTCCACGTGGTCGATCAATCCCTCGTCGGCCAGGAAGTCGAGCCACGCCCGGTGGTCGTCGAGCGTGGTCCACGGCGTGAAGGCCACCCAGGTGGGCCGCAGCGTGATGCCGGCCTCGCGGGTGAGGCCGAGCGCGGTCATGATGTCGGCGCGCGTGTGCCCCTTGTCGAGGTGCGCGAGCACGGTGTCGCTCAGCGACTCCGCCGCCGAGACCACGAACAGGCAGCCCGCCTCGCGCAGGGCGGGCAGGTGCGCGCGGTGGCGGAGCAGATGCTCGATCTTGGCCGTGAAGTCGAAGGTGACGTCCGGCCACTCGGCGTGAAGCTCGCGCGCCACCGCGAGCGCGTGAGTGGGCCCGTTCAGGAAATCGGGGTCCCCGAAGGTGACGTGGCGCGCGCCGGCCTCGATCTGCTGGCGCACGTCGGCCAGCACCACCTCGCGCGGCACCGCGAAGAAGCGGCCGCCATAGACGGGCGGGATCGGGCAGTGGCGGCACCGGTGGAGGCAGCCGCGGCTCGCCTCCGCGTAGGCGGTCAGCTCCATGCGCCCGTCGTGCTCGAGGTGCGCGTACTTCTTGATCGAGGGCAGCGCGCTGCGGCTCGGCACCGGGAAGTCGAGGCGCCGCAGGTGAGGCGCGGCGGGCTGCCCGGATCGCCCGACGCCGGGCACCGCGCCGGCCTCCCCGCGCTCGAGCGCCTTGATCAGCGCGAGCAGCGGCGCCTCCGCCTCGCCCCCGATCACGCTGTCGACGCCGCTGGCGAACAAGAGCTCCGCGTTGAGCGTGGCGTAGAGCCCGAAGAAGCAGACGTGGGCGGCGGGATTCACCGCCCGGGCGCGCGCGGCCACCTCGAGGCCCAGGCGCAGCGCGGTGTGCATGGGGACCGAGACCGCGATCACCCTGGCGCGCGCGAGCTTGTCCTCGTCGACCGGCTCCACCGAGGTGTCCATCAGGGCGGGGCGATAGCCGGCGCGCTCCAGGAACGCGGCGGGCCACGCCACCGCCAGTGGCTGGTGGCCCAGCTCGTAGCAGGCCACCAGCAGGATGTCGCCGGCCTCGCGCATGAGCCCCAGTCTACACCGGCGGTGCGGGGCGGTCCTCCAGGCGCCAGAACATCGCGATCGCGGCGATGGTGAGCAGCATCAGCAACGAGGCGAACAGCAGCGGCGTGGAGGCGTCCCCGGTGAGATCGCGCAGGGCGCCGGCCACGGTCTGCGAGACCGCCATGCCGAGGTAGAACAGCGCGTAGAACACGCCGAGCGCGGTGGCCAGGTGCTCGGGCCGCACCGCGCGGGGCAGGAGCGACATCATGATGCCGGGCGGCAGCCCGAGCAGGATGCCGCTCGCCACCAGCCAGAAGGCGGGCCACGGCGCGCGCGCCGCGCACGCGATGGTGATCGCGGTCGCGATGCAGCCCACCATCATCAGCAGGCGCGGGCGCTTGAGCCGGTCCGCCACCAGGCCGCCGAGCGGCACCGAGAGGATGCTGATCCAGAGCGCGACGCCGGTGATGCCGCCCGCCTCGCCGACCGAGGCGCCGCGGGTCATGAGGAAGCTCGGCGCGAAGCTCGCCACCACGATCACGCTCGCGTTCAGCAGCGCCCAGCCCACCCCCGCGCTGATGGACAGCGCCCACACCTGCCCCGGCATGCTCAGGTGGAAGCGCGCCGGCTCGGTTCCCGCCGAGGTCGCGTGGTCGGCGGGCGCCTCCCGGTAGCCGAGCACGATCAGCCCCAGCGCCAGGCCCGTGGCGGCGACGGTGAGGTACTCCGCGAGGCGCCACGAGGTGCCCTCCGCCACCGGGCCCAGGATCACGAGGGCCAGCGCCATGCCGAACGGCCACGCGGAGAGCATGAGGCCCATCGCGGTCTGCAGCTCGCGCTCGCGGAACCAGTCCGCCACCATGCGCGCCAGCATGATGTTCACCAGCACCCCGCCCACGCCGCCGATGGCGCGGCCGAGGGCCGCGGTGTGGAGCCCACCCGAGTACGACACCACGGTGCCGCCCGCCACCATCAGCACGAGCCCCGAGACCACGACCCGCAGGCTGCCGAAGCGCTGACCCAGCAGGCCACCCGGCAGCGCGATGACCACGCCCGGCAGCATGAAGAGGCCCATCAGCAGGCCCACCTCCGCGTAGGTCAGCTCGAAGGCCGGCACCAGGAAGGTGGTGAGCGCGGCGATCGACTGGAACATGAAGCCGAGGGAGGCGCGGGTGAGGAAGATGACGCCCAGCATGGCCCAGCGCGCGCTCGTCGTGGCGCCGCGCTCCGTGGTGACGATCGGATGGCTCATGGGAGGACTCTCAGGGCTGACGGTAGGAGATGCGATAGATGCGGCCGGCGCCCTGATCGGAGAGGTAGAGCGCGCCGTCGCGTCCCACCACCAGGTCCACCGGCCGACCCCACGCGGACGTGCCCTCGAGCCAGCCGGTGGCGAAGTCCTCCGGCGCGTTCGTCGGATGCCCGTCGTGGAAGCGGATGCGGACGATCTTGTAGCCGGTCGGCAGCGTGCGGTTCCACGAGCCGCGGTAGGCCACGAAGAGGCTGCCGCGGTACTCCTCGGGGAACTGGGTACCGGTGTAGAAGGCGAGCCCGATCGGCGCCGAGTGGGCCTGGATCTCGAGGGTGGGCGGCACCACGTCGTCGCACCTGGCGCCCTTGCCGAAGGAGGTATCGACCTGCACCTTGCCGCGTACCGTCATGCAGTCGGGCCAGCCGTGCCGGCTGCCGTCGCGCACCTCGGTGACGTAGTCGGGCGGCACGTCGTCGCCGCGCCAGTCGCGCTCGTTCACGGTGGCCCAGAGCGCGCCGGTGACCGGGTGGATGGCGAGGCCCACCGCGTTGCGCAGGCCCGTGGAGAAGAGCCGCTCGCCCGAGCCGTCCCCGTTGTAGCGCAGGATCGCGGCGCGCCGCTGGTCGCTCTCGCGGCAGACGTTGCAGGAGGAGCCCACCGAGACGTACATCGCGCCGTCGGCCCCGAACACCACCGTGCGCGTCCAGTGGCCGCCGCCCGAGGGCAGGCGCGCCAGCAGCGTGGGCCGGGTGGCCTTCATCGCGCCCGGGTCGTAGGCGAAGCGCTGCACGCGGCTGGTCTCGGCGATGACGAGCGCGCCGTCGCGGAAGGCCAGGCCGTGGGGCTGGTCGAGCCCGGTCACCACGACCTTGACCGCGTCGGCCTTGCCGTCGGCGTTCTTGTCGGGCAGGGCCAGCACGCGGCCCGACGACGGCTCCGAGATCAGCAGCGTGCCCGCCGGGTCGAAGGCCATGAAGCGCACGCTGCCGACCTTGTCCGCGAACACGTCGATGGCGAAGCCCGGCGGCACCTTGAGCTTCGGGCCGGACTGCGAGGCCGCCGGCGCGGGCAGGGCCGCGATCAGGAGCGCGGCGCTCACGATGGCCGGTGCCAGCAGCGCGCCGAGCCGTGTAGGCACACCGCGCACCAGGCGGCGGCTCACCGGCGCGATTGCCTGTACCACTCGTAGATCTCCTCGCCGGTGGTCATCCACACGCCGGGCTTCTTGCGCATGTAGTCGTACACCGCCTCGAAGTACTTGATGCGGTGGGGCACGCCCGAGATGTAGGGATGCACCGCCATCGCCATCACCCGCGGGTTCTTCGCGCCCTCGGCGTAGAGACGATCGAACTGGTCCTTGCAGCGCTGCAGCCACTCGCTCGAGGTGTGGTGCTGGACCACCATCATCGGGATGTCGTTCAGCTCGATCGAGTAGGGGACGGAGACGAGCGGGCCCGACTGGGTGCGGATCTCGTAGGGCTGGTCGTCGTTCACCCAGTCGGAGACGTACTCGATGCCCTCGGCGCGGAGGTGGTCGAGCGTCTCCCACGTCTCGGTGAGGCCGGGGCCGAGCCAGCCCTTCGGCTTCTTGCCGGTGAACTTCTGCAGCAGCTCGACCGACTGGCGGATGGCCGCGCGCTGGTCGGGCAGGAGATGCATCGCCCCCTGGACGAAGCCGTGGCCCATGAACTCCCAGCGCGCCTCCAGCATGGCCCGCGCGACGGGCTCGTAGGCCTCCACCACGTGGGCGTTGATGGCGGTGGTGGCGCGGATCTTCCGCTTGGCCAGGGCCTCCAGCAGCCTCCAGACCCCGACCCGCATCCCGTAGTCGTGCCAGGCCCAGTTGGGGACGTCGGGCAGGACGGCCACGCCCTGGGGGGTGGGGAGGTACTGGCGCGCCATCGCCTTCTCGATGTCCCACTCCTCGATGTTGACGATGGTCCACACCGCGATGCGGGCGCCCTTGGGCAGGGTCCACTTCGGGCGGGTGGGGAAGGGCGAGTAGTCGAACCGGTCGCGGGGCAGTCGCACGGGGCCTCCTCCGTCGCGGAGTGTACCCGACTATACGGGAAGCGCCAGGGGGGTCCAAGGCCCCACGGCGGTCGTTGCCCAGCCGGGACGGCAGCGGTGAAGGCGCCCTGCACCGTGGGCAGTGAAGCCGGCGGGTTCCGCCGGCGGAGCCGTACCGACAAGCGCGCGGGATTGCGCGTGAGGACTCCCGCGCGCGTCGTGGCATGTGTGCTGCTTCGGTCGTCCGACGATGCGCACGATGCTCGGTCTCGCAGTCGCGCTGGTCGTGACCGTCGGGTCGCTGCTCGGGACCATGCCCGCACCCACCGCGGCCGCCACCGTCCGTCACGTCGATCGCTCCGACTCCACGTGTGGCGGGCGGGCGCCGTGCTACGGCAGCGTCCAGGCCGCGGTGAATGCGGCGCAGCCAGGCGACACGGTGCAGGTGCGCGCCGGCGAGTACGTGGAGCAGGTCACCGTCGCGGGCAAGAACGCGAGCGCGCTGTCCGAGGCGAGCCGCATCACCATCCAGGCCGATCCGACCCTGCCGGCGGGCGGCGTGGTGCTGCACGGGGCGATCGCGCAATGCGCACAGGGCCACGCGATCCGGGTGCAACAGTCGCGCTTCGTGACGATCCGCGGGCTGACCATCACCGGCGCCGGCGGGGCCGGCATCGCGCTGAGCGGCGGCGCTGCCCAGAACGCGGCCATCCGCATCGAGCGCAACCGGATCGTGGGCAACGGCACCGCCGGATGCGACGGGGGCAACGGCATCACGATCGCCGGAGGCAACGTGGGCACGCTGGTCCTGAACAACGTCATCTCGGGCAACGCGCGCAACGGGATCGCGACCGCCGACACCGACGGCGGGCCGCACACCATCGTGCAGAACACCATCCACGGCAACGGATGGAATGGGCTTGCGGCCACGCGCGCCCACGTGCTGCTGCTGGTCAACAATGCCATCACCGGCAACGGCACCCAGGGCGGCACCACCGGCGGTCGCGCCGGCGTGCGACGGGAGGCCGGCGGCCTGCCCGCCGTCACGATCGGGCTGCGCAACAATCTGATATGCGGCAACCGACTCGGCGAGCTTTCCGGACCGGTCCTGGACGTCGTCGACGGGGCGAACCTGACGCCGACCGGCGGCGAGGGGCCGGGCGTGATGGCGAGCCCGGGCTGCGAGCTGCCGGCCACCGTGTACCGCAACCTCGCCGGGACGGATCACGTGGCCGGCACGGCGGACGACGACGCGACGCCGGCACCCGGATCCCCGCTGGTCGATCGCGGGCTCGACGCGCGCACGCTGCTGACGCCGGACATCAACGCGCGGCTCGAGGCGGACTACTTCGAGGAGGGTGCCCGCCCGGTCCCCGGCACGTCCGGGACGCCGCCCCGGTTCGACATCGGCGCGGTGGAGGCCCGACGGGACACGACGCCGCCCGCGGTCGCGTTCCTGGCGCCTCCGGTCAACGCCCATCTGCGGGGCAGCGTGTCGGTCCAGGCCCACGCGACGGATGCGGCGGGGCGGGTGACCGGCATGACGCTGCGAGCGGGTAGCCAGGCGCTTGCCGCCACGGTCGACCCGGCTCCTCCGGCATCCGCGATCACCGCGACCGCGGCCTGGAACACGGCTGGCAGCGCGGACGGCGTGCAGACGCTGACCGCCTCCGCGACCGATCAGGCGCAGAACGCGGCCTCGGCCACGCGCACCGTCATCGTCGACAACACGCCGCCCGATACCTCGATCACCGGCGGCCCGGACGGGCCCGTCACCGGGACGAGCGCGACGTTCGCGTTCGGCGGCGCCGACAACCTCACGCCCGCCACCGGGCTCGCCTTCGCCTGGCGCGTGGACGGGGGTGCGTTCGGCGCGTTCGGCGCCAGCAGTACCGCGAGCCCGACCGGGCTGGCGCCGGGCGCCCACACCTTCGAGGTGAAGGCGCGAGACCTGGCCGGCAACGAGGACCCGACTCCGGCCCGCCGCGCGTTCACCGTGCAGACGGCGGCTCCGACCATCGCCATCACCGAGCCGGCGGCGGGCGCGACCGTTCCTTCGGGCCTCGTGCTGGTCCGTGGTACGGTCGCTGGTGGTGGCGAGGTCGGAGTCGCCGTCAATGGAGTGACCGCGGCCGTGCAGGGCAGTGTCTTCGCGGCCATGGTGCCGGCCTCCGCCCCATCGCTCGCCCTCACCGCGGTGGCCGCTACCCAGACAGGCGCATCGGCCACTTCCAGCGTCACGGTCGCCGTCACGGATCAGCCCGATGGGGCGCTGTCGCTCCGGCCGAGCCCGCGTATGGGCGGCACACCGCTGCTCGCCTCTTTCTCCGTGGTGGGCGGAGCGCCGCCGGCCCGCGTGGAGCTCGACCTCGACGGCGACGGTCACGTCGATTTCGATGGCCCCACGCTGGAGGGGCAGACGTTCACCTATGCCGCCTCCGGTCTCTACTTCCCCTCCGTCAAGGTGACCGACGCGCAGGGTGCGGTGTCGACCGCGCGGGCGGTGGTGCAGGTGCTGGATCCCGCCGGCGTGGACGCGTTGCTGCAGCCGAAATGGAGCGCGCTCCGCGATGCGTTGAGCCGCTCCGACGTCGCCGGCGTGGTCGCACTCTTCGCGGGCGCGTCACGCGATGCCTACCAGGACCAGCTCACGGCCCTCGCGGGCGCCGGCGCCCTGGCGCAGATCGCGGCGGACCTCGGCCCGATCCGGCCGGTGCGGGTGCACGAGCGGGCGGCGGAGTACGAGCTGCGCGCGGTGCAGCAGGGGACCAGCTATTCCTTCTACGTGCTGTTCGTGGTCGACACGGACGGGGTATGGCGCCTGCGCGTGTTCTGAGGCGGGCTCGCTCGGGCGCCGGCCTGGGCTGGCGGGTGGCGGCCCTCGCGCTGATCGTTCTGGCGGTCTCCGGAACCGCCCGGGCGCAAGACGAGGACGCAATGCTGAAGGCACCGGCCGGGCCCTACCGCGGACGGGTGCTCGAAGCCCAGACCGGGCAGCCGATTCCCGACGCGGTGGTGGTGATCCTCTGGCAGCGGCTCGACGACGAGATTGCGGGTGTCCGCCGTCTGGTGACCGCGCAGGAGACCTTCACGAACTCCAACGGCGAGTTCGTGCACGACGTGCGCGCGGTGGAGGCGAAGCTCCCGCCGCGCACTCTGGCGCCCCGCGTGCTGATGTTCAGGCCTGGCTACACCTCCGTGCCCGACCGGCCCCAGGTCCGCCCACCAGGGCTAGCCGCGGCCCGGTTCGCCGCGCCGGGCGCGACCGCCATGATGACCGCGGTCACGGACGTCGAGGACCGCAGCGAGGCCTTCAACACGTTCGTTGCCATGCTGAGCGCCGCGCGGCTCTTCCCCGCGACCCAGCTGCCGGACACCGCCGAGCTGCTCCGGTTCGAGCTGCAGGCCCTGGGCGCTCGCCCTCTTCCCGACCCTTCGCGAGGTGGCCGATGAGCCGAACGGCACGTGCTGTCGTCGCCTGCTTGGGGGTGCTCGTGATCTGTGCGTCTGCGTCGGCGCAGATGCCGGAGGGATGGGATCGGCTTCTGGGGCCCAATCGCGGACGCCCGTATCAGGGGTTGATTCGCGATTCGGATACTAAGAGGCCCCTCTCCGGCGTCGTCATAGTGGCTCTTTGGCGACGAGAAAGAGTCTATCCACTCCAGGTGAATACGGAGCGCTATGCGGTTCGCGAAACGGTCACAGATTCAACAGGTCGGTTCCTGATGGAAGTTAAGGACATAGAGGAAGGGGCCCCTCGGCGAACCAGAAAGCCGGAGTTCCTGGCCTTTCTGCCTGGCTATGGAGCCTTCCCCCACCAGTACACGTCGCCGAAAGGTTTTCTGGCCGAGCTCTTTGAAGGAACCGGTACGACCGTCGAGATCCCTCGCTTGCGGAGCAATCAAGACCGTTTGAACAATCTAAGCAGCTTCGGGCCCCATAGCTTCTCCGATAGGCCACACAGGGACCTACCGCAGTTGATGCGGGCGATAGACGAGGAACGTGTTGCCTTGGGATTGCAGCCGTACCCCACTCAGGAGAAGGAATGATGCGGCTAGTGTTTCTGGCGCTTGTCCTTCTTGTACTGCCTAGATTTGCTGAATGTTACGAAGTATCCACTCATGAGGATCTAGTTCGAACCGCTAGCCGGCGTTCGGTTGGGGATCAAACTCTCATGGAAGACCTCGGACTTAAGGACGGGTTCCGAACGACGATCAGGGGCAAGGTCCTTGAGGAATGGCTGGTTGATGGGGGAACGAACGAAGACAACTTCCCCCGGTTCCTGAACCACTTCCACAATCCGCTCGCCTCGAACTGGTCCGAAGCAGGCCTGGGCGGTTCGGTCGGCCAATCTGCCGTCCTGTGGGCCCAGAATCCAAGTCAGTCGGCGCCGAGCTGGTCGTGGCGAGATGTGCGCCAGGCCTATCTCGACGCACTCACGAAACCGATGATCGGCGATCGCGACAAGGGATTTGCCACGACCTTTGAAGGGCTGGGCCGTCAGATGCACCTCGTACAGGACGCAGCGTCTCCCGGGCATGCTCGGAATGACCCTCACATCCTGTTCAACTACGAGTCGGCAATCGACGGGCTCCGGCTCCGAGAGGCCAGCACCTTCGCGAGCTGGCGCGACGGCGCGCCCGACACACCCGGCGCGCCGGACCCGGGCTGGCAGTCACTCGACGGCAACCCCTTGGCCCCGATCGCCATCGCGCGCCTGGTCGATGCCGACCGCTATACCGGCGCGAACCCCGGCGTGACGGCGGGCGCTCTGATCGGTCTCTCGGAGTACACGAACGCCAACTTCTTCAGCGAGGATCGGATCTTCACCGAGAACGACGCCAACCCGCAGAGTCGCTTCCCCTTCCCGAAACGCTCGAGCGTGGTCGAGCAGGACGTGAACGTCCAGGTGGGCGGAGCGACGGTCAAGCGCCGGTACCTCGTCAAGGCCGCGGACGGAGCCACCGGCTACCGGCTGGCGACGGTCGGGTTCCTCCGCGAGTATCATCGCCGGTTCGGGCTGGACCTGGGACGGTTCCTCGAGACGCCGTCGCTCGATGAGGCCGTCTACCGGGACTACGCGGAGCGGCTCGTGCCCAGGGCGGTGACGTACTCGACCGCGCTGCTGGACTACTTCTTCCGGGGCCGGTTGTTCGTGTCCGGGGACGACGTGTCGATGGCCATCCGAAACAGCAGCGACGAGGCGATGAGCGGGACGTTCACGCTCTACTACGACGATGCCGGCGACACGAGGCGGCCGGTGCCGGGAGCGTCGTGGACGGGGGCGCTCGCTCCCGGAGGGCGGCTGACCGACCTGCGGGTCATCGCCCCGACCAGCCCGGCCCCCAAGGAAGCCGGCAAGTACATGCTGGTCTTCCGGGGAGCGCTGGGCACCGAATCGGACGCGGTGATCGGCAAGCAGGTCGCCATCGAGTCGGTGCTGTCGGTGCGGCTGCTCAAGCGCAAGGACGGCACGCCCATCCGAGATACCTCGATCCAGGCGATCGACCGGACGACCGGCGAGCCGGTGACGGTGGCCACGACCGACCAGGATGGACGAGCGAAGCTTTCGTGGCGCCCCGGCCGGACCGTCCTCTTCATCCCCTCCGTCAACGTGTTCCCGATGTACTGGGCCGGCGGCGCGTCCTTCGTCAGTACGACCGAAGCCGCTCACGTGGTCCAGGCCGGCGACCTGGATCCGCAGGGCCAGGTGACGATTCCGATTCCGATCGTCGACGCACAGTGGCCGGAGCGCACCGAGGAGTGCAGCGGGCAGCCCCAGTTCGCGCACTCGCCGCAAGGGTTCTTCCGGGAGGGGACGCTGCGGCCGGACGGCAATGTGGATCTGGTGACCGTGACCTACGGAGTCAACCTGATCACGTTCATGCGCGACGACGACGGCCGCGAGACGATCCTCTGCGGGTCGGACTCGGTGCAGTGCAAGACGCCGGCGGCGGGCTTCGTCGCCGAGGACGTCAACCGGATCGGCCAGGTGGTCGGCCACCTGGTCCGGGATCTCGTGTCTGGACACATCCGGCAGATCACGAATCCCGATGGTGCGCCGCTCGGCGACCCGGTGTGCTTCAACAACTACGCCGAGAGCGATGTGGTCCCGGTGACGGTCTTCGAGCCGTGAGCACCCCGTTGACTGGGCGCGCGCGCCAGCCTAGGATGCGCATCCGTGCTCAACGCCGCCCTGCGTCCCCTCATCGCCATGCTCGCGCTCGGATGGGCTTCTCTTGCGGCCACGGCCGGCGCCGCGCCACTGCCGGAGCGGACTCCACCCAACGGCTTCACGTCCATCAACGGGGCGGGCGGCGGTCGGACGCTCGCCGGCACCTTCACCGGTAACGCCCGCTCGGCCGCCGCCGTCCTGGGCGGGATGCTCGGCGGCCTTCGCGGCTACTTCGACGGGCCGCCGGCCGTATCGAGCGCGGTGGGCGATCCGCGTGACCGCAGCGTCATGGCGTTCTTCGACGCCCGTCTGCAGAACACGCCGGTCCGCGGCGCCATCATGGTGCAGCTCAACGACGGTGGCGGTGGCGCGGTGGCGGTCATCTTCGATCGCCCGGCGGACATCGCGCGCTCGTTCAGGCCCATGGCGCGCCAGCTCGCCGGAGCGCCGGGACCGGGCGGGCCGGCGCCGCGGCCCGTGGCCCTGCAGCAGCAGACCACGCCCGACGGCAAGGCCGCCATCGGCGTGCCGTCGGGCTGGCGCATCAGCGGCTGGGGCAACGGGGCGGTGGACGTGGCCGGCCCCGAAGGCCAGATGGTCGACGTCGGGATCTACCTGCCGATCTTCTCGGCGCCGACCTATGGCGGCCCCATCCCCGGCGCAGTCTACCTGCCTTTCATCGCCGATCCCGCCACCGCCGTCCGCGCGGTCAGCGAGGTCCAGGCGCGCCAGGCGATGGCGAAGGGCGGCCAGGGCGCCACCGACATCCAGGTGGTCGAGCGCGTGCCGACGCCCCCGCCGACGGGCGCGGGGCAGGCCGCCTACATGTTCGTGCGCACCCGCATCGGCGGCCGCCCCTACCTGCACTTTGCGCTGGTGAATACCGCGGTGATCGACCAGCGCTCGTGGGCCTACTACTACTCCACGGTGGCCGCGCCCGACGGCATCTTCCAGCGCGACTTCGGCACGATGCTGAACGTGTGGCGCTCCTGGTCGCTCAACCAGCAGATGCTGCGCGACCGCATGCAGGACGCGGCCAACAAGATGCGCGAGACCGGCGAGATCCTGCGCAGCGCCGCTCGCGGCCAGAGCGAGGCTTTCGACCGCGCCAACAAGGGCTTCGACTACTACATCCGGGGCGTGGAGGTGCTGGAGCACACGCCGTCGGGCACCCGCGGCAACTTCGATCGCGACTACGCCGACGCGGTGGTGAGGGCCGACCCTACCAAGTACCGCCTGGTGCCGCCGAGCCAGTACCGGACGACGGACTGACGGCTCGCGGCTCCGGTTGACCCATGAGCCCGGGGCCGGTACCGTCTCGACCAGGAGCGGGCGATGACGGGGCTTCGGCGGCTGTCGACGGCGGTGGTGGCGATCGCGGCGCTCGCGAGCGCCTGTCCGGTCACTCCCGCCCGCGCGCTCAGCGCCACCGCCAGTGTCGACTCTCGCCTCCGGCTCGACTGGCAGGTGGGAGCCTCGCGCGGCGGCAAGGCCATCATCGCGGGCTACGTCTACAACGACTACGTGCGCTCGGCGGGCGACGTGCGCCTCCTGGTGGAGCGGTCGACGCCTCCGGCGGGACGGTGGCCCGCGACGTGGGCTTCGTGCCCGGGGTCGTCCCGCTGCGGGATCGCGCCTACTTCGAGGTGCCGGTCAGGCACCCCGGCGCGACCTACCGGGTGAGCATCGTCGCGTACGAGTGGCGGGACTGCGGCGGGAGCGGCGGAGGCATGTGACGGCGGCCGGCTGGTGGCCGGCTGCCCCTCCTCGGGTGGCTGTCTCGGTAGCGATCCCGCTGGCTTGAACCCCGATCGCCCCCTTCTCGTCCGGCCCATGAAATAATCCGAGGGCGTCGCCCGTACTTGTCAGCAGACGGCGAGGAGCGTGCGGCATCGAGACCGACCATGCGGCGACCCCGACTCCGGATGCAGACGATCGGCGGGCAGAGCTCGAGCTTGCGCGTCGTGCCCGTGACGGCGACCCGGCGGCCTTCGACGAGCTGGTGGAGCGTTTTCACCGGCCGGTGTACCGCTTCTGCTGGCGACTGCTCCGGTCGTCCGACGCCGAGGATCTCGTCCAGGACACCTTCGTGCGCGCCTTCGTCCACTTCGAGCGGTTCGATCCGGCGCGGCCCGTCTTGCCGTGGCTCATCGCGATCGCGCGCCGGCTTTGCCTCGATCTGCTGCGGCGGCGGAAGGTGATGGCCAAGGTCGAGACGATGCCGGTCAGCGGTCCGCCGGCGCCCGGCCCTGAGGGGGAGGCTTCGCTGCGGGAGCAGCTCGGGCGGCTCGAGCGCGCGCTCGACGATCTGGGCGAGGGGCCGAGGGAGGCCATCGTCCTCTTCCACATCGAGGGGATGTCGTACCGTGACATCGCGGCGGCCCTCGAGGTGCCGATGGGGACGGTGATGACGTGGCTGCATCGGGGCCGCGCCCAGCTGAAGCAGGCCGTCGAGGGAGCACCCACCGCATGAGCCCGCGGTCCGACGACGACCGACACCTCACGAGCCTGCTGCAGGCGCTTCCCGTGCCCGAGCCGTCGGTCGAGCTCCTCACCGGGGCGCGCCGCCGATACCGCGCGGCGATCGAGGCCCGGGACCGGCGTCATGTCCTGACCGGCCTGCTCGCCGCACTCGTCGGCCTGGCGGTGACCGCGACCCTGCTGGGCTCGGCCGTCGAGCCGACGGCCCTCGCCGCGTGGCTCGCCGGGACCGTGGCCGATCTCGTCAGATGGACGACCGGGGTCGGCGTGGTGGTTGCGCTCGTGCCGCTGCCCATCTGGACGTCCGCAATGCTGGGCTCCGCCGCGGCCACGCTGTCGCTGGTCCTCATCGTTCGGTGGCAGTCGCCGGCGCCGATGAAATAAGTCGAGCGCTCGACCGTACTCCCGAGCGAAAAGGAGATCGGACATGAGCGCAGCCAGGGTCTTCGTCGTTCTCGCGGTCGTACTCGGGCTCCTGCCCGGACTTGCCGGGGCGGCGACGCCGGACGGGGGCCGGTTGACCGGTCGTCTTCCCGATGACGCTCCCGTCGTCTCCATCGACCAGCCACGCGGCACGGTCCTCGACGCGCTGGGCACGATCGCCAGGCAGACGGGCTGGAGTCTGGTGGTGACCGCGCCGGAGAGCGCGACCGCGCGTCCGCTCACGATGCACGTCGCGAAGCGCCCGGCGGGCGAGGTCCTCGACATGGTCCTGGAGGCGGGCTCGCTGCAGGCCTCGTTCGGCAACGGCGTGCTCCGCGTTCGCTCGGACGCCACCGCCACGTCCGGCGAGGGCTGGCGGGAGCGACGGCGCGAGCGGCGCGGCCGCGCCGGCGCCGAGCGCGTGGTGTTCGGTCGATCGCTCACCATCGAGGCCAACGAGACCGTCGACAAGGCCGTCGCGATCGGCGGGTCGGTCACCGTCGCGGGCCACGTGCGGCGGGACGCGGTGGCGATCGGAGGCTCGGTCACGCTGCTGCCGGGCGCCCACGTGGCGGGCGACGCGGTCGCGATCGGTGGCGCCGTGTCCGTGCCCGAGGGCGCCACGCTCGAAGGCGACAATGTCAGCCTCGGGGGACCGGTCCCGGCCACCGTGGGCTCGATGACGCGCTGGGTGGCCGGCGGCCCGCACATGTTCTGGGCGTTCAGGCTCGGCGCGCGACTGGTGCGCGCGGTGCTCCTGTTCGTCATCGCGCTGCTGATCGCCGCCGCCTTCCCGGGCGCCCTGACGCGCATCGAGACGTACCTCGTGCGTCGACCCGGGCTCTCGGCGCTCGGCGGCGTCGCCATCCTCCTGGGATTTGTTCCGCTCTGCGTCCTTCTGGCCGTCTCGGTCATCGGCATCCCGCTGATCCCGGTGGCGGTGATGCTCCTCATCGCCCTCCTGCTGTTCGGATTCGCGGTCTCGGCCGCGTGGCTCGGCGAGAGGATGCCGGTCGGTCAGGCGCAACGGACGCCCGTCAAGGCCGTGGCCTGGGGCGGCGCCATCCTGGCCGTCGTCGGCCTGGTCCCGTGGATCGGGACGACGATGCTCATCCTCGTGGCCGCGGTCTCCGCCGGCGCAGCCCTGCTCTCCCGCTTCGGGCGCACCGCGCCGGTTACCGTCTAGCCAGGGATGAGGGGTCGCGCCTGACTCGCCGCCGGGCGGCCCCAGGCTCATCGGATGGGGGAAGCCGGGCGCCGCCGCGGCGGGTTCTATAGTAGAATCCGCGCCGTGGCCGACCCCCAGGGCATCGACGTCCACGCGCACTTCTTCCCCGAGCGCTTCTTCCGCGCCATCGAGCAGGACGGCGCCGCCTCGGGCGGCCAGGTCGACCGCTCCAACCCGCGCGGCCCCGCCATCGTCATCAAGGGCGGCAGCACCGCGCCGCTCGAGCCGCGCTACTGGGACCTGGCCAAGCGTGTGGCCTCCATGAACAAGCAGGGCGTGGCCGTCCAGGCGCTGTCCCTCACCGCGCCGATGGTCTACTGGGGGCAGGGCGACTTCGGCGCCCGGCTGGCGCGCGAGTGGAACGACGGGGCCAGCGCCGCCCACACCGCGCACCCCGACCGGTTCGTCTTCTGCATCACGCTGCCCATGCAGGACACCGCGCAGGCCCTGGCCGAGCTGGAGCGGGCGAGCAAGCTGCCGGGGGCGCGCGCGGTCTACATGGGCACCAACGTCAACGGGCGCAACCTCTCGGACCCCGCGTTCTTTCCCGTGTTCGAGCGCTGCCAGGCGCTGGGGCTGCCGATCGGGCTCCACCCGTTCAACGTCAACGGGGCGGAGCGGCTGAAGGCGTACTACCTGACCAACCTGCTGGGCAACCCCTACGACACCGGCATCGCGGCGGCGCACCTCATCTTCGGGGGCGTGCTGGACCGGCTGCCGAAGCTGCAGGTGATCCTGCCGCACGCCGGCGGCACCTTCCCGCTGGTGTGGGGGCGCCTGCAGCGGGGCCAGAAGGTCCGGCCGGAGGCCAACAAGGCGGCGAAGAAGCCGGTGAAGGCCTATCTGCGCCGGTTCACCTACGACACGATCAGCCACGACGCGGGGGCGCTGCGCTACCTGATCGCCACCGTGGGCGCGGACCGGGTGATGCTCGGCACCGATTTCTGCTTCGACATGGGCTACGACAAGCCGATCGACATCATCCGCGACAACGCGGTCAAGCTCTCGCGGGCCGACCAGGCCAAGGTCGTGCGCGAGAACGCCGCCCGGCTGCTGCGCCTCCGCTGACCCTCCGGCTCGGCGCGTGAGCCCCGAGTTCTGGATCGCGCAGTCCTTCAACGGCATCTCGTACGGCGCGCTCCTCTTCCTGCTCGCCAGCGGCCTGTCCTTGATATTCGGGGTCATGAGAATCGTCAACCTGGCGCACGGCTCCTACTTCATGCTGGGCGGCTACGTGGGCCTCACGGTGGCGCTGCGCACCCAGTCGTTCACGCTCGCGTGCATCGCGGCCGCGGTGGCCATCGGGCTGGTGGGCATCGGCATGGAGCGCTTCTTCCTCCGCCGGTTGCACAACGAGGTGCTGGGCCAGGTGCTGATGACCATCGGCTTCGCGCTGATCTTCCAGGACCTGGCCCTGCTGATCTGGGGCGGCGACCCCTACACGGTGCCGATTCCCCGGATGCTGACCGGCACCGTGCGCGTGGGCGGCGCGGTGTTCCCCATCTACCGCATCTTCATCGTGGGCGTGGCCATCGTGGTGGGGCTGGCGCTCTGGCTCGTGCTGGACCGCACCCGCGTGGGCGCGATGATCCGCGCCGCGGTGGACGACGCGGAGATGGCGCAGGGCGTGGGCATCGACGTGCCGCGCGTCTCCCTCGCCGTCTTCGCCGTCGGTGCCGCGCTGGCCGCGCTGGGCGGCGTCATCGGCGGCGGCTTCCTCGGCGTCTACCCGGGGGCGGACTTCGAGGTGCTGCCCTACGCCTTCGTGGTCGTCATCGTGGGCGGGCTCGGCAGCCTGCCCGGCGCGGTGGCGGGCAGCTTGCTGGTGGGCCTGCTCGACAACTTCGGCAAGGCGCTCTTCCCCGAGCTCTCCTACTTCACGCTCTTCGCCCCGATGGCGCTGATCCTGGCATTGCGCCCGACGGGCCTCTTCGGCCGCTCATGATCGGGCGCCGCGCGCTCCTCGCCGCGGCGGCGGTCGTCGCCCTCGCCGCGGTGGGCCCGTTCCTGCCGGCCTATCCGCTGACGCTCCTGACCCAGGCCCTCATCGTCGGTATCCTGGCCATGAGCCTCGACGTGATCCTCGGCTACACCGGCCTCTCCTCGCTGGGCCACGCGGCCTACTTCGGCGTGGGCGCCTACGCGGTCGCGATCATGGCCACCGAGCGGCAGGCCGGGCTCCTGGCGTGCCTGGCGATGGGCGTCCTGCTCGCCGCGGCGACGGCGGCGGTCTTCGGCCTGCTCGCCATCCGCGCCACCGGCACCTACTTCCTCATGATCACGCTGGCCCTCGGCATGGTGATCTGGGGCCTCGCGTTCCGCTGGGTCTCGCTCACCAAGGGCGACAACGGCATCGCGGGCGTGCCGCGCCCGGTGCTGGGGCCGCTCGACCTCTCGGGGCCGGTGCCGTTCTTCTACTTCTGCCTCCTCTCTGCGCTGGTGGCGTGGGCGCTGATGGGCCTCCTGGTGGTCTCGCCGTTCGGGCTCGGCCTGCGCGGCATCCGGGGCAGCGAGACCCGCATGCGCGCGCTCGGCTACAACGTGTGGCTCCACAAGTACGCGGCCTTCGTCATCTCGGGCGTCTTCGCGGGCTTCGGGGGCACGCTCTGGGCCTACTACAACGGCTTCGTGAGCCCGAACGACGTGCAGCTCGTCACCTCGGTGGAGACGCTCTTGATGGTGGCCCTCGGGGGACCGGGCACCCTGATCGGCCCCGCGCTGGGCGCCGGCATCATCGTGTTCTTGAAGAACTTCGTCAGCGTCTACACCAAGCGCTGGCTCCTGATCCTCGGCGGCACCTACATCGGCGTGATCCTCTTCGCCCCCAGCGGCATCGTCGGCGCCCTCCGCGGACGGCGGCGGTGACCCTTCGATCCTCGAGGAGCTCCACATGACAATGCGTCGATCGATCCTGCTCCTGCTACTCGGCCTCGGTGCGGCGGCGCTGCTGCCCGCGTCGAGCCCCGCCCAGGGCGGCGGCCCCATCAAGATCGGGCTGCTCGCCCCGCTGAGCGGCGCCTTCTCGGCCACCGGCAAGGACATGCTGGTGGGCACCGAGCAGTACCTCGACGAGATCGGGCGCACCGTGGCCGGCCGGAAGATCGAGCTGATCGTGGAGGACACGGAAGGCACGCCGGCCACCGCGCTGACCAAGGCGCGCAAGCTGGTGGACCAGGACAAGGTGCACGTGCTGACCGGCGGGCTGCTCGCCTCCACCGGCTACGCGCTGCAGCCCTTCGTGGACTCGGTGCGCGTGCCCACCACGTTCCCGGTCATCGCGGCGGACGACCTCACCCAGCGCAAGCCCGCCAGGTGGATCGTGCGCACCGGCTGGACCACGAGCCAGCCGATGCATCCCTTCGGGGAGTGGGTGGCGAAGACGTTGAAGCACAAGCGAATCGTCACCATCGGGATGGACTACGCGTTCGGGTGGGAGACGGTGGGCGGCTTCCAGCGCACGTTCGAGGACAACGGCGGGCAGATCGTGCAGAAGATCTGGACGCCGCTCAACACCAACGACTTCAGCCCGTTCCTGGCCCAGATCCGCCGCGACAGCGACGCGGTGCTGGCCCTCTTCGTGGGACGCCTGGCCCTGCAGTTCATGAAGCAATATGAGGCGGCCGGCCTCAAGGACAGGGTGCCGCTGCTGGGCGGCGGCACCACCACCGACGAGTCGGTGCTGCCCCAGATGGGCGACGAGGCGATCGGGGCGATCACCGCGCTCCACTACTCGGCCGCGATCGACACGCCGCAGAACCGGAAGTTCGCCACCGCGTTCGAGGGCAAGGCGGGCAAGAGCGCGTCCTACTACTCGGAGGCCACCTACACCGGCACGCGCTGGATCGCGGAGGCCATCAAGGCCATCGGGGGCAGGGTGGAGGACCGCGACGCGTTGCTGGCCGCCCTGCGCCGGGTGGAGATCAAGGACGCCCCCCGCGGGCCCATCGCGGTGGACCAGTGGAACAACCCGGTGCAGACCATCTACGTGCGCAAGGTCGAGAAGGTCGGAGGCAAGCTCCAGAACACGGTCATCGCCACGTTCCCCGCCGTCGGCCAGTTCTACAAGTACAACCCCGACGAGTACATGAAGGCCCCGCTCTACTCCCGCGACTACCCTCCATGCAAGCACTGCTGATCGCGTGAGCCATCCCGCCCTCCGACTCGACGCGGTCTGCCGGTCCTTCGGCGGCCTCCAGGCCGTCGACGGCGTCAGCCTCGAGGTGCGCCCGGGCGAGCGCCGAGCCCTCATCGGCCCCAACGGGGCGGGCAAGACCACGCTGTTCAACCTCATCTCGGGCGCGATGCCGCTCTCCTCGGGGCGCATCGCGCTCTTCGGCCAGGACGTCACCGGCGCCCCCGCGCACCGGCGCGCCGCCCTCGGCCTGGCCCGCACCTTCCAGATCACCAACCTGTTCCCGGACCTCACGGTGCTGGAGAACTGCGTGCTCGCGGTGCAGGCCCACACCCCGACCCGCTTCGCCATGCTGCGCCCGTGGAGCGCCTACGGGAGCCTGCTCGCGCACGCGCGGGCCACGCTCGACTCGCTCGAGCTCGGCGCACTCGCCGACGCGGTGGTGAAGAACCTCTCCCACGGCGAGCAGCGCCAGCTCGAGATCGCGCTGGCCCTGGCCGGGCGGCCGAAGGTGCTGCTGCTCGACGAGCCCACCGCCGGCCTCTCGCCCGCGGAGTCGCGCCTCATGGCCGGGCTGCTGCGCCGGCTCGATCCCGCAATCACGGTGCTGATGATCGAGCACGACATGGATATCGCGCTGGAGCTTTCCGAGATGGTCGCGGTGCTGCACTACGGCCGCGTCATCGCCGACGGCCCGCGCGAGCAGGTGAAGGCCGATCCGCAGGTGAAGGAGATCTACCTTGGCGCTTGAGGTGGACGCCATCCACACCTACTACGGCGAGAGCCACGTGCTGCACGGCATCTCGCTGCGGGTGGATCCGGGCGAGGTGCTGGCCATCCTCGGGCGCAACGGCATGGGCAAGACGACCCTGATCCGGTCCATCGTGGGCTTCACCCCCCCGCGCGAGGGCCACGTGCGCTACAAGGGCGTCGACATCACGCGCCGGCCGCCGTTCCGCATGGTGGACATGGGGATGGCCCTGGTGCCGCAGGGCCGGCGCGTGTTCCCGTCGCTGAGCGTGCGTGAGAACCTGGAAGTGGCGCGGCACGGCCAGGGCCGGTGGAGCCTGGAGCAAGTGTATGCTCTGTTTCCACGGCTGCGCGAGCGGGCCGCCAACCGGGCCAACAAGCTGTCCGGCGGCGAGCAGCAGATGCTGGCGATCGGCCGGGCGCTGATGTCGAACCCGGAGCTCCTGCTGCTGGACGAGCCGACCGAGGGGCTGGCCCCGCTGCTGGTGCGCGAGGTGGGACGGGTGATCGCGGAGCTGAAGCGCGGCGGGCTCTCGATCCTCCTGGTGGAGCAGAACCTGGGCCTCGCGATCTCGGTGGCGGACCGCGTGCACGTGCTGAGCCGCGGCCAGATCGTTCACGCGGGCACGCCGGGCGAGCTGATGCGCGACGAGGACGTGAAGGCGCGCTACCTGGGAGTCACGTGATGCGGTTCGGCACCTACTTCTTCCTGCAGGCCGCCCCCGGCCATCGCCACGCCGACATCGTCCGGCGCGAGCTGGACCAGATGGTGCTGTCCGAACAGCTCGGCTTCGACGAGGTGTGGCTCACCGAGCACCACTTCATCGACTACGGCCTCTCGGTGGACCCGGCCACCCTGGCCTCCGCGGTGGCCTCCCGCACCTCCAAGGTGCGCATCGGCCTCGCCGCCGCGATCCTGCCCTTCCACGACCCGATCCGCCTCGCCGAGCAGCTCGCCCTGGTGGACATCATCTCGGGCGGCCGGCTCGACGTCGGGGTGGGGCGGGGCAACCGCCCCTCCGAGTTCGCGGGTTACCGCGTCTCCCAGGTGGAGAGCCGCGAGCGGTTCGACGAGGCGGTGCAGATCATGGTGCGCGCCTGGACCGAGGAGCGCGTCAGCTACGACGGCCGCTTCTTCCAGCTCGACAACGTGCGCGTGATCCCGAAGCCGCTGCAGCGGCCACACCCGCCGGTCTACCAGGTGTGCGTGTCGCCCGATTCCATCGAGGGCACCGCGCTGCGCGGCTGGCCCATGCTGAACTCGATCCTCTTCGGCGGGATCGAGCAGATCGCGGCCAGCCGGGACCGCTACGTGGCCACGCTGCAGAAGGCCGGGCGCACCGCCGCGGAGATCGCCGCGCTGCTCGCGCGCTGGGGCGTCTCGCGCCAGATCTACGTGGCGCCCACCGACGCGCAGGCCCTCGCCGAGGCCCGGGACGCCGAGATGTGGTACCAGGAGTCCTTCCGGAAGTTCGTCATACCTTCGCGCATCGAGGACAGCCACCCGACGCTCCAGCCCGCCTTCCGCGCCATGGCGGAGCGGCTGTCGAAGATCACCTGGGAGGGGCTCGTGGCCGAGACGCTCGCCTTCGGCTCGCCCGACACGGTGGCGCGCCACATCGACCAGATGCGCCAGATGGGCGTGGGCCAGGTCCTGTGCTGGATGAACTTCGGCGGCCTCCCCGAAGACAAGGTCCGCCGCTCCATGGACCTCTTCGCCCACGAGGTCATGCCCAGATTCAGGTAGCCGAGCTCTCCCCTCCTCCCCCTCTCCCCTCAGGGGAGAGGGCAGGGTGAGGGGCGGTCTCCGGAAGACGATGAGCGCCCCCCACCTCTACGACCAGATCGGCGTCAACTACCGATCCCACCGCCGCCCCGACCCCCGCATCGCCGCCGCCATCGTCGACGCCCTTGGCCCCGCCCGCACCGTCCTGAACGTCGGCGCCGGCGCCGGCTCCTACGAGCCCACCGACCGCCGCGTCCTCGCCGTCGAGCCCTCGCCCGAGATGATCCGCCAGCGCCCGCCCGGCGCCGCGCCGGTGGTGCAGGCCTCCGCCACCGCGCTGCCGTTCGCCGACGGCAGCTTCGACGCGACGCTGGCGGTGCTGACGGTGCACCACTGGCCCGATCGCGCGCGCGGCCTCGCCGAGCTGCGGCGCGTGGCGCGCGACCGCGCGGTCATTGTCACCTGGGAGGCCGACGTGGCGCCGTTCTGGCTGGTCGACGAGTACTTCCCGGAGCTGCTGACGATCGACCGGTCGATCTTCGAGCCGATCGACGCGCTCCGGCGGATGCTGGGACCGATCGAGGTGCGGCCGGTGGCGGTGCCGCACGACTGCGTGGATGGGTTCCTCGGTGCGTACTGGCGCCGGCCGGAGGCGTATCTGGATCCGGCGGTGCGCGGGGCGATGTCGACGTTCACGAAGATCGGGGACGTGGAGCCGGGGGTGGAGCGGCTGCGGCGGGACCTGGCCGACGGGACGTTGCGCCGCCGCCACGGGGAGCTGCTCGGACGGGAGAGCCTGGATCTGGGGTATCGGCTGATCGTTGCGCGGTAGGTGGGGCCCCCTCACCCTGCCCTCTCCCCGGAGGGGAGAGGGTTCTAGGTGCTGGTGAGGGAGGCGACGATCGGGGCGAAGGCTTCGGCGTCGCGGTCGAAGACGGTGATGTAGGAGATGCCGTACTGGTCGCGGCGCTGGCGCAGGGTCTCGCAGATCTCGGCTGCCGTGCCGAGGAGGACGTAGGGGCTCTCCAGCACCACGTCGCGGGCGATGCCGCCGAAGCGCGTGGCCAGCTGGTCCGCGGCGGCCTGGCGATCCGACGTCACGACCACCGCCTGGATCAGCGTGTGGAGCTCGAGCGAGTCGAGCCGGTCGCCCGCGGCCTCGCGCACCCACGCGATCTTCTGGCGCATCGCGGCCGCGGTGAAGTCGGCGCGGTCGAGGCCGCCGCCGTCCCGGCGCGCCCCGGGCACGAGCCCCACGATGGACGCCTCGCGCGCGGCCAGCGTCAGCATGCGCCGGCCGCCCCCGCCGATGACGATGGGCGGATGTGGCCGCTGCACCGGCAGGGGCCGGCCCTCCAGCCCCGCGATCGCGTAGTACCGACCCTTGAAGGTGACGCGCTCGCCGGCCAGCAGCCCCTTGGCGATGGCGACCGCTTCGACGAGCCGGTCGACCCGAGCGCCCGGCGCGTCGAACGGGATGCCGGCCTGGTCGTACTCTTCGCGCAGCCAGCCCGCACCGAGCCCCAGCTCGAAGCGGCCGCCCGAGACCACGTCCAGCGTCGCCGCCTCCTTGGCCAGCACGACCGGATGGCGGAAGTCGTTGCAGAAGACCAGCGAGCCCACGCGAAGCCGGGTGGTGGCCAGCGCGACGGCGGTCAACGCGGGAACGGGGGCGAGCTGCTCGCGGAAATGGTCGGGCACGTGCAGCGTGGCGTAGCCGAGTCCCTCGATGAGCCGCGCGCGCTCCGCCCACGCCGGGCCCGACGAGACGGTCGGGACCGTGACCCCGAAGCGAAAGCGGTGCCGGGGCCCCACGCCTCAGGCGACCTTGTACACGTTCACTTCCTCCGCCCGGCCCTTCACCCGCACCGCGGGCAGCTCTTCCACCGCCACCGCGGGGTCGATGCTCTTGCGCGTGGCCTCGCTGATCAGGATGTCGACCCGGAAGTCCTTGGTGAGCCCCTGGATGCGCGAGGCGAGGTTCACCGGGTCGCCCACCAGCGCGTAGGACAGCCGCTCCGTGCCGCCGATGTTGCCGGCCAGCACGGTGCCGGTGTGGATGCCGATGCCGTGACGCAGGACGGGCTTGCCCGCGGCCTCCCGGCGCGCGTTCCAGGCCTGCAGGCGCCGCCGCATGTCCAGCGCGGCGCGCACCGCGTGGGTGGCGTGGTCCGGGGAGGAGATCGGCGCGCCGAAGACGGCCTCGATCTCGTCGCCGATGAACTGGAGCACGAGGCCGTGGTGCTCGCGGATGGCCTCCGCCATCTCGGTGAAGTACTCGTTGAGGTCGTGCACGACGTCGCGCGGGGCGGTGGCCTCCACCCACGGGGTGAAGTCGCGGATGTCGGCGAAGAGGACGGTCACCTCCTTCAGCTCGCCTTCGCCGCTGATCCGCCCGGCCAGGATCTCGTCGCGGATCTCGGGTGTCACGTACTTGCCGAAGGTCTCCTTGACCCGCTCCCGGTCGCGCAGGCCCTGCAGCATGCGGTTGAAGCCCTCCGCCACCGCGCCGATCTCGTCGGTGCTGACCACCGGGGCGTGGCCGTCGAGCCGGCCGCGCTCCACCTCCGCCATCGCGGTCTCCACGTCCTTCAGCGGGGCGGCCACGCTGTTGGCCGCGAAGAGGGCCAGGCCGATGGCGGCCAGCACGCCGACCGCGAGCAGAAAGGCGATCGACAGCTGCAGATCGGCCACGATCCCGGCCGCGGTGGCCGGGTCGGCGCCCACCAGGTCGAGGGCGCGCATGTAGGCCAGGATGCCGAGCACGCTGAGCGGCACGACGCCGGTGAGCAGGAAGATCGCGAGCAGCCGCGCCCGCACCGCCAGGCGAGGCACCCGCGGCACCGCGCGCAGGTCGCCGGCGGGAAAGAAGAAGGGCAGGCGCCGCCGCCAGGCGTACTCGCTGGCGAAGAAGATGAAGGCGCAGGTGACGCCGCCCGCGATCACGGTCACCCCGAAGAGCTGGCGGAGCACATCCATCCAGGAGAAGTGGTGCATCGCCAGCGGAAGCGCGATGCCCCAGATGAGGCCGGCCATCGTCCAGCCGAAGAGCGAGACCCCGGCGAGAAGGTAGGGAAAGAGCAGCGCGCGGCGGCGGACCAGCGGCATGTCCGCCGCCGTGAGCGTGGGGTCGCCGACACCGGCCCGGGCGAGCGGCCGGAGCCAGCGGGCGGTGTACACGTGGCCGGTCCCGATGAGGACCGCGACGATCAGGGCGGAATAGGTGATCTCGATCCAGCCGAGCCGCATCCCGGCCGAGTAGCTGGGATCGATCACCCGGAAATAGAGAAAGGCGATGGTGGCGCCCAGCATGTTGCCCACGCTGTTGATCGTGCGCAGGACGGGCGCCGGGTTTGGAGCAGCGGTCATGGCTTGGATTGTAAACCGCGCCGCGCCGATCCGGCCCCGTCTGGTCGGAAGTAGCCGTGGGGATTGGCTATTGACCGTCGCGCGGGCGCCCGGGTAGGCTGGGGCCCGCTCATGTCACCCCGGGCAATTCCTGGAGGAGCGTCGATGCCGACGGCCACCGCGCCATGAGCGCCTGGCGCCTCGTCTCCCGTCTGGCCGGTCTGGTGGCCGTGGCCCTCCTCGTCGCGCTCCCGGCCGGCGCCGAGGAGCAGCGCAACATGCGCCTGGTGGGGATGGACGACCTCCAGGCGCGCTCCGCGTACCAGCCGGTCGTGCACCACCAGGGCGCGCGCTGGATCGCCTACGTCGGCCACCACGGCGGCAAGCGGGTGAATCCGCTCACCGGCCAGACCGAGGACAACGGCACGTCGATCGTCGATGTCACCGATCCGAAGCACCCGCGCTATCTGCACCACATCCCGGGCGCGGAGGGTGAGGCGGAGGCGGGCGGTGCGGCGATGGTGCGAATCTGCGACGGCAAGACGCTGCCGCGCGCCGACAAGGACAAGACGTACCTCCTGCGCACGCTCGGCAACCTGGCCCACGAGGTCTGGGACGTGACCGATCCCGCGAAGCCGGCGCGGCTCACCACCGTGCTCGACGGCCTCAAGAGCACGCACAAGAACTGGTGGGAGTGCGACACCGGTATCGCGTACCTCGTCTCGGACGGCGCGCCCTTCGGCTGGCGGACTAATCGTATGACGAAGGTCTATGACCTGGGCGACCCCGCGCACCCGCGTTTCATCCGCGACTTCGGCCTGCCGGGCCAGGAGCCGGGCTCGACCGGCACCGCGCCGGAGGGCGTCCACGGGCCCATCGCGCTCCGCAATCGCGTCTACTTCGCCTACGGCACCGGGGCCAAGGGTGTGATGCAGATCGTGGACCGCGACAAGCTGCTGGCGGGCGATCCGCAGGCCGCCGATCGCTTCGCGCCGACCGTGGCCAACCTGCTCTACCCCCAGATCGGCCGCCTCGACATGTCGCCCGCGTGGGGCGGGCACACCAGCTTCCCGATCATGGGCGTCGCGGTGCCGCACTGGGCCCCGGATGTGCCCGGGCGCACGCGGGACTTCGTGCTGGTGGTCTCGGAGGCGCTGCGCAACGAGTGCCGCGAGATCCGCCAGCTCTCGTTCATGGTGGACGTCACCACCGAGCGCCTCCCGTTCTCGGTGGCCACCTTCGAGGTGCCCGATCCGACCGGGGACTTCTGCCGCCGCGGAGGGCGCTTCGGCCCCCATTCGAGCAATGAGTCGTTCAGCCCGATCTACTACGGACGTCTCGTCTTCATCGCCTACTTCAACGCGGGGGTGCGCGCGGTGGACGTGCGCGATCCGTTCCACCCCACCGAGGCCGGCTTCTACATCCCCTCCGTGACCGCCAGGACCGACAAGCGCTGCGTGGAGGTGGCGGGTGGCCCGCCGCGCTGCAAGGTGGCGATCCAGACCAACAACGTCGACGTGGACGACCGCGGCTACGTCTACCTCGCGGACCGGGCCGACACCGGGCTCCACATCGTGGAGCTGACCGGCTCCGCCCGCCGTCGCCAACTTCTCCAGGTGAGCCCCAGGCCATGAGCCGTTTCATCGATCTGTCCGTGACGGTGGACGAGAACACGTTCAGCCCGCCCTCGACCAACATGAAGCTCGAGGTGACGCCGCACCGGCGCGGCCCCGGCTTCTGGCAGGTGTCGAGCGTGAACCAGAGCCTGCACACCGGCGCCCACATCGACTCGCCGCTCCACGTGTTCAAGAACGGCATCACCACCGCCGAGATCACCCTGGACCAGGTGATGGGGGAGGCCCTGGTGGTGGACCTCTCGTGGTGCGGGGCCAACCACGAGATCACCATCGAGGACCTCAAGAAGGGCGGGGCCGGCGACGTCAAGCGCGGCGACATCGTGCTGCTCAAGACCGGCTGGACCGATCGGATGTACGGGCGCTGGCCCGATTACTTCACGCGGTCGCCCTACTTCCCGCCCGGCGCCGCCCAGTGGCTGGTGGACCGCGGGCCCAAGAACATCGGCTTCGACTTCTTCGAGGAGTACTGCGCCCGCCTGCCCGAGTTCACCTCCGAGGACTTCGCGATGCACCGGGTGATCCTGGGCGCGGGGGTGGTGATCATGGAGGGCCTCACCAACCTGGCCGCGCTGCCCCGCCGGCGCGTGGAGTTCGCGGCCCCCTTCTACAAGATCGCCGGCACCGAAGGAGCGCCCGCCCGGTTCTTCGCCACCGTATGACCGTCCCCGACGGGGTGCTGCTGCGCGCCGGGCAGGTCTTCTTCCGGGATGCCGAGATCACCGGGCTCCCCCAGCACCGGGTGGGCCGGCTGCGGAAGGACCCCGCCGTCCAGCAGCGCTTCCCGAGCGTCTAGGGCCGCGAGTCGAGCGCCCGACGATCGGCCTCCGCCCGTTCCGCGGGGCCCGCGCGTATACCTTCGCATGAAGGACACGAACGGGTTTCCCCGGCTCGCGTGGTCGAACCTGGCCGCGCAGTCGGCCGAGCAGATCGGGCTGGCCGCCACCCCGCTGGTCGCGGTGCTGGCCCTCGGCGCGGGAGCGGGCGAGACCGGGTTCCTCCAGACCGCGCAGACGCTGCCGTTCCTCCTCCTCGCCATTCCCGCCGGGCTGCTCGCGGACCGGATGCCCCGCCGGCGGCTGATGGCGCTGGCGGAGGGGGTTCGCGCCGCGTCGCTGATCGCGGCCCTCGCGCTCGCCCAGACCGGCTGGCTCACGCTCGGGTGGCTGGCCCTGCTGGGCGCGGTGGGCGCGTGCGGGACGGTGGCCTACAGCGTCGCCGCGCCCTCGCTCGTGCCCTCGCTGGTGCCGGCCGGGCGGCTCGCCGCCGCGAACGCGCGGCTCGAGCTGGCGCGCACCGCCGCGTTCGTGGGTGGGCCCGCGGTGGCGGGTGCGCTGGTGGGCTGGACCGGCGCCGGCGCGTTCGGTCTCGCCGCCGCGCTCTCCAGCGGGGCCGCGATCCTGCTGGCCGGCCTGCGCGAGCCGCCCCGCGCGTCCGTGGAGGCCGGGCATCCGCTCGCGGACCTGCGCGAAGGCGCCGCGTTCATGCTGCGCCACGGGCTGCTGCTGCCGATCCTCCTCACCCAGTTCGTGTTCAACACCGCGTTCTTCGTGCTCCAGGCGGTGTACGCGCCGTACGCGGTGCACCACCTCGGCCTCACCGCGAGCCAGGTCGGGGTGACGCTCGCCACCTACGGCGTCGGCATGGTGCTGGGCGCGCTGCTGACGGGGCGGGTGATCCGCGCGCTACCCTTCGGGGTGGTGATCGTCATCGGCCCCGTCTCGGGGCTCGGGGCCGCGCTGGTGATCGCGCTGACGATCTGGGCCCCGTCGTTCTGGCTGGCCGCGCTCGGATTCTTCCTGATGGGCGTGGGGCCGATCCTGTGGGTGATCAGCACCACCACGCTGCGACAGACCGTGACGCCGTCGCACTTGCTGGGCCGCGTGTCCGCCATCAACATCGCGGCCTACGGCTCGCGGCCGCTGGGCGCCGCCATCGGCGGCTTCGTGGGCGGGCTCTACGGGGCGGAGGCCGCGCTCCTGGTCGCGGCGGGAGGCTTCCTGATCCAGGCGGTGGTGATCCTGATGTCGCCGGTGCTCCGCCTGGGCGAGCAGCCGCGCATGGTCGCGTGAGGCGCGCCGGGCCCGCGCCCGATCACGCCGATCACTCCACCGGCTCCTCGTTCTCCTCGCCGTTGTTCTCCTCGCCCTCGTCGGCGGGCGGCAGGGATTCGATGATGCTGCCGAGCGTCAGCTTCGCCAGGACGAGGCAAAGCCGCCCGTCGTCGGACTCCGCGAGCGTGCTCTCGACGGTCCGGACCGTGCTGTGGAGGCCGTCCACTTCCTCGGAGCGGAGATCGAAATGCGGCTCGTGCTCGACCTGGAACCGCATGCGAGTGCCGCGATTGGACTCGATGGTGATGGTCATCGACTCCATGGTGGTCAGTCCTCCTCTCGCGCCGAGTCGACTCAAGGTGCCCATCCACCTTACAGGCGAAGGCCCGGATGTCAAACGCGAGCGGGGAGGAAGGGAGCACGCCGGCGCGGGTGATGCGGCCACCCGCGCCGGCGCGTCACGCGGTGCTGCGCTTCGGGGTGACGCTAGCTGCTGGAGCGGCTGGTCTGCCCCTGCGGCAGGGCCTCGATGCGGGTCGCGATCGTCTGCCCGTTGCGCTGCTCGTAGGAGGCCTTCACCTTCGTGCCCTCGCGGATGGCGGCCAGGTTCGACTCGCGGCCGTCAACCGTGACCTGGGTGTCCGGCCCCACCTGGAGCGACTTGGTGAAGATCCCGAACGGCCCCGACGAGACGCGCAGCATCCCGGTGGCCGGATCCACCTTCTTCACCGTGCCCTCGACTATGCCCACCGTCGCGGGCCGGCTCATCTCCGTGTTGCGGGGACTCGGGGTCGGCGTCGGCGTGGTAGGGGGCACCTGGGCCCACGCCCCACCCGCGGTCAGAGTCGTCAGCGCCGCGGCCACCATCGTCGTGCGTACGTAACGTGTCATCTAATTTCTCCTTTCCCGAGGGGCACCGCCCACGAGGGGACTTCCGTGAGCCGCGCCGGTTTCGGAGACGAGAGGACGCATCGCACATGCCAGCGAGCGCTCGGCCCCCCGGTCGCGGGCCGGAAGGGGCGATGCGGCACACCGGGACCGCGACCCGCCGTCCGTACCGTCAGGTCTACCGTGTAGAAGGGTCGTGCCGACGAGTGCGGGGCCGCGCTAGGCCACCGCGGCGTGTCCCACCGGAGGCCGGAATTCGGGCATCACCTTCTCGGCGAAGAGCTGCAGGCTCCGCATCGCGTTGTCGTGGCCGTAGTAGGGCGGATAGTGCAGGAGCAGCGAGGTGAGCCCCGTCTTGTGGCGCAGCTCGCGCAGCTTCGCGGTCACCGTCGCGGGCGAGCCGTGCAGCAGCGTGGTGGCCGCAAGATCGTCGTAGGTCAGCGCTTCGGCCCGGTTCTTCTCCGACACGTTGCCCAGGTAGCCCGCGGTGCCCGCGCCCATGAAGTGGCTGATGTGGCGCACGATGCCCTGCTCGGTGTCGCGCTTGGCGTCCGCGTCGGTGTCGGCCACGTAGACCCAGCGCGCGATGTCCACCTTGCCCGCGGCGGGATTGCGGTCGAGCGGCGCGGGCGCCTCCGTCAGGTGGCTCCGGTAGAGGCCGATCTGCTTGGCCAGCGTGTCGCCCGAGGGCAGCGTCGACAGCATGAGGCCGAAGCCGTGGCGCGCCGCGTAAGCGATGGAGCGGTCGGTGGCCCCCGCCATGAAGAGGGGCGGGTGCGGCTGCTGCTCGCTGACCGGGAACAGCTCGTAGTCCCCCTCGATGACCGACCGGAAGTGCGTCCCCTCGTGCCGGACGCGGCGCTCGTGCAGGAGCGTGAGGATCAGATCGATCGCCTCCTCCTGGACGTCGCGCCGCGCGTCGAAGTCGCGGCCGAAGCCCTCGAACTCGTAGGGCCGGTAGCCGGAGCCCAGGCCGAGCACCACCCGACCTCCCGAGAGGATGTCCACGAAGGCCATGTTCTCCACCACGCGGATCGGGTCGTAGAGGGGCAGGGTCACCACCGCGGTGCCGAGGCGGATGCGCGTGGTCCGGGCCGCCAGGTAGCCCATGTAGGTGAAGACGTCCGGCATGATGCCGTACTGGTTCGAGAAGTGGTGCTCGGCCACCCACGCGGTGTCGTAGCCCAGGCGGTCGGCGGCCTGGATCTCGGCGGTGACCCGGGCGTGGACGGCCCGGTGCGGGTAGGGCTCGCTGGCGTGGTTCGGGTGCGAGGTGAACAGGATGCCGAATTCCATGCGGAGCGCCTCCGAAACGAGCGTGAGTTGGCGTCGAGTCTAGCAGAAACCGTCTTGCCAGGGGCCGGGGCCCTCGTGTATGTTCCGTGGACCCAAGCCCGGTCCGGACTCAATCGACCCGCAGAGCAGACCCCCAAAGGAGGGGACGCCATGGCCGATCCGGTACCTCACAGCCGTCGCTCGTTCCTGAAGTCACTCGGCGTGGCCGGAGCCGCCGCGGGCGTCGCGCCCGCCTTCCTCCGGGGCCGCGCGCAGGCGCAGGACTTCCAGCTGAAGGCCCTCGATCCGGCCGCCAAGCCGGGCGGTACCCTCCGCTTCGGGATCCTGAACGCGCCCGCGCACTTCGACGTCCACCAGTCGGGCACGATCGCCAACCTCGGACCGCAGGCCCCGATGTACGACCTGCTGATCCGCCGCGATCCGCGCGACGGCAACACCATCATCCCGGACCTCGCCTACAAGTGGGACGTGGCGCCGGACGGCAAGCGATACACGTTCCATTTGAGAAAAGGCGTCAAGTTCCACGACGGCGCCGAGATGACCTCGGCGGACATGAAGGCCACCTACGACCGCATCGTGCGGCCGCCCAAGGGCGTGGTGATCCCGCGCTCGTCGCTCTTCACCGCGGTGGGTGACATCGTGACCCCGGACGCGTACACCATCGAGTTCCGCCTCACCGAGCCGCGGCCCCGCGCCTTCATGCTGGGCGCCTTCGCGAGCGGCTGGAACATCGTGGTGCGCAAGAAGTCGCTCGACGACAACGGGGGCAACCTCCGCCAGGTGATGAACTTCCCGGGCACCGGGCCCTTCCGCCACGTCTCGCGGAAGGACAAGGAGGTCTGGATCCAGGAGAAGAACCCCAACTACTGGAACAAGGGGCTGCCGTATCTCGACCGGCTCGAGATCTACAACCTGCCGCCGTTCTCCCCCGAGCTCGGGTCGTCGTTCCTCTCCGGGAAGGTGGACTACGCGCGGATCATGGATCCGGTCTCCTGGCGCAAGGCCAAGGAAATGCCCGGCGTCACCGCGACCGCGATGAACCAGTCGGTCATCCAGGCGTACTTCTTCAACATGAAGCGCAAGCCGTTCGCCGACCCGCGCGTGCGCCGCGCCCTGCACCTGGCCACCGACCGGCACGTGATGGTCGACGTGGTGAAGGACACCGCGCCGATGCAGGTGGGCGGCTTCGTGTACCCCTTCCACGAGTGGTCGGCCCCGAAGGCGGAGCTGGAGAAGCGGCTCGGCTACCAGAAGGATCCCAAGGCGGCCATCCAGGAGGCCAAGAAGCTGATGGCGGCCGCCGGATACCCGAACGGGCTCAAGAACCTGGACTTCGTGGTGCGCGATCTCGCCAGCTTCAAGCTGTGGGCGGTGGCCATCCAGGCGATGCTGAAGGAGAACCTGAACGTCGAGTCGAACCTGCGGGTGGTGCAGACCTCGCAGTGGTTCGAGGAGGCGGGCTCCGGCAACTTCGACCTCGCGATCAGCGCGATCGTGTCCTCGCTGATGGACCCCTCCGACTACTTCACCGCGTGGTACGGCAAGGGCGGGCCGCAGAACTATTCCGGCTGGACCAACGAGGAGTTCCACACCCTCGCGCACAACCTCGAGCGCGAGGTGGACGAGAGCAAGCGCAAGGCGATGATCCCGAGGGCGGAGGAGATTCTCGAGAACGACCCGCCCCTGGTCCCGGTGGCGTGGGAGCAGATCTACGACGCCTTCTACAACCGCGTACGCGGCCAGAACGCGACGAAGTTCTTCGGCATCTACGACGTCACGCGCTGGGACACGGTCTGGATGGCCCAGTCCTAGGATCGGCTCCATCGCGTGCAGAAGTACCTGCTCCGGCGGGGGTTGTTCGCGCTCGGCACCGTGATCGGGGTCTCCCTGATCGTGTTCGTGGTGCTGCGCATCCTGCCCGGCGATCCGCTGGTAGCCCTTCTCGGGGTGGAAGGCCACTCCAAGATGACCCCGGCGGATCGCGCGATCATCATGAAGGACCTGGGGCTGTCGGACTCGCTCCCCGTGCAGTACGTCCGGTGGCTGCGTGACATCGCCACCGGGCAGCTCGGCAAGTCGTTCTTCCGCGGCGACACCGTCCGCGACCTGATCCTGCACCGGGGTCCGCTCTCCGCCGAGATCGCGATCCTGGCCCTGATCATCTCGTGGGTGGTGGGCCTGCCGGTCGGCATCCTGAGCGCGATCCGCCCCAACGGGACCGCGGACGCGATCACCCGCTTCTTCTCCATCCTCTTCATCGCGGTGCCCAACTTCTGGCTCAGCATGCTGCTGGTGCTGGCGCTGCTGTTCTGGTTCGGCTACAAGTCGCCCATCATGGTGGTGCAGCTCTGGGAGAATCCGGCCCAGAACCTCCAGATCATCATCGGTCCCGCCATCGTGCTGGGGCTGGCCCAGGGGGCCTACATCGCGCGGATGTCGCGCTCGTGCCTCCTGGAGGTCATCCGTGAGGACTACGTGCGCACCGCGCGGGCCAAGGGCGCCGTCGAGCGCGCGGTGGTGCTGCGTCACGCCCTGCCCAACGCGCTGCTGCCGGTGGTCACCATCTCGGGCGTGCTGCTGGGCTTCGTGCTCGGCGGCTCGGTCGCGGTGGAGCAGGCCTTCGGGGTGCCGGGGCTCGGCCGCGCGCTGGTGACCGCCATCATCGAGCGCGACATCATCGTGGTGCAGAATCTCGTGCTGCTCTACGCCCTGATCTTCGTGGGCGTCAACGTCCTGGTCGACCTCTCCTACGCCTGGCTCGACCCGCGGATCCGCTACCAGTAGCCGGCCCATGGGCACCCTCCTGCGTCAGAACTGGCTCGCCGCCCTCGGCGGCCTGGTGGCCCTCCTGATCGTGGTGGTCGCCCTGGGCGCCCCGCTGATCGCCCCGCGCGATCCGCTGAAGGCCGACTTCCGCCACATGAACAAGCCGCCCAGCGCGGCGGCCTACTTCGGCACCGACCAGGTGGGTCGCGACGCGCTGAGCCGGGTGATCTACGGCGCGCGCACCTCGCTGTTCGTGGCCTTCTCGGCGGTGCTGCTCGGCACCACGGTGGGCTCGCTCTGGGGCGTGGCGTGCGGCTACCTGGGCGGTCGCTTCGACCTGGTGAGCCAGCGGGTGATGGAGATCCTGCAGTCGTTCCCGGACCTGATCCTCGCCATGGCCATCTCGATGGCCATCGGCACCGGCCTGCCCGCGGTCATCGTGGCCATCGCGATCACCCGGATCCCGTTCGGCGGGCGCGTGATCCGCTCGGTGGCGTTGAGCGTGAGCGCGATGCCGTTCGTGGAGGCCGGCCGCGCCGCCGGCGCCTCGCAGCTTCGCGTGATGACCCTGCACGTGCTGCCCCAGTGTGTGGCGCCCTACCTGGTGCTGGCCACCACGCACCTGGGGGTGGCCATCGTGATCGAGGCGGCGCTCGGCTTCCTGGGCGTGGGCGTGCCGCCGCCGACCCCGACGTGGGGCAACATGCTGGCCGACGCCATCACCGGGCTCGTTCCGCAGTGGTGGCTCGTACTCTTCCCCGGGCTCGCGATCACGATCACGGTGCTCGCGTTCAATCTGCTGGGCGACGGCATCCGTGACAGCCTGGATCCGCGCCTGGCGCCGACCGTGATGCGCCTGGTGACCGGCGTGGGGCGCGGCGGGGCGCGGGGCCGCGCGACCGCGACGACGGCGCCCTCGGCCACCGCCCAGGGCGAACCGGGCGCGGCCTGAGCGGCGCGCGGGCGCACGGGATGGACCTCGAGTTCCTGAACGTGGCGGCCGCGCCGCCGCCTCCGCCTACAGCCACGCGGTCCGCGCTGTCCCAGGTGATGCGCAACTTGCAGACCGTGCTGGCCGGCGCCGGCACCACGCTGGCCCGCGTGGTCATGGCGCGCGTCTACCTCACCGACTTCGCCGGCTACGCGGCCATGAACGCGGCCTACGCGAGCTACTTCGCCCCCGGCTGCCTCCCGGCCCGCGCCACCGTCGGCGTCACCGGCCTCGCCCTCGACGCTGCCGTGGAGATCGACCTCATCGTCCGCATGTAGGTGGCGCCTCTAGCCGAGTGGCTTGCAGCCGGGGCGGTCGTAGCGGTGGAACTCGCCGCGCGCGTTGATGGCGATGCGAACGCTCGGCTCATGACCCACTGGTTCGAGATGGTGCCAGAGGTGCTTGGGGCCGAAGACGAAGTCGCCCGCGCGGGCGTGGATCGGAGCGGCCTGCCCCTCGATGTACCAGTCGATCTCGCCCCGCAGCACCACCCACCACTCGTCGTGATGGTGGTAGTGCGTGTCGTTGGGCTGACCGGGTGGATGGCAGATCAAGAAGGCCTGGATGTCGTCGGTCAGCACCAGCGCCTCCGACCAGGGCGGCTTGCCTTTCTTGGCGATCAGGTCGGGCGGGCGGCTCTGCAGCGAGCCCAGCTCCAGCAGCGGAATGCGAGTGGTCGTCATGACGCGGCTCCTCCGCGGCGCGCCGGCCGCCGCCGGCCGCTCCCCACCCGGCTCAGGGCCTGCACCAGCCCGCCGGGGAAGAGCAGCACGATGGCGACGAAGAGCGCGCCGAAGATCAAGAGGTGGAAGTCGACCCAGCGTACGGTCAGGTACTCCTTCAGGAACACGTAGAGCACCGCGCCCAGCACCGGGCCCTGCAGCGTGCCCACGCCGCCGATGAACGTCATCAGCAACGCGTCGAACGTCCAGGCGGGCCCGAACGGGTGCGCGGGATAATAGCTGATGTGGTAGTAGGCGAAGACCCCGCCCGCGGCGCCGGCCAGGGCGGTCGAGAGTGCCAGCGCGCGCAGCTTGAGCCCGCGCGCGGAGACCCCGGTGGCCTCCGCCGCGTCCTCGTCCTCCCGCACCGCCTGCATGCCGAGGCCGAGCCGCGAGCGCTGCAGCCCGGCCACCGCGAGCACCGAGAGGGCGGCCAGGCCCAGGGCCAGGTAGTAGCGGGGAGCCAGGCGATAGGCGCCGATGCTCGTCGCGGGCAGCGTGGAGATCTCGGGCAGCACGTTGCCCACCGTGGCGCGCAGGATCTCGCCGAGCGCGAGGGTGCCGATCGCGAAGTAGGCCCCGCGCAGGCGGAAGGCGGCCGCGCCGATCAGGAGCGCGAAGGCGGTCGCCACCAGCGAGCCCGCGGCCATCGCGATCAGTACCGGCGTGCCGCCGATCCAGAGCGTGCGCGCGGTGAGGGCGCCGAGGCCGAAGAAGGCGGCGTGCCCCAGGTTCACCTGTCCCGCGTAGCCCGCGATGATGTTCCAGCTCTGGGCGAGCGTGATCGAGAGCAGCACCAGCAGCACGAAGTTGAGGACGTCGTCGCGGGGGACGAGGAGGGGAAGGGGCGCGAGGAGAGCGAGCCCGCCTAGAATCCCGACGGCCCAACCGTTTCCGGTGCCGCTACCGGGACTTCTCATTCTGAGCGCGCTCTCTTGGAGGACTTCACGCTGCGGTTTGGCCTCTTCGCGCAAGCGCTCATCGGGTGCGCCCGCACAACCGTCCCGCCGTCATCGGGTGCGCCCGCACAACCGTCCCGCCGTCATCGGGTGCGCCCGCACAACCGTCCCGCCGTCATCGGGTGCGCCCGCACAACCGCCTCGCCGTCATTGCCCGCGGCCGAACAGGCCCTGGGGCCGAAGCACGAGGACGACGAGGAAGATCACGAGCCCCACCACCTCGCGGTACGGCCCGCCGAAGGCCGCCGCGCTCAGGGCCTCGGCCACGCCCACGAAGAGCCCGGCCGCGAAGGTGCCGAGCATCGAGCCCAGGCCCGCCAGCACCACCACGATC
>Ga0310813_10000060_pt1 | contig 79609 bp, 75 predicted proteins | sample YN3metagenome_FD_203086 | JGI IMG/M metagenome (GOLD analysis project Ga0310813, IMG submission 203086) | Soil microbial communities from experimental microcosm in Duke University, North Carolina, United States - YN3 | ecosystem: Engineered > Artificial ecosystem > Soil microcosm > Unclassified... | reverse complement strand
TCACGACGATATCCTGCGATGCCGCGAGCTGATGACCGATATTCCTCGGAAGCAGTCCGTAAGCCGCGATCCCGCAACCGCCGACGATCGCGGCCATGCCCAGGATCATGTCCCATCCGATCGGCATTCCGACCAGAATGAAGTGATTGTGGCGGCCCATCAGGAACATCGGCGCGTGCATGAGCACCCCGCCCGTGACCATTACGACGCCAAGAACAAATGCCCAGATACCGCGCCGATCCGATAGAGTGCTTCTGCCGACCATCGCCGCGAGCAGATAGCAGCAGAGCTTCCCATGTCACTCCTGCACAAAGGAAAGGCCCCAAGGGGAAGCCTCGTGCGGCTGCGAAGGTTGCGGGGGCGACTCCGCGATGCTACTTCAGCTGCGATCTCCGGTTTCCGCCGGGGAATCCATGCCGCGGACGGTGCGACGCGCCGCGGCTCCACGAGGTTGAAGCTTGGAATGACGCCACAGAAGGCCCTTCATCCGCTCTTTGATGAAGCGGCGTTCCCAGCGCTGAGGCGCGGGATGGCTCTCCGAGCAGACACGCTTTCCAATAGTCTTGTCATCGCCCCTGGCCTGTTCGCCGGCGGCGGGACCCATTTTATCGCGCGCCGGAACCTTGGAATGGTGAACCCGCGCGCCCGGAGAAATTTCAATGTCCATGCGCATGCTTATCGATGCGCGCCACCCGGAGGAGACCCGGGTCGCGGTCGTAAAAGGAAACCGGATCGAGGAGTTTGACTTCGAATCCGCCGAGCACAAGCAGCTCAAAGGGAATATCTATCTAGCCAAGGTCACCAGGGTCGAGCCGTCGCTTCAGGCGGCGTTCGTCGATTACGGCGGCAACCGCCACGGCTTTCTGGCCTTCAGCGAAATCCATCCCGATTATTATCAAATCCCGAAGGCCGACCGCGAAGCTCTTTTGCGTGAAGAGGCCGAGCACGCCGCGGAGGAAGAGCGGCTGCGCTCAGCCGAGCTCGACGATCATGAAGACTCGGGCGACGAGGTCGAGGCGCATGACGACTTCGAGAGTGCAACGGAGACCGCGACTGCCACGACGACCGAGGCCGGTACCGGCTCTTCGCGCTCGCCGGTCGACGAATCCGCGGCCGACGAGCTGCGCCGCAAGCGCCAGAATCTGCGCCGCCGCTACAAGATCCAGGACGTCATCCGCCGCCGCCAGGTGCTGCTCGTCCAGGTCGTCAAGGAAGAGCGCGGCAACAAGGGCGCGGCGCTGACCACCTATCTCAGCCTCGCCGGCCGCTATTGCGTGCTGATGCCCAACACGTCGCACGGCGGCGGCATCAGCCGGAAGATCTCCAACGGCTCGGATCGCAAGCGGCTGAAGTCGATCATCGCCGACCTGAAGCTCCCCGGCACCATGGGCCTGATCGTCCGCACCGCGGGGCTCGAGCGGACCAAGACCGAGATCAAGCGCGACTTCGATTATCTTGCCCGGCTGTGGGACGAGGTACGCGAGAATACGCTGTCGAGCAGCGCCCCGGCGCTGATCTATCGCGACAGCGACCTCGTGAAGCGGGCGATCCGCGACCTCTATCACCGCGACATCGACGATGTGCTGGTCGAGGGCGAGGACGGCTATCGCGCGGCGCGCAGCTACATGAAGCTGCTGATGCCGAGCCACGTCAAGAAGGTGCAGCCGCACAGCGAGGCCACCCCGCTGTTCCAGCGCTACGGCGTCGAGGATCAGCTTGGCGCCATGTACCAGCCTCTCGTCCAGCTGAAGAGCGGCGGTTATATCGTCATCAACCCGACCGAGGCGCTGGTCTCGATCGACATCAACTCCGGCCGTTCGACCCGCGAGCATAATATCGAGCAGACCGCGTTTGCGACCAACATGGAAGCGACGCAGGAAATCGCCCGCCAGCTGCGGCTGCGCGACATGGCCGGCCTCGTCGTCATCGACTTCATCGACATGGAACAGAACAGCCATGTCCGGAAGGTCGAAAAGGCGATGAAGGAAGCGCTCAAGAACGATCGCGCCCGGATTCAGGTCGGCCGTATCTCGAGCTTCGGCCTGATGGAAATGAGCCGCCAGCGCCTGCGCACCGGCGTGCTCGAAGCCTCGACCAAGGCGTGCCCGCATTGCGACGGCACCGGGCTGATGCGCACCGCCTCGTCGGCGGGTCTTTCGGCCCTGCGCATGATCGAGGACGAAGCGGCGCGTGGCCGCGGCGACCGGGTTTGCCTGCGCGCCGGCGCCGAGGCCGCCATCTATGTCCTGAACAAGAAACGCGCCGAACTGGCCGATATCGAGGCGCGCTACGGCGTTTCGGTGGAAGTGCTGGTCGATCACAGCTTCGAAGGCGCCCGCATGGCGGTGGAAAGCAGCGGGCCGCGCCCGGTGGCGCCGGTCCGCCAGGCCGCGCCGCTCCCGACCTATGTCGATGACGAACCCGAGATCGACGAGGAAGAACTCGCCGAGGAGTTCGCCGAGGACGAGATCGAGGAGCGCGAGAGCCGCAGTGAGCGCGGTTCGCGTGACGAGGATGGTGAAGGCGGTCGCCGCCGCCGCCGCCGCCGCCGGGGCGGCCGCAACCGCCGCCGCGAGGGCGACGAAGGTGGCGATGTCGAGCGTGCTGAAAGTCACGATGAGAACGAGACCGAGCAACAGCCGGTCGACACTGCCGAGGGTGACGACGCGTCCGAAGGCGAGCAAGAGAACGGCAACGAGGAAGGCCGCAAGCGTCGCGGTCGTCGTGGTGGCCGCCGCCGGGGTGGCCGGGGCCGCGACCGCGAGGAAGGCGAGCGTCAGGAGAGCGGCGAGACCCTCGCTCCCGAGGCCGGCGAGGCCCCGATGGTCGAGCCGGTGCCGAGCGAGGATGCCGCGCCGGTAGCGGTCGAAGCCACTCCTGAGCCGCAGCCCGAGCCTGAGGCCGAACCGGTCGCCGAGGAGAAGCCCAAGGCCCGTCGCCGTCCGCGCGCCCGCAAGGCCGATGCGGTCGCGGCCGAGGCTGCCGACGCCGCTCCGACGGTCGAAGCGCCGGCCGAGGAAGCGCCCGCGGCCGAAGAGAAGCCCAAGCCCAAGCGCCGCTCGCGCGCCAAAAAGGTCGAGGCTCCGGCCGAAACCGCGCCCGAGCCGGCGGCCGAGCCTGCGCCTGCGCTTGAAGCGAAAAGCGCCGAACCCGCGCCGGTTGCCGATGCCGCGCCGGCCGAAGACGCCCCGGCGCAGCCCGCCCGCAAGGGCTGGTGGTCGCGCACCTTCGGCTGAGTGAGACAAGAAGCGGGACCCCGGATCAAGTCCGGGGTGACGAGTTAGATAGCACGCTCGTCACCCCGGGCTCGACCCGGGGTCCCGCTTCTTCCTTCTACTGTCCCGACAGAGCGCGTATCTCGCGATTGTGATGACGGAAGACGCCGCGCTCCTCACGCTCGGCCAGCACCGCCATCGCCTTCGCCACCAGGCCGGCATCGATCGGTGCATAACGATCGAACGGGCCGCGCAGGACGAGGCCGAGGATGGGCGCGACCGCCTGCCCAAGGGCTTCGGCGGTGCGTTGCTCGCTCCGCTGCCCCAGCAATAGGCCCGGCCGCAGAATATCCACCCGTTCGAAGCCAAGCGCTGCAACCGCGCTTTCCACCTCGCCCTTGAGCCTGAGATACGCGTTGCGGCTGCCCGCGTTCGCGCCGGACGACGACACCAGCAGAAAATGCCGCGCGCCGGCGTCGCGGGCTGCCTTGGCGAAGGCCAGCACCGCGTGGCGGTCGACCGCTTCGAACGCGGCCCAACTTCCCGCCGCCTTGCGGGTGCTCCCAAGCGTCGACAGCGCGACGTCGAGCGTTTCGCCGGAAAGCAGCGCGGGCCATTGGTCCATGGCGCCGAGCTTTTCCCATGTCGCCCCGCTGGATCGGCGCCCGAGCACCAGCAGGTCATGCCGGCGCTCCAGCAGCGGCCACAATTGGCGGCCGATCAGTCCGGTCGCGCCGATCAGCGCGAGCTTCATGCGCGCCGGCGGCCTGCGTCGATACTCCACGCGCCGGGCCCGGCGATCGCCAGGTACAGGAAGACGAAGCAGTACAGGATCGCCGCATCGCCGCCGTTGTTGACCGGAAAGAAATTCTGCGGCGCGTGCGCGATGAAGTAAGCGGCGGCCATGGTTCCCGAGGCGAGAAACGCCGCGGGCCGGGTGAACAGGCCAAGGGTGATGAGCAGGCCGCAGACCAGTTCGATCACCCCGGCGAAAGCACCCGGATTGTCGAACGCGAGGCCGCTGCCGGCCCGCTCACCGCCCGGAAAGGACAGCAGTTTCTGCGTGCCGTGCGCCAGAAACAGCAACCCGCTCATGATCCGCAGCAGGGCGAGCCCGATGGGCGCGTAACGATCGAGGTTCACGAAGCGGCTCTCCTTCTTTCAGCAAGGAGCGCATGGTGGCGCCGCCACGGGCGAGCCGTCAACGTGTCAGAACTTCTCCGGCAATTCGACCGGGCCGATCAGCGCTTCGTGCCGGCTGATGGCAAAGGGATCGGTCATGCCCGCCAGATAATCGCCGACGTTACGCGCGGCGGTGACCGTGTCGGCTTCGTTGCCGCGATGCCAGGCGTCGGGCAGCAGGCGCGGGTCGGCGAGATAGGCGGCGGCGAGATTGCCCACCACGCGCTGCGCTTCGATCCGTACCGGCTGGAGCGCGGGCGCGTTATAGAGATTGGCGTAAAGGCACTTCTTAAGCGCGCGTTCCTCGCCCGCGAGCGCGTCGGAGAAGCCCGCCAGCGGCCGCCCGGCGGCACGCACATCGGCCAGTGTTTCGACCCCGGTTTCCGCCACCCGCCGCCGGGTTTCGCTCAGCAAGTCGCCGACCATGGTCCCGATCTGGTCGCGCACCAGCGCCTTGATCTTGCGGTCGAGCGACAGGTCGGGCCAGCGCTTGCCGATCGCATCCCAATGGCGCGCCACCAGCGGCAGTTCGAGCAATGCCTCGAGCGGGAGCACCCCGGCGCGCAAGCCGTCGTCGATGTCGTGATTGTCGTAGGCGATGTCGTCGGCGATCGCCGCCACCTGCGCCTCGAGGCTCGCATGGCTGGCGAGATCGAGCCCGATCCGCTCCGCCACTTGCCCCAGCGCCCATTTCGGCGTCGCGACCGGCCCGTTGTGCTTGGCGAGACCCTCGAGCGTCTCAAAGGTGAGGTTGAGGCCGTCGAATTGCGGATAGGGCGTTTCGAGCTCGCAAAGCAGGCGCAAAGTGTGGCCATTGTGATCGAACCCGCCCGCGAAACGCAGCGCTTCGTCGAGCGCGTCCTCGCCGGCATGGCCGAAGGGCGGATGGCCAAGGTCGTGGGCGAGGCATAGCGCCTCGGTCAGATCCTCGTTGAGGCCGAGCGCGCGGGCGATGGTGCGGCCGATCTGCGCGACTTCGAGGCTGTGGGTCAGGCGGACGCGGTAATGATCGCCGTCGGGCGCGACGAACACCTGCGTCTTGTGGCGCAGGCGGCGGAACGCGATCGAATGGACGATGCGGTCGCGGTCGCGCTGAAAGGCGTCGCGGGGTCCGCGCGGGCCGCTGTCGGGCTCGGCATGAAGCCGCCCACGACTTTCGGACGGGCGCGCGGCGATCCCGGGCGGCAAGGTCACTTGGTGGTGAGCTTGTCGAGCTTGAGGCCGGCGGGGGCGTTCCAGACGAAGCCCGACAGCTTGGCGCCGTGCAGGTCGTTGACGAATTCCTGCGCGTCGTCGGCGTCCTTGAACGGGCCGATCACGAGACGCGACCAGCCCTTGACCGCCGACACCATCGGCGTGCGCGCCTTGAACAAGGCCGGCTTGGCCTTGCGGATGCGGTCATATTCGCGGTTCATCTGGTCGGCATTGGCGCCGCCCGCGAGCTGGACGTAAATGCGCGAGGCAGAAGCAGTGGCCTTGGCCGGGGTCTTGCTGTCCTCGGCCTTGGCGGCGGTTTTGCCGTTCTTGGTCTTGGCGGCGTCCTCGGCCGCCTTGACCGCCTTGCTGTCCTTGGCGGCGAGCTTGATCGGAGCGGTCTTCGCGGGGGTCTTGGTGGCCGGTTTCTTGACCGGCTCGTCGCTCGCCGGACGGCTGGCGAGGGAGAATTCAGGGGCCGGGGTGGCGGTGCGGCGCGGCGGGGTGCGCTCGACGATCGGCTTGGGCGCGGGCGGCGGCGGGGGCAGCTTGGTCAGCGTGGTTTCGATCGAAGCCAAGCGGTCGCCGTCGGACGTGGCGGCGGGCGGGGTCGCTTCGACGACCTTGATCGGCTCGGGGGCGGGCTTGGCGACCACCGTGCGGGCGCGGGCGGTGCGGATCGGTGCCGCCGGCGCGGGCGTCGGCGCAGGTGCCGGTTCGGTCGCCTGCAGCGCCGCCAGCGCCGCGCCTTCGGCCGGCATGATGCCGAGATGCACGGCGGCAGCTTTCTGCCCCGGGTTGAGTGTCGGCAGGCGGCGGAGGAAAGGATCGAAACCGCTGCTATTTCCCGGCAGCATCAAGGCGATCGCCGCCCTTGCCCCGTCGACATCGCCACCCAGCGCGAGGATGAAGGCACGGGCGCGGCGGGCGCCGGCATCGCGCTGCGCCAGCAAGGGATCGAGCGCCGCCAGCGCTTCCGCTTTCCGGCCCGAAATGGCGAGGCTCAGCGCCAGCCGGCGCCGCGCTTCGGCCTGATCGGGACCGGCGATCACCGCGCGATAATCGTTCTGCGCCTGCGGCTGCATGCCGAGAAGATCGAACGCCAGCCCGCGGTCGAGCGCGATCAGAGTCTGTGTCGCGCCCAGGGCCTGGGCCTGCTCGAACAGGCCGAGCGCCGCCTGCGCTTCGCCCATCTGCGCCATCGCCGAGCCCTGCCCGGCCTTGGGCGCCCAATGATTGGCGTTGATCTCCTCGGCACGCCCGAAGAAACCGATCGCCGCCTGCGGATCGCCAAGCCGCAGCGCGGCGCGCCCGGCGGCCAGCTGCGCATCGTAATTGCGCGGGTTGATCGCGATCAGGCGGATATTGCGGGCGAGCGCCGCTTCGGGGGTTTCGTTGGCCCCCGCGACCGGCGCGGGCGGCGGTTCGGGCGGACGACCGCCGATATATTGCGCGGTCGCGCTTGCCGGCAGCAGCACCGCCGCGGCTCCCAGCCACACGGAAAATCTAGACATCCCCATCCCGTGAGCCGGTCTAGCTGAGCATAGGCTGACGGCTAGCCGTCCGCACGACGAGGCGTGAGCCTCGGCGGACGAACGGAGCGAGCCCTCACGACAAAGGGGCCGGGCGACTGGCACCCGACCCCTTCGATCGTCACTTGGCGGTAAAGCGCTTACTGATTGCCCTGACGGTTCAGGAAGCGCGGAATGTCGAGCGGTTCGCGGCGGAGGCTCGGCGTCGGCTCGTCCTCGATCTTGCCGCCAGCGCGGGCCATGCTGCTCATCCGTTCGAACAGGGTGCCGGCCTCGCGCTTGGGCGCCTGCGTTTCCTCGTCCTTGGGCGGCGCGATCGGCGGGGTGCCGACCGGGCTGGTCAGAATGTCCTCGCTGTCGAGAAGCAATTCGTCGCTGCCGCTCTCGTCGCCGAGATCGAGCGGGGCCGGAGCGGCCGCGGTCGGCGCCGACGTAGTGGAGGCGGTCGGAGCCGGGGTCGCAGTCGCAGTGGTCGACCGCGTCGGGAAGGTGAACACCTTGGTGCTGGCGGTCTGACCGCTGGTGCTCGGCACCGGCTTGGTCGCTTCCTCGGCTTCGATACCGGTGGCGACAACCGACACGCGGATCTTGCCGTCGAGGTCGTTGTTGAACGCCGAACCCCAGATGATGTTGGCGTCGGGGTCGACCAGTTCCTTGATGTGGCTGGCGGCCTCGTCGACTTCCATCAGGCGCATGTCTTCGCCGCCGGTGATCGAGATGATGACGCCCTTGGCGCCCTTCATGCTGACACCGTCGAGCAGCGGGTTGGAGATCGCCTTTTCGGCGGCTTCGATGGCGCGATTGTCGCCCGACGCCTCGCCCGTGCCCATCATGGCCTTGCCCATCTCGCCCATCACCGAGCGGACGTCGGCGAAGTCGAGATTGATGAGGCCCGGCATGACCATCAGGTCGGTGATCCCGCGAACGCCCTGCTGGAGGACCTCGTCCGCCATCTGGAACGCTTCCTTGAAGGTCGTGTCCGAATTGGCGAGGCGGAACAGGTTCTGGTTCGGGATGACGATCAGCGTGTCGACGTGCTGCTGCAGCTCGGCGATGCCGGCTTCGGCGGCGCGGGTGCGGCGGCTGCCTTCGAATGCGAACGGCTTGGTCACCACGCCGACGGTCAGGATACCCTTGTCGCGGGCGGCCTTGGCCATCACCGGGGCCGCACCGGTGCCGGTGCCGCCGCCCATGCCGGCGGCGATGAAGCACATGTGCGCGCCTTCCAGCGCGCGCTCAATCTCTTCCATCGCTTCTTCAGCGGCGGCGCGGCCGATTTCCGGACGGGCACCGGCGCCGAGACCTTGCGTGATCTTGTGACCAAGCTGGATGCGGCGATCGGCCGAGGAGGCGTTGAGCGCCTGCGCGTCGGTGTTGGCGACCGCGAAATCGACGCCCTGGACATCGGCGTTGATCATGTTGGCGATGGCGTTGCCGCCCGCCCCGCCGACACCGATCACGGTGATCCGCGGCTTCAGCTCGTCGACCGCTGGCCGGACAAAATCGATGCTCATGTGGAAGGGACCCCCGCTCATCAACGCGTTGAACTTGTAAGGATGAATCTATGATTCACCGCTCTTCGCGGCACAAGCGAAAATGTTAACTCTTGTGCCGATTTTCGGGCGAAGCGTGGTGCGGCGGACTCATGTCGTCCCGCAGTGGGACGGTTCAGGCCTTGTTGCCGCGCATGATCGACACCATTCGCGCCAGCAGACCGCCCCCCGCCCGTTCGGCGCGCGGACGCGGAAAGACGAGATCGTCGCTGCGCGACTGGGTGGTGAGGATAGCGAGACCGACCAGGCTGCTGAACGCGGGACCGCTGTGCGCATCGGGCAAGCCCGTGATCGCGCGCGGCCGACCGACCCGGACCGCGCGGCCGAGCACGCCCTGCATATAGTCGGCGATGTTCTTGAGCTCCGCCCCGCCGCCGGTCAGCACGACCTGCCCGCCGACCGGCTTCACGAATCCCATGTCCTTCAGCGCTTCGTCGATCTCGGCGGTGATTCGCTCGACCCGCTGGCGGATCACGGTCATCAACTGCGCCCGGCTGATGCGCAGCGGCTCGGTCCCGTCCTCCGACCCGATCGGTAGCGCTTCGACCACCTCGTGATTGTCGCGTGGGGAGGTCATCGCCGACCCGTGGAAGCATTTGATCCGCTCGGCATCCCGGCGGCGGACACCGAAGGCGGCGGCGATGTCGTCGGTGATGTCCTTGGCGCCCAAGGGAATCGACCGCAGCGCGACCAGCATTCCGCCGGCGTGCAGCGACACATTGGTGACTTCGGCGCCCAGTTCGACAAGCGCGACGCCGAGATCGCGTTCTTCGGTGCTGAGGCAGGCCAGCGCGGCGGCGACCGGCGAGGCGACAATGGCGCGGACACCGAGATGCGCCTGGCGAATGGTGAGGTCGACGTTGCGGAGCGGCGCTTCGTCGGCGGCGATGACGTGGATGTCGACGCCGAGCCGGCTGGCGTGCATGCCGACCGGCGAGCGGACGCCATGGACGTCGTCGATGGTATAAAGCGCCGGCGTCGCGTGGAGCACGACCTGGCCCGGGCGGTCGACCGCGCCGCGACCGCTTTCCAGCAGAGCATCGACGTCGCTCGGCTCGATCTGGTGACCGCCGATCTCGACCTCGACGTTGGCAAGGCCGCTGCTGAGGCCGCCGGCGCCGTAGCTCGCCCACACGTCCTCGATATTCTGCTGGCTCATCCGTTCGGCCTGCTCGACGGCTTCGCGAACGGCGACTTCAGTCGCTTCCATATCGGTGATGAAGCCGCGCTTCACCCCCCGGCTCTGGCGCTGGCCGGTGCCGAGCACGCGCGGGCGGCCTTCCTCGTCGAGGGTGCAGACGAGGGCGGACACCTTGGACGACCCGATGTCGAGGGCGCCGATCAACAGCGGCGCATCATGCTTGGCCATCAGTTCGCAGTCTCCACCGTGCCGGCGGGCGGCGGGGTGGCGCCGGGCGGAACCCGGACGATCATCTTGCCGGGCACGCGAAGGTCGAAACGGATCATGTCGCGCCCGAGCAGGCCGACCGAGCGATCCATCTTGGCGAAGCGCTTCAACGCCTTGGTCGCCGCCGCGTCGGTCTCCGGAAGCGACACGATTTCACCGGTGGAGAAGCTCAGGTCCCAGCGCCGCCCCCCGATCCAGGTCGCCGAGGCGATCTGGGGTTTGAGGGTAGGCACGCTGTCGAGCAGCTTGCCGAGCGCCGTGGCATGGCGATTGGCGTCGGGGCCGATCAGCAGGGTCAGTTCGGGCATCCGGTCGACCGGCACGGCGTCGAGCACGACGCCTTCCCCGTCGATGAGGTTGAGGCGCCCCTGGTGCTGCCACACCGCGGTAGGCGTGCGCTCGATCAGGTCGATCACCAGCCCGTCGGGCAGGCGGCGCGACACGCGAGCGTCCTTGACCCAGCCGAACTGGAGCAGGCTGTCGCGGATGCGGTCGAGGTCGACCAGCGCCTGCGCCGGCTCGTCGGTTCCGATCGGCGCTTCCTCGGCGGCGCGGCGAAGCTCGTCGGTGACCACCGCATCGACCTTGCGGCGGTCGAGATTCTTGATGCCCACGATCTGATAGCTCGCGACCTTGAACCCCGCTTCGCCGGTCGCGGCGCCGGTGGCGCGCAGCGCCTTGCCCGGCAGGTCGAGCGCGATCAGCGCGACGATCGCCATCACCGCGACCAATGCGATAAAGGCATAGCGGGCAAGCTTGCCGCTGCCCTCGGGCCAAGGTGACGCCGCGGCCTTGACCGGTGCCTTGCGGGAGCGGGGCTTGGCACCGCCGCGGCCCTTGCTGGCGGCAGGTCGCCGGATGGTCTGTGCGTTCACTGAAGCGCCTCGGCGATGATCCGCTCGACCAGCTCGCCATAGGAGATGCCGCGCTGCTTGGCCTGCTCCGGCACGAGGCTGAGCGGCGTCATACCCGGCTGGGTGTTGACCTCGAGCAGATAGAGCCCCGCTTCGCCCTGTTCATCGTCCCAGCGGAAGTCCGACCGGCTAGCCCCCTTGCAGCCCAAGGCGCGGTGGGCGGTGAGCGCCATGTCGAGCATCGCCTGCGCGATCTCGGCAGGCACGTCGGCGGGGCAGACATGCTCGGTCAGGCCGTCGGTATATTTGGCGGCGAAATCGTAGAAATCGGCCTTGGGCTTGAGTTCGGTGACGCACAAAGCCTCGTCGCCAAGCACCGCCACCGTCAGCTCGCGCCCCTTGATGAACGGTTCGGCCAGCAATTCGTCGAAGTCGTTCCACGGCCCCGGGGTACCGCGTGCGATCGGATCGCCATGATTGCCGCCCTCGTGAATGATCGCGACACCGACCGAGGAGCCTTCGTTGACCGGCTTCAGCACATAAGGCCGGGGGATCGGGTCGCGCTCGTACAGCGTCTCAGAGCGGACCATCGTGCCGACCGGCATGCGGACCCCGGCGGGAACCAGCAGTAGCTTGGTCAGCTCCTTGTCGATGGCGATGGCCGAGGTGCTGAGCCCGCTGTGGGTATAGGGGATCTGCATCAGGTCGAGCATGCCCTGCACCGTGCCGTCCTCGCCCGGATGGCCGTGCAGCGCATTGAATACGACGTCGGGGCGGATGCCGGCCAAAACCTGCGCGACGTTGCGGTCCATGTCGACTTCGGTGACGTTGGACCAGCCGCGCTCACGCAGCGCATTGGCGACGCCCTTGCCGCTCATCAGCGACACCTCGCGCTCGGAGGACCAGCCGCCCATCAGGACGACGACATGCAGGTCCTTGTTCACGCTCACGCCTCAACTCCCACGCGCTGTATTTCCCACTCTAATTCAGTGCCGCTGTGCTGACGGACCCGGCGCCGGACTTCCTCGCCAAGTGCCTCGATGTCCGCGCTGGTCGCGGTACCGAGGTTGAGGAGGAAGTTGCAATGTTTCTCGCTGACCTGGGCGTCGCCGATCGTCAGCCCGCGGCAGCCGGCGGCGTCGATCACTTCCCACGCTCTCTTCGGCAGCGGGTTCTTGAAGGTCGATCCGCCGGTTTTGCTGCGCAGCGGCTGGCTCGCCTCGCGGCTGGCGGCGATGCGGTCCATCTCGGCCTGGATAGCGGCCGGTTCGGCGGGCTCTCCGCGAAAGGTCGCCGAGACGACGATGGCGCCGCCGGGAAGCGCAGAATGGCGATAGGTATAGGCAAGGTCTGCGGGCGCCAGCGTGACGCGCTCGCCCGAGCGGAGCACGACGTCCGCCTCGACCAGAATGTCCTTCACCTCGCGGCCATAAGCGCCGCCGTTCATCCGCACGAACCCGCCGACCGTGCCGGGGATCGAGCGCAGGAACTCGATCCCGCCGATGCCCGCGTCACGCGCGGAGGAAGAAACGAGGATACCCGACGCGCCGCCGCCGCATTCCAGCGTTACCTCGTCGACCCGCCGCACCTTGGCGAAGGGTTTGCCAAGGCGCACCACCACTCCCGGCACACCGCCATCGCGAACGATGAGGTTGGAGCCGAGCCCGAGCGCCATCACCGGCGTCGCGGGATCGAGTTCGCGGAGGAAAGTCTGAAGGTCGGCGACGTCGGCCGGCTCGAACAATGTTTCCGCCGCCCCGCCCGACTTGAACCACACCAACGGCGCGAGCGGGGCCTGCGGCGTCAGCCGGCCACGCACGTCGGCATGGGTGAGGGTATCGGCCAAGCTCATGCGTGCGCCGGTTCGGACTTGTGGCTGCGTTCATAGGCGACCGCGTCGGCCAGCCCCGCCGCCCATTTGGTGATGTCGCCGGCCCCCATGCAGATCACCAGATCGCCCTCGGCCGCGAGATCGCGCAGGCATCGTGCAAGCTCTTCCGGTCCCGAAATGGCGTGCACCATGCGGTGGCCGTGGGCACGGATGCCTTCGGCCAGCGCGGCGGCATCGACGCCTTCGATCGGCTCTTCGCCCGCAGCATAGACCGGGGCGACCAGCACCGTGTCCGCCTCGTTGAAGGCGTTGGCGAAATCTTCCATGAGGTCGCGCAGGCGAGTGAAGCGATGCGGCTGGACCACCGCGATGACCCGGCCCGCCGTGCTGTCGCGCGCGGCGGACAGGACGGCGCGGATTTCGACCGGGTGATGCGCGTAATCGTCGATGATGACCGTGCCGTCGACCTCGCCGACGCGGGTGAAGCGACGCTTGACCCCGCCGAACCGCTCGAACCCGCTGGCGATCCTGTCGTCGCCGAGGCCGAGTTCGAGCCCCACCGCCACCGCCGCCAGCGCGTTCTGGACATTGTGGCGCCCCGGCATCGGCAGCGTGATCCCCTCGATCCGCCGCCGCTCGCCCGAGCGTTCCAAGACCAGCGCGTCGAAACGGGTCATCCCGCCCTCGGTCTTGACGTTCTCGGCCCGCAGATCGGCCGAGGCGGAGAAACCGTAGGTGACGACCCGCCGGTCCTTGATCCGGCTCAACAGGTTGGCGACCTCCGGATGGTCGATGCAGAGGACCGCGAGGCCATAGAACGGCACGTTCTCGATGAACTCGACGAACGCGTCCTTGGCGGCGTCGAAGCTGCCGTAATGATCGAGATGTTCGGGATCGATGTTGGTGACCACCGCGATGGTTCCGTCGAGACGCAGGAAGCTGCCGTCGCTTTCGTCGGCTTCGACCACCATCCATTCGCCGTTGCCGAGCCGAGCGTTGGAGCCATAGGCGTTGATGATCCCGCCGTTGATCACCGTCGGATCGAGCCCGCCGGCATCGAGCAGGGCGGCGACCATCGAGGTGGTGGTGGTCTTGCCGTGGGTGCCGGCCACCGCGACCGTGTTCTGCATCCGCATCAGCTCGGCCAGCATTTCGGCGCGGCGGACGCGGGGCAGACGGCGGCGGGCGGCTTCCTCGACTTCCGGATTGTCGGGGCGGATCGCGGTCGAGGTCACCACCACCGCCGCTTCGCCGAGATTGTCGGCGCTTTGCCCGATCATCACCGGAATGCCCGCCTTGCGCAGCCCTTCGGTGACATAGCTTTCGGAGGCGTCGGAACCCTGCACCTTGTAGCCGAGGTGATGCATCACCTCGGCGATGCCGGACATGCCGATCCCGCCGATGCCGACGAAATGAATGGTGCCGATGTCAGTGCCGACCGCCTTCATGCCGCTGCTCCCGCCGGGGCCAGCGCCGGGGCGGCAGCCGCGGGCTTCCTTTTCGCGCGGCCGATCAGCGCGGGGCGATCGCCCTGCCCGATCCGCTCGACCAGATCGGCAAGATCGCGCGCGGCGTGCGGGCGGCCGACCGAAAGCGCGCGCGCGGCGGCGTTGGACAGCGCCTCGGAATCCTCGGCCAGCGCCTCGATCTGCCGGGCGAGCGTGTGGGGCGTGAACTGCGGCTGCGGGATCATTCGCGCCCCGCCCGCCCGCGCCAGCTCACGCGCATTGGCGGTCTGGTGGTCGTCGGTCGCGATCGGCAAGGGCACGAGGATCGACGGGCGCCCGGCCGCGGTCAGCTCGGCGATGGTCGAGGCCCCGGCCCGCCCGATCATCAGGTGGCATTCGCCAAGCTTGGCGTCCATGTCGTTCAAGTAGGTCGACAGCTCGGCCGGAATGCCGAGCTCGCGGTAGGTCTCGCGCACCCGTTCGATATCGTCGGGGCGGCATTGCTGGACCACCTGCAAGCGGTGGCGAAGCGTATCGCCGAGCTCGCCCAGGCCCGCGGGCACCACCTCGCCCAGCACGGTCGCGCCCTGGCTGCCGCCGGTGACCAGCAGCTTCAGGGGCGAATAATCGTCGAACGCCGGGAACGGCAGCTCGCCCAGCCGGACGATGCTGGCGCGGACCGGGTTGCCGACGAGGCTGGTCTTGACGGCGTGGCCGGGCTTCAGCCGCTCGACATTCTCATAAGCCGTGGCGATCGCCGCCGCATCGTTCGCCAGCAGGCGGTTGACCCGGCCGAGCACCGCATTCTGTTCGTGCAGCACGGTCGGGATCTTCATCGACGATGCCGCGAGCAAGGCTGGAAACGCGGGATAGCCGCCGAAACCGATCACCGCGTCGGGACGATGCGCCTTGTAAAGCGTCTTGGCCGCGCGGCGTCCCTCCATGACCGAGCGCAGGGCCTTCAGCATGCCCCACGGCGTCTTGCTCAGGCGGCCAGCGGGGATGACCTGTACCTCGACCCCTTTGAACAGGCCGGGGATGCGATAGCCGCGCGCGTCGGTGATCAGCAGCACGCCGTGCCCGCGTGCCTTGAGTTCGGCGGCGAGCGCATGCGCTGGAATCATGTGCCCGCCGGTTCCGCCGGCCGCGAGGACGAAGTTCATGGCGTTCCGCTTAGCGCCCCTCGCTCCACTTCACCACATAGGGCGACCTTTTGAGAAACGGATTGGTGCGGGTGAAGGCGAGCAGCAGGCCCATCCCGATCGACAGCGCCAGCATCGACGAGCCGCCATAGGAAATGAATGGCAGGGTCATGCCCTTGGACGGCGCGAGCTGGACGTTCACTGCCATGTTGATCAGCGCCTGCAGCCCGAACTGGCAGGCGAGCCCGGCGGCGGCGAGCACGGCGAACGGCTCGTCCTCGTCGAGCAATTTCACCAGCACCCGCACCACGATCGCGCAATAGATCACCGCGATCGCCATGCAGGCGATCAGGCCGAATTCCTCGCCGATCACCGAGAAGATGTAATCGGTGTGCGGTTCGGGCAGGCCGAACTTGCGGGTGCCCCCGCCCGGCCCCATGCCGAGCAGCCCGCCCGCGGTCAGCGTGCGCATCGCTTTCTCGACCTGGAAATTATCGCCTTCGCCGAACAGGAAGCCGTCGATCCGGACCTGCGCCACGTCGTAGAAGAAATAAGCGAGCACGATCCCGACCAGCCCGCCGACCGCCATCAGCCCGAGCGCGCGGACATTGGCGCCGGCGAGCGCGATCATCACGATCCACACCGTGCCGAAGATGATGGTCGAGCCGAAATCGGGCTGGATCATCAGCAGCACCGCGACCAGGCCGGTCAGCCCGCCCGAGATGATCATGACGGGCAGCCCGCGGTCTTTCTCCTTGAGGCTGAGGATCCAGGCCAGGGTGACGATGAAGAAGGGTTTGAGGAATTCCGACGGCTGCACCTGCGCGAAGCCGAAGCCGATCCAGCGCTTGGCGCCATTCACCTCGGGGCCGATCAGCGGGACCAGGAACATCGCCCCGATGCAGCCGGCGCAGCCGAGCAGGCACCATTGGCGCAGGCGCTCGCGCGGCATCATCGAGATGGCGATCATCACCGGGATCGACAGCGCGAGCCAGACCAGCTGGCGGTAGAAATAATAAAGCGGTGCGAAGGTGACGTTGCCGCCCGAATAGCGCTGCGCGGCGGCCGGCGAGGCGGCAGCGACCGCGACCAGCCCGATTGCGATCAGCACCGCGACCAGCACCAGGAGGACGCGGTCGATCTCCCAGAACCAGCGGCCCACCGCCGAACGATCGGCGCGGCCGTAGCGATTGGACGTGTCGATCGGAAAGGCCTTCGCCAGAACGCCGTTCATAATGCCCCCACCAAGGCCCTGAAGGCCTCCCCGCGCGCCTCGAAGTCCCGGAACTGGTCGAACGAGGCGCAGGCCGGGGAGAGTAGAACGGTCTCGCCCGGCTGTGAATCCCTCGCGCAAGATTTCACCGCATTTTCCAGTGTTTCCGACTCGATCACATCGACGCCGCGTGTCCGCAGCAGCGTGGCGAACAGCGGTCCCGCTTCGCCGATGGTGTAGGCGCGGACGACATGGTCGAGGTGAGTGGCGGTATCACCCAGCTCCTTGGTCTTGGCCTGCCCGCCGACGATCCAGCGGATGCGCGGATAAGCGGCGAGCGCGGGTGCCGCAGCTTCGGCGTTGGTCGCCTTGCTGTCGTTGACGAACAGCGTGCCATTCAGGTCGCGCACTCGCTCCATGCGGTGTGGGAGGCCGGGGTAGGTGCGGAGGCCTCGTTCGATCTGCTCATCTTCCAGGCCCAGAGCTCGGCACGAAGCCGCTGCAGCTTTGGCGTTTTGAAGATTGTGCGGGCCTTGCAGGGCAGCCCAGCGCGCCTGGTCGCCAACCTGAACGTAGTCGATAAACTGCGTCCATAGCTCGACTTCAACATCATCGAGCACGTCCTCGTCTGCGTCCGCCACGTAATCGACAATGGCGTGCCGATGCTTGGACTGCATCTCGAACAACCGCGCCTTGCTCGCGGCATAAGCCTCGAAGCTCTCGTACCGGTCCAGATGATCCGGCGTGATGTTGAGCAGCACCGCGACGTCGCAGTCGAGGCTTTGCGTCAGGTCGATCTGATAGCTTGACAGCTCCAGCACATAGACCCCGCCTACGGGCAGCGGGTCCTGCGCGAGGATGGGCAGGCCGATGTTGCCCCCCATGGTGGTCGGCACACCGGCGGTTGCAAGGATGTGGTGGACCAGCGCGGTGGTGGTGCTCTTGCCGTTGGTGCCGGTGATCCCGACCACCTTGTGCGGCGGAAGCTCGGCGCGGGCGCGGGCGAACAGCTCGATGTCGCCGATGATCTCGACCCCCGCTTCGCGCGCCCGCGCGGCGATCGGATGGGTGTTGAGCGGCACGCCGGGCGAGACGACCAGGCTGTCGAATGGCGAGAGGTCGGCGGTGTCGAGATCGAGCAGCGTCGCGCCCTCGGCCTTGCTCCGCGCTTCCTCGCTGCGGTCCCAGGCGGTCACCTCCGCCCCGCTCGCAACCAGCGCGCGCACGGTGGCTAGGCCGGAGCGGGCGAGCCCGTAGACGGCGTATTTCTTGTCTTTCCAGGCCTTCGCCGTGATCACCGCAGCTTCAGCGTGCTGAGGCCGGCCAGCGCAAGGACGAAGGCGATGATCCAGAAGCGGATCACCACCGTCGGCTCGCTCCAGCCCTTGTGCTCGAAATGATGGTGGATCGGGGCCATCAGGAACACCCGCCGGCCGGTCTTCTTGTAGACCGCGACCTGGATGATGACGCTCATCGCCTCGACCACGAACAGCCCGCCGATCAGTGCCAGCACGAACTCATGATGCGCCGCGACCGCGACTGCGCCGAGCGCCCCGCCCAATGCGAGGCTTCCGGTATCGCCCATGAACACCGCCGCCGGGGGCGCATTGAACCACAGAAAGGCGAGGCATCCGCCGACGATCGCCAGCAGCAGCACGGTGAGATCGCCGACGCCTTTGACGTGCGGAATGCCGAGATAGGGTGCGAAGCGGGCGTCGCCGACCAGATAGACGATCAGCGTAAAGGCCAGCGCCGCGATCACCACCGGCATGGTGGCGAGGCCGTCGAGACCGTCGGTCAGGTTCACCGCATTGCCGAAGGCGACAATCACGAACGCGCCGAAGATGACGTAGAACCAGCCGAGGTCCATCACCGGCCCCTGCACGAACGGGATATAAAGATTGGTCCCCGTCACACGGACCATCATCCAGGTCGCGAAGCCGGCGATCAAAAACTCGAGCAAGAGCCGCACCTTGCCCGGGATACCGGCGTGATGTGCTTTCTTGACCTTGTCGTAATCGTCGAGAAACCCGATCGCGCCGAATCCGGCGGTGACCAGCAGGCAGGCCCAGACATAGGGGCTGAGAAGGTCCATCCACAGCAGGCAGGAGATCGTCACCGAGACGAGGATCAGGAGGCCGCCCATGGTCGGCGTGCCGCGTTTGGCGAGGTGGGTCTGCGGCCCGTCGGCGCGGATCGGCTGGCCCTTGCCCTGCCGCACGCGCAGCATGTTGATGAACCACGGCCCGATGATCAGCCCGATCGCCAGCGCCGTTGCGGTCGCCGCACCGGCGCGGAAACTGATGTATCGGACAAGGTTGAGCAGTCCGGGAAAACCCAGATATTCCGCGATCAGGTAGAACATGATGCGGCGCCCCCTGCCACTCGTTCGACCAGCGATGCAAGGCCGATGCCGTTGGATGCCTTGACCAGCACGGCGTCGCCCGGGGCGAGCCGTGCAAGGAGCGCGTCGGCAGCCTCGGCGGCATTGGCGACCAGGGTCACCGGCAGCTTGCCGTCGAGCGCTTGCGCCAGCGGACGCGTCGCCTCGCCGACCAGGATCAGTTCCGCCAGCCCGGCGTCGAGCACCGCCGGCGCAAGGCCCGCATGCGCTTCGTCGCTGTGGGTCCCGAGTTCCAGCATGGTGCCCAGCACCGCCAGCCGCCGCCCGTCCACCCGCTCGGCCGCCAGGGTCTTGAGCGTCGCGGCCATGCTCGCCGGATTGGCGTTGTAGCTTTCGTCGATCAGCAACGCGGTGCCGCCGCCGACCTTGACCAGGTGCCGCTCGCCGCGCCCTTTGAGGCCGCCCATGTCGCCGAGCGCCAAACCGGCCGCGGCAAGGTCCGCCCCCGCCGCATCGACCGCCGCCAGCACCGCCAGGCTGTTGCCGACCCAATGCTCGCCCGGCTGAGCGATGGTGAAGGTGAGGTCGGCGCTTTGCAGGCGGGCGGTGACGAGACTGCCGCCCTTGTCGCCGCGCACGGCGTGCAGCGCGGTGACGTCCGCATCCCCCGAGCCGAAGGTCACGCTGGTCTCGGCATAGCGCCGCGCGGCTTTCAGCAGGCGGTCGCGATAAGGCGTGTCGTTGGGAATGATCGCGGTGCCGTCGGGCTCGAGCCCTTCGAAGATCTCGCCCTTGGCGTCGGCGATCGCTTCCATGCTGCCGAGATTTTCGATGTGCGCGGGGGCGATGGCGGTGACCAAGGCGACATGCGGCCGCACCAGCCGGGTCAGCGCGGCGATCTCGCCCCGGTTGTTCATCCCCATCTCGAACACGCCATAAACGCTGTCGCGCGGCATCCGGGCGAGGCTCAGCGGCACGCCGGTGTGGTTGTTGTAGCTCTTGACCGAGCGGTGGACCTTGCCCGGATGGCGGCGCGCCAGCGCGGCGCCGAGCGCTTCCTTGGTGCTGGTCTTGCCGACCGAGCCGGTGACGCCGAACACCTTGCCGGTCATTCGCGCCCGCGACGCGACGGCAAGCGCTTCGAGCGCCGCCGGTACGTCGTCCACGAGCACGTGCGAAACCTCGACCGGGCGGCTCACCAGCGCGGCGGCGGCACCCTTTTCGAACGCGCGCGCGACGAAATCATGTCCGTCGGCAACCGACCCCGGCATGGCGACGAACAGGAACCCCGGCTCCACCTCGCGGCTGTCGAAGGTGACGCCGCTCACCTCGAACGGTGCAGAGGCGGTGCCACCGGTCGCCGACTCGATCTCGGCCGAGGTCCACAGCGGCCCGCTCATGCCGCGCACTCCCGCGCCACTTCGGCATCGTCGAAGGGCATCACCCGATCGCCGATCACCTGCACGGTTTCATGCCCCTTGCCCGCCAGCAGCACGATGTCGCCGTCCTTGGCTTCGGCAATGGCGGCGGCGATGGCCTCGCGGCGGCCGCCGATCTCCCTCGCGCCCGCCGCTCCCGCCAGCACCGCGCGGCGGATCGCCGCCGGGTCTTCGGTGCGCGGATTGTCGTCGGTGACGATGACGAGGTCGCTGCCCTCGGCCGCTACCCGCCCCATCTCGGGCCGCTTGCCCGCATCGCGGTCACCGCCCGCGCCGAACAGCGTGATCAGGCGGCGCTCGACATGTGGACGAAGCGCGGCGATCGCCGCTTCCAGCGCGTCGGGGGTATGCGCGTAATCGACATAGACCGGCGCTCCCGCCGGCGTGATCACCGCCCGCTCCAGCCGCCCGCGCACGGGGGCCAGCCGCCCGAGGCCGCGCAGGGTGTCGGCCCAGGTGCCTCCGGTCGCCAGCACCAGCCCCGCCGCCGCCAGCACGTTCGCCGCCTGATACGCGCCGATCAGCGGCAGCTTCAGCGTCCAGTCCTTGCCGCCGTGACCCAGCACCAGGGTCTGGCCGAGCGGGCTCGCCGTGCGGTTCTTCAGATCGATGGTCTCGCCCCCCGGCCCCACCGTCAGCACGGTCAGCCCGCGGCGACGTGCGCGGTCCGCGACCTCGGCGCTTTTGGGATCGCCAGTCCACACCACCGCCGTGCCGTTCCTGTCGACCACCTCGTCGAACAGTCGCATCTTGGCCTCGAAATAGGCGTCCATCGTCCCGTGATAATCGAGGTGGTCGCGAGAGAAATTGGTGAACGCGGCCGCCAACACCGTCAGCCCCTCGCTGCGATATTGATCGAGGCCGTGGCTCGACGCCTCGTAGGCGACGTGGCTGATGCCCATCGTCCTCAGCCCCGACATATTGCTGAGAAAGGTGACGATGTCGGGGGTGGTGAGCCCGGTCTTGACCTGTTCGTCGGCGGTGGTGACGCCCAAGGTTCCGACCGAGGCCGAGCGATGCCCCGCCATGCGCCACAGCTGGCGGGTCATTTCGACGGTCGAGGTCTTGCCGTTGGTCCCGGTCACCGCAACCACCGTCTCGGGATAGGGCGCGAAGAATTTGGCGGCGAGCGCGGCGAAGCGCTGGCGCGGTTCGGCGTCGGCGATGTGCAGCGCGCCCTCGACCTGCGCTTCCGGCCGGGCGATCACCGCCACCGCGCCGGCCGCGACGGCCGCGGGAATGAAGTCCTCGCCGTTCCGAGCCGAACCGCGGAAAGCGCCGAAGACCGTGCCGGGCGCCACCTTGCGGTGATCGATGGCGAAGCCGGTCACATCCACGGCAGCGGAATCGCCCGGCTGGACGTCGACGAGTTCGGACAAGCGCATGGGGACGCGGCTACTTTTCTTCGCGGACGAAGGGAAGCACTTCGCTCATGTTGGCGTCGCGCTTCATGTCCGGGCGCACGCCCAGCATCGGCGCGATCCGCGACACCACCTTGCCGAAGGTCGGCGCGGCGTTCCAGCCGGCGGTGCGGAAGCCATAGGTGTCCGCCGTGCCCTTGGGCTCGTCCAGCATCACCACCATCGCGTAGCGCGGCTCGTCCATCGGGAACACGCCGGCGAAGCTCGTGATGTTGACGGTCTTGGAATAACGCCCGCCGATGATCTTTTCCGCGGTGCCGGTCTTGCCGCCGACGCGGTAGCCGATTGCATCGGCCTTCTTGCCGGTGCCCTTGGTCACCACCAGGCGCAGCAGCGAGCGCATCTTGTAGCTGGTGTCCTCGCTGAACACCCGGCGGCCCTTGGCGACCGGATGCCCGCGATCGACCTTGAGCAGGGTCGCCGGGCGGTAGATGCCGCCGTTGTACAGCGTCGCATAACCCAGCGCGAGGTGCAGCGGGGTGACCGCAATGGCGTGGCCAAAGCCGACCGTCATGGTGGTCGACAGGTCCCAGCTCGCCTTGGGAATGGTCAGCGAACGGGCGCGCTCGGGCAACTCCACCTCGACCTTGCCGAGGAAGCCCATGCCTTCGAGGAACTTGCGCTGGTGCTCGGTGCCCACCTGCCCCGCGATCTGCGCGGTGCCGATGTTGGAGCTTTCCATCATGATCTCGGCGACCGAGCAGGGGCGGCCGAACGGATGGGTGTCGGTGACCGCGCGGCCGTTGGGACGCAGGAAGCGGTCGTAGCAGGGGTAGATCTGCCCCATCGACTTTACCGCCCCGGTGTCGAGCGCCATGGCGACGGTGAACGGCTTGAAGGTCGAACCCAGTTCGAACACGCCAAGCGTCGCGCGGTTGAAGCGCGCTTCGGCATCCATGTTGCCGGCGACATTGGGGTTGAGCTGCGGCAGGCTGGTCATCGCCAGCACTTCGCCGGTGTGAATGTCGAGCAACACGCCCGCCGCGCCCAGCGCATTGAACTGGGTCTTGGCCGACAGCAGCTCATGCTCCAGCGCCTGCTGGACCCGGGCATTGATCGACAGGACCAACGGCTCGCCGCGGGTGGCGGCTTCCGTCAGCTGCTTGTCCATCGCCCGCTCCATCCCCGACGCGCCGTGGCCGTCGATGTTGGTGGAGCCGAGGACGTGGGCGGCAAGATCGGTCTGCGGATACAGGCGGTCGGGTTCGCGGCTGAGCGCAATGCCCGGTTCGCCGAGCGCATTCAGCGCCTGGACCAGCCGCGGGGCGGCGCGGCGGCGCAGATAGATGAACTTCTTGCTCGAATTAATCTCGGCAAGCCAGCCGGCCGGATCCTTTTCGGGCATCAGCCGCGACAGTTCGACGGCGAGCGCTTTCTTGTCGCCGATCACCTTCGACGGCTGCAACGCCACAGTCCAGCTGTCGATCGTGCGGGCGAGCGGCTGTCCGTCGCGGTCGACGATGTCGCCGCGCGAAGGAAGGCTGGTCGATGCGATCGACTGGCGTCCGGCATGGTCGCCGAATAGCCCGAGCCAGGTTAGCCGAAGCACGATGGCAAGGATCACCGCGCCGAAGATCAGCATTCCGACCATCAGCCGCTGGTGCATGATGCCAAGCAGCTGGCGCCTCTGGCCGACCAGCTTCAAGCGCTCGGGCCGGGCGACAAGGGCGGGGGTCGGAGCGTTCATTGCCGGGCTTTGGCGTCCTTGGGTGGGCTCGGGGTAGCGGAGGTCGTGGTCTTTATCTTGGCGTCGGACTTGGCCGCCACCTTGGCGTCGGTGACCTTGGCCGCCGGCGCCTTGGGCGCCGCGTCGGCCTTGATCACCGCGACCGGCTTAGCAGGCGGCGTCACCAGCTTCACCGGCTGCGGCTTGGGATTGGGCGCCTTGTCCACAGTTTTTTCAGGGGCTTGCGGCGTTTCACGCTTGTAGCTCGCCACCTGCATCAGGTCGCGCGCGGTCGGACCCGCCTTGGCCTCGCCGCCATCGTCGTCGGTGAGCGCGGGGCCCTGCGGCGCGGGCGCCGGGGCCGAGGCCAGCACGATCGGCGCCGACGGATCGATCTTCTTGGTCGGCGCGGCCAGCGTCGCGAGCTGGAATTCGCCTTCGAGAAACTGCTGCGCCTGGGGGGCCGACAGCGCCAGCACCTTGACGTTCCAGCTTTCGAGCTGCTCGAGCCGGCCGCGGGTGCCGATCTCGGTCTGCAGCACGCGGATGTCGCGCTGCGCGAGCACGATCCTGTTCTCGACCTGCTCCAGCGCCGCGCGCTCGGACGCGACCTTCAGGCTCACCATATAGCAGCCGAGCGCCGTACCGGCGACCGCCGCGACCCAGCCGACTTCACGAAAACCACGCATCGCTCAGGCTGCCTTTCGGGGGAGGTAAGGGGCTTCGGTACGGACCGCGCTGCGCAGACGCGCCGAGCGGGCCCGGGGATTGATCGCCAGTTCTGCTTCACTCGCCGCGACCGGCTTGGCGACCGCGCGAAAGGTCGGCTCGGGACCGGCGTCGAGCATCGGACGATGACGCGAGCCGGCCGGCGCGGCGCCGCTGCGGGTGCGCAGGAACTGCTTCACGATCCGGTCCTCGAGGCTGTGAAAGGTCACCACCGCGAGCCGCCCGCCAGGCTTCAGCGCGCGTTCGGCCGCTTCCAGACCGGCCTTGAGCTCGGCCAGCTCGGCGTTCACGTGAATGCGGATCGCCTGAAAGGTGCGGGTCGCGGGGTCGGTCTTCATGCCGGCATGCCAGCCGAGGACCTTGCGACAGATCGCCGACAGCTCGGACGTGCGGGACAAGGGCCGCGCGGCGACGATGGCACGGGCAAGGCCGCGCGCCTTGGGCTCGTCGCCATAATCGCGGATGACGCGCGCGATCTCGGCTTCGTCGGCGGTGTTAAGGAAATCGGCCGCGCTCGGGCCGTCCTGGCTCATCCGCATGTCGAGCGGGCCGTCTTCGCGAAAGGAGAAGCCGCGCGCCGCCTGGTCGAGCTGCATCGAGCTGACGCCGATATCCAGCGTCACGCCATCGACCGGCAGCAAGTCGCGCTCGGCCAATGCGTCGGCCATGCGCGAAAAGCGGTCGTGAATCAGGGTTAGCCGGGGATCCGGGACGAGTGAGGGCCCGTTGCGGATCGCATCCGGATCCTGGTCAAAGGCAATCACTCGTCCCGCCCCCGCCCGGAGCATGGCGGTGGTGTAACCGCCAGCCCCAAACGTGCCGTCGACATGCGTTTCGCCATGGGCAATCGCGAGCGCATCGACGACTTCATCGACCAATACCGGCAGGTGACCCGTTTTGGGCGTTAGGTCACCGTGAGAAACGGAGGGGGGATTCCCGCTCATGCGAGCCCCCGTTCCTCGAGCCGATACCGGCAGACGTCCTTCAGATCCTCGGGGATGCGATCATCACCGAGGAGCGTTTGCGGATTCCAGATCTGAAAGGTTTCGCCGACACCCAGGAACAGGGCGAGGTCGGCGATACCGCCTTTGCGGCGCATCATGGTCGGGATCAGGATGCGGCCGGTGCTGTCGTAGGGGGTCTCTTCGCTGACGGCGAAGGCGAGCAGGTTGCTCTGCTGATAGGCGAGTTGGGCGCCGTCCTCCTGCTCATTCTTTTCCAGCAGGCGTTCGATCTTGCTGTGCTTCAGCGCCGCGTAGGCGGGATCATAGGCGCTGAGGCAGGGAAAGGTCTCGTGCTTGGCCAGGACGATGGTGCGGGAATCGCCGCGGCGCTCGATCACGGAGCGCAGGAAGGCGGGAACGGAGACGCGACCCTTGGCGTCGACCCCGTTCAAGGCACTTCCCTGGAACAGATGCTCCAATGCCACCGCGAAAAACTCCCCTTGCGCGGTGGACAAAGCCCTCCCGTCCGCCGGAACGTGGGTTCGCCACGTGCCGCCGCCGGCCCAACAACAATGGGATCAGCCCCGCGCTACAGACTGTGTGTAACGCGGGTGAGCATGGGACTCAATGGGATATCGTGGGAAAACGTGGGCAAAACTGGATTTGGGCGGATTTCTGCGGCTTTCCTGCACCAGTTTGGTCCTGACGTTCTCCTCTCGTTCTTGGCTTAAGGGCTGTGGATAAGTCTGTGAACACCAAAATGCCAGCGAATCCCACGGCTTTCCCATGCTCGCCCACGGCCACCCACCGCCTTGTGTTCAGCGGGTGAGTTCGCCGAGCAATTTCAGCACAGCCTCGCGCAGGTCGGCTTCGGGTGCCATGGCAATGTCGGCGTCGGCGACCAGGGTCGCGTAGCCTTGGCCGATCCGGCACCGCGCCACCGCCCGGGTCGGCGACAGCGTGCAATCCCCGCCGGCCCGGGTGAAGGAGCCGATCCCGGCGGCGCTGACTGTGATGCCGCGCCCGAGATCGGTCTCGCCCGGCTCGGTCCGATCGTCCACCGCATCGTCGAGGGCCAGCCCCCAATGCTGGAGCAGCCCGGTATCGGGATAGCGCAGCGGCGGGCGAAACCGGTCGCCGAGCGGGCGCTCGCTGTCGAACCGCAGCACGGGATCGGTCATCAGCACCAGCCGCCCTCCGTCCCTCACCCATTTGTCGAGCGCCACCAGCCGTTCGGCGGTCATCGCCTGGGGCTGCACCGCCAGCAGCAGGCCCTGGCGCGGCAGTTGTTCGGGCCCGTCGACCGGAACCACGGTGAAGCGGCTTTCGAGATCTTCGAGCAAGGGGTTGCGGGCGCCATCGAGGCCGAAACTCTCGCCGAACGCGATCGGCAGGCTGGTCAGCAGCGCGAGCTCCGGCTTGGCCGCGCCGGCTTGCGAAGCACCGCCGCTATCGCACGCGGCAAGCGTCGCCGCCAGCACCAGGGTCAATCCCCGCATCACTGCTTGGGCGGCGGGTCGGCCACGTTTTCCGCGCCCGAACCGGGCGCCACGCCAAGCTCCGCCAGCGGGTCGCTCGGCGGTTCGGCAAGGTTGGTGGCCTCGTTGCTGGGCTGCGGCTTTTCCTCGTTGCTGGTGATGGCGGTGCCGATCAACACCATCAAGAAGACGAAGGCCAGACCCGTCAGGCCATAGCGGATGCGCTGAATTGCGGTTCCTCCCACCCCCATGGCTTCAAACTATGGCAACCGTTGCGCTTTGCAAGTGTTCGCCATTGACGGTTCATGTTGCGCCCGCGAAAGGCCCCTGATGACTACTCGCTTCCCACTCCTCCTGGCGCTCGGCGCCGCTCTCACGCTCTCCGCCTGCAATGACGGCGGCCATACCATCGTCCAGCAAGGCCCCGCCGACACGATGGCGAACGAAATCGCCAACGCCGCTCCGGTCGAGCTTCCCCCGTCGATCGCCGCCAGCAAGACCTATCGCTGCGACGGCAACAAGGTGGTCGAAATCGACTGGACCGAACAGGGCGGCAAGCCCGCAGGCGCCAACTTCCGGGTCGGCGCGGACACGATCGAATCGACCGTCACCACCGCCCCGGCCGAAGGCACCGGCCCCTACACCGGCGCGAACGGCGCGGCGGTCAGCGGGACCAAGGATGCCAAGAGCGTCGAAGTCACCGTTCCCGGCCAGAAGGCCATCACCTGCCGCGGCTAAGTCCGGCATTCCCGCGAATCTCTCACGAACCCCGGCGCTCACCCGCCGGGGTTTTTTGTTGGCCTTTGCAGCGCCGGATAAAGCCGATCCTATGATGTCCTAAACCAGCTGGTAAGAACTGCCGGCTAGACCCTCCTCGACAGAGGAACGGTCATGCGCATCCTGCTCTTCGTTTTCGCATTGCTGCAATCGACGATCGGCACCGCCGCCATCTTCGGCTCGGACGATCGCACCGCGGTGTCGTCGCGAAGTGCCGAGAGCCGTGCGGTCGGCACCGCCCTGTACGGCAACCGCCGCACCACCGCCTTTCTGGTCGACAGATGCTTCGCGGTCACTTCGCAGCACCTCGTCAGCACGGTCGCCAGTCCGCTCGGCGCGACCGTTACGCTGACCTTCGGCCGCTTCCAGGTCGGCGCGCGCGCGGTTCGCGCCGGGCACGTCGAGCGCGAACAGCACGGGTACCGGGACGACTGGCTGCTGCTTCAGCTCGACCGCTGCCAGCGCAAGGGTCCGGTGCTCGAACTCGCCGACGAAGCCGCGGCCCGCCCCGCCCTTCTTCTCCAGACCGGGTTCGAGCTTACCGCCGTCGGCTTTCCCCTGGATCGTGACCGCCTGGTTGCCGATCCCACCTGCCGCATCCGGGTCGCGCATTCCTATGGACTGCTCAACGATTGCGCGGCGCAGCCGGGGTCGTCGGGCAGTCCGCTGATCGCCCGCAAGGGTCGGCGGCTGATCGCCTATGCGATCCAGTCGGGCGCCATTGCGACCGACGGGGCGGAGGCGTTCACGACCGAACGCGCCAACGTCGCGACCCCGATCGCAGCGGTCCGCCAGGCCTTGCTGGAAGAGCGCTACCGGCTCGCGATGGACGCGGGCGCGGGCCGTCGCCTGAAGGTGCGGATGGCTGACGCATCCCGGTCGCCACAGGCCCCGTCGCGGCCGGCCATCGTCGCCGAACAGGGTCGCATCGTCGCAGCCACCGCCGCGCTTCGCTAAGCGCGAGGCCCCGTCCTTGCGGATTGGCTAGTGAGCCGCGCCCCGCTAAGGCGCCGCTCATGTCCGAGATCACGCCCGAACAGGTGGCCGAACACGGCCTTTCTCCCGACGAATACGACCGCATCCTGCATGCGCTCGGGCGGGAGCCGAACCTTACCGAGCTCGGCATCTTTTCGGTCATGTGGTCCGAGCATTGCTCCTACAAAAGCTCGCGCATTCACCTGAAGAAGCTGCCGACAACCGCGCCGTGGGTGATCTGCGGGCCGGGCGAGAATGCGGGCGTCATCGACATCGGCGACGGTGACGCGGCCATCTTCAAGATGGAGAGCCACAACCACCCTTCCTACATCGAGCCTTACCAGGGTGCGGCGACCGGGGTCGGCGGCATCCTGCGCGACGTCTTCACCATGGGCGCGCGGCCGGTCGCCAACCTCAACGCGCTGCGCTTCGGCGATCCCACCCATCCCAAGATGCGCCACCTCATCGCCGGGGTGGTCGCGGGGATCGGCGGCTACGGCAATTGCGTCGGCGTACCGACCGTCGGCGGCGAGACCAATTTCGACCCGGCCTACAACGGCAACATCCTGGTCAATGCGATGACCGTAGGTGTCGCGAAGACCGACAAGATCTTCTATTCGGCCGCCGCCGGCATCGGCAATCCGGTGGTCTATGTCGGTTCCAAGACCGGCCGTGACGGTATCCACGGCGCGACCATGGCGAGCGCCGACTTCGGCGAGGACAGCGAGGAAAAGCGCCCCACCGTCCAGGTCGGCGATCCCTTCACCGAGAAATTGCTGATCGAAGCCTGCCTCGAACTGATGGCGTCGGATGCGATCGTCGCCATCCAGGACATGGGCGCGGCGGGGCTGACCTCCTCCTCGGTCGAGATGGCATCCAAGGGCGGCGTCGGCATCCGTCTCGACATGGACGCCGTCCCCTGCCGCGAAACCGGCATGACGCCCTACGAAATGATGCTCTCCGAAAGCCAGGAGCGCATGCTGATGGTCCTGAAGCCTGGCCGCGAAGCCGAGGCGGAGGCGATCTTCCACAAATGGGAGCTCGATTTCGCCGTCATCGGTACCGTCACCGACACCGGTCATATGGAATTGGTGTGGAAAGGCGAGACCGTCGCCGACATTCCACTGGGGCCGCTGGCCGACGAAGCGCCGCTTTACGATCGCCCGTCACTATCGGCGGAAGAATATCAGGCGTGGGCCAAGGTCGCTCCGCTGGGCGATGTACCGCAAAGCACCGATCTCGTCGGCGACCTTAAAACGCTCATGGCCTCTCCCGCCCTCGCCTCGCGGCGGTGGATCTGGGAGCAATATGACAGCCAGGTCGGCGGCGACACGGTGCAGCGGTCGGGCGGCGACGCGGCGGTGGTCCGCGTTCACGGCTCGGACAAGGCGCTCGCGATCACGACCGATTGCACCCCGCGCTATTGCTATGCCGATCCGTTCGAAGGCGGCAAGCAGGCGATCGCCGAAGCTTATCGCAACATCTCGGCGGTCGGCGCGACCCCGCTGGCGGTGACCAACTGCCTCAACTTCGCCAATCCGCAGCGGCCCGAGATCATGGCCCAGATCACCGGTTGCCTCCATGGCATGAGCGAAGCCTGCGTGGTCCTCGACTTCCCGATCGTCAGCGGCAACGTCAGCCTCTACAACGAAAGCAAGGCGACCGGCGGCGGGTCGGCCATCCTTCCCACCCCCGCGATCGGCGCGGTCGGCCTGATGCCCGAGTGGGAAAAGAGCGCGACCATCGCGCTCAGGAACGAGGGCGAGACCCTGGTCCTGCTCGGCCACACCAAGGGCCATGTCGGCCAATCTTTGTGGCTCGACCTCTGCCACGGCCGCCGCGAAGGCGCGCCGCCGCCGGTCGATCTCGCGGTCGAGCGCCGGCTCGGCGAGCTGCTTCGCTCGCTCATCGCCGAGGGCCTGGTCAGCGCGGTCCACGACTGCGCCGACGGCGGCGCGGCGGTGGCGATGGCCGAGATGGCGCTGGCGGGCGGCACCGGCTTCACCATGACGGTCGTGCCCGAGATCGCCAACCCAGCCGCCATGCTGTTCGGCGAGGATCAGGGCCGCGCGATCGTGTCGACCAGCCAGCCCGACCGCGTGCGCGAGCTGGCCGCCGCCAGCCAGCTGTTCAGCATTCCGGTCGGCACCGCCGGCGGCGAGGCGATCACCTTCGACCTTATCGACCGCGGAGGCGAACAAAGCATCAATCTCGCCGACCTCCGCTCCGCGCACGAGGCGTTCCTGCCGGATCTTATGAACGGGTGACCGTCCGCGTCGGGATCGGGGGCTGGACCTACGAACCCTGGCGCGGCGTATTCTATCCGGTGGGCCTCGCCCACCGCCACGAGCTCGACTATGCGGCGCGGCAGCTGACCACGATCGAAATCAATGCCACCGCCTATGGGCGGCAGAAGCCGGCCAGCTGGCGCAAATGGCGCGATGCGGTGCCCGACGGCTTCCAGTTCAGCCTCAAGGCCTCGCGCTATTCCACCGTGCGCAAGGTGCTGGCCGACAGCGGAGGATCGATCGCCACCTTTCTGCAGCAGGGCTTCACCGACCTCGGCGACAAGCTCGGCCCGATCAACTGGCAGTTCGCCGACACCAAGCCCTTCGAGCGCGACGACTTCGCCCGCTGGCTCGACCTCATCCCGGACGCGCAGGACGGGCGGCCGCTGCGTCACGCGCTTGAGGTCCGGCACCCGAGCTTCGCCGATCCCGCCTTTCTCGACCTCGCCCGCGCCCGCAACATGGCGGTGGTGTTCGCCGATCACGGCGCCTTCGTCCGGATCGAGGAGCAGACCGCCGACTTCACCTATGCGCGGCTCCAGCGCAGCGTCGAAGAGGTCGAGACCGGTTATGACGCGGCGGCGCTCGACCGCTGGGGCAAGCAGGTGCGCGGGTGGGCGAAGGGCGACCGCGATGTCTTTGTCTACTTCACCTCGGGCGCCAAGGTCCGCAACCCGGCCGCCGCCCAAGCCCTGATCGAGCGAGTTTAGGCCGCGCGGACGGGCAGCTCCGCCCGGTGCAGCGCCGCCGCCACGGCGTCCTGCAACGCGCCGACGGTGAACGGCTTGCGCAGCATTTCGTGGCCCTTCAGATCCTCTCCCTCGCCTTCACCGACATAGCCGGTGACGAACAGCACGGCGAGTTCGGGATAGCGGCGCTTCAGCGTGCGGACGAGTTCGGGGCCGGTCATGCCGGGCATGATGACATCGCTGATGACGAGGTCGAAGACCTGGTTTTCGAACGCTTCCAAAGCCTCGTCTGCGTTGGAGCAGGCAACCGGCTGATATTCGAGGTCTTCCAGCGCCTCGATCGTCGCGCTGCGCACGCGCGGGTCGTCTTCGACCAGCAGGATCCGCGCGCCGCTGTGATCGCCCGCGAACTCGCTTGGCCGCCCGCCGCCGAACACCGCAGGCATCCGCACCTCGGCGACTTCGACATGGGTGCGGGGCAGGAACAGGCTGACCACGGTGCCGACCCCGACCGCGCTGTCGATCGCCACTTCGCCGCCCGATTGGCGCGCAAAGCCGAAGATCTGGCTGAGGCCGAGCCCGGTCCCCTTGCCGACTTCCTTGGTGGTGAAGAACGGTTCGAACGCGCGAAGCTTTACTTCTTCGGTCATCCCGCTGCCGGTGTCCGCCACCGCCAGCCGCACATAATCCCCCGCCGGCAGGTCACCGACCTCGCCCTCGGCCAGGGTGATGTCGCTGGTGGCGATGGTGATGACGCCCTCGCCGTCCATCGCGTCGCGACCGTTCACGGCCAGGTTGAGCAGCGCGTTTTCGAGCTGATGGGGATCGACGAAGATCGGCCATTCGCCGCGCGAATCGACCCGCACGGTGATCCGCTCGCCGAGCGTCCGGTCGAGCAGGTCCTTCAAGCCCTGCACCAGGTCGGATGCCAGCACCCGCTCGGGCAGCAAGGGTTCGGACCGGGCGAAGCTCAGCAGGCGGCGGGTCAGCGCGGCGGCGCGGGTCGCCCCGTCCATCGCATTGTTGAGGTGATGCATGACCTCGCGCTTGGGTCCACCGAGCCGGCGCCGGGCAAGGTCGATCCCGCCGACCACCACCGCCAGCATGTTGTTGAAATCGTGTGCGATGCCCCCGGTCAACTGGCCGACCGCTTCCATCTTCTGGATCTGGCGCAACTGCGCCTCGGCGATCTCGCGTTCTTCGGCTTCGGTGCGCAGCGCTTCATTGGCTTCGGACAATTCCTGGGTCCTGAGCGCCACCGCCTGTTCCAGCGTGTCCGCCTCGCGCCGCGCGAGATAATTCTGCCGCACCGCCTGCAGCGCCAGGATGCCGAGCCCGATCGCCGCCAGCCCGACGATCACGCCGAGCCACGACAGATAATCGGTCAGCCGGTCGGCCTGCGCGGAGAAGAATTGGGTCTGCTCCATGCTGTTACGAAGGACAGCCCGTTCGGAGGAAGCGATCTCGGCGAGCTTGGCGCGCAGCTCGGGCCCCGGCCCCTCGATCCCCTTGGACAGCGTATAGAAGAGTGCGAGGCCGCCCTGCCCCTGCCCCCTCGACGCCGCTAGCGCGGCCTGCGCCAGCTGGCTTCCGCGCTGTTGGTAGAGCGCCGCCACCTGCCCGACCCGTTCGGACTGTATAGGATCGCGCCGGACCAGTCGTTCGAGCTGCCGAATCTGCGTGCCCGCCAGCCTCCATTCGTTGGCGTAGATGTTGCCCGACACCCGTACGTCTTCGTCCAGCACGAACCGCCCAAGCGCGCTTTCGGAGCGAGCGAGCGTCGCGTCCACGGTGCGGACCAGCAGGGTCACGTCATAGGCATGCCGCTCGCGCTCCAGCGCCGCGTCGCGCGCCCGGTTGCTCATCGCGACGAGAAGCACCATGCCGAGCAGGATGAGCGCCGCCACCGTCGCCCCGGCCGCAGCCCCGAAGCGCCGTCCGTCGAACCCGCTGTCGTCGGTCCTCGCTCTCATCACACCCCAGTTTTACTTGTCGACTCAAAGCGGCACAACCGCCCGTTAATACGGGTAGTGGCAGATGGTTAACGATGCGCTTCCAATTGACCCTTTTTGCCTGTTTGTTCGCGGCGACGCCGGCCTCCGCCGCCGACCCGCTCCGCCTCACTTCCGAGCAGGCCCTGGCGTCGGACGCCGGGCTGTATGCGAAGAATTTCGGCGTCAGCCTCGACGAAGCGCAGCGGCGGCTCGACCAGCAGCGGGCGAGCGTATTGGTCAGCGACGCGATGCGGGTCCGCTACCGTGACCGCCTCGCCTCGATCAGCGTCGCGCATCGCCCCGACTGGCACCTGCTGGTGCGGTTGACGCCCGGCGAGCAGCCGGCGGACGTCATCGAAACGGCCAATGGCGTGCCGATCCCGGTCCGCTTTTCGGTCGACGCCGCGACCACGCGGGCTACCGCGCTGGGGCTGCTCGACCGCAATCGCTACCTCCTCCCGCAACTCATCCCCGGCTATCGCGGAGCGGGCGTCGATCCGGTGACGGGCGGGCTGGTGGTGATGCAGCGCCCCGGCAGCGATCCGCGCTCGCCCGAGGAAGTCGGAAGGCTGCTCGCCGCCCGGCTCGGCCTGCCGGTCCGGATCCGGCGTCTGGACGCAGTGCTGGTTGATAGCGCGGCGATCGGCGGGGGGCGGGTCGAAGGGCCGAATGCCGAGGGCCGCCGTTTCCGCTGCACCACCGGCTTTGTCGTCCGCAATGGCGCCGGAAAGCTCGGCATCACCACCGCGGCGCATTGCCCCGACACGCTGACCTGGCGCGCGCCCGACGGTGAAGAGCGGCTGCTGCCGATGCTGGGCGCGTGGGGCGCGGCGCAGAACGACATCCAGATCCACGGCGGTGTGGGCCCGGCCGAAGCCCTGGTCTATTCCGACACCGCCAAAACCAGCGTGCGGCCGATCCAGACCTGGGCGACCCGCCCGATGACCCGGCCCGGCGACTGGCTGTGCCTGCGCGGGGAAAGTTCGGGCTATGCCTGCTCGGAAGTCGAGCTGACCGATTTCGCCCCGCCGGGCGACCTGTGCGGCGGGCTCTGCACCTCGAGCTGGGTGACGATGCGCGGCCCAGAATGCCGCCGCGGCGACAGCGGGGCGCCGATCTTCCTCGGCTCGGTCGCCTACGGCACGCTCAAAGGCGGCGCTTACACCGCGAGCGGCGCTTGCGCCTTTTCCTATTACCAGAGCGTCGATTATTTGCCCGACGACTGGCGGGTGCTGACCGTCAGATAACCCCGACGCGCTTGCCGGCGGCCTCGAACATGCCGAGAATTTCGCCGACCTGCTCCTCGCTGTGCAGCGCGCAAAGCGAGCAGCGCAGCAGGGTCATGCCGGCCGGCGTCGCCGGCGGCCGGGCGAGGTTCACGTAGAGCCCTTCCTGCAGCAGCGCTTCCCACATCGCCGCGCCGCGCTCGAGGTCGGGCATGATCACCGCGATGATCGCCGACTGCGGAGTGTCGGTGCCGAGCGTGAAGCCGAGTTCCTTCAGCCCACCATGCAGGCGACGGCTGTTGGCCCACAGATGGTCGCGCTTGTCCTTGGCTCCGCGCAGCAGGTCGATCGAGGTCGCGGCGGTGGCGACGACACTCGGCGGAAGGGATGCGGTAAAGACGTAAGGACGGCAGACGAGGCGGAGGATCTCGAACTTGGGGTGGTTCGACACGCAGAAGCCGCCGACCGTGCCGACCGACTTCGAGAAGGTGCCGATGACGAAATCGACGTCGTCCAGCACACCCTGCTCTTCCGCAACGCCGCGGCCGTTGGGGCCGATGAAGCCCATCGAATGCGCTTCGTCGACCAGCACCATCGCGCCCGCCGCCTTGGATACGGCGATCATCTCCTTCAGCGGCGCAGTGTCGCCGAGCATCGAATAAACGCCCTCCAGCACGACCAGCTTGCCCGCCTCGGCAGGCAGACGCTTCAGGCGCTTTTCCAGCGCGTCGACGTCGTTGTGGCGGAAAGCGACGATTTGGGCGTTGCCCATCGCGCAACCGTCGTAGATCGAGGCATGGCTGTCGATGTCGAGGATGACGTAATCGTCCTTCCCCGCCATGGTCGAGATGATCCCGAGATTGGCCTGGTAGCCGGTCGAGAAGACCATCGCATGGTCCATGTCGTAGAAACGCTTCAGCGCTTCCTCGCATTCGCGGTGGCCCTGGTAGGTGCCGTTCAGCACCCGGCTGCCGGTGGTGCCCGAGCCGAAATCGTCGAGCGCCTTGTGCCCCGCCGCCAGCACGTCCGGGTCGAACGTCTGGCCCATGTAATTGTAGGTGCCGAGCAGGATCGTCCGCTTGCCGTTGCAGATCGCGACGGTCGGGCTTTCGACCCGCTCCATTACGAGGTTGAACGGATCGGTGACGCCGGTCGACAGCAAAGCCTCGCGCTGGTCGATCAGCGGCTGGAACTTGTCGAACAGGTCGGGGGCGGACCCGCGCGGGGCAGGCTTGCCCGCATCGGCGGTCATGGCGATGCCGGGATCGGTCATGTCTCGCTCAGCCCTCGAGCTCGCCGACCGCGTCGATCAGCGATCTGACCGTCTCGATCTCGGCTGCGCGGTTCATGGTGATGATGATGTCGAATTCGTCTTCCACCGCGGCGACGAAATCCATCACCGTCAGGCTGTCCCATTCGAGGTCCTGGGCGAAGCGCGTTTCTTCCGAAACGGCGATGCCCTTCTTGTTGAAGTCCTCGATGAGCTTGAGGATGCGCTCTTTGCGTGTCTCGCGGTCGGTCATGGTGTCTCGCTACGGTTTCCCTCTCCCAAGCGCAACAAAGGGGCGAAATCCGGGCAGCACCGCGCTACGGGCGGCGAATGAGCAACACCCTCCCGCCTTATGCCGAATTGCTGCACCTGCGCGCCGAACAGGGCGAGGATGGCAAAGGCCTGTTCGTGATGCCGTTCCACGACGACGTGGTGGGCCGCCCCGGTTATCTCCACGGCGGGGCCATCGCGGGGTTGCTGGAATTCGCGGCCTATGGCGAGCTCACCCGGGCGCTCGAAGGGCGCGGCCTCCGCCCCAAGCCGATCTCGGTCACGGTCGACTTTCTGCTCGGCGGCAAGGATCGCGACACCTATGCCGGGGCGACGATCGAGCGGCTCGGCGCGCGCATCGCCAACGTCGAAGCGTTCGCCTGGCAGAAGGACCGAAGCACGCCGATCGCCAGCGCCCGGATCAATTTCTTATTGGCCGCGGACTGAACCAATCGTCATTGCGAGCCGAAGGCGAAGCAATCCAGGCGCTGCGAAGTGGATTGCTTCGCTACGCTCGCAATGACGAATAATGTCAGCGGATCGCGCCGCTCCTGAGCAGCCTGGGCAGCAGCATCGCCGCGGTCATCAGCGGATGCTTTTTCTGCCACGGCGACAGCTCGATCGTCGTCCCCGCGTGGCGATTGATCTTCCACGCGATATAGTCGGCGCCGCCCGCAAAGGTTGCGCTCGCCTTGGCCAGCCGGGCGACCGACAGCATCTTGCCCTCGACCCGCCGCCGCTTCCACGACCCGCCGCAGCGCTTGCCAGCGGCCCGCGCCGCCGCCATCGCCGGACCGAAGAAGCGCAGATAGCGGCCGGGGTCCTGATCGACGACATTCACCCCCCGCTCCTTTTTCTCGGCGCGCAGCTCCGCCGAATAGGTCAGCGCAAAGGCCGCTTTCCATAAGTCGAGCGGCGGCTTGTCGTTGGGAATGGCGCAGAGCGCGGTGCTGAGCAGGGTCGGCGCCGCGCGCGATACCGCCGCCACCACCCGGTCGCGCGCGGCGTCGTCGGCGACCCAGACAAGCCGGCTCGGCTGCGCGAACCGGGCCCAGACCGAAACGCTGCGGGTCTCGGGACCGTTCAAACGGTGAAAATCGGCCTCGCTCAGCACCGCATATTTGGCGGCGAGGGTGCCGTGGGCGAAGGGAAAGACGTTGGGCGGAATGAGCCGGTTGGCGGCCGCCAGCCAGCGCTTGGCATAAGCGGCGCGATAGTCCGACACGATCAGGTAGAAATCGAGCATCGCGCCTTCGAGCGCCACATCGCGCAGGCATGAGCCGTAGAAGAGGACCGCCCGCGACGCCGCGCCGTGGGCCGCCGCGATCGCCGCTGCCATGTCGGCGACCCGCGGATCGACGGGCAGGCGCAGCTCGTCGGCGACCAAATCCCGCAAATCGGCCATCGAATCAGGCGGCGAGGCGCACGAAGGACAACGGCGCGGCGCGGGTCAGGCGGATCGGGTCGCCGATCCCGGCCTTGAACAATTCGCCATCGAGGAACACCGACGAACGATCGCCTTCGATCGAGATTTCGTCGGCTTCCTCAAGATGGACCCCGGCCAGCTTCTTGACACCCAGCTGACCCTTCAGGGCCGCAATCAGGCCGCGGATCATCGAGCTTGAGCGGTGTTCGACCGCGAGAAGCTTCAGGGAGCCGGTCCGCGCGGTGCGCACTTCGCTGCCGAGCAGCAGCCGTTCGAGCGTGGTCACCGCAAGCAGGCCGAAGCGACCCTGCAGGATTCCGTGCCGGCGGACATTGACCTTGATCGGTGCCGGGACCGCCGGCAGGAAGCGGCTGGTCAAGCCGAGCAGGACAAACACCACTGCGATCGCGGCAAGCACGTGGCTCAGTCCATTGGGAAGGCCGAGCGGATAGATACGCTCACGGCAGTAAAGCATGATGTCGGCGAGCCCGGCACCGCCGAGGAACATGCCGATTGCCGGGCTTGGCCGGTTGGCGCTAGTGAGCGCGATCAGCTCCCGTGCGACCAGGTGATCCCCAAGCTCGCCCGATGCGAGCCCGTGCAGCCGCCGAAGCGCTTCGACCGGATCGCCCTGCGCGCCGAGGTCCAACGCGATGAGATTGGTCTTGCCATTCGGAAGCACCGCCACCGGCGGCAGGTCGTCGCCGAAATGCCCGCCGTTGACGAGCTCGGTCAGTGCCGCCTGCACGGTTCCGTCCCCGCCATTGATGACCAGCACCTTGGGCCGGACCAACGCAATGGTCTTCAGCGCTTCCCCGACCTGCTCGGCCCGCTCGACCTCGTAATGGAAGATGTCGGGATGCTCGGCGCAGAACGCCCGGATCCGGGGCAGCTGCGAGATATTGCCGGTCGAGCGGGGGTTGCTGAGAAGGGCGATCCGCGCCTTGCGCATTAGCGGACGCAGCTCCCGCGCATGAGGCGGGCACGGGCCGCCGCTGCCGGTGCCGGCATCAGGCTGAATGGGGGAAGGCTACGCATCACGGTCACTTTCCTCAGGCCCAAAAAGGCTCATCCGATTTCCCGGTCAGCCAGGCTTCAGGAAGCCGGCGGCAAACGCGGATCATCGTCAATTGTGTTTGTTGCGCTTGCTTTGCGGCCAAATCATGGTGTTGAGGGGCGGACCCGAAAGCTCATGCCACTCATCGACCGATATATTGCCAGGGCGATCGCCATTCCGCTTGCCGGCACCTTGATCCTGGCGGCGATGCTGCTCGTGCTCGACAAGATGCTGCGGTTGGTCGATTTCGTGATCAATCTCGGCGGGCCGATCAGCGTGGTGTGGCGGATGCTTGCCAACCTGATGCCCGAATATTTCGCGCTCGGCATTCCGATCGGGCTGCTGCTCGGCATCCTGCTCGCCTTCCGCGGCCTCGCCACCTCGAGCGAGCTCGACGCCCTGCGCGGGGTCGGCACCGGCTTCGGCCGGCTGCTGCGGGTGCCGATGGCCTATGCCCTGGTGCTGGCGGCGCTCAACCTGTTCCTGGTCGGCTGGCTGCAGCCGTGGACACATTATGGCTACGAACGGCTGCGCTTCGACCTTTCCTCGGGCGCGCTTGGGGCGAGCCTCAAGGTCGGCGAGTTCAACAATTTCTCCAAGCGCTTTACTATTCGCATCGATCGCAGCGAAGAGGGCGGGACCCAGCTTCACGGCCTGTTCGTGCAGGCCGACGACCAGAAAGGCGGCGCGGTGGTCGCCACCGCCTCGCACGGCCGCTTCCTTGCGACCGACGATCCCGACACCATCCTGCTGCGGCTCGAGGAAGGACGGCTGATTCAGCAAAACCCGAGCTTCGCCACGCCGCGCACGCTGGCGTTCGAAAGCTACGATCTGCCGATCAATCTGCCGCGCGTGGACAGCTTCCGGGCACGCGCACAGAATGACGCGGAAGAGATGACCCTGCCCGAGATCGTCCGCGCCAGTTATGGCGGGACAACGACCGGGCCGGAGAATCTCGCGGCCCGCGCCAACCTTCATTTTCGGCTGGTCGAAGTCGTTCTGATGCTGCTGCTGCCGATGCTCGCGGTGGCGCTCGCCGTTCCGCCCAAGCGCTCGACCTCGGGCCTCGGCATCTTCGTCGGGATCGTGATGGTGGTCGCCTATCACAAGATCAATCAATGGGCCGAGGACGCGGGGGCGCGAGGCGATTTCCCGGTCGAGCTCGTCATGTACGTGCCGTTCGTGCTGTTCGCCGGGCTGATCGTGTGGATGTATCTGACGCTGGCGACCAAGCCCGGCGGTCAGCCGATCGGCGCGCTGGAACGCGGCGGGGCGAAGCTCATGACCCTGATCAAGCGGCTGCTGCCCAAGGGCCGCAAGCGGGCGGGCGCGGCGTCGTGATCAACCTCAATTTCTTTCCCTCGTGGCGGCTCGCCCGTTACACTGTCTGGCTCTACGTTTCGCGCAGCCTCGCGGTGCTGCTGTCGCTGAGCATGGTGCTGATGATGCTCAACCTGCTGTCGGAATCGGGCAAGATCCTGGCCGTCACGGGCAATGGCGAGCCCGAACTGTGGCGTTACGTCGGCTATCGCTATCCGCAGCTCCTGTCCTTCGCCTTTCCCTTCTCCTTCCTGCTGGGCGCGCTCATCACCTTCACCACGCTTAATTCCAGCAGCGAGGTGGTGGCGATGAAGGCGGCGGGCATTTCCGCGCATCAGCTGCTCGCCCCCCTGATCGGCGCCAGCATCCTGCTCGCGGGCGCATCCTTCGCCTTCAACGAACTGGTGGTGGTCAACGGGACTCGCCAGCTCAGCGCCTGGGACAGCAACAACTACCAGCCGGTGCCGCCCGACAGCGGGATCATCAGCGACGTCTGGGTGACGGCCGGCAACGATTACGCCCATGCCAAGTTCGTGACCGGCCGCAGGACGGGCGTGCGGATCCAGGGCTTTCAGCTGATCGAACGGCAGGACATCACCGTGTCGCGCATCATCGATGCCGAACGCGCGCGACCGGACGGCAACGGCTGGCTGCTCGAAAATGTCAGCATCTACGATTCGGCCATGAACGCGGTGTTGAAACGGCCCACCCTGCGCGCGCTGGAAGGCGTAGAGCCGCAGCGCTTCACGCTCGCCAAGGTCAATCCCGACGCGCAGGATTTCACGACGCTCAGCGACAATATCGCCGAGATGAAGCAGGCCGGAGTCAGCACCGCCGAAGCGGAAACCGGCCTGTTCCACAAGGTGTCGCAGCCGCTGTCGACCATGCTCATGCCGCTGCTTGCCGCCATGGCCGCCTTCGGCCTCGCGCGGTCGGGCAAGGTGCTGCTTCGCGCGGCCATCGCGATGGCGCTCGGCTTTGCTTATTTCGTGGTCGACAATTTCGCCGTCGCGCTCGGCAATATCGGTGCCTATCCGCCGCTCGTCGCAGCCTGGGCGCCGTTTCTCCTGTTCCTGCTGATCGGCGAAACGGTGCTCGTCCGGTCGGAAGAATGATCTTTGTCAAACCACTCGGAAGATTGAGCAATCGAGCCATGAGAGCATTTCTGGCGGGATTCGCCCTGTTGATCGCGGCCCCGGCCGTCGCCGCCCCACCAAAGCCCAAGGCCACCACCGCCGGCCCCCTCCTAGCGACCGAAAGCGCGGAAGGCTGGACCTTCGGCAAGGCCGGCGCGCCGCTGCTCGCCGAATATGCGAGCTTCGGCTGCCCCCATTGCGGCCAGTTTGCCGCGGCAATGACCGGCCGGGTCGATCGCCTCGTCAAGGCGGGGACGCTGCGCTTTTCGTGGCGCCCGTTTCTGATCTTTCCGCAGGACCGCGCCGCCGCCGTCCTCACCCGCTGTGTCGCGCCGACGCGGCGGCTTGCCTTTATCGAAGCGGTGATGGCCAATCAGACCGCGATCAGGGAAGCGCTCCGGGCGGCCGACGCGGACGAAGGGGTGCGCAGCCGCTTATACGAAGCCGAGCTTGCCGGGCCGGTCACCTACGCCGGCGAGATCGCAAAAGCGGCCGGACTGCTGGCGCTGGCGCAGCAACATGGCCTCAGTGCCAGGCAGGCCGAAGGTTGCCTTGCCAGCCCCGCCAACCATGCATGGGTCACCAACGCCGACCAGACCGCACGCTTGAAAGGCGTCACCGGAACCCCGACATTCACGTGGAAAGGCGAACGAATTCCGACTGGTACGCCCGACGAGCTACTCGCCCTGCTGCCCCAATAGGACCAAATGTCCCATTGTCGCCGCATTGACGGGGCATAAAGAAGGTTCGTCGGCACGATCCAGAGGAATCCTGCCGCTTTAGGACAGCACAAGGTCGAGCCCCGTGAACAGCAAGGTTATGCCCGGTATCTGGAGGCGGTCGCATTATCTCGATCGCATGACCCTCAAGGATTTGTGGGTCGCTTATTTCCAGTATCCGGCCATCATCGGCTATCTGGCAATCACCGCGATCAGCCTGGCCGTCTTCGCTTATTATCCGGCGACCCTGGCCCAGACGGCGGCATCGGCGGCAATCGTGCTCGTGCTCTATCCCTTGGTCTGGTACTGCCTCCACCGCTGGGTGCTGCACAGCAACTGGATGTTCAAGGTGCCCTTCCTCGCCTCGACCTGGAAGCGGATCCACTACGATCACCACCAGGACCCGAACCACCTCGAAGTGCTGTTCGGCGCGCTCCACACGACGCTTCCGACCATCGCCCTGGTCACGATCCCGGTCGGCTATGCGATCGGCGGCATCGGCGGCGCGGCGGCGGCGCTTGCGACCGGGCTCCTCACCACCTGCGTGTACGAATTCGTCCACTGCATCCAGCACCTCGCCTACAAGCCCAAGAGCAAGCTCATCGCCGAAATGAAGAAGCGTCACATGGCGCATCATTTCCACGACGAAAGCGGCAACTACGGGATCACCAGCTATTTCTGGGACCGCCTGCTCGGCACCTTCTACGATCGCCCCGAGCGGCCGAAGAAGAGCCCGACCGTCTTCAACCTTGGCTACACCGAGGAAGTCGCGACGCGTTATCCGTGGGTGAAGAAGCTGTCGGGCGGCATCGTCGCCACCGGCCACCCGCGCAAGCGCGGCGACAACCAGGCGTCGCCGGAGCGCGAAGCGGCATGATCGTCGTCCCGGCGGAGGCCGGGACCTCCATCGATGAAGCGCCTTCGCTCGTGGGGACCGGGCCGGCGCCGGGACGACGCTGATGGATCTCGTCCCCGATAGCGAGCGCACCGGCCTCATCGGCCCGCTTCCCGCCGCGGCCCGCCCGTTCGCCAGCCTGATGCGGCTCGACCGGCCGATCGGAACCTGGCTGCTCTACTGGCCCTGCGCCTGGGGGCTGCTGCTTGGCGGGGTGGCCGGGCGCTGGGACCTGCTCTTCTGGTTCCTGCTCGGCGCCTTCGCGATGCGCTCGGCCGGCTGCGCCTACAACGATCTCATTGATCGCGACCTCGACCGGCAGGTGGCCCGGACCCGGCTTCGCCCCCTCGCCAGCGGCCGGGTCTCGCCCCGCGCCGCTTGGGTGCTGATTGCCTTGCTTTGCCTTGTCGGCCTGCTGGTCCTGCTGCAGCTTCCCCTGATCGCCCAACTGACCGCGCTCGCCAGCGTCGCCCTGGTCGCCGCCTACCCCTTCATGAAACGCATCACCTGGTGGCCGCAGGCGTGGCTCGGCCTGGTCTTCAGCTGGGGCGCCCTGGTCGGCTGGGCAAGCGTCACCGAGGGTCTCGACCCCGCTGCCTGGTGGCTGTGGGTCGGAAGCGTGTTCTGGGTGGTCGGCTACGACACACTCTACGCCATCCAGGACAAGGAAGACGATGCACTGGTCGGCGTGCGCTCCTCTGCCCGTCGCCTCGGCAGCAAGGCGGCGCTTGGGGTCGGCATCTTTTACTTGCTCGCGGTGATCGGGTGGAGCCTCGCTATCTGGTCGGTCCGTCCCGAACGCCTCGCCCTTCTTGCCCTTGCGCCCGCCGCGCTGCACTTGTTCGGACAGGCGTTCCGCGCCGACCCCGACGATGGCGACAAGGCGCTCGCCCTGTTCCGCTCCAATCGCTTCACCGGGCTGCTGCTGGCGCTTGGTTTCGCGGCCGTAGGGTTGAGCCAGGCCACGTAACCGCTACATCGCGGCGATGTTGAGCGAACCCGAAGCCGCCGATCTCGCCGCCGCCCTTGTCGAAGCCGCCCGCACCGCCGGAGCCAGCGCCGCCGACGCGATGATCGGGATCAGCCGGTCGAGCGGCATCTCGGTCCGCCTCGGCGAACTCGAGGACATCGATCACAGCGAATCCTTTGAAGTCTCGCTCCGCGCCTTCGACGGGGATCGCTCCGCCACCGTCTCCTCGGCCAGCCTCGATCGCGCCGGGTTCGCCGAACTCGCGGAACGCGCCATCGCCATGGCCCGCCAGGCACCCGAAGATCCGTATGCCGGCCTTGCCGACCCCGCGCTGCTCGGCAGCGACGATCCCGTCGATCTCGGCCTGTTCGATCCCACCGTCGCGGCGCTGACCGAGCTCGAACAACGCGCCCGCTCCGCCGAACAAATTGCCCGCGCAGTCCCTGGCGTCAGCAACAGCAATGGCGCTTCGGCCAGCAGCGGGCAGAGCCTGGTCGCGCTTGCGACCTCCACCGGCTTTTCGCGCGCGGTGCGCTCCAGTCACTTCGGCTGCTCGGCCAGCGTTATCGCCGGGGACGCCGGCGGCCTGCAACGCGATTATGCCTCGCACAGCACGCGCTTCCTCGAAGACCTCGACGAGGCGGAAGAGATTGGCCGCAAGGCCGGCGAGCGCGCCGTCGCCCGCCTGGGTTCGGTGCGTCCTGCGTCCGGGGCCTGCCCGGTCTTTTTCGACCCGCGCGTCTCGACTTCGCTACTCGGCCATTTCGTCGCGGCGATCACCGGCAGCGCGATCGCGCGGCGGACCAGCTTCTTGCAGGATGCGCTCGGGACACAGCGGTTCGGCCCCGGCATCGTCATCCGCGACGATCCGCTGCGCCCGCGCGGGCTGCGCAGCCGGGCGACCGATGGCGAAGGCTTGCCCTGCCGCCCGCTCGACCTCGTTGCCGATGGCGTGCTCACCACATGGCTTGCGACGACCGCCGACGCACGGCAGCTCGGCATTCAGCCGACCGGCCACGCCGGCCGCTCGGTCGGCGGCAGCCCCGGCGCGGGGCCGTCCAACCTGATGCTGATGCCCGGCGCCAAGCGCCGCGAGGAATTGCTCGCCTCGGTTCCGCGCGCGATTCTCGTGACCGAACTGATCGGTCAGGGGGTCAATCCGGTGACCGGCGACTACAGCCGCGGCGCGGCGGGCTTCCTGGTCGAAGGCGGCGAAATCGGCGCGGCCGTGGCGGAGATCACCATCGCGGGCAATCTCAAGCAGATGTTCGCGACGCTGGAGCCGGCGAGCGATCTCGAACTGCGCCGCGGGATCGACGCGCCGACCCTGCTGATCCCCGAAATGACGGTCGCAAGCGCCTAGGGCAGCTGCGCCAGCACGGCTTCGGCCAAGGTCCGGAACGCCGCCGCCGCCGGTCCCTCGCCACCCGCCGGTGGACGCCCCGCATCGCTGTCAGCGCGCAGGCTCGCCGACAGCGGCAAGCGGCCGAGGAAGGGCACGCCCATCTCCGCCGCCGCCGCTTCCGCTCCGCCGCTGCCGAACGGATCGGACGACTCCCCGCAATGCGGGCATTGGTAGCCCGCCATATTCTCGATGATCCCCAAGACCGGAACGCTGGTCTTGCCGAACAGGTCGATCGCCCGCCGCGCGTCGATCAGTGATAGGTCCTGCGGCGTCGAGACCACCACCGCGCCGACCGGGCGTGATTTCTGGATCAGCGACAATTGCACGTCGCCGGTCCCGGGCGGCAGGTCGACGATAATTATATCGGTCCCCGACCAGTCGCCTTCGACCAGCTGCGCCAGCGCGCCGGACGCCATCGGCCCGCGCCAGGCAAGCGCGTGGCCGGGACTGACCAGCTGTCCGACCGACAGCATTTTCACGCCCTGGACCTCGACCGGAATCAATTGCTTGTCCCTGGCCTCCGGCCTTTCGGACGTGCCGAGCAGGGTCGGCTGCGAAGGGCCGTAGATATCGGCATCGATGATCCCGACCTTGTGACCCAGCCGCGCCAAGGCGACCGCGAGATTGACCGACACGGTGGATTTGCCGACTCCGCCCTTGCCCGCGCCGACCGCGATTAGCTTCGGGCCGGCGGCCTTGCTCGCGGTCATCGCGACCCGGACCTCGGCCACTCCTTCTACGCTCATCGCCGTCGCCTTGAGCCGCGCTTCGAGCGCCGACCGCTCCGCCTCGCCCAGCCCGGTCGCATCGACCACCAGGGTCGCCACCCCTTGCGCAAGCCGGGTCGAGCGAAGGCGGGCCGCGTCGGCGCCGAATAGGGAAGGATCAAGGGTCATGGGGAGCGCAGGTAAGCCTCCACCGACCCGGCACAAGGGTCATTGTGTCGTCCCCACTGTTAAATGCCGGGGCTGCATCTATATCGGTGTGCATGAACATGACACCGGGGTGGGCGGCACGCGTGCGCGGCCTTTTTGCGGACAACAAGGGACCATGGGGTTCGGGCAGCGGACCGACCCCGCCGCCGAGCAGCGAAAGCGGTTCGGACAAGCCGGGTCCGTCCAGCCCGTGGGGCTCGCCCGGCACCGCGCGCCCGCGTGGCCCGGGTGGCACCGTCACCAGCCTCGATGACTTCCTCGCCCGCGGCCGCGCCCGTTTCGGTGGCGGCGGTGGTGGCCGCGGTCGCGGAATGACCACGCCGCCCAGCAAGTCGATGATCGGCTGGGGCCTGCTCGCCGTTGTCCTGTTGTGGCTGATCTTCACCAGCTTCCACCGCATCGCGCCCGAAGAACGCGGCGTCGTGACCCAGCTCGGCCGCTACAGCCGCACGCTTGGTCCCGGCATCAGCATGACCCTGCCCGCCCCGTTTGAGCGGGTGCAGAAGGTCGACGTCGAGAACATCCGCAACATCGATCTCGGCTCGACCACGTCGGAAACGCTGATGCTGACCGGCGACCAGAACATCGTCGACATCGCTTATTCGGTGCGCTGGAACGTCCGCGATCCCGAGCTTTTCCTGTTCGAGATCCAGAACCCCGAAGAGACTATCCAGCAGGTCGCCGAAAGCGCCATGCGCGCGGCCCTGTCCGGCGTGACGCTGGATGCCGCCATCGGCGAAGGCCGCGGCGAGATCGAGAACCGCGTGCAGGAAAATATGCAGCGCATTCTCGACAGCTATAAATCCGGGGTCCTGATCCAGGGCGTAGCGGTGAAGCAGGCCGATCCCCCCGCCGCCGTCAACGATGCCTTCAAGGCGGTCAGCGCGGCGCAGCAGGCGGCGCAGAGCGATATCAATCAGGCCCGTGCCTACGCCCTCCAGCTGGCGCAGCTCAGCCAGGGTGAAGCAACCGCCTTCGACAAGGTGTACGAGCAGTATCGTCTGTCGCCCGAGGTGACCCGTCGTCGCATGTATTACGAGACCATGGAGCGCGTCCTGTCCAACGTCGACAAGACCATCGTCGAAGCGCCGGGCGTGACGCCCTACCTGCCCTTGAACCAGACCAGGCCGCCGGCCGCGGCGATCGCCGAACCGGGTGCCCAGGCGCCAAGCGGGGGAGCCGGCCGATGATCGACGCCCTGTTCCGCCGCCCGCTGGTCGCGATGATCGTGATCCTCGCGCTGCTGTTCACCCTGCTGTCGAGCGTGGTGATCGTCAACGAGACCCAACAGGCATTGATCGTCCGTTTCGGCAAGCCCGACCGCATTCTCAACCGCACCCGTGCGGGCGAGGTGATCGGCGGCGAGGGCGCCGGGATCGCTATGAAGATCCCTTTCGTCGATGACATCGTGTGGATCGACAAGCGCGTGCGCGACGTCGACATGGAGCGCCAGATGGTGCTGTCTACCGATCAGCTGCGGCTCGAGGTCGATGCCTTTGCCCGCTACCGCGTCGTCGATCCGCTGCGCATGTATATTCGTGCCCGGTCGGAAGAACGGGTCAGCGACGCGCTGCGGCCGATCCTCGGCTCGGTGCTGCGCAACGAACTCGGCCGCCGACCTTTCGCCGATCTGCTCAGCCCCGAGCGGCAGGGCGCGATGGACAGCATCCGCAGCAATCTCGATTCCATTGCCCGGCAATATGGCGTGCAGATCATCGACGTGCGGATCAAGCGCGCCGACCTGCCCGACGGCACGCCGCTGCAATCGGCCTACGATCGGATGAAGACCGCGCGCGAACAGGAAGCCCGCTCGATCCGGGCGACCGGTGCCAAGCAGGCGCAGATCATCCGCGCCGAAGCCGATGCGCAGGCGGCCAACACCTATGCCAACAGCTTCGGCAAGGATCCGGCCTTTTACGATTTCTATCGCGCCATGCAGGCTTATCAGCGGACCTTCGTGGGCGAGGATGGCAAGGCCCGTCCGACCAATGTAATCCTGTCGCCGCAGAATGAATTTCTGCGGGAATTCACCCGGGGGGGTGGTCGCTGATGGCTGTCAATCGCGCGTTCAGGCGCTTGACCTAGCAGGAAAGCAACAGGCCTCACCTCTCAAGGGAAGTTGAAGAGCATATGAAGTTCGCCAAGGAGTTTCCCAGAGTGCGCTATGCCTATGGTGTCGCGGCTGCCCTGCTGATCGGCGGGAGCGCTTTCTCGATTGTCGCTCCCGGACCGGTGGGCGCGCAGGTCGCCCAGAATGCCCCGGCAGCGATGCCGCCGCGCGGCGCGCCGGTGTCCTTCGCCGATCTGGCTGCCCGGCTTCAGCCGGCGGTGGTCAACATCCAGACCAAGCAGCGGGTCCCCGTCCGCCAGGGCCAGAGCGATCCGCTTGCCGAATTCCTGCGCCGCTTCGGTCAGCCGGGACAAGGCCAGGGTCAGGGTCAGGGCGACGCCGCTCCGCAGACCCGTGAATCGGGCTCGCTCGGCTCGGGCTTCTTCATTTCGGCCGACGGTTATGTCGTCACCAACAACCACCTGATCCAAGGTGCCGGCGGGACCGGCACGGTGGACAGCGTGACGGTGATCATGACCGACCGCCGCGAGCTTCCCGCGCGCATCATCGGCCGCGATCCGGCCAGCGACCTTGCCCTGCTCAAGGTCGAAGGCAACGGCTTCCCCTTCGTCAGCTGGGGCGACAGCCAGCGCGCGCGGGTCGGCGACTGGGTGATGGCGATCGGTAACCCGTACGGCCTCGGCGGCACCGTTACCGCCGGCATCATCTCGGCCCTGCATCGCGGGATCACCGGGGCCGGCGCCTACGACCGCTACATCCAGACCGATGCCAGCATCAACATGGGCAATTCGGGTGGCCCGATGTTCGACTTGAACGGCAACGTCATCGGGATCAACTCGGCGCTTATCAGCCCGACCGGCGCCAGCGTCGGCATCGGTCTCGCCATTCCCGCCGAACTTGCCCGTCCGGTGATCGACAGCCTGCGCCGCGGTCAGCGTCCGCAGCGCGGTTATCTCGGCATCGGGCTGCTTCCGCTCGACGAAAGCAGCGCCGCCGCGCTTGGCATCGCTAAGGATCGCGGCGAACTGGTCCGCTCGGTGGTCGAAGGCCAGCCCGCGGCCCGCGCCGGCCTTCAGCAGGGCGACGTGATCGTCCGTGTCGGCGGCCGCGACGTGACCCCGGACGAGACGGCCTCGTATCTCATCTCCAACGTCACGCCCGGCCAGCGCGTGCCGATCGAGGTGATCCGCGACGGTCGCCGCCTCAGCCTCAATGCGGTTGTCGCGCAGCGTCCGACCGACGAGGAACTGGCCAAGATCAGCGGCGCGACGCCCGAGGGTCAGGGCTTCGACCCCAACGACCAGAACGCCCCCGCAGTCCCCGCGGGCCAGGCGCTCGGCCTGTCGCTCCAGCCGCTGACCGCGGACATCGCCCGAGCGGTGAACGTGCCGGCGACCACCCGCGGCCTGGTCGTCACCAACGTCGATCCCAACAGCGACGCCGGAGAAAAGGGCATCCGCCGCGGCGACGTCATCCTGTCGATCAATCGGCAGCCGGTGACCACCACCGCGCAGGTCGCCGCAGCGGTTGATTCCGCTCGCCGCGCGGGCCGCACCGCTGTGCTGCTGTTCGTCAAGCGAGGCCAGGCGCCCGAGCTTCCGATCGGCGTCGATATCGTAGGCCGCTGACCTCTCGCCTATCCGCCCGTCCCTCGCTAGTTTGCCAAGCACAAGCGAGGGACGGGAGCGGATATGGCCAGCATCTTCATCGGCGCACACAGTGGCGGGTCAGCCCCGCAGCAGCTGGAGCTCAAGCGCGCCAATCGCCACGGCTTGATCGCCGGCGCGACCGGCACCGGCAAGACGGTGACCCTGCAAGGGCTGGTCGAAGGCTTCTCCGCCTCCGGCGTCCCGACCTTCGTCGCCGACGTGAAGGGCGACCTTGCCGGGCTCGCCATGGCCGGCTCCCCAACCGCCAAGACCCACGAGATCTTCGCCGCCCGCGCCGCCGACCTCGGGCTCACCGACTGGCAATATCGCGATTGCCCGGTGCAATTCTGGGATCTGTTCGGGGAGCAGGGCCACCCGATCCGCACCACCGTCAGCGAGATGGGGCCGCTGCTGCTCGCCCGGCTGATGAACCTGAACGAGGTGCAGGAAGGCGTGCTGACCATCGCCTTCCACGTCGCCGACAAGGAAGGGCTGCTGCTGCTCGACCTCGACGATCTCCAGGCGATGCTGGTCGCCTGCGGGGAGCGGGCGGACGAACTGACGCTCGAATATGGCAATGTCGCCAAGCCCACGATCGGTGCCATCCAGCGCAGCCTGCTGCAGCTTCGCAGCCAGGGCGGCGACCATTTCTTCGGTGAACCGGCGCTCGACCTCGAGGATTTCCTGAAGCTCGGCGAAGACGGTCGCGGGATCGTCAACATTCTCGCCGCCGACAAATTGATGGCGAGCCCCAGGCTCTATTCAACCTTCCTGCTGTGGCTGCTCTCCGAACTGTTCGAGCTGCTCCCCGAGGTCGGCGACAGCGATCAGCCCAAGCTTTGCTTCTTCTTCGACGAAGCCCATTTGCTGTTCGACGACGCCCCGCCCGCGCTCCTGGAAAAGGTCGAGCAGGTCGTCCGCCTGATCCGCTCCAAAGGTGTCGGCGTCTACTTCATCACCCAGAACCCGATCGACATTCCCGACAAGGTCGCGGGCCAGCTCGGCAACCGGGTGCAGCACGCGCTGCGCGCCTTCACCCCGCGCGATCAGGCGGCGGTGAAAAGCGCGGCGGAGACCTTCCGGCCGAACCCGGAGGTCGATGTCACCAGCGCGATCACCCAATTGAAGGTCGGCGAAGCGTTGGTCTCGCTGCTGCTTCCCGACGGCAGCCCTTCGCCCGTCGAGCGCGTGCTGATTCGCCCGCCCGCGACCCGCGTCGGACCCTTGTCGGCGCAGGAACGGGCGATCTTCGTGTCGACCGACGCCATCGGCAGCAAATATGACCTCGTGATCGACCGCGACAGCGCCGAGGAAATCTTGAAGGCCAAGGCGAGCGAAGCCGCCGCCGCCGCCGAGGCCGCGCGCGCCGAAAAGGAAGATGCCAAGGCCGCGGCATTGCAGGCCAAGGAAGACGCCCGCCTAGCGAAGGAACAGGCCCGCGCCGACCTCGCCGCCCAGCGCGAAGCCGATCGCCAACAGCGCGAAGCCGATCGGCAGGCCGAACGCGCGCGGGTCGCCGCCGAACGCGAAGCGGCGCGTCAGGCTCGCGAGGCGGCGCGTCCCACCATGTTCGACAAGGCGGTCCAGTCCGCCGCCCGCTCCGCCGCTTCGTCGGTCGGCCGCTCGCTCGGCAACCGCCTGCTTCGCGGTATACTCGGCGGCCTCCTCAAATAAGGCGTTTCATGTTCGATCTCGTCATCCGGCCGATCACCACCAAGGCCGACAAGAAGCGCTTCGTCGACTTCGCGTGGGACGTCTACAAGAACGATCCCGCGTGGGTGCCGCCGTTGAAGTCCGAAGTGCTCGGCCTGATGACCCCGGGCGAAAACCCGTGGTTCGAGCATGGCGAAGCCGCGTTCTTCCTGGCCGAGCGCAACGGCCGGCCCGTGGGCCGCATCTCGGCCCAGATCGACCGCCTGGTGCTCGAGCATATGGGCCCCGGCATCGGCAATTGGGGCATGTACGAGGTGCTGGACGGCGAAACCGAAGCCGGCCCGGCCCTCATCGCCACCGCTGAAGCCTGGCTGCGCGAGCGGCGGATAACCCGCGCGCTCGGGCCCATCAGCATTTCGATCTGGGATGAGCCGGGGCTCGAGATCACGGGCTTCGACGATCCGCCGACGGTCATGATGGGGCATCATCGCCCGGCCTACGAAGCGCAGATCGAGGGCGAGGGCTATACCAAGGCCAAGGACCTCTATTGCTACGCGCTCGACATCCGCGTGCCGCTGGAACCGCTTGCCCAGCGGCTGATCCAGGCCGGCCAGCGCTCCCCCCGCATTCGCCTGCGCGAAGTCGACAAGTCGCGGTTCGACGAGGAAGCGGCGATCATCCTCAACCTGCTCAACGACGCCTGGTCGGACAATTGGGGCTTCATCCCCCTGACCCCGTCCGAGATCGCCTATGCCGGCAAGAAGCTGAAGCCGATCATCTTTGAGGATCTGGTCGTGATCGCCGAGGTCGACGGCGAACCCGCTTCCTTCATGATCACTTTGCCCGACATCAACGAACTGACCCGCGACCTGAATGGCAAGCTGTTCCCGTTCGGCTGGGCCAAATTGCTGTGGCGGCTGCGCAAGCCCAAGGTGCACCGGATGCGCGTGCCGCTGATGGGGGTCGCCAAGAAGCACCAAGGCGGCCGCCTCGCCGGGCAGCTTGCCTTCATGATGATCGAATATTGCCGGATCAATTCGGTCGAGAAGTACGGCGCCAGCCACGGCGAGTTCGGCTGGGTGCTGGAGGACAATGGCGGGATGCTGGCGATCGCCGACCTGCGTGGGTCGCGGCGCAGCAAGGTTTATCGCATCTACGAAAAGGCGCTTTAGCCGGCAGCGCTGTCCGATTTGGCCGCGCGTTCGAACCGCACGCCGGCCTCGCCGCCCACCGCCCACCGCACCTGACCGCGCACCCGGCCGATCCGGGGAATAACGAGCTCGAGATGATCGCCGATCCGGAACCAGCCCGACAGGCGACAGCCTTCGAGCGAGAGATTGGTGACACTGGCCTCGCTGACGTGGCCGTCGGGATAATGGACCTCCGCCGACAGCGCGACATCGTGACGGTGACGTCGCTCGGGCCAGTCCTGCTCACTCTTCACGCAACAGTCCTCTGAAGGGAATCGGCCCGTCGGCCTCTAGCCTCATTAACTGCCGTTAACCAAATCCTGTTGCGAAGAAGGCTAACCTAGTCTTTAGTCCAGCGTCACCCAAGTCGGAGCGTGGTCGCTCGCCTTTTCCTGACCGCGCGCCCAGCGGTCCACTCCGGCGGCGCTCAGGCGGTCGGTAACCTGCGGGCTCAAAAGCAGATGATCGATCCGGAAGCCGGCATCGCGCTGCCAGCAGCCGGCCGTATAATCCCAGAAGGTGTAAAGCCGGTCGTCCGTGGGATGCAGCGCGCGCAGCGCATCGGTCCAGCCCTGATGCAGAATCCGCCGCCACGCGGCCCGCGTCTCGGGCTGCATCAGCGCGTCATGCTGCATCGCCGCGACCGAAAAGACATCGCGATCCTCGGTGACGACGTTCCAGTCGCCCGCCAGGATCACCGGCCGCTCTTCCGCGAGCAGCCCCGCCGCATGCTCGCGCAGCCGCTCCATCCACCGCAGCTTGTAGGGGAATTTCTCGGTTCCCACCGGATTGCCGTTGGGCAGGTAAATGGAGGCGATGACAATGCCGCCGACTTCCGCCTCGATGTAGCGGCTGTGCGTGTCGTCGGGATCGCCCGGCAGGCCGACGCGGCGGAGGTGCGGGCTTTCCCCGCGCGACAGGATCGCGACCCCGTTGAAACCCTTCTGCCCGTGCCACACCGCGCGATAGCCCGCGCCCTCGATGTCGAGCACCGGCAGCGCCTCGTCGGCGCATTTCAATTCTTGCAGGCAGGCGACGTCAGGCTGCTCCCGCTCGAGCCATTCGAGCAGCCGGGGCAAGCGCGCGCGGATACCGTTGATGTTGAAGGTCGCGATCTTCATGACATCGTCATTGCGAGCAGCGCAGCGACGAAGCAATCCATTTGCGACGCGCCCGACTGCTTCGCTGCGCTCGCAATGACGATGAAGGCTAGATCCCGAAGCTCGACCCGCAGCCGCAGCCGCTAGCGGCATTGGGGTTCTTCACCTTGAATGCCGCGCCGCCCAAGTCCTCGACATAATCGACCTCGCTCCCGTCGAGGAGATCGACGCTGACGGGATCCACTACCAGCCGCACCCCGGCGGTCTCGGCGATCGTGTCCCCTTCCTCCGGCTCGCCGAGGGCAAAACGATAGGTGAAGCCCGCGCAGCCCCCGCCGTCGACGGCGAGACGCAGCACCGCGGGCTTGGCCTGCTTGTCGGCGATGAACGCCACGCGGCGCGCGGCGGATTCGGTGAGGGTCAGCTGGGTCACGACAACTATGTAGGGCGCGTCTCCCGCGCCCTCAAGCAGGTCGGCTCAGCGCTTGGCGGCGCCGGCCGGACCGCCGAGCGCGATCTGGTCCATGCTGTGGCCGTTGCGGCTCTTGATCGCGACCAGATAGTCGGTCGAGCGCATGAACGGAATCGGATTGACCGCGCGGCCGTCGATGCGAACTTCGTAATGGAGATGGCTGCCGGTCGATCGGCCGGTCGAGCCCATGCGGGCGATGACCTGGCCGCGCTTCACGCGGTCGCCCGGACGGACCAGGAAGGCCGACAGGTGGCCGTAGCGGGTCTCGATCCCGCGGCCGTGATCGACCTTGATGAGATTGCCGTAGCCGCCGTTGTTGTAGCCCGCGTCGACCACGGTGCCATCGGCGGTGGCATAGATCGGCGTGCCCTGCGGCCCAGCGAGATCGATGCCGGCGTGCATCGCGGCGCCGCGACCGAACGGATCGTTGCGAACGCCGAAACTCGAAGTGAATTCGGCGGTGCGGACCGGCTTGTCCGACGGCACCGCGATCACGCCGTCCTGCAGCGAATCGAGCTTCTTCCAGCTGTTGAACAGTGCCTTGAAGGTCGGATCGCTCTTGGTCGCGGGCTCGAATGGGCCACCGACGGCGAGACGCTTCGGCGACAGGCCGAGCTTCTTCAATTCGCGGGTGGCAGTGCGATAGCGAAGTTCGAGCCGCTCGGCGGCGGCGGCTTCTTCGGCGGCCAGCTTGTCTTCGGCGCGGTCGAGCGGCGCTGCGATCGCGGCCGGGAGCGAACCAGCGTCGCTGACTTGCGGAAGCGAAGCGGGATCGACGTCGCCGCCAGCAAGCATGGTCGCAAGCAAGGTCTGGCGCTGTTCGATCAGGCGGGCGCGCTGTTCGGCGGCCTTGGCGAGCTGCTGGAGATCGCCCTCGTCTGCGGTGACGGCGACCACGGCTTGGTCGCCGCGGAGGAAATGGGCGGCGGCAAAGGCCGACCAGGCCAGCACCAGGGCGGCGGCAAGGAAGAAAGCGAACTGGAGGGGAGCGGAAAGGCGGATCCGACGGAGCTTGGTGCCGTCATGCACGAACAGGTCGCGGCTGCGAAGCAGTCCCGTTGTTCGGATGGCATGCGTCATAGAACCAAAGCTCCCAGCTCGTTCACGTTTGCGTGAAACCCTTCCGCGCCATCCGCAAAGAACGGCGTGTCGTGGCTTCCCTAAGATGTCAGGAGCTCCCCAGCCCCGACCGACACAGCGTTGCCCCCACTGCGTCGGACACGGACTAAAGACCCGGTACGGTTAACGAAAACAACCTTTTCGTTCCCCCGCCGGGACGAGTCGGGAAAAGCAAGCGATGAGTTGAGCGAAACGCGCCGAAAATTTCCGTCGAATCGCGGATTTATCCACAGAATCGCGCGGGTGCTTGCGCCTCTCACCCCATGCTGTAGAGCGGCCACGGGCCACGCCGTCCCAACGCGGCGCGCGCTCTCTGTGAGGAGAGTTTGAACATGACGAATCCAATGCCGGACGTGCGTCCGGACCGCCCCTATTTCTCGTCGGGGCCGTGCGCCAAGCCGCCCGGCTGGACCGCTTCCAGCCTGTCGACCGACAGCCTCGGTCGCTCCCACCGCAGCAAGATCGGCAAGGCGCGGCTGAAGCGCTGCATCGACCTGATGCGCGCCAATTTGCGGCTCCCCGACACGCATCGGATCGGCATTGTCCCCGGCTCCGACACTGGGGCCTTTGAAATGGCGATGTGGACCATGCTTGGCGCCCGGCCGGTGACCGCGCTGGCCTGGGAAAGCTTCGGCGAAGGCTGGGTCACCGATGCGGTGAAGCAGCTCAAGATCGACGCCACGGTGATCCGCGCCGACTATGGCGATCTGCCCGATCTGGCGGCGATCGATTGGTCGAACGACGTCCTGTTCACCTGGAACGGCACCACGTCGGGCGTGCGCGTCCCCGATGGCGACTGGATCGCGGACGATCGCGAGGGCCTGAGCTTCGCCGACGCGACCAGCGCGGTGTTTGCCTACGACATTCCGTGGGACAAGATCGATGTCGCCACCTTTTCCTGGCAAAAGGTGCTCGGCGGCGAAGGCGCGCATGGCGTCCTGATCCTCGGCCCCCGCGCGGTGGAACGGCTGGAAAGCTATACGCCCGCCTGGCCGCTGCCGAAGCTGTTTCGCCTCACCTCCAAGGGCAAGCTGATCGACGGCATCTTCGTCGGCGAGACGATCAATACGCCGTCGATGCTGGCGGTCGAGGATGCCATCAGCGCACTAGAATGGGTGGAGAGCATCGGCGGGCTCGACGGCGCCATCCGCCGCTCCGACGCCAATGCCGCCGCGCTCGACCGCCTCGTCGACGCGCGCCCCTGGCTCGGTCATCTCGCCGCCGACCCGGCCTCGCGCTCCAAGACCAGCGTCTGCCTGACGGTCGAAGGCGCCGACGAAGCGCGAATCAAGAAAATGGCTGCCCTCCTCGAAGAGCAAGGCGCCGCGTTCGACATCGCCGGCTACCGCGATGCCCCGCCGGGGCTTCGCATCTGGTGCGGCGCGACCGTCGACACCGCCGACATCGAGGCCCTCGGGCCATGGCTCGACTGGGCCTATGAGGAGACCCGGGCATGACCCCGCGCGTATTGATTTCCGACAAAATGGACCCCCGCGCCGCTGCCATTTTCCGCGAGCGCGGGATCGAGGTGGACGAGATCACCGGCAAGACCCCGGACGAGCTGGCCGCCATCATCGGCGATTATCACGGCCTCGCCATTCGCTCGTCGACCAAGGCGACGGCCAAGCTGCTCGACCATGCCAAGAATTTGAAGGTGATCGGCCGCGCGGGCATCGGGGTCGACAATGTCGACATCTCCGCCGCCACGCAGTGCGGCATCGTGGTGATGAATACGCCCTTCGGCAATTCGATCACCACCGCCGAGCACGCCATTGCGCTGATGTTCGCGCTCGCCCGCCAACTTCCCGAGGCCGACGCTTCGACCCAGGCCGGCAAGTGGGAAAAGAACCGCTTCATGGGGGTGGAGCTCACCGCCAAGACGCTCGGCCTGATCGGCGCCGGCAACATCGGGTCGATCGTCGCCAGCCGCGCGCTGGGGCTCAAGATGAAGGTAATCGCCTTCGACCCCTTCCTCTCGCCCGAACGCGCGCTCGAGCTCGGCATCGAAAAGGTCGAATTGGACGACCTCCTGAAGCGCGCCGACTTCATCACCCTGCACACGCCCCTGACCGACCAGACCCGCGGCATCCTCAGCCGCGAGGCTCTGGCCAAGACCAAGCGCGGGGTGCGCATCATCAACTGCGCGCGCGGCGGGCTGATCGACGAAGCGGCCTTGAAGGACGCGCTCGACAGCGGCCAGGTCGCCGGCGCCGCGCTCGACGTATTCGAGACCGAGCCCGCGACCGACAGCCCGCTGTTCGGCACGCCCGGCTTCATCTCCACCCCGCACCTCGGCGCCTCGACCACCGAAGCGCAGGTCAATGTCGCGATCCAGGTCGCCGAACAGATGAGCGACTTCCTGCTGCTGGGCGGCGTCACCAACGCCATCAACATGCCCAGCCTGTCGGCCGAGGAAGCCCCGCGCCTCAAGCCCTACATGGCGCTGGCCGAAAAGCTCGGGAAACTGCTCGGCCAAGTGCTCGGAGAGCAGGTCCGCGGCGTGTCGATCGAGGTCGAGGGCGCGGCGGCGCAGCTCAATCAGAAGCCGATCACCGGCGCGGTGCTGGCCGGCCTGATGGGCACCTACAGCCAGACCGTGAACATGGTGAACGCCCCCGTTCTCGCCAAGGAGCGCGGCCTCGACGTCAAGGAAATCCGCCACGAGCGCGAAGGCGATTATCAGACCCTCGTCCGGGTCACCGCCTCCACCCCGACCGGCGATCGCTGCGTCGCCGGGACCCTGTTCGGCAACTCGGCGCCGCGCCTCGTCGACATCTTCGGCGTCGCGGTCGAAGCCGATCTCGCCGGCCACATGCTCTACATCGTCAACAGCGACGCACCGGGCTTCATCGGCAAGCTCGGCACCACGCTTGGGGAAGCGGGCATCAATATCGCCTTCTTCAACCTTGGTCGGCGCAAGGCAGGCGGCGAAGCGGTGGCGCTGGTCGCGGTCGACGATCCGGTCACGCCCGATCTCGTACAGCAACTGTGTGCGCTGGAAGGCGTGCGCGAGGTGGTGCCGCTGAGCTTCTGACAGGCCGGGGGAGGCGCCGCGCCCGTCGTGGCCCTCCCTCAGACTTTTTAACCGTCCTCGTTCAACTCTTGACTATCTGTTAAGACAATTGGGCCACGGTCACTGGGCATAGTGACGGGCCCCTTATTCATGTCGACTGCAGTTCACGCCATCTCGCCGCTTGAAAGCGAGAACCGCCGATACGCTTCCCGCCGCGCGCTTCGCCTCAAATCGGCGGTGTCGGACAGCGGGATCGAGGTGGTGATCCACGATCTGTCGCCGACCGGGCTGCTGATCGAAACCCGCCAGCCTCTGATCACCGGCGAAACCCTGTTCGTAGATCTTCCCGAACGCGGTCCGACCGCCGCTTCGGTGGTGTGGAGCAGCGGCAACTTCCACGGCTGCGCGTTCGAACAAAGCATTCCCTCGGCCGCGATCAGCGCGGCGCTGCTGCGCAGCCCGGCGAGCGTCCCCGCGGGCGGCGCCGATACCGGGCTCGACATCCATCGCCTGCGCGAACTGGCCGCCGACATCGAAGCGGCCGATCCGATCGACGACCGCTATTCGCTGCGGACTCGCGGCCTCGTTTTCGGCGGTCTGCTGGTCGTGAGTTGGGGGGCGATCGGCTGGGCGCTCACCGCGCTGCTCTGATTTTCGTCGCGGCTTGATCTAGCCGCCCTGCGATTTCTGGACCTCGCCCTTCCCCCGTCATAAAGGGCGCGGCAAGCGGTGCCTGAGCGCCGCCCGGCCAGCAGCAGGAACGACAAGCGCGATGGGTAACGTTACCGTGATCGGCGCCCAGTGGGGCGACGAGGGCAAGGGAAAGATCGTCGACTGGCTCGCCAGCCGGGCCGATTGCGTGGTGCGGTTCCAGGGCGGGCACAATGCCGGTCACACGCTGGTCGTCGGCGACAAGGTCTACAAATTGTCGCTGCTGCCGAGCGGGATCGTCACCGGCACGCTGTCGATCATCGGCAACGGCGTGGTGCTCGACCCCTGGTGGCTCCGCGAAGAAGTCGAAAAACTGCGCGGCCAAGGCGTCCGGGTCGAACCCGACGTGCTGCGCATCGCCGAAACCTGCCCGCTGATCCTCCCCATCCACCGCGACCTCGACGCGCTGCGCGAGGATGCCAGCGGCGCGGGCAAGATCGGTACCACCCGCCGGGGCATCGGCCCGGCCTATGAAGACAAGGTCGGCCGCCGTGCCATCCGCGTCTGTGACCTGGCGCACCTCGACGAACTCGACCCCCTGCTCGACCGCCTGTGCGCCCACCACGATGCGCTGCGCGCCGGCTTCGGCAAGGGCCCGGTCGACCGCGAGCGCCTCAAAAACGACCTCGCCGACATCGCCGACTTCGTGCTGCAATTCGCGCGGCCCGTGTGGGTCGATCTGGAAGAAGCCCGCAGCAAAGGCCGCCGCATCCTGTTCGAAGGCGCGCAGGGCGTCCTGCTCGACGTCGATCACGGCACCTACCCGTTCGTCACTTCGTCCAACACCGTCGCCGGCACCACGGGCAGCGGCAGCGGGATGGGACCGGGCGCGGCGGGCTTCGTGCTCGGAATCGTCAAGGCCTATACCACCCGCGTCGGCTCGGGCCCCTTCCCGACCGAATTGGACGACGCCGACGGCCAGCGCCTCGGCGAGCGGGGCCATGAATTCGGCACCGTCACCGGCCGCCAGCGTCGCTGCGGCTGGTTCGACGCGGTGCTGGTCCGCCAGAGCGCCGCGGTCAGCGGCATCACCGGCGTCGCGCTGACCAAGATCGACGTCCTCGACGGCTTCGAGACGGTGAAAATCTGCGTCGGCTACGAAATTGACGGCAAGCGCTTCGACTATCTCCCGCCCCACGCCGCCGACCAGGCCCGCGTCAAGCCGATCTACGAGGAGATGCCGGGCTGGTCCGACAGCACCGCCGGCGCGCGCAGTTGGGCCGATCTTCCCGCGCAAGCGATCAAATATATCCGCCGGGTCGAAGAACTGATCCGCTGCCCGGTGGCCCTCGTCTCGACCTCCCCCGACCGCGACGACACGATCCTGGTCCGCGATCCGTTCTCGGCCTGAGGCGCCCGCCCTACTTGGTGGCGGGCTTGGGCGTTTCCTTCATCATCTTGCCGAAGGCCTCGCCTTCCTTCGCCATCTCTGGGATAAGCGCCATCATCTCCGGCAGCGCCTCGACCGAACCGCGCATCACGGCGGGATCGAACCACATGCCGACCATCTGGCGGCCGTAAGCGGCGCCGGTCGGGGTCGCGAGGAAAGCCTGGATCTCGCCAAGCTGCTTGACGTCGAACTTGCGGGCCAGCGAGCGGGCCATGCCTTCGCGGAACTTGGGTTCGGCGACGTCGCCCATCTTCACGAACATGGTCCGGGCGAACGCCTTGCCCGCCGCGACCTTGGCGTCGAACATCGGGTCCTTCTTGGCCAGTTCCTCGCGCAGCGGAAGGCGGCTCGGCACCTTGGGCTTCTCGCCCTTCTTGGGCGGCGTCGGCGCGGGATCGAGCGCGGCGAGATCGGCCTCGCTCATTTCGAGCACGCGGTCGACCATGCCTTCCATGAAGCTGTTGATCCCCTCGGCATAGGTCCCCTTCGGGAACATCGACATCGTCGCGGTGCGGGCAAGCGCCAGCCGCGCCGGCTCGGGCTCGGGACCTGCGGGGAAGAAGCGATCGAACATGGTCAGCATTCCAGCCATGATCGCAGCCGGATCCTTGGCCTTGGCCTTGGGCTCTTCCTTAGGCGCGGCGACCGGCTTGGTGGTCGGCACGGCCGCCGCGGCGGCGGTCCCCAGCGGCAGAACGGCAACGGCTGCGCAGGCGCAAAGCAAGCGAATCGACACGGATGGTCCCCTAAAGAAATAAGCGGGCAGCCTATGTCGTTCTCCGCCTAACGCAAAATTAATGCGGCTTCACTCGCTGCGCAGCGCTTCGATCGGGCTGAGGCGGCTGGCGCGGATCGCCGGATAGCCGCCGAACAGGAGGCCGATGCAGGCGCTGAAGGCGATGCTGCCGAGCACGGTGCCGGGACCGATCGGCGCAGGAAATTCCGCGACCCGCTCGAACACGGTGGCAGCGATGGCAGCCAGGCCGAGGCCGAGCAGGCCGCCGATCATGCACAGCACCGCCGCCTCGACCAGGAACTGATTGCGGATGTCCCGCCGGCGGGCTCCCAGCGCCATGCGCAGCCCGATTTCGCGGGTGCGCTCGGTGACGCTGACCAGCATGATGTTCATGATCCCGATCCCGCCGACCAGCAGCGAGATCGACGCGATCGCGACCAGCACCGCCTGGAAGATCGAGGTCACCATGCTCGATTCCTCCTGGAATTCCTCGGTGGTGCGCACCGCGAACGGCTGCGGCTCGCCTTTCTCGACATTGTTGCGGGTGCGCAGCAGGCGAACCAGCTCGCGCTTTCCGTCGCCAAGGTCCATGGCCGGGTCGAATCCGACGAACAGCATCGACAGGTCGTCGGGTCCGCGCAAGGAAGTGGTAAAGCGTTGCCGCCCGGTGCTTAGCGGCACCAATGCGACATCGTCCTGGTCCTGACCGAGGCTCGACCCCTTGCCAGACAGCACGCCGATCACCCGAAACGGCACCTTGTTGAGGCGGACGGTCTGCCCGACCGGCTCGAGATCGCCGAACAGAGACGTCGCGACCGTCGGCCCCAACACCACCACGCGGGCGGCCGAGCGGACGTCGCTTTCCTCGATCAGCCGCCCGTTCTCGATCCCCGTGTTCGACGCGACCGCATAGCCCGACGTCACCGCGATCCCGCTGGTGGTGACCTGCTTGGCGGGAATCGACAGTTGGATGTTGGCGCGGATCTGCGGGGCGATGGCGATGACGCCGGGAACGGACCGTTCGATCGCCGCCGCGTCGCGCTCGGTCAATTTGCCCGGCGCCGAATTCGGGCCGCCACGGCCGCCTTCCTGCTGCGGAAAGATCAGCGCCATGTTGGAGCCCAACTGCGCCACCGTTTCCTCGACCGACACCTTGGCGCCGTTTCCGACCGCCATCGCCAGGATCACCGCGAACACCCCGATCATCACGCCCAGGGCGGTCAGGATCGAGCGCATGAGATTGGTGCGCAGCGCGGTCAGCGCGATGCCGACATCGACCAGCCGCCCGGCGATGAAGCCGCCGACATTCATGCCGCCAGCCGCCGGTCGGTGACGGGCCGGTCCTCGACCACCTTTCCGTCGCGGAACAGGATGCGGCGCTTGGCGAACTGCGCGATGTCCGGCTCGTGCGTCACCAGCACCACGGTGATCCCGCTTTCGTTCAATTCGGTGAACAGCCGCATAATCTCTTCGGAGGTCGCGGTGTCGAGCGCGCCCGTCGGCTCGTCCGCCAGCAGCATCAGCGGCTCGGTCACCAGCGCCCGGGCGATGGCGACGCGCTGCTGCTGGCCGCCCGACAGCTTGGCCGGCGTATGGTCCATCCGGTCGCCGAGCCCCATTGCGGTGAGCTTCGCCGCCGCCCGCTCGCGCCGCTTCGCCAGCGGCACACCAGCGTAGATCAAGGGCGTCGCCGCATTGTCGAGCGCACTGGTCCGGGCGAGCAGATTGAATTGCTGAAAGACGAAGCCGATCTTGCGATTGCGGATCGCGGCGAGCTCGTCCGACGACAAGTTGGCGAGCGCCTGCCCGTCGAACAGCATCTCGCCGCTCGTCGGCAGATCGAGCGCGCCGACGAGATTCATGAAGGTCGACTTGCCCGACCCGCTGGCGCCCATTACCGCGACGAACTCGCCACGCCGGATGGTCAGCGAGACGCCGTCCACCGCATGCACCGTCTCCCCGCCGAGCTTATATTCCTTGCGAAGGTCGCGGGTTTCGACCAGCGGCGGCTCACTCACCGCCAGCCTCCACGTCGCCGTCTTCTTCGTCGCCGCCCTTCTTCGGTTCGGTCGAGCGGGTACGCACCAGCACCTTGTCGCCGGCCTTGAGCCCCGATCGGACTTCGACGAAATCCTCGCCGGCAAGTCCGGTCTTCACGGTCCGGCGCACCGGCTTGTAGGGCTCTGCCCCCGCCAGATAGACCGACTCGCTGCCCTTGGGCGGGGCGCTCTTGGGCCGGTCGCCGACCTTGGGCCGGAAGCGCAGCGCGGTGGTCGGGACGCGCAGCGCCGAGGCGGTGCGGCCGGTCACGATCTCGACATTGGCGGTCATGCCGGGGAGCAGTTTGCCGTCCTTGTTGTCGACGTCGAGGATGACAAGGTAACTCACCACATTGTTGGTCTCGACCGCCGCCTTGCGGATCTGCCGCACCACCGCCTTGAACCGGTCGCGGGGATAGGCGTCGACGGTGAAGCTGACTTCCTGCCCCGTCTGGATTTCGCCGATATCGGCTTCGTCGACGCTGGTTTCGACCTGCATCCGGCTGGTGTCGGCGGCGATCTCGAACAGGTTGGGCGTCTGGAAGCTGGCGGCGACGGTGGAGCCCGGCTCGACCAGCCGGTTGATCACCACGCCCGCGGTCGGGGCGATGATCCGGGTCCGCGACAGGTCGAGCATTGCCGAGGACAATTCGGCGCGGGCCTGGACGATCTGCGCCCGCGCGGTGGCGATCTGCGCGCTGCTGCTCCGGCGCGAGGCTTCGGCGGTGGCGAGCGATCCGCCGGCGGCGTCGAGCGCGGCCTGACTGGTAAAGCCGCGTCCGGCGAGTTGCTTGCGCCGCTCGAATTCCCGGCTCTGGATACCGACATCGCTCGCCGCGCGTCCGGCCGCGGCATTGGCGGTCGCCAGCGCGGCTTCGGCGGTCGCGACCTGCGCGCGGGCCTGCTCGACCCGGGCACGGAGGCGGGTGGGGTCGATCTCGGCGAGCACCTGCCCGGCCTTCACCGGCGAATTGAAATCGACCGCGACGCGGCTGACCTGCCCCGACACTTCGGCCCCCACCTTGATGGTGTTGAGCGCGCGCAGCTTGCCGCTGGCGGTGACCTTGCGAACCACTTCGCCGCGGGTCACCGTTTCGCTGACATAGACATAGTCATAGGTCTTGGGCTTCAGCGTCTGATAGACGATGAACGCCACGACGAGGAGGATCAGCCCCGACCAGATGGGATGCCGCTTCACCCACGCACCAACGGACTTCATGAAATCATTCCCCCATCCCTTGGGGCTAGTGGTAACGACAAGGACGCCGGTGGCCTAGAGACTTTTGCGCCTCTCGCGCCGACTGGATCGTTACTGCCCGGCACTGCGGCTTTCCCCAATATGTACGGCCCACCCAAGTGGCTTTGCGCCGATCCTCCGCCGCGCTCATCAACAGTTCGACAGACAGGCGTGTCACATCTATAATACGCCAAGCCACTCGGCAGATGGGGGCGCGGGCTTATCCGCCGAGCTTGGTCGGTGCCGTTTCCTTGAGCGTCAGGAACACCGGCAGCACCGCCACCGCGACGGCGGCAATCATGATGCCGGGCATGCTGGCCTTGCCGGTCGTCGCGATCAGCCGCTCGGCCAGCCACGGCGTCACCCCGCCGAAGATCGCCGTCGCGCCGGTGGCGCCGAGGGCCAGGCCGGTGACCCGCCCTTCGCCCGGAAACTGCTCGGCGGTGGCGACCGCGCCGACCGCGCTCATCGCTCCCGCGACGCAGGCGAGGACCAGCGCGCCGACCAGCGCTTGCCTGTGACCGCCGCCCGCCATCAGCGAGAACAAGGTGATCGGAAGCGCGGCCGATAAGAGCGCCACGCCGATCAGCACCGGCTTTCGCCCCACCCGGTCCGACAGCATCCCCGTCAGCGGGGTGACCAGGATCACCGCCACCGCCGCCGCGGTCCCGAGCCACAGGCTGTCGCTCTCGCTAAGCCGCCCGGCCGTCGTCAGGAACGCCGGCACATAAGTAATCCCGACATAATAGGTGATCGACCCCAGCGCCGAGATGCAAAAGGCGCGGAAGATGCCGAGCTTGTGGTTGGCCAGCGAATGTCGCCACGGCGTCTCCGGCACCGTGACGGCCACCACCTGCCGCTCATATTCGGGCGATTCCTGCATGGAAGAGCGCGCGATCCACACGCTCCCCGCCAGTGCCGCGCCGACGAAGAACGGGATCCGCCAGCCCCAGCTCGCCAGATCCGCCTCGCTCATCGACGCCACCGTCAGCGCCGAGACTCCGACCGCCAGCAGCGCGCCGATCTCGCTCGCCGCCGAGGCGAGGCTGGCGACCAGCCCGCGCCGCTCCGCTTTCGCGCCTTCGAGCAGATAGGCGACCACCCCGCTATATTCGCCGCCGACCGAGAACCCCATCACGCAGCGCAGCAGGAACAGCGCCCAGCCCGCCGCGACGCCGATCGAGGCCTGCGTCGGCAGCACCGCCGTCGCCAGCATCGCCGCCGTCATCAGCGCCACCGACCACAGCAGCATCGCGCGGCGCCCATGCCGGTCGCCGACATGCCCGAACACCACCGCGCCGAGCGGCCGCATCAGATAGGCGAGCGCGAAGCTGCCGAGCGTGAACGACAGCGCCTCGCCCGTGCCGCCGTAGAACAGCCTCGCCAGCACCGTCGCGAAATACAGATAAAGCGTGAAATCATACCATTCGACGATGGTCGAAAAGGCCGCCACCGCCAGCGACCGGCGCGAGATCGGAAGGTGCGGCGCGGTCGGATCGAATGCGTTCATGCCCCAGCCTCGCGGACGAACGCGCGGCGTGCAAGCGGCGAGCACGCGTCCGACCGGTTTCGTCATGCGTATGCTGGCCCATGAGAAACGCGATCCCCGTTCTTGCCGCCCTCACCCTTTCCGCCTGCTCGCCGCCCGCGCTGTTGAGTTCGGTCAACCGCTTTCTTCCGGGCGACAATGGCGCCCGGCGGGTTGCCGAAGGGGTGACCTTCGCCCCCGACCGCGCCCTCAAGCTCGACGTCTGGGCGCCCCGCCCCGACGGCCGGCCACGTCCCGTGGTGGTGTTTCTCTATGGCGGCGGATGGGTCGCGGGATCGCGCGGGGGCTATGCCTTTGCCGGCTCGGGCTATGCGGGCCAGGGCTTTGTGACCGTGGTTCCCGATTATCGGCTGGTGCCGTCGGTGCGCTTTCCCGCCTTTGTCGAGGACGGGGCGCTGGCGGTAAAATGGACCCGCGATAACATCGCCCGCTATGGCGGCGATCCCAACCGGATCGCGGTCGCGGGGCATTCGGCGGGTGCCTACAATGCGGCGATGCTGACACTCGATCCGCGCTTTTTGCGTGAGGCGGGGGCGCCGGCGGGGACGATCAAGGCGGCCGCCCTGCTGTCAGGTCCGTACGATTTCTACCCCTTTACCGAACAGCGCGGACGCGATGCACTGGGCGCCTGGCCGCGCCCGGCCGAAACGCAGCCGATCAATTTCGTGACCCGCGCCGCCCCGCCGATGCTGCTGGCGACGGGAAGCGCCGATACGGTCGTCAATTCGCGCAACAGCCGGGCGCTCGCCGCCAAGCTGTCGGCGGCGGGGGTGCTGGTCGAATTGAAGGTCTATCCGGGCAAGAGCCACGTCGACCTCGCCAAATCGCTGTCGCGGCCGTTCCGCGGGTCAACGCCGGCGCTGGCCGACAGCGCGTCGTTTCTTCACCGCGTGCTCGGCGAGTAGGCGCGCCTAGACCGTGGCGATGTCCGGGGCGTCCTCGGCCTTCATGCCGACGACGTTATAGCCCGCATCGACATGGTGGATCTCGCCGGTGACCCCGCTGGCGAGGTCGCTCAAGAGATACAGGCCAGCCCCACCGACATCCTCGATGCTGACGTTGCGGCGGAGCGGCGAGTTCAGTTCGTTCCATTTCAGGATGTAGCGGAAATCGCCGATCCCGCTCGCCGCCAGAGTCTTGATCGGCCCGGCGCTGATCGCATTGACGCGTAAGCCGTCCTTGCCGAGGTCGGCGGCGAGATATTTGGTCGCGGTTTCGAGCGCGGCCTTGGCGACGCCCATGACGTTGTAATGCGGGATGACCTTTTCCGCGCCGTAATAGCTGAGGGTCAGCATCGACCCGCCGGGCTTCATCAGCTTGGCCGCGCGCTGGGCGCAGGCGACGAAGCTGTAGACCGAGATGTTCATGGTCAGCAGGAAATTGTCGAGGCTGGTGTCGACGAACCGCCCGCGCAGCTCGTTCTTGTCCGAAAAGCCGATGGCGTGGACGATGAAATCGAGCCCGCCCCAGCGCTCCTCGATCGCGGCGAACGTGCGGTCGAGCGCATCCATGTCGCCGACATCGCAATCGACCAGGAAGTCGCTGCCGAGGCTTTCGGCCAGCGGGCGCACCCGGCGCTCCAGCGCTTCGCCCTGATAGCTGAACGCCAGTTCGGCACCCTGCTGCCCGAGCTGCTGGGCGATGCCCCACGCCAGGCTGCGGTCATTGGCGAGGCCCATGATCAGCCCGCGCTTGCCCGCCATCAATCCCGTCATACGATCTTCCCCTCTTCGGCCGCCTTGACGACCTCGCCTTCCGTCGCCGGCACTTCCTCGGCCTGGCTCGGCGTAATGCTGACCTTTTCACCCGGTTCCGGCGCCTCGACCTCGAGGGTCGCGACATGCGGTCCGGTATAATGTTCGCCCTCTAGCGCCCTCGCCTCGGTTTCCGCCAGCCCGGCGTTGAGTTCGGCGCCCATTACCACGCCCAGGCCCACGACGAAGAAGAACAGCAAGGCGATCATCACGCCCGCGAGGCTGCCGTAGGTGAGGTCGTAGCCGCCTGCGAGGCTGATCGCCTTGGGCAGCAGCACCGCCGTTCCGATCCACCAGCCGGTCACCAGCACCGCGCCCGGCCACTTGCGGCACCCGCGCTTGCGATAGCGCGACGGGGTCAGCACCACGAAAATGAGATAGACGGTGACGTACAGCGCCGCCGCAGGCACGATCCGCAGCAAGGTCAGCGTATCCTCGACCTCGGCGAATTCCGGCACCTTGGCGACGATGAAGGCTTCGATCGAGCTCAACATCACGGTGGTCGCCAGTGCGATCAGCAACAGCAGCACCAGCCCGAGCATCAGCGTGGCGCTGATCAGCCGATATTCCCAGAACGGCTTGGTATATTTGACCCCGTAGGCGCGGCGCAGGATGTCGCGGATGGTCTCGATAAAGCTCGACGCCGTCCACAGCCCCACCAGCGCGCCGAACCACAACAGCGGCCCTTGCCGCGCGGTCAGCACTTCGGCGACCGGCTCGCGCACCACGCTCGCAATCTGCGGCGGCAGCGAGCTCAGCACCTGCACCACGATCTGCTGCGCCCCGGTGCTCGATCCCAGCAGCTGCGCGATTGCCGCCGCCAGGATGAAGAAGGGAAACATCGACAGCAGCGAGAGGTAGGCGATGTTGCCGGCGTGGATGAAGCCGTCGTTGTAGACGCCGATCGCGACACGCTTGGCGACTTCGAATGGCTTGGTCCCTGGCTTGACCCGCTCGACCACCTGGGTGCCGAACCGGGCCTGGATCGCCGCCAGCCGCTTGCGCCTCGCTTCGGGACTTTGGGGGGAAACGTCCTGCATCGAAGGGCTTAGACGCCGAGACCCGCCCGTGGGTTGCCTGCGCCGCCGCTCCAGCCCTCGACAAAGCGTTCCAGCTCGGCGTCGCCGGCGGGAAGCTCGACCATCAAGGTGACCAGCAGATCGCCCCGCGTGCCCGCCTTGTCGCTGAACCCGCGGCCCTTGATCCGCAGCACCTTGCCCGAGCTCGCGCCCTTGGGAATGCTCAGCATCACCGCCCCGTCGGGGGTCGGCACCTTGACCTTGGCGCCCAGCACCGCCTCCTTGAGGCTGACCGGCAGGTCGAGCCGCACGTTCTGCCCGTCGCGGGTGAAGAAGCGGTGCGGTTCGATCCCGATGGTGACAATCGCGTCGCCCTTGCCGCCCGGCCCCGCTTCGCCCTTGCCCGCGAGGCGGATCTTGGCGCCGTCCTCGACGCCCTTGGGGAGCTTCAGTTCGATGGTCGCGCCGTCGGCCAGCGTCACGCGCTGCGGGCTAAGCGTCGCGGCATCGGTGAAGGGAACGGTCAGCCGATAGGCGACGTCGGCGCCCTTGACCGCCGCGCGCGGCCTTGCGCCAGCGCCATTGCCGAAGGGCGACCCGCCGGCGCGGCGCCCACCGGCCCCGCCGAACAGGCCCTCGAACAGATCGGACAGATCCGGCCCGCCCGCGCCGCCGCCGCCGCCGCCCGGAAAGCCCTCGAACCCGCCGCCTTGCCCCGGCCGCGTGCCGCCGTAGCTGCCACCGCCACCCCCGAAGCCGCCGAACTTGGGATTACCCTCCTCATCGATTTCGCCGCGGTCATAGCGCGCGCGCTTGTCGGCGTCGGACAACAGATCATAGGCCGCCGTCACCTTGGAAAAGCGTTCGGCGGCCTTGGGATTATCCTGATTGCGATCGGGATGAAGCTGCTTGGCGAGGCTTCGATAGGCCTTTTTGATCTCGGCCTCGCTCGCCCCGCGCTTCACCCCCAGCTGTGCGTAAAGATCCATAACCCACCACATAGGGGAGGCTTGGCTTGCCTGCCAAGGCGGTCAGCGGATAGAGGCATGGCCCCATGGCCGCGACCGATCCCTTTGCCCTGTTCGCCGAGTGGATGGCCCTCGCCGAAGCGTCCGAGATCAACGATCCCGACGCCATGGCACTCGCCACCGCGACGCCTGACGGACGCCCCTCGGTGCGCATGGTGCTGATGCGGCGCCACGGGCGCGACGGCTTCGGTTTCTTCACCAATCTCGACAGCCGCAAGGGGCAGGAGATCGCCGCCAATCCGTGGGGCGCCCTGTGCATCCACTGGAAGGGCATCCGCAAACAGGTCCGCGCCGAAGGCCGCCTGGTGCAGGTCAGCGATGCCGATGCCGACGATTATTTCGCCAGCCGCTCGCGGACCAGCCGGATCGGGGCGCACGCCAGCAACCAGTCGCGCCCGCTCGCCAGCCGCGAGACCTTTCTCGCCCGGGTCGAGGAAGTGAAAGCGCGCTTCGAAGACCGCGATGTGCCGCGGCCCGAACATTGGTCGGGCTTCCGCCTTGTCCCCGACCGGATCGAATTCTGGGAAGACGCCGAGTTTCGCCTCCACAATCGCCGCCTGTTCGAGCGGCAGGCCGACGGCGGCTGGTCCGAAGGCTTGCTCTACCCGTGAGAGTGACCGGCCCCGAACGCACCCGCCTGACCCAGCGTGCGGCGCTCGCCAGCGTGGCGATGGCGACGGTCCTGCTGCTGGCGAAAGCATGGGCGGCGATCGAGACCGACTCGACCGCCATGCTCGGAAGCCTGGCGGACACCGCGCTCGACCTCGTCGCCAGCCTGTTCACGCTGGCGGGCGTGCGGATCGCCGCGCTGCCGGCCGATCACGACCACCGCTTCGGTCATGGCAAGGCGGAGGCGCTCGTCGCCCTCGGCCAGGTCGTGCTGATCGCCGCCTCGGCGCTCGGCATCGGCTGGCGGGCGGTCGACCGGCTGCTGAACGGCGCGCCGACCGCCAATGCCGAGCTCGGCATCGGGGTCAGCCTCGCCGCGATGCTCGGTACCGTGCTGCTGCTGTCCTATCAGAAGCGGGTGATCGCCAAGACCGGCTCGATCGCGATCCAGACCGACAACATCCACTACAAGTCCGACCTGTTCCTGAACGGCGCGGTGATCGGCGCCCTGGTGCTCGACCAGTTCCTCCACATCCGCGGCGCCGACGCGGCGTTCGGCGTTGCCATCGCCGTCTGGCTGCTGTGGGGCGCGTGGCAGGCGGCCGGCGACAGCGTCAACCAGCTGATGGATGCCGAATGGCCCGAGGATAAGCGCACCGCTTTCCTCGCCGCCTGCGCCGAATATCCCGAGCTCCAGGGCATGCACGACGTCCGCACCCGCACCAGCGGCGTCCACGACTTTATCCAGTTTCACGTCTGGGTGCCCGAGGAATGGTCGGTCCGGCAGGCCCACGACCGGCTCGACGCGGTGGAAGAGGATCTTCAGCGCCGCTTCCCCGGCACCGAGATCTTCCTCCACCTCGACCCCGAAGGGCACACCGACCGCGAGGGCATGCTGCCACACCATCTGACGGAACGGACGTGACCGACCCGATCGTCCTGCCTTTCTATCAGATCGATGCCTTCACCAGCGGCCGCCCGCTGACCGGCAATCCGGCCGCGGTGATGCCGCTGGGCGGCTGGCTGCCCGACGAAATCCTTCAGGCGATCGCCGCCGAGAACAACCTCAGCGAAACCGCCTTCACCGTGCCGCTGGACGGCGGAGAAGCCGATTATCACCTGCGCTGGTTCACCCCGACGGTCGAAGTCGACCTGTGCGGCCACGCCACCTTCGCCAGCGGACACGTCCTGCTGAAGGGCGAAGCGATCCGCTTCCAGACCCGTTCGGGCATGCTCACCGTCACCCGCGAAGACGAGTGCTTGTGGCTCGATCTCCCGGCAAGTCGCCTCAGCGAAGGCCAGGCCGACGCCGCGCTTGACGCACTGGGAGTGCGAGGCCCGGTTTGGATCGGCGAAGGCGGCAACGGCGCCATCCTCGTCCGGCTCGCCGACGAAGCCGCGGTCCGTGCGGTGAAGCCCGACTTCGCCCGCCTCCGCGACATCGATGCGCTGGTCATGGTGACCGCGCCCGGCACCCGCACCGACATCGCCAGCCGCGTCTTCGCCGCTTACCACGGCATCGACGAGGACCCGGTCACGGGCTCGGCCCATTGCGCCCTTGTTCCTTATTGGGCGACCGAGTTGGGTCGAAATGATTTCACTGCCGCGCAGGTCGGCCCACGCGGCGGCGAATTGCACTGCCGCCTCGCCGGCGACCGCGTGCTGCTCGGCGGAGAAGCCCGAACGGTGATCAAAGGCACCTTCCGGATTTGACCGGCACGGCGCTGCCCCGAAAGGTCGGCGCCGGAAGCGCGGCGCTGCTGTCCTTCAACGGCGCGGTCGGCGCTTCGGTCTTCGCCCTGCCCGCGACCCTCAACGGCGACGTCGGCCCGTGGGCCGCCCTGCTGTTCCCCGCCGCCGCCTTGGTCATGCTTCTGATCGCCATCCCCTTCGCGCGGGCAATCGCCGCGATGCCGGGCGAAGGCGGGCCGGTGGTCTACGGTTCCGCCTTCGGCCGCTTTGCCGGGTTCGAGCTTGGCTGGACCTATTATGTCGCCCGGCTCGCGGCCTTTGCGGCCAACGTCCATGTGCTGGTCGATTATCTCCTGCGCTGGACCGACATCGCCCCCTCTCCCGCCGTGCGCAGCATCCTGATCCTCGCCGCCATCGTCCTCCTCGCCGCGATCAACATCGCCGGAACGACCAAGGCGATCCGCCTGCTCGGCGGCCTGACCTTGCTCAAAAGCCTGCCGCTGATCGCGCTCGCCGGGTTGGCGCTGGTCACCGTCCCCCTCCCCGCCTTCGGCCCGCCGCCGCCGCTATCGGCCGCCGAAGCCAGCATCCTGCTCGTCTTCTATGCCTTTATCGGGTTCGAGAATGCGGTCGCCGTCTCGGGCGAAGCGCGCGACGGAGGCCGGGACATCGCCCGCGCGATGCTGGTGACGATCTTCCTGATCGCCCTGCTCTATTTCGTGGTGCAACTCGCTTTTTCCGCCGTCTCGCCCTCGGTTCCGGAAGGCGACAAGGCGCCGCTGCTGGCGCTCGGCACCGCGCTGCTCGGGCCGCTCGGCGCGCTGCTGATCCTGCTTGCGGCGGTCACCAGCCTCGCCGGCAACCTTCACGCCAACATGACCGCCAGCCCCCGAGTCACGCACGCACTCGCGGCGCGCGGCGACCTGCCGGGGTGGATCGGCGCGGTGCATCCGCGTTTCGCGACGCCGGCGGGCTCCATCCTGCTGATGGCCGCCCTCGTCGCCGCCCTGGCGCTGAGCGGCGGATTCGTGTGGCTGGCGGTTGTCAGCACGCTGGCCCGCATGGCGGTCTACGCCGTCACCATCGCCGCCTGGCTCAAGCTTGAACGGCGCGGCCCCGGCAATCTCCTGCTCGGCGCGCTCGGCATCCTGCTGTGCGCGGCGGTCGCGACCCAGGCCACCGCCGCCGCCTGGGCGACGCTCGCCGCCCTGCTATTCGCGGGCCTGCTGCTCTATCTGTTCGCCCGCCGCGCCCGCTAGCAAGTCCTCCAGCGCATCGAGCAGCGGTGCCTGGCTGGCGAGGATCCGGGCGCGCGCATCGGCCATGGTCATCCATTCGACCCGGTCCATCTCGGGAAATTGCCGTATCCGGCCCGATCGCGGCGGCCATTCGAGTTCGAAGCTGTTGCTGACCAGGGTCGTGGGATCGAACTCGCCTTCGAGCGCGAACACCTCGACCAGCTTGCCGCCGTTCTGCCGCACGGTGCGCAGCGGCACGGGCGTTCCGTGCGGCACCGGCCCCACTTCCTCGGCGAATTCGCGCATTGCCGCTTCCAGCGGCTGTTCCCCGGCTTCCAGCGCGCCCTTGGGCACCATCCACGCGCCCGCATCCTTGCGCGCCCAATACGGGCCGCCGGGATGGCCGAGCAGGACCTGCAAGCCGGCCTTGCTGCGGCGATAAAGAAGGATGCCCGCGCTGCGCTGCTGCGGCATGTCAGGCGGCGGTGGCGAGCGCGGCAAAGGCGGAGCGGGTTTCCTCGATCCACCCGCCGCCGAGCAGCCGCTCGCCGTCATAAGCCACCGCGGCCTGCCCCGGCGCGACCCCGAACTCGGGCTGGTGGAAGCGGATCACCCCGTCCTCCAGCACGGCGGGCACCGGACGGCTCAGCGAGCGGACCTTGACCTCGACCTCGCGCTGGTCCTCGCCAAGCCAGTTCCAGCTCTCGACCCTGGCCTCGCTCACCGCCAGCGCCTGCTTCGGCCCGACCACCAACCGGCGCTCATCGGGCTCGATCCGTACCACGTACAGCGACTCGGCCGATCCGCCGATCTCCAGCCCGCGGCGCTGGCCCACGGTGAAATGCACGATGCCGCGATGCTGGCCGAGCACCCGCCCATCCAGCCCGACGATCTCGCCCGGCGCTTCGGTCTCGGGCCGCAGCCGCTTCACCAATCCCGCATAATCGCCGTCGGGCACGAAGCAGATGTCCTGGCTGTCGGGCTTGGCGGCGACGATCAGCCCGGCTTCGGCCGCCATGGCGCGGACCTCGGCCTTGGGCAGTTCCCCGATCGGAAAGCGCAGCAGGTCGAGCTGTTCGGCCGTGGTACCATACAGAAAATAGCTCTGGTCGCGCGCCGGGTCGCGGCCCTTGTGCAGCTCGGCCTTGCCATTCCGGACGACCCGCCGGACGTAATGACCGGTCACCAGCGCGTCCGCGCCCAACTCGCGCGCGAAAGCGTGGAGGTCGGTGAACTTCACCCCCTGGTTGCACAGCGAACAGGGCACCGGCGTGCGGCCGCGCGCATAATCGTCGGCGAACCGCTCGATCACGCCTTCGCGAAAGCGGCTTTCGTAATCGAGCACGTAATGCGCGATGCCCAGCTTCTCGCACACTTGCGAAGCGTCATAGATGTCCTGCCCCGCGCAGCAGGCACCCGACCGCTTCACCGCTTCGCCATGATCGTAGAGCTGTAGCGTGACCCCGATGACTTCGGCGCCCGAGCGCGCGGCAAGCATGGCCGCGACCGACGAATCGACGCCGCCGGACATGGCGACGACGACCCGCGCCGCTTCCGGCGGCTTGCCCAGCTGAAGATCGGGAAGAGTCACGATCACGTCTTTACCCGTCATTCACCCTCTTTCGCTAGTGCTGGCGAACGGACGGAAGAAGGCGAGGGTTTTGGTCGAAAGCGTAAGGACATTGCGGGCGGCGGGCGTGCTGAACGGCGACGAGCTCGGCGCCGTGCTGAACAGCCTCGGCCCCGACGGCGCCGAGCGGGACCGACTCGCCGCCGTGGTCGCGTTGTTTGCCAATCGCGAGAGTGACGGGGGCCAGCCGGTGCGCGGCGCCTTTGCCGGTCTCGGCCCCAAACCTGTCACCGAGGCAAAGGTGACGAGCACGTTTACCAGCGCGCTTCACGGTTGCTTGAGAGAGCAACCGGTAAACGCTGGCTCACCGGCAACCATCCGTTCCGTCTGAGGAAGCAATGCTAGAAAACCAGAAGTTCCGCCCCCATCAGGTCATCGGTCCGCTCGGCGAGCCGCTGACGCTGGAGTCGCTGCCGAAGCCCGGCACGACGCGCTGGGTGGTCCGCCGCAAGGCCGAGGTGGTGGCTGCCGTTGCCGGCGGGCTCCTGACGGTGGACGAAGCCTGCGCCCGCTATGGCCTCAGCCTCGAGGAGTTCGCGAGCTGGCAGCGCGCGGTCGATCGCAGCGGCATGCCGGGCCTTCGAGTGACCCGAATCCAGCATTATCGCCAGGTCTACGAACGCCAGCAGCGCTACTGATAAATAGCTCGTTCCGGAACCGATACAGCATTTCACCGTTCCCCATTCGGAACAAGACGTTCAGGTAGGCGTCTTGAAGCCGAACGAAACGCCCGGCGTGCAACGTCTGGGCGAAACAGGAGGGAACGCACATGGGTATCATTATCTGGCTTATCGTTGGCGGCATCTGCGGCTGGCTGGCCAGCATTGTCATGCGGACCGACGGTCAGCAGGGCATCTTCCTGAACATCATCGTCGGCATCGTCGGCGCGGCGCTTGCCGGCTTCCTGCTCGGCGGTGCGGCCAGCCTGAACAACGGCCTCACCATCCAAAGCTTCCTTTACTCGCTGCTGGGCGCCATCGTCCTGCTCGCGATCGTCAACCTCGTCCGTCGCGGCCGAGTGCGCTAAGCACCAGCCAACCGACTGATCGGTATCTTTGGGGTCGTCCGCTCTTGGAGCGGGCGGCCCCTTTGCTTATGGGGTGATCCATGCCCTTGTCCTGGATGTCCCTTTCTCTCCTCGGCGCATTGCTCGGCTGGATCGCCAGCGTGGTGCTGCACAGCGACCGCGCGCGCGACGTGTTCGGCCTCGTGGCGCTGGGTGCGCTCGGCGCCCTCCTCGGGGCCTTGCTGATCACGCCGTCCCTCGCCGGCAAGCTCGAATTGACTGGCTTCTCGCTGCCGGGCGTGCTGCTGTCGCTGCTCGGCGCGTTTATCGCGCTCGGGCTCGTCGCGGCGGCGGAGCGGTTCGGGCGCCGCCGCACGCGATAAGCGGGGGTCTTAGCGACGCCGCAGCGTCAGCCGGTAGATGAACAGGATCAGGACCGCGCCGACAAAGGCAGCGATGAATCCGGCGCCGTCGGTCGGCCCGCTATACCAGCCGAGCGCGCGGCCCAGGAACCCCGCCACCAAGGCGCCGCCAATCCCCAGCAGGATGGTGACGATGCAACCGCCCGGGTCCTTGCCCGGCATGACCAGCTTGGCCAGCCCGCCCGCCAGAAGCCCGATGATGATCCAGCTCAGCCAACCATAATCCGCCAGCATGCCTGTGCTCCTCTGTTAATGAGCCTCCCGGTAACAAGCATTCCGGTTCCCGTGCAAACATCTTTCGGCGGAGCGGACGGAGCCGTTGGTCGAATGACACTTGCCGCCCGTCGCGAACCTGACTTGGGTTGCACCTGGTGAGTTATGCGTCTAATACAGTAACGACGTCATGAGAACGTCGAACGAAAAGGTGATCGGAATGAATCGCGAGACCCGGCTGGAACGGGATGGAACCATGGTCGTGGTGGATGACACCCGCCGCCGCCGCAATCTCATCATTGCGGTGCTGGTCGGCCTGCTCGTGATCGCCGCCGCCTTTTTCCTGTTCAATCGCGCCAACGCCCCGGCCGACGGCAAGGCCGGCGCCGGAAGCGAGAAGTCGGCTGCGACCGGTGGCCGCCGCGGCGGGCAGGTGCCAACCGTCACCGTGATCGTTCCCGGCCGCAGTCAGGTCGCCAAGATCATCACCGCCAGCGGCGCGCTGGCGGCGCGGCGCGATCAGCCGATCGGCGCGGCCGGTCAGGGCGGCCGGGTGACCGCGGTGCTGGTCGATGCCGGAACCTGGGTCCGGGAGGGTCAGGTCCTCGCCAGGGTGGATCGCTCGGTCCAGGTGCAGACCTCCGCGCAGCTCGCCGCGGCGGTGGAATCGGCCCGCGCCAGCGCGGCGCTGGCCCAGAACGAATATGAGCGCTCGGCTGCTTTGGTGGGCAACGGCTTCGTGTCCAAGGCCGATCTCGACCGCAAGAAAGCCGCTCGCGACCAGGCCAATGCGCAGGTTCGCGTGGCCCAGGCACAGCTGAACGCGACCCGCGCCGGCATCGGCCTGCTCGACATTCGCGCGCCCACCGCCGGCCTGATCCTTCAGCGCAACTTGGAGGTCGGGCAGGTAATCGGCGCCGGCAGCCAGGGGCTGTTCCGCCTCGCCCGCGGCGGGGAAATGGAAATGCGCGCCCAGCTCAGCCAGCAGGATCTTGCCAGCATTCGCGTCGGCATGCCGGCCAGCGTCACCCCGATCGGCGATATGTCGAGCGTTACCGGCCAGGTATGGCAGGTCGCGCCGGTGATCGATCCCCAGTCGCGCCAGGGCGAAGTGCGGATCGCCATCCCTTATTCGGCCGGCATTCGCCCGGGCGGCTTCGCGGAAGCCCGCATCTCGGCGGGCGCGACCACCGCGCCCCTGCTTCCGCAAAGCGCGGTGCTGTCCGACAATGACGGCAATTACGTCTACATCGTGAACGGCAAGAACGAGGTCGAACGCCGCGCGGTCAGGGTCGGCAGCGTGGACGAAAGCGGTGCCACCATCGTCTCGGGGCTGACCGGCCAGGAAACGGTGGTGCTTTCCGCCGGGCCGTTCCTCAACCCCGGCCAGAAGATCAATCCGAAGCGGCAGGCAGCCGCCAACTAAGCTTAGGCGAAGGCCTTACGCAGGACAGTCAGGCATATGAGTTTCCGCAACATTTCGGCCTGGTGCATCAAGAACCCGGTCCCCCCGATCGTGCTCTTCATCGCGCTGTTGCTGGCGGGTATCTACGCCTTTGCGACGATGGAGATCACCAACAACCCGGACATCGATTTTCCGGCGGCCAACATCACCATTTCGCAGCCCGGCGCCGCGCCGTCCGAAATGGTCAATCAGGTCACCCAGAAGGTCGAAGCCGCGGTGCGCGGGGTCGACGGCGTCGATGAAATCAACAGCAGCGTCCGCGAAGGCAACAGCAATACCTTTGTCCAGTTCAAGATCGGCACGCCCACCGATCGCGCGGTGAACGACGTCAAGGCGGCGATCGACCAGATCCGCGGCGACCTGCCCGACGGCATCCTCGAACCGCAGGTCAGCCGCCAGGACATCAGCGGCGACGGCTTCGTGTTCATCGCCGTGCAGGCGACCGACATGAATCTCGAGGACTTGAGCTGGTATGTCGACAACACCGTGTCGCGCCGCCTGCTCGCGCAGGACGGGGTCGCGCAGGTCAGCCGCGAAGGCGGCGTCGAACGCCAGATCCGCGTCATCCTCGATCCCGCCGCGCTCCAGGCGCAGGGCATCACCGCCGCGCAGGTCAACCAGCAGCTGCGCTCGATCAACGTCGACGCGCCGGGCGGCCGGGCCGAAATCGCCGGATCCGAACAGACCGTTCGCGTGCTGGGCAACGCGCGCAGCGCAGCGGCGCTCGCCGACACCCAGATTTCGCTTCCCGGCGGCCGTTTCGTCCGCCTGGGCGATATCGCGCAGGTCCGCGATTCCTCGGCCGAACCGCGCAGCGCGACCGAGCTTGGCGGCCGTCCGGTGGTCAGCTTCAACGTCGCCCGTGCCAAGGGCGCCTCTGACGTCACCGCCTATGAAAATACCTGGGCCGAACTGAAAAAGATCGAGGAAGCCGATCCGCGGATCAGCTTTGTCGAGATCAACAACAGCGTCGACTACACCAAGAGCCAATATTCGAGCTCGATGCACGCGCTGATCGAAGGCGCGGTGCTGGCGGTGCTGGTGGTGTTCCTGTTCCTGCGCGACATTCGCGCGACGGTGATCTCGGCGGTGGCCATCCCGCTCTCGGCAATCCCCGCCTTCTTCTTCATGGACCTGATGTCCATCAACCTCAATTTCCTCTCGCTGCTCGCGCTCGCGCTGGTGGCGGGCGTGCTGGTCGACGACGCCATCGTGGAGATCGAGAACATCGTCCGCCACATGCGCATGGGCAAAAGCGCCTATCAGGCCTCGATCGATGCCGCGGACGAGATCGGCCTTGCGGTGCTGGCCACCACCATGTCGATCGTCGCGGTGTTCCTGCCGGTCGCGCTGATGCCCGGCATCTCGGGCCAGTTCTTCCGCAACTTCGGCTACACGGTCGTGCTGGCGGTGTTCATGAGCTTGCTCGTGGCGCGCATGATCACACCGTTGATGGCGGCTTATTTCCTGCGCAGCGGCGGCATCCAGGAACATGCCTCGGGCAAGTGGATGGACCGCTATCTGAACACGCTGCGCTGGAGCATCGACAGCAGTCACGCCAAGGCCGCGCAGAGCCGAGCGACCGGTTTCCTAGGCCGCCGGCTTGCCCGGTTCCGCGATCACCGCGTGTGGATGATCGGCGTCGGCATGCTGATCCTT